>JACCDI010068850.1_pt1 | contig 190992 bp, 155 predicted proteins | sample 7442791 | NCBI WGS metagenome assembly JACCDI01 (sample SAMN15323434, study PRJNA562643) | freshwater metagenome | isolation source: river surface water | place: USA:Blue River Watershed | collected 2017-08-15
AAATAATATCTAAAAAAAGAATATATATATTAATAATGACATCAAATATTCAAAAGGAAATAGATAAATTAATAGAACTTCATTTTAATCAACCAAAGGTCCTTTATGAACATTTATTTGCATCATATCACCAATTTGTTGGTGAAATAATTCCTTATTCACTTATTCAAGAACAAAACTATTTTTATGAAAGTGTTGATAAGGAACTTATTTATTTGCATGGATTTAAATGTTCAAATATTAGAATTAAACCTTCTACCTTTGAAAATGATAATGAAATCAAGTTCCCATCGGATGCCAGAAAAAACCATTTGAACTATTTTGCTACAGTTGTTGCAGACGTTCAACAATTTGTTGAAAAAGTAGATTCTATAACTGGAAACAAACTTATCAAAAATATTGGTGATGTTGAAAAAGAAACTCCTGTTGCTAATATTCCAATTATGGTTAAATCATCTTTTTGTTCTACCCATATTAAGAAAAATTTAAAAGGAGAATGCAGAATTGACCCTGGTGGTTACTTCATTGTAAATGGTGCCGAAAAAATTGTAATGTCAATGGAAAAAATGGTTGATAACAAAACACTTGTTTTTACAAAGAAAGACCCTTCATTTGAATCCGGACTTATTTACACAGCACAAATTAATTCCAGACGTAATGATTGGTCTGATAACTTACAAATTTTAACAATTAAAAACAGAAAAGATGGTGTATTTACTGTCAGCACTAGCTCACAACTTGTTGATATTCCATTGTTTATTCTTATGAGAGCACTTGGGGTGGAAGAAGACCAAAGAATTATTAGTTATATTACTTATGATTTGTCCGATACTAAAATGCTTAATTTGGTACGCCCAAGTACTGTAAGTTCAACTGATGAAGAAGGAAATCCAATTCGTACTAAAGAAGAAGCAATTGAATATCTAATTGGTAAACTTAAAAGAAACAAACGTATTTCACAATCTGATGAAGCACTAGCTAAAATTCAAAAGAAAATGTATCTGGAAAAAATACTTAGACAAGACTTGCTTCCTCATTTAGGTGAAGATGTTACAAAAAAAATTGTATTTTTGGGTAAAATGGCAAATCAACTCATTAATGTTATGTTAGGAAGACAAGAAGTTGATGACCGCGATGCTTTACAAAATAAACGTATTGAACCTCCTGGAATTCTTCTTGGGCAATTATTTAGACAAAATTGGAAAAAGATGTTAAATGAAATTGGTAAACACTTCAAAAAGAAAAATCAATCTGATGAAAATCCTATTAATGTAGTTGGTCAAATTAAACCATCTATTATTGAGCAAGGTTTAAAAACAGCTCTTGCCACTGGTATTTGGGGTATGAATAAAACTAAAAAAGGTGTTGCACAATCTTTACAACGTTTAAGTTGGGTTCAAGGTATTAGTTACTTGAGACGTATTTTATCCCCATCCATGGATGAATCAACTGCAAAAGTCACTTCCATCCGCCAAGTTAATAATAACCAGACTCAAATGTTATGCCCTGTAGAAACTCCAGAAGGTGGTAAAATTGGTATTGTGAAAAGTTTAGCAATGATGAGTTCAGTAACTAGTCAAAACTCAACCCAAGCTGATGTTATTAGAAGTATCTTAAAAATTAATAAAAATATTAAACATCCATATGATATTGACCCACTAACTATGGGTTCTTGGGTTAAAATTTTATTAAATGGTGATTGGATGGGTGTTTGTAAAATAACTGCGGCACAAGAATTATATGAAATGCTTAAAAAGAAACGTAGAGAAAATGTTATTGATAAAGCTACATCAATTTGTTTTGATTATAAAAACAAAGAAATCAGATGCTATTTTGATGGCGGTCGTTTAATTAGACCTATGCTTATTGTAAATAACAATTCTCTTAATATCACACCTGAAGTTATTGAAGAAGTTAATAAAGAAATGAGTCAAGTAGATAAAACAAAATCTTGGAAAAAAATATTAACAAAGTTTCCTAATTTAATTGAGTATGAAGATATTGAATCACTTAACTATTTAACTGTTGCAGAAGATCAACATAGATTAGAAGAAGCAAAAGACTCCGCTAAACGTAAAGTCGAATATACTGATACCACTAAAATTAACCGTTATGGAGATTACCGTTGGCTCAAATATACTCATTGTGATTTTCACGCTTGGGTAATGATGGGTACTGTTGTATCTAATGTGCCTTTTTCTAATCATAACTACGCAAATCGTAACATTATTCACTTCTCACAAGCAAAACAATCTATTGGAGTGTATTTAACTTCATACAAAGACCGTATGGATATTTCACAAGTTTTGTTTCACCCACAAATTCCACTAGTTACTACACAAGCTATGAAATATAATGGTTGTATGGATTTACCATATGGTGAGAATGCTATTGTTGCAGTTGCATCTTATAATGGGTACAATCAAGAAGATAGTATCATCATGAATGAAACCGCTATTCAACGTGGTATTTTTAGAGCTGATACTTTAAAGAAATTCCATAGTGAAATTTTAAAGAACCCTTCAACATCCCAAGATGATATTTTCACTAAACCTGACCGTAACAAGGTTACTGGTATGAAACAAGGTTCTTATGACAAGTTAAATGACAAAGGTTTCGCACCCGAAGAAACAATTATTGAAAATGAAGATATTATTATCGGCAAAATTTCACCCATTCAACCAACTGGTAATAATAACAAAGTCTATAAAGATAGTTCTGAAATTTTTAAAACTAATGTACAAGGTGTTATTGACCGTGTTCATACCGGAGTCTATAATGCTGAAGGTTATGAAATGTATAATGTTAGAGTTCGTATGGAACGTAAGCCAATTTCTGGTGATAAAATGACCACAAGACATGGTCAGAAGGGTACCATCGGTATCACATATCCTCAAAAAGATATGCCTTTTACCGAATCAGGTATTATTCCAGACTTAATTCTAAATCCACACGGTTATCCATCTCGTATGAGTTTGGGTCACTTTATTGAATGTCTTGCTTCTAAAGAAGCTGCTGAAACTGGTCACTTTGTTGATGGTACTCCATTTAACAATTATGATATTTACCAATTACCAGAAGCATTAAAGAAACTCGGATATAGTCCTTATGGTACTGAAAAAATGTATTGTGGGCTTACTGGGAGACAAATGGATGTGGAAATATTTATTGGACCAGTATTTAACATTCGTCTTAAACACATGGTTTTAGATAAGGTTCATGGTCGTGCTCGTGGTCCCAAGCAAGCACTCACCAGACAACCTCTAGAAGGAAGATCCCGTGATGGTGGTCTTAAAATCGGAGAGATAAAAAATTTGTCTCAGCTATTATTGACAAAGATAATGGCTAGTCGATGTGTAATCGGCAACATTTCCAAATTGCGGGAAAATCCTATGATTATTGTAGTACCACTTGTTTATTGTTAACTCAATAAGTAAGGACCAGGGTTAATCACCCTTTGTGAGTCGCAAGACAAACTCGCATCAGTTAATAAACAGATGTGCCCAATGGTAAAAAGCTACAAAATTTCAGGACAATCCGCAGCCAAGGCTTTACAAAAGCAAGGTTCAACGACTAAATGGAAGTGGGTCTTACAGATTTTAAAAATAATAAATCTGTTGGGCTTAAGATATAGTCTAGTCCCACCAGTAATGGTGCCTGTAACAAGGGGAATTTTAATGTTACACCAGTACAATTCAAAATGTGCTGTATTAAAATTCAACGAATTTCAGGGCTTAACAATTTGTTAGGTGGTAGTAACGGGAAAAAGATGCCATGGTCGCTCACGGCATGGCTCAGTTCTTAAAAGAACGTTTAATGGAAACCTCAGATATTTCCAAAGTATATGTATGTGATGAGTGTGGTATGTTTGCATCCAAAGTAATTGATAAAGATTATTACAGATGCAAAGGCTGTCACAATTCAACTAGAATTTCAGCTGTGGTTATTCCACATGCATGCAAATTGCTATTCCAAGAATTGACCTCGGTTAATATTCTTCCAAGAATTAGAACCGAACGTTCAATTCATGGCGATGAAGCATAAAATTAATTTAAAATATTGATATTTTTATATTATGATATTACTTATTATAATATAATGAATACGAATCTTAATAATTCTTATAATATAAAACTTTATCAAGTTGGTGGTTGTGTTAGGGACGAGTTACTTGGTGTTAAATCCAAAGATATTGATTATTCGGTTGTTATTGAAAGTAAAGGTGAACCAATAGACATTGCAAAGGGTCTAGAACTATTAGAATTGCATTTGGTGTCTAGTGGTTACACCATTTTTCTAAAAACACCAGACACTTTTACATTTAGAGCAAAAAATAATCAAACCGGAGAAATAGCTGACTTTGTTTTGGCTAGACACGAAACCGGTTATGACGAATCAAGTCGTAAACCCCAAGTTGTTTTGGGCACATTAGCTCAAGACCTTGCTCGTAGAGACTTCACTATTAATGCAATGGCTCGGGACGAGTTTGGTAACTTAATTGATTTGTTTGATGGACAAATTGATTTAGCTAATGGAATTTTAAGAACCCCATTAGACCCAACAGATACTTTTTTAGATGACCCACTTAGATTATTTAGAGCTTTGAGGTTTTGTGTCACCAAGAAAATGAAATTGGACCCTAGCATCTGGTCTGGTTTAACCAATCCTCAAGTTTATGATAAATTATGGAAGGTTGTGTCTGCTGACAGAATTAGGGAAGAATTACACAAAATGTTTTCTTTCGATTCTGAAAAAAGTTTAAGGTTGTTAGTGGAATTTAGTGGAAAAATTAGCCAGGTTTCTCCAACTTTTTTATCAGATTGTTTTTCTAAAACCGGATTATGGCTCAAACCTACAAACGAAAAGGTTAAAAAATGAAAAGGTAATTGTTATTTTATTTAAAAAAATATATCTAATATTATTTTAAATGAATTGGAATTTTAATTTCACATGGAACAGTATTCTTTATGCAATAAGAAATACTATTTTTCCCAGACACAAATATCATTGTAATATCTGCGGGTATCCAACTAATGATATAAATAAATTATATGCACATGGTATTAAGTCACATCAAGAAATAATGCATTCAAAATTACTTGGAACAGCATATGATAATACAGATGATGATAACTATGTTTAACAAATTTATACTTCAACATCATCTTTTGCTCTGTGTTTTGTACGTTTCAATGTAACACGTTCAACTGTTGGCCTTGATTTTATAATTTTATCAGTTATGTCTAATGCTTTTGTTGCATCTCCCATAATATCAGTTAGGGCTTTATGAATTGTTTCTTTCTTTAACGGTGCTTGTGTTTTAGACACATTTCTTCGTAATTTTCCATCAGGGACATCAATCATTTTTTCATCTACTTGTTGCAAATAGTTTAAAATAAATTCTTCTTTTTGTTTTTTCTCTTGAATAAGTTTTTTGTTTTGTTCACGTAACTCTCTGATTTTGTCATCAACTTCTAAATATTTTTTTACATTTGAAACAAATTCTGGAGAAACTTTCTTTTTCTCTTGTTTGTTTTCTGAATCTGACATTTATTATAATATAAAAGAAATTTTTTCTTTATTTATATTATAAAATTTTTTACTTTCCACTTTTTAAAATGACAAACAAGAAACACCTATAATTATTAATACCACACCAAGCATTCCATATTTTGTTATGTTTTCTTTTAATAATAAATAAGAAAGACCTACTGTAAAAATTGGTGCAGAATTTACTAAGGCTGACACAACATAACTGTCGTGGTCATTAATTAAATTATAGTAAATTACATTAGGAATAAAAGATAATAAAATAGCTATAGTACCTATTGCTAGAGTATCACGAATGCTTATATTTTTAACATCTGATTTTATTTGGTCCCAGTAATACCAAGTATATCCAATTACACCTATGGTAAAAAATATGTTGTTTATTATAAAAGTTAATTTGGTATCTACTTTGGACATCATCATTTTATAAAAAACGGGAGAAATACCCCAAAATAATGATACAATCAATGAATAAAATATCAAGTCCATATAATTAACTTGAGAAAATTCATATTTAAAGATAAAATTAACTAAAGTTTTTAATGGGAATTGTTTTTATTTCGATTAATGACGAATTTAATCAGCTAGCAAAAAAAGCCGGCTGGGAAGTTTATAATATGCGTGTTGAACATTGGGTTCCTCGTAGAAAGACCTATTATATGAGTCCTGCTAATTCTCTCGGATTTATGGACGGGGGAATAGATTTAGCTCTTAGCCGCCAAGTTATGCCAGGAATTGAACCGGTTGTTAAACAAGCTGTTAAAGTTTTTGGAAAACCAAACAGAATTAACCGACAATATTTACCAATCGGGTCATCAATTATTATTGACCAAGATGAAACTATTAGCCTAGTCGTGGCACCAACCATGTTACTACCACAAGACATAAATGGAACTAATAATGTCTATTGGGCTGTTAGGTCTTGTTTATACAATGTGATAGTTAATAATAAGAAAAAACTAGATGATGTCGATATTATACTTACTTCTGCCGGTTGTGGATTTGGCAAATTAACAGGAACAGTTGCTTGGGAACAAACTGCTAAAGCACTTGGAGATTATGCAAATTATTCTTGTAAATCGGTTAATTCACATGTTGTACTAGCTGAACCTAATTTAACAACCCAAGCAAAGATTTATCAAAATCATGAATTTATAAATATTTTGGATTAATTTGTGGTGGAGAATAAATTTTGCAAATATTGTGACATTAAAGAAAATTCTAAATGGGTTTGTTCTAATTGTAACAAGGTTAAAAACAAGAAAGAATGAGCGGTTGTTCGTTATTTAAGAAAAACAATTGATACTCAATTTGAGTATAATTCAAGTAAAATGGTTTAGGGTTGTAGCAAAAAACGACCCGATATATATTTTGAACTTGTAACCCATTGTGTAATAGTTGAAGTTGATGAACATCATCATAACACTTATTTGGATTCTTGAGAGTGCGCTAGAATAAATGAAATTGTTAGTGGTATTGGTGGAAAACCAATTATAATTATCCGCTATAATCCCAACAGTTTTAAAAACCGAGGTATAAAATTAGATTCACCAATCACAACTAGACTCGATTTATTGGTTAAAACTATTAAAACCCAACTAGCTAAAAACCAACAAAGTTCTTTGTCAAACAAATCCAGCTGTTTTATGACAACGATTATGAAGAATATTGTCTGGTTAAAAAAAAGATATCACAAAATTGGTTGCTATTTAATTTATCAACTAAAAAATTTATTATTTTATAGTGGATAATATTTAATGAATTTTCCCTGATGGTTTCACATCTAACATAAAGGCTTGATGTTAAAATCCGGTTCGTACGTACTGTTATTCCATGGACTGACAGTAAATTTAGGGTTGGGAATAGTACCGCGGATGTCATAAGAAGCGTTCTTGAGTGATTGACCAACAGTATTAACACCAACAACATAACGTTCAGTGTTAATTAATTTGTCGTCATTAACGTTGTATTTAGCTTGAGAGAAATCAGTATCAAACCATTGGGAGTTAATTTCTTTAGGTAAGAAATCTTTGGCGTCATATTTCTTCAAGTTGTTCTTGTTCATGGGAACTTCATCAGGACGAGCTTGTTGAGGGATAGGGCGTTGGAAAGCACTATCAAGTTCAGCACCAGTTTCATAGGTATCATTAGCTTCAAAGTCAAATACTGGTTTTTCAGCTTCAGCTTCAGGAGCAACTGGGGCTCTGGCTTCAGATCTGGCTTCAGATTCGGCAAGAATTTGACGTAAAACTTCTGGTTGAACTTCAGCTACAGCCATGCGAGCAGGAGATTCAGGAACTGGTTTGGGTGATTCGGCTTGTGCAGATTCCATAGTTGCACGTAATTCTTGTCTGATTTCAGGTAAGGCAGAAAGTTCTTGTCTGATGGCAGCTTTAACTTCTTCATCAGCAAAACCTTCACTTACAGTCTTAGGTTTAGTTAAATAATAAATTAAAAAACCCAAGGCTACTAATAATAAAACTGTAGAAAGTTGATTATCCTTAAGCATATTAGATATATTTAATCTTAGAAAAAATTTATAGATTTTAAATATTTATTTGAAACTAATTAATTATTGTCCAAGTTAATTATTTATAATAATTTTCATCATCAGTTTCTAAATCATCTGATGACTCTGAATTAAATACATATTTATTTTTTACTATTATTTTTTTTATTATATTATTTTTTTGTTGGGTTTTGTCTAAACTTTTTTCATTTGTAGTTTGTATTTTAATAACATCTCCTTCTTCAATATTACTTATATTAACTTCTTGGTTGTCTTGATTATAAACCTGGAAATTTACCGAACCCTTTTTAATTTTACTTGTAAATGTTCTTCCATCAGTATCGGTTATTATGAATGACTCTTTTGTTATATTTATTGAATTAATTTTAATTTTTTCCATTAAATATAAAATAACTAATTCTTTATATTTGGTTAATTTATTAAAAAAGATTGATTAATTAAATTCTAAAATAAAAGTTGGAGAATTTAATGAAACAAAAATATGAAATTGACAAAGTTACCAAAAAAATACACCCAGGATGGAAAATATTTTTTGATACAAATGGTAAAGAATTAGAAAACATTTTAAACCAAGTTAACAAATCAGGTAAATCAAATGTTATTTTCCCATATCCGTCACAATTATTTCGTACACTTTTTTATTTTCCACCAGAAGAAACCAAACTTGTAATTTTAGGTCAGGATCCTTACATTGGGTCAGAAGTTCACGATGGAAAAAAAATACCTCAAGCATGTGGGCTATCATTTAGCGTCCCAAAAACACATAAGATTATTCCACCTTCACTTAAAAATATTTTTAAAGAAATATCAAATTCATATTCTGATTACCAAATTCCAACTCATGGATTTTTAAAAAGATGGGTTAGGAAAGAAAAAATCATTTTGTTAAACTCAGCCCTAACTGTAATTGAAAAGAAATCAAACTCACACCAAGCTCTATGGGGAGAATTTACTGATAAATTAATTAAATTTATTAGCGATTCCAATCCACATACTGTATTTTTACTTATGGGTAATTTTGCAATTGGAAAATCTAAATTAATCGATAAGTCAAAACATAAAATATTTACTACAGTACACCCATCACCATTATCCGCATCAAATGGATTTTTTGGTTCAGGTGTATTTGCTAATATTAATGATTATTTTGAGTCAAAACAAATAGAACCGATAAATTGGAATCTATAATTAATAAGTTTAATTTAGAATAAAATATATTAATTTAATTTAATAACAAATGGAAAAACTTGACGTAATTATTATTGGTTCTGGACCCGCCGGATATACCGCAGGAATTTATACAGCAAGAGCTAATTTAACAACTTTAATTTTAGAAGGAAAAAACCCAGGGGGTCAGTTAATGACAACTACAACTATTGAAAACTTCCCGGGTTTTGAATCAATTGATGGTTTTGAACTTATTGAACGTATGAAAGCACAAGCAGAAAAAGCAGGTTGTAAAACCACACAATCAAATGCGGAAAAAATAGAAAAACATTTTGATTATTTTATTGTTACTGATTCAAATGGTAAATTACATAAAACCCGCAGTATTATTTTAGCAATGGGTGCTTATCCAAATAAGTTGGAATTTGTTAATTCTAATAAATATTGGAACAAAGGTATTAGTTCTTGTGCTGTTTGTGATGGAGCCCTACCAATGTTTCGTAAACAAACAATTGTTGTTGTTGGTGGTGGCGACAGTGCTATGGAAGAAGCTTTATTTTTGTCTAGATTTGCATCCAAAGTTATTATTTTAGTTAGATCTGATAAACTAAAGGCATCAAAAGCTATGATTAAAAAAGTTGAAGCCAACGATAAAATTAAAATTAGATATAACAATGAAGTTATTGAAGCACATGGTGATACATCATCCAATTCAAATGATAAAACAGATGATTTGTTAGAATCAATTATTATATTAGATAATAAAACTAATGAAAAAAAGAAAATACATTGTGCTGGTTTATTTTATGCAATAGGACACACACCAAATACTCAAATTGTTGCTGACATGGTTGAATTAAAATCAAACAAATATATAAAAAAAATATCCGGAACAAAAACAAGTGTTGAAGGAATTTTTACAGCAGGTGATGTATCCGATGATATATACCGTCAAGCGATAACAGCAGCTGCATCAGGTTGTGAGGCAGCTATAGATTGTTCAAAATATCTTGAAAATAAGATTTAGTATTTGATAAAAATTAAAAAAAATCTATAATTATGTATATACGAATATGTCTGGACAAGATGAAATTTACAAACAAAAATATTTAAAATACAAAGCTAAATACTTAGAACTTAAACGTTATGAACAAGAAGGTGGTTTATTAGATAGCGGATTTGGTATGGTTTTTACTTCTAAAGCAAATGCTGCAAAACTCAGAGAAGCTATTGCTGCTGGTAAAATTGGTGGAAAAGGTGATATTGCTGATTTATTGGATAGACAAGCTTACATTGTTTTCGATGGAAAAAAACCTGCTGAACTTTTAGAAAGCACTAGTAGAATTATGAAAGACAAACTTGCTGCAGCCGCTGAAGCTACTAAGTCTGCTGCTGCTAAAGCTTACTCAGTAACTGCAGATGTTGCTTCCAAAGCTGCTACTGCTACTGCCGATTTAGCTTCTAAAGCTGCTAGTGCTACTGCTGCTGCTGCCGTTGCTGCTAAAGACTCTGCAATGAACCAATACAATAAATACCAAGAACAAAAACAAAAAGAAGCTGCTGATAAAGCTGCTTTTGAAAAATTCAAAGCCCAACAAACTGGTTCTATTAAAACCCTTTTCGGTGGGGCCGATTTACCATTAACTATTCCTACCCTTGACGGAAAATCATTCGACCGCGCTAATGAAGCTCACAAAAAACATATTGCTGCTGCTGTTGCTGCTGCTCTTGGTCTTGATGTTAGCGATGTTGCAAATGTTTCCATCAAGTTCAAAATGTTTGGTAAACCCGAGTTAAGAGATTAACTCTGATTTTAATTACATGTAAACCCGAGTTAAGAGATTAACTCTGATTTTAATTACATGTAAACCCGAGTTAAGAGATTAACTCTGATTTTAATTACATGTAAACCCGAGTTAAGAGATTAATTATAAAATATTGAAATTTAAATAAACTATTTAAAGAGATATCAACTCTATAAATAGCTTATGAAAAATATAGAAAAATACCTGGATATGAGTGATGAACAAATCGACAACCTTTTAATGGGAGTTGATCTGGATAAAAAACCAGATGTTCAAACATCTAAATCTGTTTGCAAAAATTGCAAAAGTACTAACTTAGTTATTGACAATGCTAAGGGACACATGGTATGTACTGACTGTGCTGTTATTAATGAGGAATATTTGGATGAAAATCCCGATATCTCAAATAATGATGGTGAAGGTAGTAATAATTCAAGTTACGGAGCTCCATCTAGCTTCTTCTTTCCAAAATCATCTCTTGGAACAAAAATAGTTTCCAAAGGCTATAATCGTATTAGTTTGTTACAAAAACAAGGACAAATGCCATACAAAGAAAAAAGTCTAATGGATGTACTAGAAACAATTCAACTCAAATGTAAAAAATATGGAATTACCCAGTCAATTATTGATAGTGCAAAAATCCTATATAAAAAAGTATCAGAATCTGTTCATGCAAAAGGTAAGCGCAAAGGTAAAAGTATAATCATGAGATGTATTAATAGACGCAGTATGATTGCTGCGTGTTTATTTCATGCATGTAAATTACAAAAAGAAACTCGTAGTCCAAAAGAAATTGCAGATATTTACGACTTGGAAATTAAACATGTTAACAGAGGTTGTAGAAAATTTTGCGATATTATAGATGCAAACACACTATTTTATCAAATTAAAAGTTCACAATCGTCTGATTTTATCGAACGTTTTGCCAAAAAATTAAATATCGATAAACAATATATCAACATAAGTAAAGATGTTTCAAATAACATTCATAAATTAGATTTGGCTTCAACTCATGAACCTCCTTCTGTTGCTGCCGGTTGTATTTTACTTGTTACACAATATTATAATATACAACTAAGTAAAAAACAAATTTCTGATATTTTTGGAATTAGTGATGTTACAATAAGTAAAACTTTTAGAAAAATTTGGCCTTATCATAAAATCGTTCTTTCTAATAAAATAACTGATTTAATCCTTGAAAAGAAAAATTCAGTTGCTAAATCTAACACTGATATTAATAAATCCAATTTAATAATTAATCAAGAATCTAGCCCTGATTCTGAGGAAAAAAAATCAACTAAAAAAGCTAATAAATCACAATGTATAGTTAATGATGATTCTGATGAAAATGATAATTCTGATGATTCTGATTATGACTCTGAAGAAGATTATGATTCTGATAATGAGTCTGAAGAATCAGAAGAAGAAACAGAAAGTATTGAAGAACCTGAAATACTAAAAACACCAGTTAAATTAAATAAATCAAGTAAAGCAAAAAAGGGAAAGGAAATTGACTTATAACCTATACGATGCGTATACGTTCCTTTTGAACTATAAATTTAAGTTAGTTTGTTTAATAATATTTTTTATTATAATTTATAATAATAAATAATTATTATGATATGGTCTCAAGTTATCTCATTGTGGGAGTCAGGACATGCTCTTGGTTATCCCGAATCAATTAAAAAAAGATTTTTTTATGAAACATATCCATGTGATGCAAATTTTACAAATCCATATTTAAGCAAATTCATAGAATCCGGTGAATTAAATCAAATTAAAACCCAAGATTATTCTAATTTTGCCACGAATATTTCACACGCAATTGCTCGTGTTAAATCAGGAGGGATATACGCAACCAGTTTCCCAAACAAATCTGGTAATGCATTACTTATTATTCCATTACCAGTTGAAGGTAAAAATTATGGCACAATAAAAGATTTTATTGATAACGCCCCACCAACTCAACAAAGTCAATTTTGGAAGTTAGTTGCACAGGAAGTAAAATCTGTTTTAAAATCACATGACCGTGTTTGGATTAGTACTCATGGGTTGGGAGTAAGTTATTTTCATTTGAGAATTGATTTAAGTCCAAAATATTATGTAACAAAACAGTTTAAATTATAGTTTGTTTTTCATTAAAACTATCAATAATAGAGGGTACATTAATAACTTTGTATTTTTCCTGTTCATCTTTTGTTAATGGTTCAAACAAAATATCAAATTGTCTTAATTTTCTTTCAACAACAATTGAATCTTTTGGAAATTTACTGCTTGTTTTTACTAACCAATTAACATATTCACTAAATGATTTATTTATAATGAGTTTTGGTTTTAAAATATTTATAATTACAACATGATATCCTTGAGACTCGGCAAGTTGGATATATTTATGTCTATCTGATTGAAGCCTTACATCTTCCAATACATAAATATCAGGATTAGTAAAAATATTAGATTCGGTTAGTTGGTCTACAAGATATTTGGCTTTTAATGGACTCATACCATTTTCTATAAATTCAGTGATGGAATCTTCATATAACATGTGGTTCATTTGTTTGTCACAATAAGATTTTTGTAATTTGTAATGATAACTGGTCTTTCCTGAACCTGGATAACCCTGAATAATGTAAAAAATTTTATTGGCTTTGGATTTTGTCTGCATTGGATATTAAATTAATGCATTGTGAAAAATTTTATTTCAATTTTTATATTGAAATAAAAATTATATGGAACACAATTTTTATATTGAAATAAAAATTATATGGAACACAATTTTTATATTGAAATAAAATAAAAAATGAGATGTTTTTAACTTAACTAAAATCAAAATCTACAACAACAGGCCAGTGGTCAGAATTGTAAGTGTTACAGTATTGGGTGTAGCCATGATAAGCAAATACATTTGAAATTCTTTTATAAAGATTAGAAGAAACTAAAATATGGTCAATCATTGATAAATCTGATTGGTCTTGCTTACAATTTGTATTTTCATCCCACCATTCGGTATAACGTTCCGCTTGAGGAATTTTTTGAGATACTGGAATTAAATTGTATTGGTTTGCAAAAGGACCTGCATTTCCTTTTAATATTTCTAAAACCTGAGATATAGGTTTATGAAAATTAATGTCAAGAACTTCGCCGTCATAATCATTCAAATCACCCAGCACAATTAATTCGTATCCTTCAGATGCAAGTGAATATATTGTTTCTTGTAATACTAATGCTTGGGCTTCTCTACTAGCGCAACGTGACGAATCAGTTGGATAAGCTAACAAATGAGCGCCAACAATAGCTATTGGAATTTTGTTAATATTTAGAGTTGTGTAATAATGTTTTGAAACACCTGATGTTCCTGCACTTCCAGTATATCCACATGCTGAACCAGGTATAGGATAGCTTGCTCTATCTTCATTTCTTAGTAAATTAGTTACAGGGTCAATTTTTGTTAATACACCAACATTTTGACCTGTTGATGAATCAGTTCCCTTAATTAAATAAGGGTTGTAAGCGGAATTAGTCAATGATTTAAGCATATTTAATTCATCACAACCTTCTATTTCGCAAAAGTTAATATAATCTCCATCCAAATCATCTAAAACATTAACCACCCAGTCTAAATGAGTATTAGCTTCAGATTGATTAGCCCATGTACAAGAAGAACCTGGACATCCATTATATTGGTCGATAAACAACCACTCCACATTATATTGGACCAAACGAAATCTATTGACATCTAACCTTCTATCTGTTGGAACAGCTGGTGCTACAGGACACTGAGTGTCCGTTGTTGTTGCACCTGTAGCACTAGAAAGTGCCACGAGAGGTAAAAGTAAATAAGATAAATAGTGTAATAGTTTCATTAAATTATACTAGAATTTTTATTTTTATATAATAATTAAATCAAATTTTTCTCCAATTAATTATATGGAAAATAAACAAAACATTTATTACGATAAATATCTAAAGTACAAAAGTAAATACATTGCCCTTAAAAAACAGTCAAATATTAAATCCATGCGTGGGGGGTTTAGTCCAGTTTCCACACAAATAACCCAGCTAAACAATTTTATCGAGCAAATAAATAATTCAATTAAAAAAAGTGGAGAAAAAAACTCGGAACTTATCAGTTTATGTGCGCAATTAGAAAAATACCTTGTTGACCAGGATATTCCTATCGATTTAAAATTTAACCCATATGTACTCAGTGAACTTGAAGATAGTTTAACACAATTAAAACAAATTGGAACATTTGATAATTTAACAAAATTATATGAGAAAAGAAATTATATTTATTCAATGGATGAAACAAATTATATTCGAATTTTAGACTGGGTAATTCAACAAGAAAATATTTCTCATATAAAGGACGTGGAAAAACTATTCAGTTCTTTAATTTTAGGAAATAATAAAAATTATGTTATTTATTACATGGTTTTACTTAGATTTTTAATAACTAAAAAAGTCCAATTATCAGTATTAGAATCCTATTCCCCAATATTATCCTGGTATGGATTAAAATCGTGTTTAGCAACAGGTCTAAATTCAGATGACTATTTACCATTGATTTTAAATTTAATTTGTGAATACATTAATGCATTTCCAATTAAAAAGGCTTTGTTAATCAAAAAACCATCCGATTTTGAACCTGATTGGAAACAAAAACAAAAACTTTTACAATTGGAAGCGGAAGAAATACCAAATACTCAAATGGTTAAATTTGATACTAAAAATAAAATATTCCAATATGAATCTGGTGAAATTAAATCAATGGATAAAATTAATTTTGAAGACTTGGTTAAAATTTTATTTAATTTATTTAGAATTTATATACCAAAATCTAAACCTGGATTTGAACAAAAAACAGATAATTCTGAAGAAAAATCTACAGTATAGTAATAAATTAATTATGGAAGACAATATTCAAAAAATATATGGGCTTATTGGTAATGGACTATTAGCTTATATGCATTATCATTATAAATCACATAATTCACCGTTGATTATATTAGGATATGTTGTATTAACTATTGGATTTATTCCTTGGTATTTAAATTCTGAAATTAAACATGAAGAAAATAAAAAACAATTAGAAAAAGAAGAAAATATTGAAACTTATTTGAAAATAGTTGGCCACAGTTTAATATCTGCATATTTCACAACCAATTTAATGAAAAGCTTTGATTTCCATTCAATTTTAGGACTTGCTGGTAATTTATTAATTTTAACCAAATATAAAAAACAAGCTATAATAACATTAATTGGATACTTTTTATTATCTATTATACAAACTCACGGAAGTATTGGTTCAATGTCTTTAATTTTATTTTATTATTATCAACTTGAAAAAGCATAAAATTAAATTATAGTTATTAAACTATTATTTAATTTACTTGGTTTCAGTTTCAATAAAAAAAAATTAAACAAGAATTTCATCAATAATTTCATCAATATATTCAAAATATTTAACTTGGAAATTTTCATCAATTAGAGTAGGATATTTGGTTTTAATTTCTTCTAAATCTTTTGCATTTTCTTTTGGTACAAAAACCAATTTAACTCCAGCTTTTTTAGCTCCAATTAATTTAAAATTAAGTCCACCAATTTTAGTTATTCTTCCAGTCAATTCTATTTCACCAGTCATCGCAACATCATTTCTAATTGGTTTGGATAAAATACGCGAAATAAATGCACTAGTAAATGCACAACCTGCACTTGGTCCATCTTTTGGTGTTGATGTACTTGGTGCATGTACATGGAATCCATGTGCAAATTTCTCCATTAAATAATTATCAAGATTAGTAATGTCTGGGTACTTTTTCAAGTTTCTTCTTATGTAATCAATTGCAGCAGTTAATGAACAATGAACCGACTCTTTCATCACATCTCCTTGTTTACCAGTTAATTTAATTTCGTAACTTGATGAATTTGGAGCAAAATTATTAAATGTTTGAATTGGAATAATACCACCATCACCTGATGCAGTTGCGTAGAGACCATTAATAATACCAACTGAAGATTTATCATGAATTACAGTATTATCGTGTTTTGGTGTATCTAAAATTCTTAAAATTACATCTTTTGTTATAGCTTTCATGTTACCAGAAGCAAATTCAGCACGCTTATAAATTTTATCCAAATTCAATGTTAAAAATATTTGTTCTATTTTTCTTTTAATTGAACGTACACCTGCTTCATTTGTATAATTTTCAATAATAAACTCAATTAAATCATCTGAAATATTAATCCAAGGTTCTAATTTTAATCCAACTGATTCAGCTATTTCTGGTATAATAAATTCTTTTACAATTTTCTTTTTGTCATTGGTTGTGTATGCTGATACTTCAATTTGTTTTAATCTATCAAGCAAAATGGGATCTACTAAATTAGAGTCATTATAAGAAAAAATCATAATTACTTTATCTAATGGAAAATCTACGCCTTGGAAAAATCTGTCTTGAAAAGTTTTATTCATATTTGGGTCTGTCAAGTGAATTAAAATACTGGTTATTTCATTAATAGAACCATGTTTAGAACAAGCCTTATCTAATTCATCAAAGTATAATATACATCTTGGTTTTCCCATTTCTACCATCTTTTTAATAATCAAACCGGGTTGAGAACCTGAATAAGTATAACCATGACCATGTAATATTTCACCATCATTTTGACCACCCAAAGTGATTTCAGCAAAAGGAATGTTTAAGGCTTTACTTACTGACTTAGCTAATAGGGTTTTACCTACACCAGGAGGACCAACTAAACCAAAACTTGTACCTTGACTAGTGGGATTACTAATCCATTTACCTATTGTTTGTAATAAACCCTTTTTAGCCTCTTCATGACCATATGATAGCTTCATTAATTTATTTTCAATGTCAACTAAATATTCTGTTGACTTTTCTGTATTTTGACTTATCGATTGGAAAAATAAATCATCTTGTTGAGATGGCCATGGGTAATTTAAAACGTGTTTAACAAATGTTAATTGTTTATAATATTCATTATTAAATGATTTCATTTCTTCTATTTTTTCTAATGTTAATGATTTTACAGCTGGAGGAATATTTTTGTTTGTAATTAATTGTTTCTTAAAATCAATGTCATCAACTGTTAGCGATTTTAACTTATCTAATTCAGCTTTTAAAGTATTTGATGATTTTTTAATTTTAACAAGCAAATAATAAGGTAATCTTTGTGAAAGCAAATTATAAATTTGTGGGCTATTAGTTTTCTTTTCTTTTGTTAATCCTAATAGTAATCCAGCAATATCTGCATTATCAGCCGAACCTAAAAGTAACAAGAAAATATATTCATACATTGATTTAATTTCTGAACCTTTTGATATAAAATCTTTCATAATATTCACAAAACTTGAACCTGTTACTTCCATAAACTTTTGATATGCTAGTTCTAACATTTTAACATATTCTTTTGTTTCCATACAATAAATATTTCCTAAATAATCATATCTAACAAACTTTTTACTAAATTTTGTGTCAACTGAATATTTTTTAAGTTCTGTGGCTATTTTTGATTTAATTTTATGTAAGACAGGATAGTTTAATTGTGAAGATTTTATAAAACAAGACAAACAATCATTTATAAAATAACCTTCTATTTTTAAATATTCATTTTCACCGGCTGTGTTTTTAATCCATAATTCTCTATTTAATTCTAATAAATCAATCTCGGAAAATTTGTTTGGTATTCTCCAATAATATTCTTCAGTATGTGAGGACACATAAAAGAAATTTGTTTTAACTGGAATAAATACTTTATTTAATTCTGTTATTAATTCTTTTTGATTTGCAGATAACTCAAACTTTCCATTAAATATTTCAATCAAACTTAATAAACTATCATATCCAGCTTCTGCAATTATATTTTTAATTTCGTTTTCTTGGTCATTTAATGGAATGTCTTCTGGATTATCTTTTATTATTGGAAGTAATTTCTCAAATAAAAAACTATCAGTTATTTTTGATGGAAAAAGAGAAATAAATTCTGATATTTTTAAATCTAAATTAGTTTTTGATTCAAGTTTATCCATAATATAAGCATTGTAAGCAGTATTTAAATTTTTAGATAAAATAAATAAATTACCTAACATTTGGTTTTTAAAAACTATTTCAATATAACCATTAACAAATAAATTATCTAAATGTTTTTCAAGTTTTACTATAACATCTGTTAAATATCTATACCTATGTTGTAAAAAACTTAATTTGAAGTTTTTAATTTTAGAACTTGTATCTAAATTATTCATTAACAAACTTAAGATTTAAAATACAAATATGTATAAAATATTCGTTTATTTTACAAAATCTATCAGGTAAAACAAAATAGTATTTAAAAGAACTCAACAAATACTTAAAAAGAATCAAACGCACTTAAAAGAATTATTAGTGTGTTTGATTTAAAAAAATAATCTTATATAAGAGTATATAATAAAATGCCTGCTAAAAACACTAACTCTAAACAAACCACTAAAGCTGTTGCCGCTACTCCCGCTCCTGTTGAAACCGCCCCTGCTCAAAAAGGCGGTAAGAAAACTGTTGCTAAAGTAGAAGCTACCCCAGTTGTTGAAACCCCTGTTGAAGTTGCTCCTGCTAAAACCCAAAAAGGTGGCAAGAAAGTTGCCGCAGCTGCCCCTGTAGAAGCCGCTCCTGCTCCCGTAGTTGAAGCTGCACCTGCTAAGACCCAAAAAGGTGGCAAGAAAGCTACTACTGCCCCTGTAGTTGAAGCTGCTCCTGCTCCCGTAGTTGAAGCTGCACCTGCTAAAACCCAAAAAGGTGGCAAGAAAGCTGCTGCCCCTGCTCCCGTAGTTGAAGCTGCTCCTGCTGTACAAGTTGCCGGTGCCAAGACCAAGAAAGTTGCTGCTAAAAAAGTTGTTGAAACTACTGAAGCTACTGAAGCCGAAGAAACCGGTGACCGCAGAATTCGTAGCTTCAAAGTTAAACTCCCTGGTAGTGAAGAATTCGAAGGTCGTTTCACTGGTTTAACTCCTTACCAAGCTGCCAACAAAGCTCTCAGTAAATATTTCCGTGAAACTGAAAAACCCCAAGCTGAAATCACTTTCAGCATCTGTGAATCTACTCGTAAATCCAGAAAAGCTACCTACACCTATGTTGGTAGACGCCAAAAACTCGATACTCCTGTAACCTACAAGATTCAAGATGGTCGTGAAATCGTTAAGAACTTCAAGAACTCTCTCAAGAAGGTCAAGAAATCCGAATCTGCCACCGAATCTGCTTAAATTAATTGTATTATAATTAAATAATTGTTTTCCCAATTATTATTTAATTAGCCTTATTTTAATACCGGTTCAAAACCAACACGTTTTAATTTTTTCATATTTGAAAGTATTTTTGTAAATTTTTCCAGTCTTATACTATTTGTTATGTTTGGGTCTGGTTTACAGTTTCTATAACATAAACAAGTCAATATAAGCGAGTAAAAACATACAAGAATAATATACATTATCATTATTGTATTTGCTTCATATAATTTGTTATCTGTTGTAATAGTTGCATTCATTTTTAAATAATCCATTATATAATCTAGTTAATTGCAAATTCAAATTTTTTGCCCAGTTAAATAATAATTTATTTACTATTTATAGTATGAAATATCCAAAAACTAAATCAAATATGAATGAACAATGTGATGTTTGTAATCAAATATTTCCAAAATATAAATTATCAGAACATTACGCTATATGTCACATCTTATGGAAAATACCATCATATATACCAAAATATTCTTATAATGATGGCTATGATATTATACAGTACACACCTGAACAAAACCAACAAATTAATATGGCACTGATAAATAAACAAAGAAAAGTAAAAATTACCGTTAATGACACCATACATAAAATAAATTTGGATAGCTTTGATATTAAGCAAAATTACTCAAAACCATTTTGGTGTTGTTCTTTTGTTAATTTTGCTTATTTGTCTGCATCATTTGATAACAAAACATATGACTGTAAATCAATTATGGAAATGTATCAAGCCAATAAAAAAACTTTTCCATTTTATAATATTTACTTAAACTGGGTTTGCAATAAAATTCCAATTTATTTGGAACAATAGAAAAATATTGAAGATTGTCTCTATTGTAATGGATAATAATACTTTACAATAATAACAAACAGAAAAAATGGAAACAATGAAACATGCAGAAGAACACGAAAATAAATATGAATATGAACAAGACTTAATTTATACCAAGTCTAATGTTGATTTTCATGAATATAATATGCATAACTATATTTATCACATGGGAATTGTTAATGTACCAATAATAGTATCATATAATAAAAAAACAAAACAAATGGAAATGGAAAAAATCCCTGCTATGTGTGTTGCTGATATGTATGGAGAATCTTTTTCTAATTTACCTGATGGGCTACGAGACCAAATAAGACATATAATTCAAATTCTAAAATCCCATAATATAATTTACCCAGATATTACTGGATACAATTTTATTGAACATAAAGAAAAAATATATATTATTGATTTTGAACATGCATTCTTTGGATATGAACCAACTCAATCCAATTGGTTTGTTGATGAATTCATTAGTGGGCTTGACACATGGAATCCTGATTTTGCTTAGGTTTTTGTCCACGATTTTGATTAGCTGTACTGGGATGGATTGGGATTTGACGAGATAAACACCATATTTGCCAATAACGAAAAATTACATATAAACCAGCGATTCCGCACCAACCAAATAATGAGCATAAGGTAATTACCAATAGTTTTTGTTTATGTTTTAATTTAGATTGGCTTTTTCCTGTGTATAAACCCGACCCAATATTCTGGTTTAGTTTTGGCGAGTTTAATGGAATGTTAGAAAATTTATTGGAAACTTTTTTGGTTAATTTCGCCTTAGATTTAATTAACTTGTAATTATTTGGAATTTTTAAGTTATCAATTATTTTAATATGTGTTGGTGTTACATAGTGATGAAACTTGTCAAGCTTGTGGGTATGTCTATATACTTGATTTTGATTTACTGAATTAATTAAATGGTGGTGGTGTTCAGGTTGTGTCAGAGGGATAAAATGATTTATCACCAAATGTAATTGTTCTGGATGTATCGAATCAAGTAATCTAGGAACAAATTCAGATTTTTTATCTTGAGGTATCCAGTCCCAATGAGTAATTAATGCTTGGGTATTTGTAACTTTATGTACCAAATGAAAATTCTCTCTCGAACCAATAGTTTTATTTGTTAATTCCAAACAATCAAATAGTTTCCAAGATTTTTTTTCAATATCTGTGTTCGGAATAATTTCAGATATATTCATTTTAATTGCCTGGGCATTTTGTTGTGTCAATTCAAAGAATTCGCATGACTGGTCAAATATATTGGAACACTTGTCGTAATCATCAACAAAAACAATTCCATAGGCTTGGGCTTGATTTTCACTTATACCGGAACCAAAATATGGTTTGGTATAATTGAAACCGCAAAATAATTCAATAAATTTTTCCAAGAAAATTATTTGTTTAGAATGAGGGAGCTCAAGTTTATGTCCAGAAATCAAATTTACTGTGCATAAAACTAATCCCAATGTAAAGGTTAAAGTTAATGTTTGTTTATTTATTACCATTGGAAATTACATCTGGATTACAAATTTATACAATTGAAACATCAAATTTTAACTGGTGTGTAAAAAATTGAACAAGATAAATATTAATTCTAATCTAATCTATTAGAAATGTCCGATTTTACAACAAATACTAATAAAATTTACGATATTGTAATGTTTCATTATCCTTGTCAAGATGGTTTAGCATCCGCATGGGTCGCACATAATGCACACAAAGAAAAAGGTTTACAAATTACTTTGTATCCAATAGCTCATGGAAAGCCCATTGATATTGATATGTTTCTCGGCAAGCGCGTGATTATTTGCGATTACTCACCAAGCGCTGAAGTTTTAGAACAACTTGAACAAGTTGTCCAATCAATCCAAATTCTTGACCATCATGTTACTGCTCGAGATGCACTTGTTAATAAGCCTTATGCACTTTTCGACATGACCCGTTCTGGTGCTGGTCTAACTTGGGATTGGTTTTATCCAGAAACACCAATGCCTGATTTTATTCGAATGATTCAAGACCGTGATTTGTGGAAATGGGTTGTGCCTGGGTCTAAAGAATTTACCGCTGGGCTATTTACAATGTGTTCAACCGTTGAACATATGGACTTTGATGAATTATTTAAATTATTCGAACCAATGTATCAGGACCCGGGAAAAATTAGTTTTTACATGGAACTCGGAAAAATTATTAGTACATTAACTGAAAATAAAGCCAGAGCACTTGGAGATGACCATATGGGTACCATTACACCATTTGCATTTGATGGTAAACTTTACCGGGCTTGTGTGGCCAACTGTTTCCCAGACATTGCATCTGAAGCAGGTAACTATATCAGTAAATCTGATCAAATTGACTTTGCAGTACTCTGGAGATATCATAATACATCAAAAGATTTTTATGTTAGTTTGCGTTCAACTGGTAATATTGATGTTAGTGCAATCGCAAAATCATTCGGTGGTGGAGGTCATGCCAACGCGGCCGGATTTAGCACCAAGATATTCCCGCCAACTTTGTTTGACAATGTTAACTATTCAAATGCTAACCTTGAATAATTTTTTTAAAATCTGATTTAATTTATAAAATAATTAGTCAAAATTACTTTATAGATCAAAAAAACGTATGTCTCGTACGAGGCTATAAATTAAATTCTTTTGTTTTTGATATCTTTTTAACTCGACCATTTAAATAAGTCCCATACAATTCTCCTCTGGTTCCATTGGAATTCTTACAATATACATTTGACCCATCCAAAATATATTGCTTGGATTTGATTGTTATTTCTGAAACATTACATTCCTCAGTATCTGAGTCTGATTCATCTGAATCGTCCGAACTTAGTTCTGAGTCAGAATCATCTGAGTCTGTAGGTATCAATTGCTTTTTGCCTGTTGATTTTTTTAACCAGCTTGGTTTATCCTCATCTGGTATTTCATCAATTAAATCATCAAATCCTCTTGGCTTGTCGCCCTCCTTTGACTCACAAATTGCTTCTTCAAGAGCAATTTTCCGTGTTTCTGTATTTATTGGTTTTAAATTTTTCCAAGTTTCTTTTATCATGTCTTTATTATTATAACTAATTAAATTAATGTCAGAATAATATCTTTTAATAAATTTATTGTTTCTGTACATTTCTTTTTTTAGGTAATTTATTTTATCAAAATAAACTTCTTTTTGTTCCTTTGTAAATTTCGAATTTGAAGCTATTTTTTCTAAATTGTTTAAGTTAGTTGTTAATATTACGCCATATAAGTCTTCTTTATTTGTTTTTACAATTGTGTTTGTCTTTTCATCAATAACAGAAGCATGTTTATCATTAATTGCAGTAACACAATACGAATGATTTTTTGGTGCTGATTTATTAAAATTTACTCTTTCTATAAGAGAAGTAATGGAATTTAAGTTTTGATCTAAAATATATTTTTGATCTTCAAATGTTAAGTGTTCAAGAGTACTTTCTGTTGGTGCATTAATTACATATTGAATATTGTTTGTAATATTATTATTTGTAATATTATTTGTAATATTATTTGGCTTTTGTTCTAAAATTTGAAGTTTTTCAGATATTTCATCTATTTTTTGTTCAAGTGATTTTTTTTTTAATTTGCAATTTTGTTCATGTTTCCATTTAGTTTGTCTGGAATTAAATTCTCTTGAGCATTGGCAACACAAATATTTTTTTGGTGTTGTTGCTGAAGGAATTGGATGATATTTTTTGTTGTGTTTGTTAAATCCCTCTTTTGTTTTATAATTTAAATTACAAATTTTACATTCGAATTTATAATCCATTAACTATAATAAAACTATGTCTTTAAATTTGTTTAATAAAAAGTATGACATTTTGTCGACAATATATTATTTATTATATATTATTATTATTATATTAGATTGTAATACATTGGAAATATTTTTATTTTTAAATTATATAATTATTTACATCAAAATGAATCGTCATACTTAACATTTGACTAAAATACAACAATTAAAAAAATATTATTTAAAAAAAGTTATTTTTACAGAGAATTTTCTCGCGCGCGCGAGGCTTTTGACGGTATGACGGTTGACATTTTGTTCGGTTAATAATAGTGTCTTATTATAAAACCAATTTATTAGATGTGTATCAATTAACAATTTTAATGTGTTTGTATTAATTAGTAAATTTACATGTTATGATAACGTAATTTAATTGGTATGACATTTTAACAAAATGTAAAATTTTAGGTATGACATATATAAATGTATTAGTAAACCGTTATTTTACACTGTAACCCCTTATTTTTGACGTCATACTATGATGTATTTTATTAGCAAATTCTATTATTTTAAATTTAAATGATGTATGATTAATGTATTTATTAAGTATTTTTTAATAAATAAAATATTAATTAACAACATGTCATAGTATGACACATGTAAACACGCGAAATTTTTTTAAAAAATAGCCAAATAGTTTATAAATAATATTACACACCATACTTCCTAAACTTCAATTTCACCAGAACACCGAGCAGCACTCCCAGACAGCCCGGTAACAAAGTCACAAGCAGAATTAAATACACCGATGAAAAACCCAATATCCTTATCAACTGGTAATATAAATCGGTCCCGGTTGGCAACTTCGCGGTAAGGGGCTAATTTATTTAAAATTATTTGTTCAACCACGTTCATGTTTTCAGGTGTTGAACAAGACCGGTAATAAATAACCGTATGTTCACATGTTTTAATATAAGTACTTAATCTGTTTGTAAGATTTTCAGCCTTACCAATAATATATGTACGTGCTTTGACATGAGCAACAGTTGTGATTAAGTAAACGACATTAGATTCTGGATAAGTAACTCTGGTTGTTTTTTAACTAGACTTGTTACTAGAGTGTCAATTTTTATGTTTTTTGTCTCCAACTTTTTATTGACTTTTTAATAATAGGATAAAAATCAAATATTATTAAAAATTATTCGTGTAAAATACTCTTAGGTTGTGTATAACTCTTCGCAACGTGCATTAAGTACTTCAAGATAATGTTTCCAATCGATGACAAATACATTAGAATCCAAGTCAAGATTTTCTAAATTTTCATTAACTAAATCTATTAATAAAGCATTTTTTTCGGGTCCTAAGTCAATAGACCCAGACTCTATTTCAGTTTTCAAATACAAACATAAATTATTAACTTCTTGTTTATAATCGCGGGTATCATTGATGGCTTTTCCAGTGTCATCATCGTTTTCTTCCAGTTCTTCAAGCAATTTTAATTTATCATTTACATAATCCATAGTAACAGTATTGTATGATAATTCTTCAAGAACAGGAGCCAAGAATTCTTCCCATTCTGGGTTAGCAGCTAACAGAATTTTAATTCTCGCGGCTAATTCTTGCTTGCATTCGGTAAAAAACATTTTTTCAACTTGGTCCATTGATTCATCTGGTTCGTCTAAATTATTTGAGCTTACAGACCCAATCATGCCAAAATTATCTTGTAGATATTTAATGGTTTCAACTAATTTAATATTTTCCATTTCATCAAGCTGGTCTTCAATTAATTTGAATTTTTCTAACATGGATTCTTTATCAGACTCTTCCATTTTATCATTAATTGATAAATTGACAAGAGCATTTTCAATATGAGCTCTAATTGTATAAATATTTTGGGCTCGTAATAATTCAGCTTCATCAGCATCTGCTAAACTGGTGGCTTGGGAAATAATGTTTTCCAAATCTTCCGAACTAATTTGTGGAATGTCTTTGATTATAATACTTTTCTCAACCCCAGATTTGCGGTCGGAAATAATCACATTGATGATTGAGCTTAAATCAATTTTAAAAGCAATATCAATAATTGGAACCCCACCAGCTGTTACTTTATCAAAAATAAATTCTCCAATTAAAAAGTTTTTATTCGCAATTGGTCTTTCGCCTTGATACACTTTGACTTTGATTGCTGATTCACCTGGGGTATCTGTGGTATATTTTTGACCACGTTTGACAGGTAGGGGGGTATTTTTTGGAACAATAATTGAATAAGACCCGTCTGCTAACTCAATACCTAGAGACAAAGGCAACACATCCATTAAAACAACATCATCATTAGCTTGAAATTTATTTTCAATAATACCGGCATACAGCCCAGCGCCTTCAGCAACAACAGATTCTAAGTTGGGATGAATCCAAGGGTTTTTCCCGCTGACACGTTTAATTGTTTCTTGTAGCACGGGAATTCTACTGGTTCCACCGACCAGGATAATCCAATTGATCCCAGAGTATTGTTCAAGAATATTTCCCAAAGTATTTTCCACTTTTTGAATTAAAATATTTGCCATATTATCAAATCTAGATCTGGTTATAATATAGGGGAAGCTATGTAAATCTATAATATTTTTAATGTTTGTTTCCCAAATATCCAGGTATGTTAGTTTTTCTTTTATTTTTTGGGCTTGATTCCATAGGACAGTTTCATTTAGGTTAGTTTCTTTACCAGTAAAGTGACCAGTTCTTAAAATATCCTCGCGAATTAAACTGGTAAAATTATTCCCACCTAAATCGTTTAAACCTTCACTATGAACAACTTCGAAAAACATGTCAGATTTTTGTAAAATGGTAAAGTCCATAGTTCCTCCTCCTGTATCAATAACTAAAATCATTTCATCAGAATTAGATGAATGTGATAGCCCGTATGCAAGAGCAGCAGCACTAGGTTCATTAATGATGCGGATAACTTGGAAACCGACAGAATTAAATCCGGCCTTTATAATTTCTCTTTGGTTATCATTAAAATTTGACGGAACTGTAATTACAGCTTTAATAACAAATTTACCTTGCTGCCCAGATAATTTTAAGTTTTTACAAATCAATTCATACAAATGAGTAAAAAACACAGCAAGTAATTCCCCATGGGTATATTTTATGGGGTCTTCCGGGTCAAAAGAAAACTCATTTGACTCTCCAATAGTTATTTTAAAACTATGAACTATGTTTTGGGTGTTGATAGGTATGTAGTTACCACAATATAATTTACCATTTGCTTTTGCAATTTTAGAAGGAATTGTTTTAAAAACACCATCAGTAAGGGTAACTGCCTTATTGTTAATAAAATGTGTAATAACTGTGTTTGTAGTACCAAAATCTATACCAACTAATATTTCATTTATTTCATTTATTTCATTAATAATATCCATTAATATATTATTAAAAAATATTTATCTTTTAAACGTGTTCTTTTTAATTTTTAAATTAATTTTTATTTTTTGGATTAGTGAAGCTTAACTTTTCCTTTTCCATTAATTAAACCAACGATTTTACCAGGTTTGTAACTGACATTGTCATATAATTCACTGGTTTCCAAATCTCTCCAATAGTAATTGGATTTGTATTCGAGTAATTCAAAACCATTAATGTCTTGAAACTTTTCTGGATTAATGGTATCGTCATTTGCATTTTCTACTGGCTGTTCTAGTTCAACAGTTTCTTCAACAGTTTTTTTGGATTTTTTACTTTTTTTAGATTTGGATTGGTCTGGAACAGGTTCTTCAACCGTCTCAGGTTCTTGTTTTGTAATAATGTCTTCTTCGTCATCTTCAACCATTTGTTTTTTGGATTTTTTCTTTGGTTTGGTTTCAACAACTGGTTCTTTTTCAACAGCTTCTTCTATATGTTCTAATTCAACAACTGGTGCGGCTACTGGTTCAGCCACTTGCTCAATTTCTTCTTCAACATGTTTCTTAGATTTTTTTGACTTTTTAGGTTTGCTTTCTTCAACAGTTTTTTCCAAATATTCTACTTCAACAACTGGTTCGGTAATTGGTTCAACAACTTGTTCAAATTCTTCATCAGTTTGTTTTTTAGATTTTTTTGACTTTTTAGGTTTGGCTTCTACAACTGGATCTTCAACTTCAGGTTTTTCTAAAGTTTCAACTATAGGTTCCACATGTACTGGTTCTACCTTATTTTCAACTACTTCAACTGTTTTAACTGTTTCAACTGTTTCAACTATTTCCTGTTCAACAACTAAATTATCAACTATTTGTTTTTTAGATTTTTTCCCAACAGACATTTTAGCCTTTTCACTTTCTTCTTTTTGAGCCTTTAATTCAGCTTCTGCTTCTGCTGCTTTTTTAGCAAGTTTCTCAATAACTGGGTTAGGTTGTGAAGTTTGGTTTTGTTCACGTTTAAGTTTATCAAGTTGTGACTCTAAAATTTGGCAATAATTTGTTTTTTCAACAAGTTGTTTGTTGAGTGATTGAATGTATGAAACTTTTGTGAGGGATGCTAAGTCTTCTTGTTTTGACTTTAGTTCATTACCAATTAATTCCATATCTTTATCATATTTAAAATTTAATTCTTTGATTTGTTTGCCAAGCCCAGTAATTTGTTCTTTAAGTGCCAAATTTTCATTGGTAAGATTTGCAATTTGTTCAGCTTGGGAATTAAATACAGATTCTAAATCCATCTGTTCAATAAGTAAATTTGCTTTACTAACTAAACTACATAAGGTGTTAAAATTATCCATTAATTATATATAAAAAATTGTTTTTATATCTAATTAATATATTTGTTTAAGTATTAAAAATGGAGACTAATTATAAAAGCATAAATTATTTAAATAAAGAAGTAAGTATTTTACAATACTTGTCGGAATCAGACAGTCAATTTGCCCAAAGAGTTGAATACATCAAGTTATTAGAGAAAGCAAAAGTTGAATGGAAGGAGGCGACCAGATTATCAAAAATATGGTATTGTATTAAATTTAAAAGTTGCAAATACGCACCAGAAGTTTATTATAAGGTAACTTCTTATGAAAAAAAATCCAAGCAATAAATAATAATTAAAACTAGTTAGCAACACAATGCGCATCACATTTTAAAACCCCATCGTTATTAATTAGTTTATGAATATGAAAATAAGAGCCTCTATCGTTTGAATAGTGTTTATGTTCCAAATTAATTCCCTCATTTCTTTTTTCAACTTGTTCGGGTTCTAGTTCAATTTCAGTACATTGGTTCAAGTTTATTGATGTAATATTTAATCGTCCTTTTGAGTCAACGCATTCAGCGGTAAGTTCTGGATTAGACCATGACAATACTTCACATGATTCTTTCCATGAACCTTCTGGTAAGTCAATGTTTGTTTCCATAACATAATGAACAAACAATAAATAAATGACCAATAATAAAATTCCAAATAAAATATTAAATTTCCAGTTCATTAGTTTATTCTATATATTTTTTTTATAATTTAATAAAATTTTAAAATTTTTATTAATTTATATTTAAGCACTAGTTTGGTCATCAGCCCATTTTTTGTTAATTCTGCCACCAGTAACATATCTAGAATCATCCCATTGTTTTAAATTTACGGGATAATTTGAAGAGTCAGATGGACAAACTTTGCATGGTTGGGTATTGATGCAAACAGGAGGTCTTGGCATAGGTACTTGCCATTTGTTTGTATTTAAGATGGTGTATTCGCTTGTCCAGTCATTTGGAACTTGTTGTCCAATTGGGGTATAAAAATCAGATGGTAATTCAGAGTATTCGCGGTCATGTTTTACTTTACCATCTTGAACTCTAACTTTTGCTTTGCCTTCTTTCTTCAATGTTTCAAGAGATGCAATAACTTCATCCATAGATAATAACTTACTTCTTAATTTACTTTGGATGTTATCAATTTCAGTATCATCAAGAATACCTTTATCAGCTAAATCATTCATTAAAGATTCAAAATATTTATTTGCGATTTTAGCACTAGAAGGAGGAATTGCAGATCTGGCTCTAAGTTGTTCTTTTAATTCAGCCATTTCGTCTTGCATTTGTCTCTTAATTTTTTCTACTTCTAATCCACAGCTAGTTTTTGGTAAAGCTCTTGAAATGTTTTCTACTTCAATATCATCTTGTTCTGGTAATTTAATTCTTTCGTCAATTTCTACACGTGCGGCTCTTCTTTCTTCAACTTGTCCACGTATATTTTCAGATTCAATTCTAGCAACACGGTCAGCTATTCTGTCTTCAACTTGTCCACGTATATTTTCAGATTCAATTCTAGCAACACGGTCAGCTATTCTGTCTTCAACTTTTACAATTCTATCTTCTGATTCCATTCTTGAAACGCGGTCAGCTTTTCTGTCTTCAACTTGTGCAATTCTATCTTCTGCATCAAGTTTAGCAACAACTGCTTCTTTTTGTTCTTGAATAATTTGTTTTAATTCAGAAGTTGAACCACGTTTTTCAGCAATAGCTTTAAGTTCGTCTGCAATATTTAATCTTGCATCTGCAATAACTCGTTCTTCAAGTGCAAGTTTACGCTCTTCAGCTTCACTTACTGGTATATCTGCAAGTTTCTTAGCAATTGTTTCTTTACGTTTTTCAGCAACAATAACACGTTCTTCTGCAATAACTTTAGCTTTTGTGGTTAATTCAATTTCTTCAGCTAAAGCCCTTAATTCAGCAGAATTACCACGTTTGATTGCATTAGATTTTCTTTCTTCTAAGTTAACAATTTTTTCTTCAGCTGCTATCTTAGAACGAACAGCATTAATTTGTTCTTCTTCAACAGCTAATTTTTCTTCCATAATTGCTTTCTTTTCTTCACGAGAAACAAGACGACTGGGTCTACTTGCACGTTCTTCACGAACTTGAGTAATTCTTTCTTCTTCTGCAACAGTTAGGTCTTTTGCTTTTAATATTTCTAATTTTGCTTCAAGTTCAACTTTTGCTTTTCTTGCTTTTTCAGCATCAGCACCTGAAAATGCTCCCGATATTTTTTCATCTAGCTTTTTAATTTCTTTTTTAGTTTCTTCAACAGGGTTAGATGATTTACGTCTTTTTTCGTCTAAACGTGATAAAATTTTTTCACGTTCTGCTTCTTCGGGTGTTGTTTTTGAAGTTGAAACCATTTCTTTTCTTGATTCTTTTCTTTTTGCTTGTCTTTGTTTAATTAATTCATTAACATCAGTATCTAAATCTAATGTAAATGGATCATTGTTAGCAAAACCTTCAGACTTTTTAAAGAATAGACAATCAAGACAAACAAAACCAACTGTTATAATAGCTAAAAGAAGCATTAAATCTTTATTAGCTAATTGAACAGATGGAATCATTTTTAAAATTGCATAAACAAGACCACCAACTATAATATATTTAACCATATCCTTTGTGGAAAATAATGAATCGTTCATTTATATAACATATTAGATATTTTTTTTATATTTAAAATAACTTTTCCCACATACTATTTAATTATTTTTTTTATTATAAAATACAATTAAAACTAAAATAACAATAATTAAAACCAAGTTTAGCGAATACATAATAAATAGTAATGAAACATATGGGTAGATTCTATCAGCAAAATTAGCAAAAATTGGTGCAATAACATCATTTTCTAATTTAGTTTTGTTTTCTGGTTTGTTTATTTCAAGCACAAGTTTTGCTATAAAATCTTTTGTTATTTTATCAATCATTAAAAAAATAGAGAATTAAATATTTTTTCCAACTCAGTCAAAATACTTAAAGGCAAAATTATGATAGGTATCAATAATGGTAAAAAAACTTTCCCTTAAAATATTTGAACCCTTTTATCCAACACTATCAATTTTATTTAATAAAATTACGTACACTATTAACACTAATAAACAAGAAAAATTGTTTTCAATATAATTTTTATTTTGTAACTAATAACAAAAAAAATTGAAATAATATTTTCCAATTTTATTTTTAACCAATAATAATGTTGACAATAACTGAAAACGAAATAATTTACAAACTTGGTCGTAATGCCAGGGAAAACTTTGAACTAATTGATGATGCACAAGATACAAATCCCGATTATTGGTGGTTTCATTTGGAATCACATCCATCAGGTCATTGTGTAATATACAGTTCAGAAATTACTAATCAAATGGTTGCAATCGCTGCAAATTTAGTAAAACAGTATTCAAAATTGAAAGCCGATAAAAAGGTTAAAATTGTGTATACTCAAATTAAAAATGTAACCAAGACGAAAACACTTGGTCAGGTTTTAATAACAGGACCAACAAAGACAATTTCTGTGTAGCCTCATCAAAGCATATATGTTTCTTTGGAACATAAATTCCAATAAATTTTAGTTTAAATTTGACAGAAATCAAGTTTAAATTAATTTAATAAAACTGTTTCTTTAAAAAAATTTGATAATAAAATATGTTATAAAGGTTTTCTAATATATAACAATAAGTAATGTCTATAAATCCTGCATATTATAGTGAAGATGTAAAAAAAATCGAAAAAATAGAGTTTAGTGTTTTTAGAAATAAAGATGTTAAACTATATTCAGCTGTGAGTGGAGACCCTTTTGGAATAGACTTGGCCGAATCTTATGAAAACTATGAACCTAAAAAAGGTGGGTTAGTTGATTTGCGTATGGGTACATGTGATATATATTTACCATGTGCTACTTGTGGGCAAAATTCAATTGATTGTCCTGGTCATTTTGGTCATACCGAGTTAGCCAGTCCAGTTTTCCACTTTGGTTTTTTGAATCATCTTAAAAATATTCTTCAATGTGTTTGCTTAAAATGTTCTAACTTACTAGTAGAAAAATCTGATGTACAATTTAAGAAAGCATTAAATAAACGTGCTGAAGCCAGATTTAAGGAAATGAAAATACTAACTAAAAATGTTAACTATTGTTATCATTGTGGTGTTCCGGTACCTAAAATTAAACGTGAAGTTAAAGATAACGGATCAATTAAAATTATGATTGAACGTGATGTAAATACTGGGTCTGGTCAAGAAAAAGAAGAACTTGCAAATGCAGTTAAGAATAAGATTAAAGAATCTCTAAGTCCTAGAGACTGTTATAATATTCTACGTAATGTATCTGAAAATGATTGTTACTTACTTGGTTTCAATCCTAAAATGCAAAGACCAGAAGATTTGATTATTGAAAAATTTCCAATTCCACCTGTTGATATTCGCCCAACTGCTAAGGTTGATTTTATGTCTTCGGCAACAATGGAAAATGCATTGACTTTAAAAATTTCAGATATTGTTACTGCTAACAAACGTGTAAGACAACAAATGGAAAAAGAAACTGTATCAAACGAATTATCCACTTATTCTCAAGATATTTTTAACTTGTTACAGTATCATGTGGCAACATATTTTGATAACGAATCTGTCAGTTTACCAAGAACCGAATTCAAAACTGGTGGTCGTCCTACTAAATCAATTAGTGACCGCATTAAAGGTAAAGCTGGTCGTGTAAGAAGTAATCTCATGGGAAAAAGAGTAGACTTCAGCGGTCGTACGGTTATTACATCGGACCCATATATTGATATCGACCAAGTTGGTATCCCAAAGAAAATGGCTATGGAATTAACTATTCCAGAAGAAGTAACCCCATACAATATTAAATATTTGACTGGGTTAGTTAAAAATGGTCGTGATGTTTATCCTGGTGCAAACTTTGTACTTAGAATTAACTTTCGCGACGGGAAGCCGGAGATACAAAAGATTGACCTCAAATATCGTAAGAAAGCTATTAGACTAAATCTAGGTGACATCGTAGAGAGACATTCAGTTGACGGAGATTACGTACTTTTCAATCGTCAACCAACACTCCACAAACCCTCTATGATGGGTCACAAGATACAAGTAATTGATAACGACGAACTGAATACATTTAGAATGAGTGTATCGGTTTGCAAGCCATACAACGCCGATCATTAGAATGGATGCAATAACCATTAGAGTCGGTAAAAGGAAGAACTGAAAAAGTTTTTTACTTCCTAGTCCCATCGTACGGGGCAACACTTTCAAATTGCGGGAATCCCCTAAAATAATTGAAATATTTATAACACTAACACATACTACCACTCCCAGATGGCAACATCAGAGAGGATCAGGGTTAACGACCCTTTGCGAGCCGTAAGGTAAGCTCATATAATTAATTGTATACTATAAATTAATTGTGTGCCCGTATGGTAAAAACGTATGTGATTGGACAGGACAATCCGCAGCCAAGGGCTAATGTTAAGTTAGCGTAAGGTTCAACGACTAAATGGAAGTGGGTCTAGCTTGGGAAACCAAGTTGGGCATAAGATATAGTCTAATCCCACCAGTAATGGTGTCTATACTCGGGGCTTTAATACCGCTACGACTTTGGACAAGTTTTTATTAACTTTGTTCATTGGGTATTTGGCAACAACCTATAGAGGCGAATAGAAATATTTGCTGGCGTAATTTTTTTGTGGAATTTTTAGAAAATTTAAAATATAAAATTCCCGATGATTTCACATAGAAATTACACAATGTTCGATGGAGATGAGATGAACATCCACTTAGCACAATCAATCCAAGCAAGAAATGAACTCAAACGTATAGCAAACGTACAATACCAAATTGTTGGTGTAAAAGATTCAAGTCCAATCATTGGTTGTCAACAAGATACACTATCAGGCGCCTACATGTTGACAGAACCAAATGTAAGACTTAAGGGTTGGGAAGTAGCAAACATTCTTTGTAATACTACTTCTGACACCAAGTTTGCCATTGAAATGGACAAAGAATATACCGGACACGAAGTATTCTCACATATTATTCCAGCTGGTATTAACAACACTAAAAAATCAGGAGATAAAATTACTTTGCAAATTACCAATGGGAAGTTAATAGCTGGTTACTTAGATAAGTCTTCCCTCAGTTTTGCTAAGAACTCAATTATCCACTTTATTTGGGACAAGTACGGACCAAATAAAACCAGAAGATTTATTGATGATTCCCAAAGACTTGTGCTAAATTATTTGTTAACACGTGGTCAAACAGTCGGTTTCGGTGATACCGTGGTTAATAAAGATATTTACGAAAAGATTCAACAAGTTATTACCAACAAAATTTTGGAATCCAAATACCAAATCACTCAATTTGAAAACGATACTGACCAAATTTCCTTAGACACTATTGAATCAGCTCTATCAGCTGAATTAGGTGCAGTACAAGCAAATGTTGGTCAAATCCTAATGGGACATTTAAATTCTAACAACTTTTTCTGGGCATCAGCAAAGTCTGGTGCTAAGGGTTCTGCTGTAAACGTGGCTCAAGTATCCGGTGTACTCGGTCAGAATAACTTGGAAGGTTCACGTATTAAGAAGAAGGTTGAAGGAAGATCACTTATTTATTGGCACCGTGATGATGACACCCCCGAAGCCAGAGGTTTTATTAAGAATTCTTTCTTGTCCGGTTTAAGGGGCTTTGAATTCTTCTACAACGCTATGGCTGGTCGTGAGGGTCTTATCGATACGGCGATCAAATCAGTTACTTGGGAAACACCCATTGTTATTATTGAAAATAGAAGTCCAAAATATACTCCAATTGGTGAGTGGATTGATGGTTTATTAGATTCAAATCAAGATAAAATCCAGCACATGGAAGAACAAAATATGGAACTTATGGATTTACCTAACGGTGTCTATATCCCAACAACTGACTATAATGGTAATGTTTCATGGGGTGAAATATCAGCAATTACACGTCACGACCCAGGTAAAGAATTATATGAAATTAAAACCAGCGGTGGACGTAGTGTAATAGTAACAGCATCTAAATCATTATTAGTTTGGAATGAAAATACTAAACAATTTAAGGAAATGCTTACTCCAGAAATTAAAGTTGGTAACTGTGTTCCTGTAACATGTGAGTTAACTCAGCCTCCAATTACATTAACACATATTGAAGTATCAAAGTATTTACCTAAATCAGAATATATTTATGGTTCAGATTATCATAAAGCAATCCAAATGATGACAAGTGCTATGGAAGGGCGTGATAAAATTCCTGCTGGGTGGTGGGAAAGTAATAATGGAAAGAACTTTACTTTGCCATATTCTAAAAAATCATCTCTTCAAAGATGTATGGTAAGGTCAAACCAAGAAAACCTTAAAGCCGGATGTGTATATCCATATGGCGCTGTCCGTTCAGAGGCTAGCTTACCTGATAAATTTGAATTAAACGAATCAAATGGTATCTTCATTGGATTATTTTTAGCCGAAGGGTCAATTTCAAATGAAAGTGTCAGAATTACAAATATTAATGATAATATTAAAAACTTTGTAAAATCTTGGTTTGATTCACATGGAATTAAATGGACAGAAGAAGACAAGATTAATAAAATAGGAGGTCACTCTGTATCTATTAGAGGGTATTCTGCTATTTTAACAAGATTTTTAACAAATTTAGTTGGCCAAGGTGCAGAAAATAAATTTGTTCCTTCAGAAGCATTTTTAGCTCCAGAACCATTTATTGTTGGATTATTAAATGGATATTTTTCAGGAGATGGTTGTGTAACTAAAAACTCAATCGATGCAAGTTCGGCATCAAAGAGATTAATAGAAGGAATTAATATTTTGTGTTCACGTATTGGAATATTTGGAAAAGTTTACACATCAATTATTAAATCAAATAACTTACAAACTGAAAACATAAAACCTGCTCATAGACTTAGAATATCTGCTCAATGGGCTAAAAGATTTTCAGATAAAATTACATTACTTGAAGAAAATAGAAATAAAAAGATGAAAGAAAAGAAATGGTCATTAAAACATCTTAACTTTGAAACATTTAATAATGTTGTTCTTGATCCAATTGTTGAAATTCTTCCAGTTAGTGTAGATGCACATCCCAAAGTTTATGATTTGACAATTCCTTCAACATTTAACTTTGGCTTAGCAAATGGTCTTCAAGTACGCGACACGGCGCAAACTGGGTATATTCAACGTCAGCTTATCAAAGGTTTAGAAGACTTATCCATCAGATATGACGGTACAAATAGAAATGCCCGTGGTACCATCGTACAAACAGTTTATGGTGAAAACGGTATTAACCAGGCAACTCAAACCGAGTTACAATTTAATATTTTGGCTATGGACAACAAAACCCTTTCAGAAAAATTATGTTTGAGTCCAGACCAAATTAAAAAGTTGGAAAAAGTTACTAAATTATCCAATAAAGAATTAACTGAATTTAACAAATTCCATTTGAACAAATTAAAAGAACTACGTGATGAAATGAGACAAATCCAAATGCGTGCTCTTATTAATTTCAAAGTAATGGAAGAAAAATTCGTTAGTCCAGTTAACTTGTTTCGTATTACTCAAGATTATTCCAATAAAAAAGAACACTTGGAATTAACACCAAAAGAAATTGTTGATGCTATTGAATCATTTTTATCAGATTACGACAACAGATTAATTACTGCTATGAAACCAACTGATAAATTTATGAAACAAGATGACCGTAATCTTAAGTTTTTGCTTGAAGTAGCATTAAACGAATACTTAGCTCCAGTTAAATGTATCTTTGAATATGGTCTCAGCAGAAAAGAATTCCAGGCTATGATGAAAGAAATTAAAATGAGTTTTACCAAAGCTATCATCGAGCCTGGTGAAATGGTAGGAGTTATTGCTGCACAATCCGTTGGTGAACCAACGTCTCAAATGACTCTTAATACCAAGCACTTTGCTGGTGTGGCCAAGGGTGGTTCAGCAAATATGGGTGTGTCTCGTATTCAGGAGTTATTACATTTTTCCAAGAATATTAAGACCCCACAAATGCATATCTATTTTAAGGAACCTTATTCCACAGACCGCGGTGCACTAAACAAAGTTGTCAGTTACTTCAAACACTTATCAATTCGTCAATTGATTTCAAGCGCTGAAGTTTACTATGATGCCGGAGTATCTGATGTCAATGGTAAGAAACTTAAGGCAGATAATGTATCTGGTCCATTCTTTGTTAACAATCAAAAGGCTGAAATTTCATCATTACCTTTTGTTTTTAGAATTAAGATGGATATTGAAAAGATGATTGACAAGGAAACTACTTTACTTGACATTAAGACCAAGTTTATTAGTTATTGGTACAAGAATTACACCAATTTGAAGAACTTGAAAAAGTCTGATAAAGAAGTTATTAGTAGAATTTCCCGTTGTGCTATTTTATCAAACAGTGCAACTGATAAAGAACAAATTATTCACATAAGATTTTCAATGAGTTCTTTCAACTATAATATTATTACTGATTTCCTTAAAATGGTATTTGATGATATTACTCTTAAGGGTATTGAAAATATTGAAGGTGTTGATATTTCACAAGAACGTGTAATTAAATTTGACCAAGAAACCGGTGAAGTTAAAGCTGATAAAGAATATATGGTTTACACAGCTGGTATTAACATCGAGTCCATGAGATTAATGAAAGGTGTTGACCATACCAGAACTAAGTGTAATGACATTGCTAATATTTTAAGACACTATGGTATCGAGGCAGCTCGTCAGATTTTGATTCACGAATTAACTGCTACTTATGTTGCAGGTGGTTCAAATATTAACCAAAATCACTTGTCGCTACTTATTGACCAAATGTGTCATACAGGTGAAATTACATCAATGGACCGTCACGGTTTAGCCAAAATTGACATGGACCCAATTGCTCGTGCATCTTTTGAAAAGACAATGGACCACTTTGTAAATGCGGCTCTATTTAATGAAAAGGACCAAATGAAATCAGTCAGTTCACGTATTGCAATTGGACGTGTAATTTCCGGTGGTACTGGTGTGTTTGACTTGTTGCTTGATACCAAGAAATTAGAAAACTCTGAATACACTGAAGATGAAACAGGTGGTCGTATCACATTTACCCCATTAGAAGAAGAAGCATTATTGCAAGATATTATGAAATATTCAGTTGGTAAACATGATTTTTACATGCCAGAAACCGCTAAGTAAAATGAATTTTTAATTTATATTTTTTAATAAACTAATTAATTAATTTATTAAAAATTAATATCCAATCCATTCAGCTCTATAAGAACTGACTGAATTTGCTGGTAAAATAAGCTTAATAGGAACATTGCTTTTTCTGTTTTCTCCTTCAGCAGCTTTTGAATCACCAACACCATGATGCCATAAGGTAATTTTCCATCCTCTATTTATATAAATAACATCCCATTTATCATTAGTCCATGCGTCAAATAGGTCATTATCATATAATTTATATGTACCTTCATATAAAGGCATAGTAGTGCCACCACCATCAACTGCAAAACCCGCATATTGTTGTTGATTAATAATTCTTTTTAATATATCTTCAGTAATAACAGTTGAACCAACTTTTAAATTACCTGGTATAACAACAGTACCATCATCTGTTAAATCCAATGCAGGTCCGGCATTTTTACCATCTCCGTTATATCTCCAAAAAGACAATTTATTACCATAGGGACCAGTCATATTCCAAATAGACCAATCATTAGTTTGGTCAGCTTTTCCTGATTTTAATTCGTTTAATATTCTTAATCTTCCGCCTTCATTTGTTTTATTTGAGACGCTAATATTATCTGTTGAAGATATGATATTTGTTTTTAAATTACCAGGTATATTAATATTGCCATCATCCATTAAATCAAGTGTAGAACCGGCATTTTTACCGTCTCCGTTATATCGCCAGAATGATAATTTATTACCATAGGGACCAGTCATATTCCAAATAGACCAATCATTCGTGTGGTCAGCTTTTCCTGATTTTAATTCGTTTAATATTCTTAATCTTCCGCCTTCATTTGTTTTATTTGAGACGCTAATATTATCTGTTGAAGATATGATATTTGTTTTTAAGTTACCAGGTACAGTTAATCCTTCAGCTTGTAATTTAGTTGCAACATTTGAAAGGTTTCTAATTGCTTCAACATCAGCTAAATATACTTGTTTAACAGCTTCTTTTATTTGTTCCAATGAACCAACATCTGCCATTGTCTCAACACGATGTAATACAAACAAATAAGCTACAACAATCCCAAGTACTATTAAGAAAACTAAATCAATTTTCATATAATAATTACTAGAAAAATTATATGTGAATTTAATTTATTAAAACTAGGTGCATTTCCATGAACGGTCAACACCACTAAAATCAACATAATGACAGTAACCATTTGAATCTTTTACCAAATTTAAAAGTCCAGAAATATTTTTTTGACTTATGCTTGACTTTACTGTTTTAATGCCATTAATGTCACTTACTGGTTTGGTTAGAGCAGATAGTGCATTGATATTTTGTTGGGTAAGAATTGCTTGAATATCATCTATTTCTTTAATTACCATGTTTATTTTATTATTTAAATCTTTGTTTTCTATTTTTTCTGTAATTTTAGCAAGCTCTTTGGTTATATTTTCAAGTGATTTATTAATATTGGTAATACTGGCAGTATCGGTTGTGTTAATATTTTTTTGGTCTTGAATAAATTGTTTTACATTATTTAAAACAGAAATTATAGATTTATTACTTTCATTAATATCTACAACTTCACTTTGAATTTTATTAGTATTGGCTATAAAATTATTTGTTGTTTTGTCTAAAGAGCTGATAGAATTCCTTTGTCCGATTAAGTCTCTATTTAATTTTGTAATTTGGGATTTTATTTCATCACTAGTTTTATTAAAACTACTTACATAATTTTGTTGTGTTTTATTTATTTGTGACATTTCATCATTTATGACCTTAAATTTATTTGGTAAATTAAATCTGTTAATTTCTTCGCTTATTCCATTAACATTTTCGGATAAAGCCTTATGTGTTTTTTTTATCAAGTCCATTTCATCGTTTGCCAATTTAAATTTGTTATCCCACGTTTTATGTAAATTATTAATTTTATCTACTTCTCCGGTAATACGATTTATATTTTCGGACAGGGTTTTATGAGATTGTTTTATTCCACCCATTTCTTCGTCGATTACTTTTATTTTTGGCCAATATTTTTGGCCAGCCTTAAATTCTTCAGAAATAACACGATGAGATTGTTTGAGTCCTCCCATTTCTTCATCAACTACTTTAAATTTGTTATCCCAGTTTTTAAAAAGTCCTTGAGCTCTTTTTGCTTCATCTATAGTATTTTTAATTTCCCCATTAACTTTTTTAACTTCATCATTAATACGGTTTAAATTTTCTCCAATAACACGATGTGATTGTTTGAGACCACTAATTTCTTCATCAGCAGATTTAAATTTATTTTCCCAAGATTTAACAGTTGATTGTAATTTACCGGTTTCATCACGAATTAAATTGATATTTTCAGAGAATATTTTCTGATTCTGATTAATATTTTTTATTTCAGTTTCTGCTAAATTAATTTTTTTGTTATTTTGTTCAATTGTATTATTAATTTTATTTATTTTTTCCTCATTAATATTAGTTGTTTCTGACATAATTTTATGTTTTTGTTTAATAAATTCAACTTCTTCAGAAACTGCCATGATTTTTGGTTCAAAAACAGATATTTTTTTTCCGAATGTTAAAATACTTTTATCAACATCATCAGTTACTTCATCAATAACTTTAGATAGCATTTTATGATTTTTATCTAAAGTAACAATGTTTTCATCAAGAGTTTTAAATTTTTTATCATATGTTCCAAATTGATTTTTTAAATTAGTTGAATTTGTTTTAATTTCTTCATTTACAAATTTAAATTGTGGTTCATAATTTGTTAGTGTTGAATTAATTTTTCCAATAGAAACTTTAGTTTCATCTATATTTTTTCTAACACTAATGGAATCATCTTTAATTACATCAATATATTTTAAAATAATTTCATCTGTGTCTTTCAAGTGTGTGATTTCATCATTAATCAAATGATATTGGCTTTTAATATTGTCAATTTCTGCTTTAACTAATGCATATGAATCAGATGTTTCTGCTGGTATTGGGTTTTCAGTATTTGTACTATTGGTTGTGTTTGATTCTAAATAAAAATTAAATAATTTTGTCCAATCAAATTCTCCTGACATAATTCTAATTATTATAATAACTAACAAAAAATAAATTAAATTAATTTTTTGTTAATAAAAAAAAATTTGCATTTGTTTTGTATGTATTACAAGGTTTTACAGATATTTTTCAATTGATTCAGGCATTTCTTTAATATCCATTTTATAAAAATGCTTCATTTTATTAAATGTTTTAACGTCTGTGGGGTCTGACATTTTGACCATAGTAATAGCTACACCTTTTTTGTCAAAACGTCCACAACGACCAATTCTATGTACATAAGTTTCTTTGCTTAGTGGTAAGTCATAATTAATAACCATATTAACTTGAGGAATATCAATACCACGGGATAATAAGTCAGTAGTTAAAAGTAAACGAGTTTTACCATCGCGAAAGTCTTTAACTGTAGTATCACGTTCTGTTTGATTCATATTGGAATGAATTACAGTTATTGGAAAATTATTTTGTTTAAGATTTTGTTCAAGCCATTCAACTTTTCTAATTGTGTTACAAAAAATGATTGCTTGAGATGTTGACACTAAGTTATACAAGTCTAACAAAGTATCAAATTTAAGTTCTTCTGTTTCTACATCCAAATAGAATTGACTAATTAAGTCAACAATTACTTCGTTATTTTTAAGTAAAACTTTGATTGGGTCATGAGTAAATTTTTTACTGGCATTGAATAAATTCATTGACATAGTTGCACTAATAAGCACAACTTGAATACCACTTGGTGCTTTGTCCAAAACGTTTTGTAATTTTTCGCTTATCCCATCAGCTAATAATTCATCAGCTTCATCTAATACAATAAATTTAATTTTATGAATGTTAATTTTCTTTTCAGTTATCATATGGTAAATTCTACCAAGAGTTCCAATTACTAATGATGAAGTTTTAAGTTCATTACGATTTGAATTAACATCAGTACCACCAACACATTTTGCAATTTTATAATTGGTATATTTTGCTAAATTACCAGCAACATCACAAACTTGGTCAGCTAATTCTCTAGTAGGGGTAATAATAATACCCTGACAACCAGTTTCAGATGATTCTAAACGATTCATCACACCAAGTAAATAAGTTGCTGTTTTTCCGGTACCGGATTGAGATTGTAAAATACAATCTTTACCAGTATTGATTGAACCAATACCTTTAATTTGGATTTTTGAAGGCTGGGTAAATCCATGTAAGTAAACCCCTTTAAGCAAGTCTTGATTAAGGTTAAGACTATCGAAATTATCTATTTCTGTGTTATTGTCCATTGTTATTATATAACCCAACAATCTCTTTAAGTATTTTTTGCATTTTTTTTCAATTCATTATAAATTTGATTTTCTCCACCAACATGTTTAACGACTGGGACAAATGGTTGTTTACATACCGCACACTTGGCTTGAATTTTGAACCATGAGTTAACTTGAGGATTAGAACAATCGAAACAAGTTAAACAAGTTTCACATTCAAAATATTCATTGGAAATGGTTTCATAACTAATTGCACAGGTTGTGTTTTTAAGTTTTGGCTTAATAATTGGCTGGTCAATATCTAATTGTGTAATAAGGAAACTATGCAGGACTAATAGATTTGATAATTTTTTGGTACTTGAAATAAAATTATTATTTGCTATGTAAAATGCTGGAATGCAAATGTTACCAACAAAATACTCGTTGCATGTTTGCAAATATTTGTGTTTGTTAATAGTATGAACAATTGGTTTTGCTAATTCAATTAGTTTAACTTTGTTATAAAATTTTAATTTATCTGGGTTTCCAATATATTTTTCAATTAGTTGGTTATAATATTTTTTAACTTTACAAATTTGATTAATTTTGTCACGAATTTTTTGTGGATAATTTTTCTGGGCACGGGTAAACATATTGTCTTTTTTGATTTTAGGGACTTTGACTTGTACATAATTTGATTCGGGTTTGGGTTTGGTAAATTGATATTGTGAATAATAATTTGATTTCTTACTATATTTTGGGTTTTTAATTTTATCATAGAAAAATTGGGTTTTCTTTGGTTTTGACCCATAAGACCAATTTATAACTGGGTTTCCCTGTAAATATACATCCATTGCACCGTATGCTACCAACTGCATTAATCCTCCCATTGGTATTTTTATAATATGAAAGCGCTAAGACTTTAAATGGGTTTGGTTTTTATATAGGACTTTATGCGTTTCTTCGTTAGACAGGTCTGGATTAACAATAGCCCAAATTAAAATTTTGAGGTTTTGTTGTTTTTTAGTTAAAGTCAAGAAAAAATTGTCATAAGATATATTTTTTTTTGAAATAAGCCAAAAAAATTGAAATCCCTTTTGAAAATAATATTGGTCTATATGGTATATAGATTATGAAGAAAACAAACTATTCTGTAGTATCCCATACTAATCCTGAAGAGATTACTATGGATAAAGTAAATATAGGTCCAAAAGGTTTAGTAAAATATTCCCATCCAAAATATGGAAAGGCCCATGTGTTAGTTATGAGAATGCCAGTTTGTACTTTAGATAAGTATCCAATTGATCATTTTACTGCTGGAAAAAATCCAGATGAAAAAATCCCGGTAAATTTGAAAGTGCCTGTTAATGAAGGTTTTACTAAAAATCCATTTTATCAATTTATTCAAAATATTTTAGAAAAATATGGAAACAAATCTAAGGGTAAAGCAAAATATCCAGTATATGATTCATCAAAAGAGTCTAATTATCTTAAAATCAAAAACATGGATTGGTTTAATTCATATACTATTACTGAAATTATTAATGAAGAAGATATTAAAATAAAAACTAAACAACATAAACCATCAAATATTGTGGATTTATACAATATTTTTTCTCAAGGTATGCAAGTTGTACCATTTGTAATGCTTTATTATCATAAGACATCTGCTGGTGATTTTATAACATTAAAACCAGTAAAATTCTATATTGGAAAAAATATAACAATGGAACAAATTGAATACATAAGTAAAAAATCTAGATATGTTCCAGTGCCAAATTCTGATTATTTTGATTCTAATCAACACGCTAGACCTGTATCGTTAACAGACTTTATAGGGTTTATTAAAGATGATGAAGAAACTACTATACAAAAAATAGAGGATATTGATATAATTTGTTAATTATAAAAGTTATTTTGATATTTTTATTTTACACCCGTATTTGATTATATATACAAAATAGTCTTATATATGATGCTAATAATATTTAAAAAAAATTGATTTTAATATATATTGAAGTCAACCTTCATATATAGTAATGGCCTCTAAATCAGCAAAAGAAATGACTACTAATTACTCAGATGTCGATGTTACCCGACTTGGTTTTACCGACTTAGAAGAAAACACTCGTTCTAAAGGACAAAAAATTGCTTATCCTCGTTACGACCATCCTTCTCACGGCTCAGACTCTCCTCTTTTCATTCAATTTCCTTGGGTTAATCTAAACTCTTATGGTATTCCTCGTCTCGGTGAATATTATTCTGATGATTCTCAACGTGCATTTGTAAAAATTCCTCTTGACCAATCTATTCCTGAAGTTAAACAATTCAGTGAACTTCTTCAAGCAATTGACGAAAAACTTGGTTCTGATGAATTCAAAGAAAAGATGTTTGGAGCTAAAGCTTCCAAATATGAATATCAACCTATTTACCGTCTTCCTCAAGAAGAAGATGAAGATGCTAAGAAGGACCCTAACAAGAAAGATTATGGTCCTCGTCACCCCTACATGAAACTCAAGATTGATACTACCTATCCCGAAAACAAAGTTAAATCAATTGTTTTCACTTCAATTCCTGGTGCTAACGGAAAACGTACTCGTACTAAGGTTGAAGGTATTAGTACTGTAGATGATATTGCATCTCATATTTGTTTCATGAGTAAGATTCGTCCTATTGGTCGTCCTGTTAAACTTTGGGCTCAAGCTCCTAACAAGAAAGATCCTACTTATGGTCTTACCTTCAAGATGGCTAAGGTAGAAGTTGAACCTCCTTCTAAATCTAATTCAAACGTTAAACAATATCTTGAATCTGATGCTTTCCTTGATTCCGATGATGAATCAGAAACTATTGAAACTGTTAAAGCAGTTACTGCAACTAAACCTGCTACCACTGCTAAGGCTCCTGTCAAACAAGTAGCTCAAGTAGAATCAGATGACGAATCTGAACAAGAATCAGAAGATGAGTCTGAAGAAGAAGTTGCTAAGCCTGTTACCAAAGGGAAAGCTCCTGTAAAACAAGTTGCTCAAGTAGAATCAGATGAAGAATCTGATGAAGAAGAAGTTAAACCTGCTAAAAAACCTGCCGGCAAAGCTGCTCCTAAAGCAACTGGTAAAACTAAAAAGGCAAGTGCCTAAATAGAAAATACCAACTTAATTTATTTTAACTCTTAAGTAAATAAATATTTTAAAATTTAATTTAAATCTTTTAAATCTATTTAAGGAATATTTATTTATATAAGTCATATAGAGTATGAATTATCAAGAACCCTTGCGTACGAGTAATGTTGATTTTTCAAAAATTGTTTATCCAAAAACAAGAGCAAATCAAAATAAAAAAATTGTTTTAATAAAATACAATGAAAAGTCCAAGCTAAAAAATTTCGTTTTTCAAACTCCAACACTTTTAAACATATCTAAACCAGTGTTTTCCAATGGTTATGCAGAAATTGAGGTTGCCCTTGTTGGTAAAGAAAAAGGTAAAGTAAATAAATTTATTAAGTTTTTAAATGAATTAGAAAATAAAGTTAAATCAGATGCACAATACAATGGTTCAGCTTGGTTTAATATTGATGATGAAAATCAAACAGTTAACTTTCAAAAAATAATTAGGGAATCAGATGATTATTCTAATGGAACAATTAAAATTAAAATTATTAAAAATAATGACTTTGAAACCATGGTACAATTAAATAATAACAAGCGTATAGGAATGGATGCAATACCAGAAGATTCATGGTGTAAAATGATATTGGAATGTTATGCAGTTTGGATTAATGCTAATAATGATTTTGGGCTTTTTTTCAGGCCAGTTCTTGTTTCTTTTACTCCTAGGGAAAAAGAAGTTTATAATTATAAATTTTTAGAAGACTCTGACGATGATAACGAAAATGTATTTGAAATTCCAGATACAGAAATAAACACAAATATATTTATGAAAATAGATCCAAGAAATAAGAACAAAACAAAAGCAAACGAATCAACATCTCAATTGGATTTACAAGAATTAGTTGACCAATTAGAATCAGATAATGAACAACCAAATACATCCGATATTAAACTGTCAATTATTAATGTTCCTGGTATTAATATAAATAAAAAAGATAATATTTTGGACATAAATATTAAAGACAGACACTTTTCAGAAAGTACAAGCTCTGATTCAGAATATGATAGTTCCAGCTCTGATGAAACTAGTAATGACCGTTTAGTTGATGCAGAAACTTCTGAAAATTAATTTTTTAAGTGATTAATAATTTCAAATAATTATTTTATTAAACATTTAAAGACATTTCAATATTATATAATATATTGGTACTTAAGATGACTGTCTTAGAATCCACAAGGTTAAACCAAGAAGTTTTTAAAAATATTCAAATAACTTCTCAAGAAAACATGATAATGAAATCATTAGAAAAATTTTACGAGGCTCCTGAAAATATTTCTTTATTTATCCCAATTGTAAATTCTGAATCAAAAATTTCAATTAGGTTGATTGATCATTTTGTAACAAAATATTCAAAGACAAATAAAATTTCCTATAAAATTAAAGAAAATGATACAGAATTATCTTTTAATGTTCATTCATCATATAAACAACAACTTAAAGCATATCAAAAAAGACATTTTGATCCATTTAGTCGCGGTGACAGAATTCCATATTTTATGGAAGAATCATGTGTAATCACAACCATAGGGCAATTAAATTTTTTCAGATGGTTTATATCAAAAAGGGTTTATGAATATATATTAACACATCACGAAGTTATTGAAAATGACATGAATAGGAAAAATAAACAGGATAAAAAGAAAGTTAAAAAAGAACAAAAAACAAAAAGACCAGGGAAAAATCATATTCAGTCAAGTCAAACAATTACAACAACATCAAATTACAAACAACCACAACAGTTAGGTGTAATGTCTTTTGATGCTCCAAAGACTGATAAAATTATTGTTAGTTTTTCTTTTATGTAATTCCAATTAATCCCAGAGTATTAATTAGAATTGATTAAAACCAACTATAACTAATCCCAATAATATTAGCCCATATAATAAACCCAATATATCCTATATAATAAAAAAAATTGATAATTAAATATATTGTTGAAAGGGCCTAATATAGTAATGCCATCTAAGAATAATAAAGTTAAAGAAACAGTTAAAGCCGAAGAAACTACTTCTAAAAAGGCAACTAAGAAAGTAGCCGAAGAATCAGAATCTGAATCCGAAGAAGAAGTCGTTCAACAAACTCAAACTAAATCCAAGGCTAAATCAACCAAAAAGGCTGCAGTTGTTGAAGAACCCGAATCTGATTCTGAAGAAGTTGAGGCTCAAGGAGAAGCTGAATCTGAAGACGAATCTGAAGATGAATCTGAAGAAGAAGCTGATGCTGCTGACACTAAGGGTAAAAAGAAAGAAAAGAAACAAAAAGAATCTTTTGAAGACTTAACCAAGCGCATTGATACCCATCGTACTGAAATGAAAAACATTGATAAGGAAATTAGTGAACTAGAAAAGACTCTTAAAACCAAAGAAAAGGAACGCAATGAACACGAACGCCAACTTAACAGCGCCCTTAAACTTCTGTCCAAGACTCACTCTGATGAAGTTACTAAAGCACTAAAGGAACGTCCTAAACGTAAGGGTAATGTAAACGGTGGCTTCAACAAAGAACAACCTGTTCCTGAAGTTCTCCGTTCATTCCTAGGTCTTGCAGAAGGTGCTGCAATGGCTCGTCCTAAAGTAATGAGTGCTCTTAACAACAAATTTACTGAACTTAAACTTAAAGACGGACAAAACACTACTCTTGACAAGGCAACTGCTAAAGCTCTTGGACTTGGAAAGGCAGGCGAAGGTAAGGTAATTAAATTTACTGAATTCCAAACTTTCCTTGCATCATTCTATCCTAAAGCTGAAACTGAAGTAAACATCTAAGGTTATTAAAATCTAAATTATTTTATTAAATTAAATTATCAAATTATATAATTTAATTTATTTGTAGCAAAGACACAAAAGTTATTTGTAGAATTAGACCCTAGTCTAATTGTAGCAAAGACATTCGTGATGATTCCAATTTAATAAATGGTTTTTGAACAAACCCAATTCTTAATATTTTAGATAAAACTTGGTCATAGTCATTGATTTCATCTAATTTATTTTCCATAAAATATTTAAATAACATATATTTAAAAATATAATATGACATAGCTGGAGTTGTTTGATTTATATTACCAATTGTTTTATATTGCCATGACCCTAAATTAAAGTGTGCATTAAGTGCCATTGCTTGGTTTTCAACAAATGATAACTCAATTTCAAGCAAGTTTTTAATTGGAAGTCTTGTAACAACAGACAAATATATTAAATGATAAAAAATTGCATAAAAATCTGTTTTCGCTTCATAAAAACTAGTAGGACCATTTATTTTAATTTTTGTTGTAAAGTTAACATCTCTTGAATCCATGTCAAAAAAATGAATCATTTCGTGTAATAAAACTTTTTCAAATTCTTCATGTCTCCAAACAAATATAATATTTTCATTAAAATCAGTATAGCCACCATTTACATGTGTAACTTGTATTTTTTTTTTTGATTCTGGAAAAAATCTTTTCAGGTTAGAAAGCACAACATAAATATCAAGAACTTTATTAGTGTTAGTTGATTTGTACTTTAAATATTCTCCAACATAAATTAGAAATTTTAATCTTTTTATTATTTTTTTAATATTTGTATCAGTTGTTTTTAAAAATAATTTATTGTCAGAAGTATTTACAAGCTTAGGATTAATTTCTTTGTCTAATGGAGTTTTCCAAGTTAGTTTAAATGTTTTATCTAAATTAACCAAATCAGAATTTAAATTTTTACTATCAACCCATTGGACACCAGAATATTCAAATATTTTTTTATTAGTTAATTTTAATTCATTATCATCAAGTTGAATAATTTTAAGGGATAATTTATTTCTGTGTATAAAATTTTTAATATTTGTTCTTTCATTTTTAATAGCAATTAATAATTGATTTGATTTATCAATATGTGTTTTACTATTTTTAAAATGTTTAATGTTTTCAATCGTAAAATCTGACCAAGACATTATAATTAAACTTTTAATTATAATATATTGGAAATTTATTTATTATTGGGAAAAATTACGAAAAATACTGTTTGAGCAAATTAGCTTTTTCAGGTGTATCTTCATAATCAAGAAACAACTTTATGCCCAAGTTATGTTCTAATAATTTTATGTTTGTGTTTATGTTATTTCCAACTCCATTTGATATATTAATTAAATAGCCATCTCTACTTGGTACCCAATTTTCTATATCAATAATTTTGTTTTCTCCTAAATCCAAATGAATATCAAGTCCATAAATTAGTTCATATAAACTCATTGATTGTTCAATTAATATAACGTTTTCATCCCAGATTAAGTTGTTAGGCAAGTTTAACTTAATTATAAGATTTCCATAATCACCGTTATCCATATCGCCAGCACCAACAAAAACAACATATGGCTTTGATAAATTAAAAACAAATGTTGATGTAATTGGTTCATCTTCCATATTTCTTTTAATTTTTATTTTTCTTTTATTGTTATTTGCAATATCGCCAAGTTTTATATTCAAGTCAATTTTAATATCAAGCTTATTTACTTTTTGAAAAGATATTGGTAGATGGTAAAAATATTCAGCAGCAGATGTATCAAACATATCCATATCAGACTCAGAACAGTTAGTAATATTATTAAAATCTTTCCTAGGAACGATGCCTTTTGTAAAAAATGACAATAACTCTCCCACATTAAGCGCGCGAAAAAAATTCTCAAAATTTTTCTGTAAATAATCAAAATCTGTTTTCTCCAAATTTATTCCATATTTTTTAAGCTCGGGTAAATTAATATTTTCTTTTATTATTTTTTCAAGTATTTCCACAAAACTAAATTTATCAGTTTGATTCATTTTTTGGTATTCAAGTCTTGATTTTGGATTTATTAATATTTCATAAGCTGACTGAATACGTTGAAAATGCTCAGCAGCTCCTTCTGAACTATTTCTGTCTGGATGGTATAACTTAACAAGCTTTAAGTAAGATTTTTTAATTTCAACTTCAGAAGCATTTGGTTTTAACTCTAATATTTCATATAATTCCATTTTTCTTATTCTATTATATATATTTAAAACTTTAATCTTTATATTAGATATATATCAATATTATGGAAAATAATATTTTTGTTAAAATGAAAAGGGATAAATTTAACCCAGACGTTGAAAACAAACTTAAAGGAAAAGAAGTTGAAAGAGATAAAACTAAATTTGATTTAACTACTTCCATTTATAATCCTATTACAGGTGTTGTTCCAGTACAAATAAGATCAAATAATGATTTAATATTAGAAAAAGATTGCGCATATTCAAATAATGACATTAAAAAATTAATAATGGAAAAAGCAAATGAACGCGCAAGTCAGGATATTCAATATAAACCAGTTAAAACAAAGGTTATTAATAATAATCCTCAAGGCAATTCTAATGTTAATCAAATTAACCAATCAAATCAAGATAACTATCAACAACAATCTCGCACAAATTATATTGAAACTTATGAAGAATTAAAAAGAGGTTCATCAAATATGAAAAATGAACAAGCAAAAGCTGTTAACCAAAATAAAGAAAAATATAATAATATACTTGATGGACTTAAAGACTTGGGTATTATTAAATAATAATGAATTTGCAATTAGACATAACTGAGACTGAAATATTTTCCACTCTAATAAATAAAATTAATAAAACCAAAGCTAATCTTGAAAAAATACATGCACATACCCAAAATTCCGATAGTGAAAAAAACATAGCTTATCTTGAAAAATTAAATGAATTATCAACAATAATTAATAATTTAAATTCAATATCAGAAGATTTGTATGATGAATTTATTTTGGGATTACCAGCTAATGCTTTATCAAATGAAGAAAAAGAAAAAAGACAATTGGTAATAAACAATAAAAAAATATATAATACTTTTGCACCATACATGTTATATATGGGAGTAATTTTACAAAATCAAAATTTGCCAGCACAATAAATATTTAGTTTAGTTTTATAAAAATAAAATTCTTTATAAAATTAAATGGACGACAAAAAAGATAAAATAGTCGATTGGGAGAATTATTATTCATCTGTCGATAAAAATATTTTAAATAATCTTTGTTCAAACAATAATATAAAAAATTTAATTTATTTATCGTCGCAAGTAGACTTAAATCCATTTAATAAAAAAAATAAAAAATGGCAATTAAAAAATAAAGAAAAAATAATTAAGGAATGTGAACAATATAAAAAAAAAGAAATTAAAGAATTTTCTTACACATTGTCAAACTTGGCTAAATTAGGTTCTAATAATACTTCTGATGTTAAAAACATATGTAAAAATTATGAGGAAAAATTAGATAACATCGATAAAATAATAACATGTGCAAATAATATTAATTCAAATGAAAAAAACCCTAAAAATGTAGTAACAACAATAAAAACAAAAACAAATAATAAAACAACATATTTAGTAGAACATGAACCAAACTCTCAATCAAATATTGTTAGTTTTGATATTATAGGAGGTAATCAGGATGAACAAACAAAAGGCAAAGTTAATAAAACTAAAACAAACAAAGAAGTTAAAAAAGAAGAACCTAAAAAAAATTTAGAAATTAGTATTATAAAAAATATAAAATCACCAACTGAAAGTTCAGACAACTCTGACTATTTGGAATGCTATGGAAATTGCTAAAAAATTATTCAATTATATAAAAACTTAATTAGAATTAATATAATTAATTATATGTTTCTATAAATTCCTTTACACTTTCAAAATCTCTAGGACCAACATATTCAATTGCTTTACCGCCAGCTTTTAAAATTAGTGTAGGAAATCCTTCAATATTATATTCTTTAATTTCTGATGCATTTTCATCAGAATCAAACATAACAAAATCAACTTTTGATTCCATATTTGATTTTAAGTTATTCCAAGTTGGTTTAAAGTCTCTGCAGTGAGGGCACCATTCTGCTTTAAACAAGTATAGAGTTGGTTTATCGGATTTTTTATTACCACCACCAGACATGGATAATTTCATTAATCCCTTTTCCTTAGATTTTAATTTAAGATATTTAGCTTTATATTTTAAATACTTTTCCTGGTAATTCATATATTATTATATTAGATAAATATTTTTTATACTGTAAAATAATGGAACAAAATAAAACCTTAACAACAAATAGTACATCAAATACAGAAAAAATTATAACCATTAATTCAAACGGTGTTGTTCAAGAATCTGTTAAACCAAAAAGTTTTTCTTTGGATAAATCGTCATTATTAATTATTGTTTTGCTATTTATGTTTTCATCAAAATTATGGGATATTGCATGGGATATTGGAAAATCATTATTATATATTATTGTAATTTTATATTTAATAAGTTTTGTTAATCAAGACTTGGCTGATAACATTAAAAATATAATACATGATTTTACTAATGTTAATTCAAGTAATAATTTTGTTACTGATTTAATTGGAAAAATTTCTGGTCAAGTTAAAAATATAATTAATATTGGACAAGATAGTGGGATTGATAATCTTGTTCAGGGATATTCAAAACCTATAACACAAGCTCCAGTTGAACCAGCTAAAATTGTCCAAACCGCCCAACAAGTCCAACCAATAGAAAAATTTACATCTGTACAACATCCTAGTATTTACGATGGAATAAACACATTAACAGGAGGAAACACAAAAAATCTATCTAATTTATCTAGGTCTGATTCAAAAAATATTTTCACATAGTATTTAGTTTAATAAATAAAGAGAATCAGTTATTACAATGTCTCTAATTAATTTTTCTTGATAACCATCTATGGTATTTAATAACTTTGCATTATTAAATATTTTAGCAATCGATTCTATATTTTTCATTAAATTTGTTACTCGCAAAATTACTTTAATAAAATTACCCTGAAATCCCACAAACTGTGTTGAAATATGAGCCCACGATTGCCCTTCAGCCCATGATTTAACCGAATTAAATGTCGACAAATCAAGCGACCACGATAACCAAGTTGGATAGGGTAGCTTGTTGTTTAGTTCAGTTTCCTTTATAGCATAGGATTCAACATGAACTTCTAACCCATGTAAAATTTCTTTGCATGATTCGTTACAAATAAGATCATCTATGTAAATTTCATCTGGTGATTTAGACTCTGCGAGAAATATACTTAGTACACCTACAAGTTCAGGGAAAGTCAAGTCATCAAAATAATTTGATTGGACTAATTCCCCAAGCAAAAATGGATTACATTCATTTGTTTCAGAAATAATTTTTCCAATTTTACTTAACTTGTAATCTGGTGTTATATAACCAAATTCTAACAAAAATCCAAGTATTAATTCAATTTGAGTTGGTATTTTATTTTGCCCTGACTGAAAGTTTATTTCTAATTCTTTTGATTTGTTTTTCCACAAATAATATTCTTGGATTTTGCTCAAGTCTTGTCCAGGAATTTGCTTTAGTATTTGGGCTTTTTCTTGTAGTAGCTTTTTTTCCATTTTTGGTGCTAATCTAAACATTCCTCCAAATGGTTTTAGTTTATTTTCAACTTCTTGAAGCTTAACATAAGAATTTAAAACTTGTTCACTCAAATCAAGTGACTTTTCCATTGTAGTTACTTTTTCTACTAATTCATTATACTCTTTTGTTATACTTGCTAAAACACCAGAATCTTGTAGATGAAATAAAGACTTTTTGCAGTTGGAAATTACATGAGTATTAATAACATCCAAATTAATATCTGAAGATTTTTCTAGTAAATATGATATTTGTTTTAACACATAAACTGGGTCAATAGAAAACTTTGAAGAAATTTTTTGAGGAGACGACATAATCATAGTTTTTGCTTCAGCCTCTGACATAAAGTTTACCGCTGGCAAAATTACAACATGACCAACAGGATCTTTTCCTCTGCGTCCAGCACGACCTGCCATTTGACCATATTCTTCAGGTCTTAAGTTTCTTTTTGAACTGACACCATCAAATTTATTTAATTGACAGAAAACAACTGTTTTAGTTGGCATATTAACACCCATTGCAAAAGTTTCAGTAGCTAAAAGTACTTTAATTAAACCTTGAGAATAAAGTATTTCAACAACTTCTTTTAAAATTGGAATCATACCAGAGTGATGAATACCAATACCGTTGGAAACGAGTTTGTCCAATACAATCCAATCCTCCGATGTTTCATATAGTTTAGAGTAATGGTGTAAATGTTTATTCCAAATTTTACGTATAGCAGCTTGTTCATCTGATGTAGTAAAATTCCAAGGGATTTTTTTAGCGTATTGTTCGAGTAAAGATCTATTTAATAAAAACACATTACAAGGAGTCATATCGTTATCATACAAGTGCTTAATACAGTTAAAAAAGGTGTCAATTGAATATTGGTGTTTAGCATAGTATTTATTAATTTCAGCTTGAGTTTTAGACCAAACACCTTCTTTCCATCCATTGTCACCATATAAAAAATAATTTATAGAACCAACAGTGGGTATGTGTTCATTATCTTTTTGGTGTTTTTGAAACCATATACCATGTTGCAAAGGAACAGGTCTAGCGTTTGTTGTTGTTAGATGACATGGTACTTGTTTGAGATTACCAACCCATTTACACATTTCTTCTGCACCTGTAATTGTTGCACTTAACATAACCAACTGAATAGACGCAGGTAAGTTAATAATAATTTCTTCCCATACTTTTCCTCTTTCAGGATTATTAATAAAGTGTACTTCATCAAGAACTACACAACCTACATCATTTGGATTAAAAGACCACTCGTAAATTTCTTCGTCGTATTTTCTTAACAAACTATTTCTAAGAATTTCAGCAGTCATGATTAGCAGGTCACCTAGTGGATTAATTTTAATATCTCCAGTCATGATGCCAATTGTTTTATCTGGAAATTGCCCTGACTTGATTAACTGGTCAGAAAATTCCGCAAATTTTTGGTTTGATAGGGTTTTAATTGGGGAAGTATAAACTACTTTTTTTCCCTCAGTTAAACACTTGGCAATAGCATACAAAGCCAGTACGGTTTTTCCAGATCCAGTGTGTGCAGTAACTAAGACATTTTCATTTTTAGCAATTGCATTAGCACCATGTAATTGAAAGTGGTCTAGTGGATAAGGAAATTTAATATATTCTGGTGGTTCAGGACCAGTATATTGATTTTTATGAATGTGATAAAATGTTTCCATTAATAATTTTACTATTTGTATAATAATGGTAAAAATATCAATTTTTTTAACTGTACATAAATTTTTAATGTCTAAGCAACCAATCTAAAATTTTAACATAAACAAAATTAGGAGTTAAATCATCAAAAGAATTTGGTACTAACACACAATGTTCAGATTCTGGTAATATAATAATTTCTTTATCAGTTAATTTAATTTTATTAAAAACTTCAATACTTCCATTTGGTGTTGTTATTTTGTCGCGTAGCCCATGGAATAAAATTATTGGAATGGAAATTTCAGAAACATTGTCAGGAATCCATAAACTAACTTTAAATAATTCTCTGACTGTACACAATCTTAATGGACCCCTAAAACCATAAGGACATGAATTTTTTGCTTCAATAAAATCATTATTTAATGTGGTTTCTGAACCTAATTTTTTTGTTGTTAATGCTAATTGTAAATTTGGAAAAAATTTACTTACACCCAATAAAATTTGTATCATCCAGGGGCTAGGTTTTAAATGTTCATCTATTCCACACATCGGACTTAATAAAATAATTCCCTTGACACAAGACAAATATGTTTGCTCAATAATATATTTCAAACAAACAGCACCGCCCATTGATTCAGCACAAATGTATATATTTGTTTCTGGATATTTTGAATTTATATGAGTTACAACATTTGACAAATCAGTAACTAAATCTGAAAAATTTCCAATACTACAATTTAATCCCTCACTTTTACCATGACCATAAAATTCAAATGCAATCGACTTATAACCAAATTTTGAAAAAAAATTGTCACGAGAGTCAAATTCATCTAAATTATCATAAACAAATTGAAAATGTGAACCAACCCCATGCACATGTAAAATAATTCCTTTGCAATTAATTATTTTAACTCCTTCGATAATATTTATTTTTCCATTTTTTGATTTAATAAAATATTCATTCATTTAAATTAAACTAAGATTTTATTTTTTACTGGTTCCCCATGATATTTTTATAATATTTATTTATTTAATTAAAACGTATTGGCCTTTTTATAACAAAGCCAGTAAGCATTAGATAACATAGAATCTAATTCAGTTTCAGAAGTTATTTCAGAAACAGAAGAATCATTAAAAAGGTACCATTTATCATTAGTATGTTTACCCACATATACATAATGACCTCCATTAAGCCCACCAGAATGAATAACTGCTCCTTGTAATGTATTACCATGACGCCATTCTTTGTTAATGGTAATAGGTTGCGTATTTTTTTTAATTCTTCTCCCTTCTTGACTATAACGTTTTAACCATACAAATAAATATTTTGGCCATTCAAAAACTTCACTGCGTTTTGATGCAACACGTTTATCATTGCATTTTTCGCAAAAGTATTTATTATCTGATTCTAATTTATCAGACCCTTTAAACATTCTATATGCATCATCAAGACTTGCGCATTTAGAATCAATATCTAGGAGCAAAAAGTTATTATATTCTTTTCGATTATAAATTGATAAACAAGAACGAAGCTTGCATTTGATTCGTACATTAAACTCAATTCCAAATATTGGCGCAATACCTTTGGAGTTTGGGTCTTGTTTTTTAATTTCTTCATCAATTGTGTCTAACAAATAAATAATAAATTCAGTTGAGTCCTGTTGTGCAAAACCAACAAAAATATCCTGTTTTTGTTCAACAATTTTTTTTATTTCTACGGGTGCAAGTGGTTTGGAATCAGAAGAATAATATTCCATAATAAAATCCGACAAGGTTTGTAAAACTTTTGAACCAGATGCATATTTCATAATAAGAGAACAAAATTCTTCATTTTGAATTAACATTTGAAGGCCTGAATTTAGGTAACAAGTATTTCCTATATTAATAAATCCTTTCATTATAATAGGCTACATTAAATTAAGCAATGGAACTATCAATATTTTTTCTTTTGGTAAAAATCCAGGTTTTGCACAAACACTAAACCTAATTTTGTCTCCAACTTTTTTTTCTAAATTTTTTTCCTCGGACAAATCCTGTGTCAAATAATTAAACTTAAAATCCCACATTTTTACTCGGATAAATCCTAATTCCTTAAAATACACAGTCCATCGATTACCAGTGTTAGAATAAACCCATCCTTCAAGCTCAATGGATTGATTTGATTCTAAATCCAATTTATTTATTCTTTCTAACATATTAATTTCGTGATGAAACTTTTTTGTACTTGTATCTAATTTATTAATTGTATTAATATCTAGCCCATAAGTACTTACCAAATAATTAAAATTAATATTATATGTCAAACACCAATGAACTAATGCATCAACTATTCTTCTAATTGGGGATGTAAAATGAATATAGTTATAAATTCCAAGACCTTGATGATAATTTTCAACCTGATTAATTTGATAACTTGCAGATTCTGATTGCATATTAGCAAATGCTAATGCAACTTCTTTATCTGGTATTTCTTCTAATACACAATCAGAATTTAGTTTTGTTTGATTTGTGACTCGGTATGGAACATTTAATTCTTTTACTTTTTCAGATTTACCAAGATAATTATTTGCTAGAACCATCCAATAACTAACAAGTTCATGAGTATCCATGTTTGAATTTCCCGATAATGTTTTTGTTATAACATAAAAATCTTCAATGAGCTTAATGTTTAAACAATTGGAATAATTTACAGCATAAGTATTAGTTACAAGCGATGGGTAATGTTGAAAATTTGTTATTTCTTTTGATAATTTTCCAATGTTAAACTCTATTGTGTATGCGGGTCTTGGTTCTCCAGCGAGCAAACTTGATGATTTGGTAATTTCATCACCCCACAGGTTTGCATTGGGTTGAATAGGTTCTTGATACAATGTGCTAAATGCTGTTTTTGCTCTGGAAACCAAATCTGATTCGCTCAACCAGTAAGTTGGTTGTGCAATATGAATTTTAATGTTGTACTCATTAGAATTTTCGGACCATGACATTGCATCATCAATATCTATACAACCAGCTGGATCAATTGAAAACACAGTTTCTTTAATAACTTTTCTTTCGCAAAGACCTGATGTTTCATTAGAATTTTTAACTGGTTTGTACTTGCATTCTTTTCTGTTTATTCCATAGTTCCATTGTAAAGTTGGAACCAGATTAGTCAAACTCATTGGTCCTATAACTTGAACAATTTCACCACGCGGTAATCCTTTAGTCCATTGGCAAAATTTGAATGTAATAATTAATTTTCCGGTTTGTTTACCCCCATAGGAAATTAAAAAATATGGTAATTTTGGATTAAAAGGTGTTACTTGATAAATTGTGGCTCCGGAAGAAGTTTTTCCGAATTTAACTTGTTGTGAAGTTGAAAAATATCCAACTAATGTACTTTTTCTAATTGGACTTGATACAATATCCCATTGGGATGTTTGTGTATTAAATTGGACAATGTCTCCATCAAATAAGTATGGTTGAACCAATTGACATTCTGGAACGGTTGGATTTGATAAACTAGCCAATACCATTTGATTATCTATTATTTTAATAATTTTATGATTTGAATCCATTAGCCAATTGATTATTAATACCTGGTTATTAAAATTTCAATATTTCCTATTGGAAAAATGGGAAAAAAATTGATATATTCTCTATCTATTATTATAGAGAGTTATCTAATGCCCTTAGTTTTTAAACTCGTTGGATATACTGCTGATAAAAAGCATTATGAAATAAAAGACCCATTTAATGGCCCAATTAATCTTAAATTACTATTTGAACTTTACAAAGTATGGGGTTTAACAGATGAAGAAATTTCTAATATTAAATTTATTACTGATTCTGAACAAATTAAAAATCCAGAAAAAAGTTTTCTTGTTAAAGATGATGAAGACCGTGTAATTTTTGTGTTTACATCTAACGCCACTATTAGACAAAAACTTCATGAAATTTTTATCAGGGAAGGAAGTGAAGTTCAAATTGGAACAAAAGCTTCCACAACACCTACAACTACATATTCAAATTATACTAATGAAACACCTGTAGCTTATGCACAACCTGCTAACCCTGATCCAGAAATTTGTACTCCGATAACCCAGATAGCAAAACCAGATCCTATTCCAGTTCTTACTCAAGAAGTTATTGACACCATGAATGTCAAGTCAGTTAGTTTGTTTGCAGATGAAGATTTTAAACACTTGATTAGTATTTATATGCGTAAACCTGACCTATTTTCAGTTCTAGCAAAATATGTTCAAAATGGAAATGTTATTGAAGAATCACTTGGACCAGTTCAAACACCAGATATGCTAGCTGATGAGGTACTAGCTAATTATAAGAAACTTTGTCAAGAAATTAAGAATCTTGGAATTACATCATACCCCGATGAAGTTATTATGGAAAAACTAATAAAATATTCAGGACATTTAAATTTAACTGTACGTGCTCTACTTTGCGCACAAGCTCAGGCCCAAACTTCAAGTCTATAAGTTAGTTTGAGGTAATTAAAAAAGAAAAAAAATTGTTTCCAATATCGGGCTATACCCAACATGGTAAACACCAAGTAATTTTTATTAAGCCCGAATAGTCTTAAAAAAATTGAAAATTTAATTTATATTGACCCTTAATAAGTAGGTTTTTAATGTCATATTCTATTAACAAGTCTAATAACAATACCTCTACCTCTACCAAGCTTCAAAAGCAGCGTGAAGAACGTCAGAAGGCCTATAAAGAAAATAAAGGCAACTGGGAGTTCACTTTCTTTCAAAAGAGACACGATCCTGACCAAGAAGCTAAAATTAAGCTGACTATGAGACCTTCAAATGGTTTTAATCCAGCTAATATACATCACTACATTAATCCTGAGCCTACGCGCGAAGAATTAATTTGTGCTAAAAAGGCACGCGGTGAACACCTAAAATCTGCTGAGCAGATTATTTATGACAATTACGTTAGCACCAAAAACAACGCAATCAAAGAAGACTTTGCTGCTGTTAATACTCAAGGTGTTAATGCTCGCGTTACTACCATTGAAGGTAGAACTAAACGTCTTCTCCACACGCTTGATTTGATGTTGAAGAAGGCTGATAAAGAGATGGTTGCCAATATTTACTTGCGATTAAAGGAAGACCAATTTTCTCTTACTCCTGAGCTGGCTGCAGAATATTCCAAGCAACTAGCACAAATGGAACTGATTGTTTCCAAGTTGAATCTTATTGAGCTTCAATTTACTCGTTTCCATTCACAGATGCCACCTCTTAATCTTCAAGGTTTTCACAAGTTAGACCATTGGCAAATTCAAGTTATTGGTAATATTGATATTGATAAGTCAACTATTGTTAATGCTCCAACTTCTGCAGGCAAGTCTGTGCTGTCTGCCTATGTTACTACCAAGGGTCGTGCTTTATATGTTGTGCCGACAGATGCTCTCGCTTGGCAAATGTCGGCTTACATAGGTGGTATCATTGGAAAAAACGTTCCTATTATCACACGTACTTATCAATCCAATCCTTCACGTGACAAGATGATTGAAATTCTTAATAGCGCCCAAGCAATTGTCGGTACTGCTGATTCAATTGTTGATTACTTGCCTTTTATGAACATTGATTTTAAGTGGCTCGTTCTTGATGAAATTCATATGATTGGAAAGCCTGAAGGAAGTGCAATGGAACATATTATTAAGGTAATTCCTAACACTCCAATTTTAGCACTATCTGCTACTATTGGAAACACTGATGAACTTGTCGAATGGTTCAGACAAATTTCTCCTGCTCAGCCTATCGGAAAGGTAGTTTGTGAAAAACGTTTTTTCAACTTGCAACGTTTTTACTATGATTCGGTGTCTGATGAGCTCAAGTGGCTTCATCCTCTTGCTCTAATTGATGAATCACAAATTGCTGACGGCTCACTTGGTTCCAAGTCTCTTCAACCTACTCCACCAAATGCATGGGATTTGGCTATGAAACTAATGGCAAAGTATGATGTTGGTAATCTTGACCCTAATGTTTACTTTGCTCATGTACCTCGTATTGAACTAACTGATGCATACAACTACTTTAACGAACTTATTAAGTTTGTTGTAACTCGTTATCAGTCAGACCCGGCTGGAATTATGGAAATTGTGAATCAATACAAGCATGAGACACTAACAGCTTCAAATACAAATCTTATCAACCTGGCATTTAAGCTAAAGTCTGTCGATAAGACACCTGCTATCTTTTTCCAAAAGAATACTCTAGCATGTTTAAGACTTGCTCGTGAATTTGCAAAGTTAGTTGAAGCAGCTGAAGATGCAAAGTATCCTCGTCTAATGCAAGACCGCTTAAAGGCTATCAAATCTGCCCGCAGAATTGAAAAGAAACAAAAAGACAATGATGATGCCAAAGCCAAGACAAACTCACGTAAGGAAATGAAGCAACTTCTTGGCGGTGTTAAACTAAAGCGTGCTGGTTATCATGATGCTCCTGTTGCTTCTGCTACACAAGTTGAAAAGATTGAAGTGACTGCTCTTCAAGAACCTCATTCTGACTTTATTTTTAACCACCAACAGTACTTTACTGAAAGTGTGGTTGAAGGTTGGGTTTGGGAATTGAAAAAGTATTTTCCTAACACTGGTGACTATTACCACTTTCTAATCAAGCTACTTTGGCGAGGAGTCGGGGTTTATGCCAAAGGTCTTCCTGACCCTTACCTTCGTCTCGTTCAAACACTTGCATGCCAAAAACAACTTGGTATTGTTTTCTCCGACCAATCACTTGTATTCGGTGTAAGCATGCCTTTCAGAACTGTTGTTGTGGTTCGTGATGAAAAGCTTGAAGATGATTTAGATGCCATGTTATTCCAACAGATGTCTGGACGTGCTGGTCGTAGAGGTTTAGATAAGGAAGGTAATGTTGTATTTGCGGGCTACTCGTGGGCAAGAATTAAAGAATTGTCTATTAGTGAACCACCTACTGTTGTTGGTGCTGCAAATTCAATCCAAACAATTCCCCACGGAGACAAACTAAGTCAAATGTACAAGACAGGTCAAAACTGGGAAAATACCTGTGCTCATTTCTTAGATAAGTCATATACTGATGAAGATGGAATGGAATTTGTTGAAGGTATCAAGTCAAATTACTCTGACACATGGAGTTTTGGCTTTGTTCCTGACGATGTTAACCATCTGTTTATGAATTGGAAGCTTAGATATGACGAAGACTGTTTGATTTCTTCTCTCTTACTTCCATATTTAAATCGTGCCTTTGCGGGAAAAGACCATGTAATGGAAAACAATCAAATTGAACTAGCACACTTTTTGTGCCGCTTCATTAGTACTAAGGAAACAACTGATCCATCCCTTGCGCTTGAAGACCCTGAACTTCTCAAGTCAGAACCTTACTCTAAGATTGCGCAAATTCTGTCACATTGTCAAATTGATATTCCCAAGTTAATTGACAACAGACTCTTCATGTCAATCAGACAAAACTCTATTATTAAGAGTGCATCCGAAGACGAAACTGATGTCCTCAGACATGAACTGTTAGAGTTTGGTGAGAAAATTAAAAACATCCAACATTATTGTTTCCACAAGAACATTGCCGGTGTAAGTAGAATTCTTGGCAAGTTGCTAACTCGTATTTGGTGGATTTACCATACTAGTTCTCCAATTATGAAACCCTTTGGAATCTATGAAACAGAGGAGTTCAAGGATGTTTCAGAACTAGAGTCATCTAATCCTGGTGACGAAGACTCAGATGAAGGGGATTATGAGTCAGATTCAGATGTTGAGGACTCTGAAGAAGAAAATTCAGATGTTGAAGATGCTGAAGCAGAATCAGATTCTGAAAACTAAAACTTAAACCAAATTAGGATTAAGTTTTTATTTTATACTTGATTTATAATTAAGTTAATTTATAATTTTTCCATTTGTAAAATTAAACAGGGAGATTATCAATTTGTTGTGAATATATTTGATATGACTTTTTAGCTTGATTAATTTCATCAATAGACATATTTGGTGCTGTTGTAATTAATTTTGTGTATTTGTCATTGTTTGCTTTAAAAAACTCGTCAGCATTCATTCTATATGTTGGGGACTTTAATACTTGTGCAGATATTTCACCTAAAAATTCATCAACATCTCCAATATAATCTCTAATTGAATCAGTTCTTTTATCGTCTCCATATCTTCTCGACATTGCTGTAATTAATGCAATACAAAAATTTGATAAAACTAAAATAACATCGGAGGTTGTTTGAAAAACACCATTAGGTATCCATAATTTGAATCCAGCGAAAATACCCAAAACGCTTGATGCAATAATTGAAGCTATAGCTAGTCTTTCAGACATTAAATTATTATGGTCTAAAATCCATTGGTATATAAAACTTTGTTGTTTAAAAGTATGGTACCAATTTTTAATTGTAATATTTGCTTCATTATCCCAACCATTTATATCATTAGGTTTAAACATATGTTCTACCATACTTGTAATATTTTTATGAGCAGAATTATCTGACGAAGATTTGTTATCAGATGAATTAGCTTTACTTGAATCTTTTGAATTTTCAGAGTCTGAAGAATTTGAGTTAGATTTATTTTGATTGGGAATGTCATTAATTAATTCTGTTCCAGTTGTTGCATTAATACCTGTTGATTTTGTTTTTGTTTTTGTTTTTGTTATTTCTGTTTTTTTTCTTATTGTTTTACTTTTTTTTTTTGTTTTGCCATGTGATTCAGAATCAGATGAACTAAAGTTTATTTTTTTTTTATTATTTGAATCATCTGAATCAGATTCAAATTCGTCAGATTCTTTGATAAATAAATCATTTATATTTGTAACATTTTCGTTTTCTTGAATTGAATTATTATTAATACTGTCTTTTTCATTTTGATTTCCATTCATTTCATCCATTATAATAAATATAGATTTTATTTTCTAAGTCTTTTTAACTAAATAAAATGAAAAATTTATATGGAACTATCGGTTATACTATTTTATCGAATGGACAAACGAATAAAAAAATTATTATTTTTGCAGACAGACATGATAATTTACCAGGGTGTGATAATAAAACAAATATTGCCGAATGGTTTAAAGAAAAAATGCATTCAAGCAAAATATTATTAGAAGAAGTACCACGAGATTCTGTAAATTTAGAAGAATTATGGTCTGATTCTGCCCATACACAAGAATTAAAAAATTTATATTTGGAAAATGCCCATGTGATTAGTGGACTAGACATTAGACCACTGCTTATTCCATTTAGTTGGGAAATTGTGAATACTTCTGAACCAGCACATAATATTACTGTTAAAAAATATTTGGAAAAAATAGACAAGTTTTTTACATTGGAAATAAATTACTTGTTAAAAAATTTACCCAATTATAATATTGTCCAATTACCTGGTACAAAACTCGGAGAACACTTTTTATTATTAAAAAATAATTTTAAAAAAATATTGGAAACTAATAGAGAGTTTTTGTACTTTACTGTACACACAGTTAAAACAATTAAAATCGATTTTTTACAATTTGTTAATTTGTTACTCGATCAGATTATGGAATGGAATATTTGTGCAAATATAATGGCAAATAATAACAAATCAATTATTATACATGCTGGCCTTGCTCATTCTGATAAAATTGTTCAGTTATTACAATCACATTATAAATATAATAAAATTAAGGAAATAGGAATTAACAATTTAAATTTAGTTAATGAAACAAATATATCTGGATGTATGAGCTTACCAGCCGAAACTGATAGTCAATTTGGAGGAACCGATACTTAAAATTAAATGTTAAAAAAATTATTTCCCAACATAAAACAAATTAAATTCTCTACTAATTATAATAAATATTTATTATAATGAGTAAAAAATATGTTTTTTCAGATTCAGATTATAATTCTGGAGATGGTATGATGACATCTGTTTGGGGACCACCCATGTGGCATATGTTACATACAATTAGTTTTAATTACCCAATTAATCCAACAGATGAACAAAAAAAACAATATTGGAATTTTTATACAAATTTACAAAATATTCTGCCTTGTAGATATTGCCGAGAAAATCTTGCAAATAACTTGACTAAATTACCCCTAACAATGGATGTTTTTAAATCCAGAGACACTCTTAGTCGATATGTTTATACATTACACGAAACAGTTAATACCATGTTAGGTAAAAATTCTGGCTTATGCTATGAAGATGTACGCGACAGATATGAACATTTTAGATCAAGATGTTTAGAAGACCCTAAGAAAATTTCAAAACAAACAAAATTAGCTAACGAAAAAATAGAAAAGGGCTGTACTGAACCATTATATGGAGTTAAATCAAAATGTGTTTTAAATATTGTCCCCAGAGATGATAGATTGAGTTCTTTTAAAATGGATCCTAAATGTGTTCTTAAAAAAGGAGGAAACCCTCCAGTTCCAGATAAAGGATCAAAAAAAGGATCAAAAAAAGGATCAAAAAAATCTAAAAAAACAGGATCAAAAAAAAGTTCCAAAAAAGCAGGATCTAAGAATGGAACTAAAAAATCCAGTTCAAAAAAAGGTTCCAAAAAATCAAATAAATAACTTTATTCAACAGATTGGGATTTTTTAGGTGCTTTATTTTTTTTAGTTGGTACAAGCCATTGACCTTTACCACGGACTATAGGATTAGCATCTGGGTCTAACCATTGACCCTTGCCCCTTATAACTGGAACTTCTTCTTTTTGGTAAGTGCTATTGTCAGTAACAGTGATTCTTTGAGGTGGTTCCATTAGAAAATCACCAGTATTAGAATCATATTCGGATCTGTATCTAAAAAACTTGTCTTTATTCCAATTATTTGAATAGTATTTTTCTCTTTGAATTCTTCTTGACGGCCAATATAATTTATAACGAGGATAATTGTAATAATAGTAAGTTCTTACAGATTTACTTGAAGGATAGTAAATATAATAGTCATCATAACCAAAATTAGTATATATCAAATCCCAATCAATAGGAATTGCTTGTGGTCCAGTATATATAATATGTCCGTCAATGTTTCTAATAACTAAGTCTGAAAAACCAAAACCACTTGATACACTGTAATCATTTGATATATCAATTTGAAAAATTTGTTTGTTTCCAATTATTTTTGAGATATCATGTGAACCTGAATTTAGGTAAATAGTTTTTCCAAATCCTTTTGCTTCATTTCTAAATTTATAAATAATTTTCACACTGTAATTTTCTGGAATGGCAATTTGAATTACTTGGTCTTGTCTAAAAAGATTTAGTATTTCTTGGTCATATAAACTAGTTGAAGAACCAACTTTTATTTTTTTAATTAGGCTTCCATCCAATCTAGTAAATTCAATCATATTTGACCCCAAATCAAAAAATTTTTCAATAGATGAATAAGAGAAAACACCTATTATTATTATAACTAATAACAAAAACATAACATTTGTGCCCATTAGTTTTATTTATTATAAAATAATTAGATAATAAATTATTTAATTATTTTTTAATTTTCAATTCCATACTTTTAAATTTGCATTTTATTAGTAGAAAAATGAATTAAGCTATAACAAAAGTTGTGTTTAATTAACCCCGTACTTTTGAATTAAGTCATTAACATATAAGATATATTTAACTTCAGCATCAAATTGTCCAATACCTTTACATGCGTTCCATGCTTCCCATTTTTTGCTTTCCTTAAAATTTAAAAATCCTGGTTTTTCAACATTAACATCACCAATAGTGGCTTGTTTGTATAACCCGTATAGCATTTGTAGTTCTTCGGTTTCAGGACTTTTGCATAATTGTTTAACAGTTTCTGCTGCAATTAAAAACTCTTTTGAATTACCCATATATAATTTTAAATGTAATTAAATCTTTAAATAAATACAATATTTAAGCATTTAATAAAGTTAGTTATTTAATTGATTTCCCATTAATTCAAGTTTTTTAGTGATTTCAGCAAGTTCAGAATTTGTTAAATCGTGCTGTGCAATATTATCATCTTCATTTGCTTTAATGCGAGCTAATTCAACATCAATATCATCTGATTCTTGTTTTTCAGAATCTTCAGGATGTTTTAATTTTGTTTGGACTTGAGATTTTTTCCCTTGGGTTGCTTTTTGTTCTGCTAATTGTCTTTGTTGTTCCATTTGTTGTTGCATTATTTGTTGTTGCATCATTTGTTGTTGCATTATTTGTTGCTCAAGCATTTGTTGTTGAAGCATTTTAATTTCAGCAGCACTTGGTGCTTGTTTAGGCATAGGTAAAGGTGGAATTTGACCTCCAAAAGACCCAGATACCTTAACTGGTCTACCTTGAGCATCCATTACCCAATATTCATCGCCGGATATTTGAGGAGCTTGAATATATTGGTTATTTTGATTATTTAACTCATCAGACTGAGCTTGTTGTTTTGGTTTTGGTAATTCTAAAACAGGTTTTGTATCTTCTTTTGGTTTAGTTTCTTTTTTGTTTTTAATATAAAAATAGTATAGAACAACTGCAAGAACAATAACCGCAATTCCAATATAAACATACATTTTATTTTCTGAAAACTTTTTTTTAATAATTTCAAGGAAACGTCCAGTAGGATTAGAATCTGCAACATTATTTGCCAATTCCATAACACTACTAATACTATCAGAACTTGTTATATCTCCCATATATTAAAAAGTAAGATTTAAAAAATTTTTGTTAAACTCACTTGGAATAAAAACCTATTCGGAATCATCTGATTCTTGAGTTTTTCCAGGTTTTAATATCATAAATAATACAAAAATAATTAAAAGTACACCTATTCCTCCACCAATATATAAACTTAATGATTTTTGACTTGTTTCAGCTGTTTCTTGTTGTGCCTGTTGGGCTTGTTGGGCTTGTTGGGTTTTTTTAATATCAGCTGTAGTTAGTTCAGCTTGAACTAGCTTAGCTTTAAGTTCAGCAGCCTCTTTTTCTTTAATTTTGTTTTCTTCAATTTGTTTTGCTTTCAAGACTTCCTGTTCTTGTAAAAACTGTCTTTTAATATCCATAGCTATTTGTTCTTCACGGGCAAGCATTTCTTTTCCTTGAATTTCGTCTTGAATTAATTTTTCTCTTGCTATCTTTTCTTCTTGAACAATTCTTGCTTTTAATTCTACTTCTTCTCTAATTTTTTTTTCTTCTTCTTCTTTTTTCTTTTTCTCTTCTTCTTGTTTTTTAATTTCTTCAGCATATTTAGCTTGTTGTTCTTTGGCTAACTTTTCTAAACGAGCTTTTTCTTTTTGGTCATTTTCTTCTTTTTCTTTTAATTGTTTTATTCTTAAATCTTCTAATTCTTTTAATTTTCTTGCCTCTTCAGCTTTTCTTGCTTCTTCAGCTTTTTTAGCTTCTTCAGCTTTTTTAGCAATTTCTTGTTGTCTGGCTTCTTCGGCAATACGCAAGTCTTCATCGTCAGTAATTGCTGGTTTTTTATTGCTACCAGATGATGGATTACCACAGTTATTTTCAAATTTGTTATCTTCAAAAACTGCCTTACCAACGTTTGAGTCAGATAAATTAATTGATTGAATACAAATAGCACCTATTTTAACATCGCGGTCATATGATAAATTGTATGCGGTATCTGTTCTTGTATTTTTCTTAGCTATACATCTATTGTCAAGAACACCAGGATGCATTGCCAAGTTATCTTGTTTAAAAATATTTAATGAATAGACAGTGTCTTCATTGTTATCATCTAAATCTAATGTTCTATCTTCTAATCCATAAGGATTTTTGATATCTTTTTTAACAAATAAATTATAAGAAGGTCCTTTATTTAATCCAGGACCAAAAATAGAATTAACACATGTACATTCGGGTCCACCTGTGTAGAGAACTTCTCGTCCGAGTCTTTTGTCCATACACATAGGATTAGTACTATTCCATGCAGCTAAACTTTTACCCATTGAATTTTTTTTACCAGATAATTTAATACAACCTTGTTCATATAATTGTTTGGCACAAGAGTCTGTTAATAAAGCATCACAAGTTTTAGCATCAGTACTTTTTGCATCCATATTAGAACCACAATATTGTGCTCTATCTTTAGTTTCAATTGTTAGACCAACATTTCTTGTTATTAAACAATTCTGACCTGGTTTACAATCAGTATTAATATTTTTAATAGCAGGGTCAATTGCCGGTAATGGAATTCCTAATGTGCTATTAATTGAACCTGGTTCACCAACTGCACCAACGCAACATGCTTTTAATTGGTTAATCTTAATTAATTTATTTCTATTTTCGTCTTCAAAAAATTTAACATTATTTTTATTTTCAACTGTTTTTTCCATAATAATTTTTTTAACTTCTTGTCCAAGTAAAGAATTTGTAAATTGGTCATTATTATTAGGATTTGAAATCTGATTTCCCATTTTATATTAAATAGTGGAAAATATTTTTCCGTTATTTAATTTAAATTTTTAATAAATTGATACTTGTAAATCTTTATCACCTATTTTGCCTTCAACTAATATATAAATTGGTATTTTTTCATTACCTATTTGGTGTTCATAAATTTGTTTAAGACTACAATTAGTAAAACTTGTGTAAATAGCAGGTTTTTCTAAACTGTTATCATTTGTTAATCTGTCTGAATCTAATAATAGAATTTTATTTAAATTAATAATTTTATCTTTAATTGCAACATCATTTTCTAGTTTTCTTTCAGTTGGATTAAATACTGATTCTCTAGGTAATAAAATAGTGTTTTCGGTATTTGTTTTAATTGGAACTGCAGTAATTGTTTTATTATGAGTAAGCAAAATAGTTTGTGGAGCTTTAATTAAAAATATTGGTTCTTTTTCAAATATATAATTTTTAGAATTAGATGCTGAATTAACAACTCTGGTTATTGCATCTTGATCGACAAAATCTTTGTAAGGGGCAGTGATAAGTTCTTCAAATAACCTTTGAATCAGTACCCAGTCTAATTCACCATTTGAATTAACAATATGTGAATATCTTATCGGGACAAATTCTTCTTTGTTTTCATTAATCCAGCTGATATATTGATTTGTTTTTTCGTTAATATTAATCATTGGTTCACAAATTGTTTTTCTATTGGTAAAAATTCCAATAAAAGCTAAATAACACAACAAAATAATTAAAATAATTATTAATGTTTTTTTCATATTAATTTGGTTTAGAAATAATATTGGAGAAATTTGATTTTATTTTGTCAGAAACTTCCAGTCTAAATAATAACCCATCAATTGGATTCAACACGTTAATTATTTGTTTATTAGATACAATAACTTTCCCAACTAATTCGATAAAAAATTTTTGTCCAATTGTTTTTTCCAAAGTAATTTCAACAATATTAATTGGATCTACCAAATCAATTGGACAATATGCTTGTAACTTGTGGTTATATGCCAGACCTCCGGGTTCCAAATTGTCAAACATAGCTTTTAGTTTGGTTAGGTCTAATTGCATGGCAGACCCGGGTATTAAATTATTTGGGTTGTAATGTTCTATTGGACTTGTGTTGTATTGAATTGTTAATTTTATCCAATCGAGCCAATCGGATTTGCTTACTTGTTTGGGTATTAATTTTGCATTAAACAATATCAAATCATCCAATTGAACCAATCCCATCGAACAATTAGGACCGGATAAATCAATTGGATCCAATCCAGACCAAACATTTAATTGGGTTAAATTGTCCCAAGAATATTTTTTTCCACTAAATAACTTTAATGATGGTTTATAACTAAATTCCAAATATTTTTCTAACCGATGTGTTTGAAAAGGAATATAAATACACTTGGGTGTTAGTCCAAACTTGTAAAATTCATCGTATTTGAAGATATTTTGTTCATAAAATGACTTTGTTACTGTGTAGAAATAATGAGTAGAATTCGGGGTTTGAAAACATAGTGTAATGTAAGAGTCTGACAATTCACAAACCCCAATTTTCTTGATATTATATCCAGATTTTTCCAAGGATTTAGCGAATTTTTTAAGGTCTTGTGCTAAGCTATCGGGTATAACTATGTTGTCATTTGGATTAGATAGTTTTTTCATGGTTACACATGCTGGTTCACAATGAACTGAGTTAGTATTTGGCCAATCCATAGATATTAATAGGATGGGATTGGCTTGGGTTAGTTGGATTTTTGACACTATATATTTGGCCTTCAAGTCAATTTGATTTGATTTGAATGGTACATAACCTATTTTTTTTCCGGACTGGGTGTAGGCACCAACAGCTTCCTTATTCATTCGATTATTGGGGTTGGAAATTAATTTTACCTGGTCTCCAAGTTTTAGCTCTTTTATATTATCGGCATATGTGTAGGTTCCATCGATTTGGATAGATTGCATTAATAAAACTAAGATAAAAATATTTAGTTTTTAACGTGAGTTTTTAAATGTGTTAGGACTGGGTAAAAAATATTTTTTAACCATTTAAAAAAAAAAAATATAAATTATAGTATATACAAATGACTCCCGATGAAATGAAAGTTTTAGCCCGCGTCGCTAACAGAGGCGCTTTAAATGAAGAATCTCCTATCGTTGTTGAAGAGGAATCACGTGTCTCTATTCCTGAACCCCAAAATAGTGCTTCACTTGATGGTCTTGAATTACGTGTAAACACCCTTGAAACTGATGTTAATGGTTTAAAGGGTCCTCAAAAAGAACTTGCTTTACAAACTTATGATGTACTTCTTAATGTTTTAAAGCCAAGAAAAATTATTTCTGGACAACCTTTAAGTGCTGGTGATTACAATACTCTTGATAATATGTTTGTTAGACCTAATCTTAGCACCCCTGCACCTAGCATAAGTGCTGGCTCAGGTAACATCGGTCTTTATGGAGCAACTATTCTTGATGCTGCTCCACTTAATGTTAACTATTTGGGTTTTGATTCATCTTATCCTCTTGCAGCTAAATTAAATTCCGAAATTAAAGATGTTGTTGATACAATTGTTGTTGGTGCTCAATACAGTGTTGAAGTTCCAATTAAAAGATCATCAATTACTAATTTAATCACTGTTAGTTCATTAAGTGTTAAAGATGTTTCCCACAATATCCTTTCCAGTTCATTTGGTACAGTAACAAGAAACACTCAACTCAAAATTTTCTTATCACAACCATTAAGTCCTGATGCTAACACTTGTTGGTTTGATGAAGCTAGTAATAACCTTAAAAAACTTGATGGTAATGGTGATGCTGTGAATGTTTTATCTGGTACTACCGTTGGTGGTTATACTTTTAATAGTGCAAGTGGAGCTGTAACCTTAATCTTAGGTGCTTCAGGTGCTTCTACACTCAAGATTGTAAAGATTGTTCCTAAAGGTAGTACTTTTGTACGTGATATTCCTTCTGTACAACAAAAAGATCAAAAAATTGTTTACTCCCATTCTGGTAGTAATAGTTACTTATATAAAGCTGAAAACCAAGTAGGACAATTCTCAACTCTTGAACCTGAAATTTCATTAGTTAGAGCTTCAACTGCAGTAAAAGAAGTTGTTTTAGATACTACAAACTTAAGAGCATATTTAGTAGACAATAATGGTCTAGTAACATCTGCACATGTTGATAATCTCACAGTATGTATTAGATACCAAGATAAAAATAAAACAGTTATTGGACAACCATTATCAGCAGCTTCTGATGGATTACCCGAACATTCATTAATACAATATCCTGTTAATACATACGTTTATGACATGTTTTCTTCCAGTTCAACTCACTTAAAACTATTAAAACAATCAACATCTGGTGTTAATGTTGTTGCAGATGGTTGGTATAAAACATCTAATGCTAATATTTACAAAATTGTTAACGGTTTCATAAACTACGAACCCTTCAATGCTGCCTCAGGAAAAGCAATTTTTGAAGATGAAAGTAGTGTTGCAAACCCTGGAAGTGTTGACTTTACTATTCAACACTTAAGTCCTTCCGGATTGCCAACTGATACTTTTGCTCAACGTGCAATTGCATTAACTGATTTAGCTGGTGAAACTTATTATTTATTTAACGGTAAAATATATAAATTTGATGATAAATCTCTTGCATCAAATCTTAATGGTCTTTATTTAACTAAGCCAAGTTCTGCTGGTGCTATTAACGGTGCTTTTATGATTGATGCAAACTCTAATTTTACTAAATTTGTTGGTTATTCATATAATAGTGGCGACTCAACATACCGTACCCACTCTGTTGATGGGGCAGGTAACATGACAGTTGCTGCATATAATAGTTCTGGACTTAGAATTGACTCCAATGATAGACTTGTTTCTACAAATGGTTCAGGTGCATGGCTAAATCCTGCAGGTGGTTTAAATTCACCCTACTTATTTATTAGTTCTGGAACTAGTTTTATCATTAGAAATATTGAACACAGAAATACTAACAGTTATTATGCTGAATCAACTGGAAGTGGACTTGCTTTAGCTGGTTCTAAATTTGTTTATGGTGGAAAACTTTACAGTGTTGACAGCTTTAACACTCCTCTCACTTTAGTTAGAAATAAATATTTTATTGAATATGTTGATGGACCTATTCAAAAATCCGGCACCGATGGTACTGTAAGTTCCATTTCAAACGGACTTTTTGCTTGGCCTGTTGGTGATAATTTAGTTTTCCAACAAATTAAATTAGGTAACCAAATCTGGGTCAAACAACCTATCTTTGATTTTTACGATCAATCTGTTATTAAATACGTTGCAGTTGTTGAATTATTACCAAGCAACAAATATGGTCGTTTATTCAGACTAAGAACTGATGGTAATCTTGAAGTAGCACCTAATGGTAAATACAGAATTTCAAATAACCAAAGTGAATACCAAGTTATTGATAAATTCGCATCAGTACCATCTATGGGAAGAAGAGCAGAAGAAACCCCAAGTGTCAGTGTTATTAGATCTGATCTTTATTATTCAGTTAGCGCTGATTCAAATGCTCCAGTTGTTTCTGTTTTAATGGAACAAAACACCGGCACAGCTCAATCTCCTAATAACCAAGTTTTAGTAATTAACGAACGCGGTTATGCTAATGCTAATATTACTACCAATCCCGTATTAGTTGTTAAACCAAATAATAGCTTAGAATATTGGTCTGGTTCACTCAGACTAACTGATGAAACTTCTAGTTCAAATGCTGCTTCTGGTCAACTTTATAATAAATACTATGTTGGTTACGATGACAAACTAAGCAGAACCACTTTAAGCAACCAAAGACATGAAATTGTTTCTGGCAATAAATGGGTTAAAACTGAAGATTCAGAATATCGTGTCTACAGAGATGGTGCTTTATATACTCCATCACCTTCAACTGTTATTTCAGTTGCAGCTAGTACTTTCACAACTCCTATCTATTTAGATGAAAATGGTCTTAAAATGTTTGGTAAAGTTCGTGATGGTGATACTAATAAATGGGCTGATGTAGGTCTTGATGTCACTGATTTTACTTCAGATTTACTTAAGGTTAATAATGCTGCTGCATTTAGAACCGCTATCGGTTTTGATGCTGCAGTTACTGCTCTTACACCATCTGTAAATAATACTACTATTGACGGTCGTATTACTACTGCTCTTGGCTCAGGTGGTATATTAACCCAACACATTTTTTCTGGTGCTGCTAACCTTAATTCTGCCGTTGAAGCTCGTGCTGATGCTCGTATTTCTGCTTCTATTAACAATGTTAATACTGTTGGTGCTATTGGTAACCATATTGAAAACAGAGTTGCTCTTGCATTAACTAATATCAATAATTACATTGAAACTGGTGTTGTTCCTGCTGGTGCTCCCAATCTCCAAACTACAATTGATGCCCGTGCTGATAATCGTGCTAATGCTCGTATTACTGCTGCACTTGGTAATGGAGGTTCCTTAACTAACCATGTTGAAAGTGGTACCGTTGACCTTAAAGCAGCAGTTAATGCTCGTGCTGATGATCGTATTACAGGTGCTTTTGGTAATGCAGGTTTATTAACCCAACACGTTGAAAGTGGTGCCTCTAACCTTAGAACTGCTATTGAAGCTCGTGCTAATGATCGTATTGCTGCTGCTCATGGTAATGGAGGTTCCTTAACTAACCATGTTGAAAATAATGCAGCTGACCTTAAAACTGCTATTGAAGCTCGTGCTAATGCAATGATTTCTGCATCATTAAATACTAACTCCAGTGGTACTATTAAAAATGCTATTGAACAAAAAGCTGATATTAATGACATTGCAGACAGTATTGATTCTGGTGCTTGTAACGATGCAGTTAACAGAGTTATTACAACTGCACGCAGTACTGGCGGTTTATTAACTAACCATGTTGAAAGTGGTGCCACTAACCTTAAAACTGCTATTGAAGCTCGTGCTAATGACCGTATTACTGCTGCTCATGGTTTAGCTGGTTCTTTAACCAACCATGTTGAAAGTGGTGCTGCTGACCTTAAAACTGCCGTTGAAGCTCGTGCTGATGCTCGTATTACTGCTGCTCATGGTTTAGCTGGTTCTTTAACCGACCATGTTGAAAGTGGTGCTGCTGACCTTAAAACTGCCGTTGAAGCTCGTGCTGATGATCGTATTACTACTGCTCATGGTTTAGCTGGTTCTTTAACCGACCATGTTGAAAGTGGTGCTGCTGACCTTAAAACTGCCGTTGAAGCTCGTGCTGATGATCGTATTACTGCTGCTCATGGTTTAGCTGGTTCTTTAACCGACCATGTTGAAAGTGGTGCTGCTGACCTTAAAACTGCCGTTGAAGCTCGTGCTGATGCTCGTATTACTGCTAAACTTGTAGCTGGTCAAGATATTGCAAATGCTATTGATACCGGTGCTGATGCTCGTATTACTGCTAAACTTGCAGCTGGTCAAGATATTGCAAATGCTATTGATACCGGTGCTGATGCTCGTATTACTGCTAAACTTGCAGCTGGTCAAGCTATTGCAAATGCTATTGATACCGGTGCTGATGCTCGTATTACTGCTAAACTTGCAGTTGGTCAAGATATTGCAAATGCTATTTCAAATGCTGTTTCAAGTGCTATTGCATCTTTAGTAACCAACACAACTTATTCATATGATAATGCAACTAATGTGTTGACTATTACTTATCCCGGTGGTGTTGTTAAAACTGTTACACTTGCTTAAGTTCAGTTTAAAACTATTTAATTAAAAAAAATATTATTAAATTAAAATTATTATTAAATTTTAATTTGATAAAAAATATTGAAAACACATAATATTAATACTCAACTACTTCTTTCCCAATGGAAAAACAAATAAAGCTATACTGGGCTAGTTCTAACTCGGCAAAAACAGCCCAATTGATTAAATCGATGGAACCGTATGCTGAGTCCATTAAAATTATACCGGTTCATATTGACATTGACGAAATCCAATCTATGGATAATCAAACCGTTGCCCAAGATAAAATAACCAAACTGTACAATCACATAGCCCATAAATATTCCCAAACTAATTTCCACTTGGTATGCGAAGATACTGGGTTCGCCTATGCTAATGCCAACGGGTTTCCTGGAGCATTGATTAGGTTTTACCATGATGCCATTGGTAACTCAGGTATCTGTAAAGCTCACGGGGGTTCCCGAGCTACAAACACATCTTGTGTCGCATATACTGATGGAACAGACATTATGTGCTTTACTAACCATGTTGCCGGATTTGTTCCTGACAGTCCCAGACCATGTGCACCAAATAAATATATTAGAACCGGGTCTGAATTAGATACAATATTTGTTCCTGATTACCCTGACCAATTATCCCAATACAAATCACTTGCGTACTCTGAAATCCCATGGGATGTGCATTTGCAAGTGGGAGCAAGACCACAAAGTTTTTCAGATCTTGCGAATTATTTAATGGAAAAATTAAATAATAATCAAGAGAAAAATAATACAAAATTAGCTGGTTTATCAAATGGGTTTGATTCGGATTTTGATTCAGATTTATATTCAGACTCAGAATCATGCTCATTCACAGAACCCAATGAATTTGCCGAAGCCCTATGTGATGACTTGAGTTTGCAAGTACTTACTGAACATTCTGGTTACCCTGGTTATCACTATGAATCCGACAATGAATTTGACATTGCTTGATTCTTCATCTTAAACTAATTTTGCAAGTTCGTTCAAGTCTTCAATCCATAAATCTCTTCCAGTTTTTTTATCAACACGCCCATGTGCAAGTTTAGTCTCTCTTAATTTTCCTTCAAGTTTTTCCAAGTTAGCCCGAGTCAATTGGGAAAATGTCATACCGGTCAAGTAATTGTATGACCCATCAACACGAGCAATTTTATTCGATTCCAGGTATTTGTCAATGGAATCAGGTTCCAAAGTAAATATTTTTGCTTTGTCCGCAATAACCAATTGAATAAATTTAATTTGTTGTCCAATAAACCCAATTTCCTCTTTTAATTTTCCCAGTAACAAGTCTCTACGGGCCTCATACCATTTCAAGCGCCAAGGGTAAAAGGACTCGAGGATTTCTTCTGCTGATCCAAATGATTTGATAGAATAATCAGTGGTATACAAGTTCATGTTGGATTGTTTGATGGTTTTATTCAAATGCAATACCTTGGCCAATTGAGTTATTCCATCTGTATCTACAGCCTTATCTAACTTGGCAATTTGGTCTACCACATCCGAATCAAATTTCAGCACAAATTTAACAGCCACATCCGAACTCAAGTTTTGATATGATTTAAACAAACTGGTTTTGTCTTGTCCAACCCACTCTTCCAACCATTCCTTATAGTCATTAGTCCATAGCCTAATTGGGAGTTCAGAAACAGTTAGTTCGCGGGATTTCCAGTCAATCGTATAAACCCCGGTACTAACCCAGGTATTACTATCATATTTGCTTACCGACCCAGTAAATCCACGTGCCCATGGGACTAATGGCTTGGTATTGCGTTTTCCTTCTAATTTATTACGTAACCACCCAATCAAATCAGCTGGATTAAACCCAGGTATTCCAGTTGAGAACCCTGTACCAATACCTTCGGCTCCGTTAACAAGCACAAGCGGAATAACCGGCAAATAATATTTAGGTTCAATGGGGTATCCATCATCATCTTGATATTCTAATAATTCTGAATCAGCTTTAATAAATATTTTTCCAACCCATGATTCTAACATGGTGTAAATATAACGGGCCGATGAATGGTCACGCCCACCCATTAACCTAGTTCCAAATTGACCTTGAGGAACTAACAGGTTCATGTTATTGGAACCAACAAAATTTTGTGCCATGTTAATAATCGTGGCAACTAAAGATTGTTCTCCATGGTGGTATGCTGATACTTCGGCAACTGCTGCTGCCAATTGGGCAACTTTGGCTTCGGAAATAAGATTACGTTTTAAGCACGCGTATAAAACTTTGCGTTGGGATGGTTTAAAACCATCAGCAATAGATGGAATAGACCTGATATTATCATAATTGGAAAAGTGAATTAGTTCTTGATGAACAAATTGTTTAATAGTAATGGTACTAGGTGGTTCCAATTGTAAGATATTAGCCGGATTATAATTACTTAACCAAACTTTGCGGTCGGACACTTTGTCCTTAGCAAATGCTAGCAGGATATCGGGATTGGGTCCAGACTTAACATTGTCAACCACATTAATAGTATTGGCATTGATATTGGAAAAATATTCCCCGGCTTCTTTAGCTGTGGATGTACCCAAACCTTTATAGTATTTGATTTTCCAAGTATGTGAATCCTTGGTTTTTTCTTTCCAAACCCCATATGCTCTCAAGTTAGCAAACGGGATCACCACCGGTCCTTTAGTTGCTTTTACTAGTGGGGTTACCAGAATACGCATAAACCCAGGTATTTCTAACAGGGTAGGAAAAAAGTAATCAAAAAAGTTAATTATCAAACCTTTAATATGAGACCCATCTTCATCCGCATCAGTCATAATCATAACTGCCCCATAGCGCAATTCATTAATATTAGAACCGTTGTAACTGGTTCCGGATTTTAAACCAAGGATTTTTTTAATGTCGGTAATTTCTTGGTTGCTATTAATTTGCCCGGTAGATGCTTCGCGAACATTAAGTAATTTTCCACGTAACGGATAAACCCCGTAGTAATTTCTTCCAGAAGGAATTGCTGAAATACCAGAAATTGCGGTGGCTTTTGCTGAATCACCTTCAGTTAAAATTAACACACACTCAGTGGATTTTTTTGTCCCGGCATAATTTGCGTCTTCTAATTTAGGCAAGTTTTTTATTTTGGATTTTTTAGACCCATCTAACTTTGCTAAAATTCGCTGGTTTGATAGAGCTAGCACTTGTTTCAATTGGTCTAATATTGGGGAATTTTTAACCTGGGTCCAAAAACTATCAGGAATAACACATTCCATTGCCACCGACCCTAACAGACCAAATTTAGTCACAGGGGTATTTAATTCTTCTTTAGTTTGGGAATTAAATGTTGGATTAACAACAGATGCTTTTAAACAAATAGTTACCCAATCATTTAAAAGTTTTTTATTAAATTCCACACCAACTAACTTAACAAATTTGTCTACCAGCAATTCACTTATATACTCCACATGTTTTCCGCCTCGATTGGTGCAAATACCATTGACAAATGATATATGAGTACCTGGTTCAATAGATTTACCATCATTAAATCTTATAGCAAAAGACCACAAAGGATTTTTCACACAATGTGATGTAATCCAAGCTTGTTCCGAGCTAAATAAATTAAGGTATGATTCAAATTCATTAGTCCTGGGTATTGGTTTCCCATTTAACCAAATTCCAATGGACCCACGTGCTAGCCCAATCAAGTCTACTACACGTCTGGACAGCAGGGCTTGCATATCAGGAGAAAATCCATCTGCTTTAAATCGAGCAAAGTCCGGCTCAATTGAAATCTTAACACCCCCAGTTATTTTTTCAGATTTTTTACCAAAGGCTTTTGCCTCAGAGACCTCGGTGTATTTTTTGATTTCGGGTTTTGAAATTTTACTTAAATTATTGGAAAATGTTTGTGTGTAATATAATTTTCTTTTCCCGTCCCATACTTGGACAGTAAATTTTTTTGAGAAAATGGCAGATAATTTTGCACCTAACCCATGGGTTCCTCCGGTAATTCTTTGAGCTGATTCATCATAATTGGTTGAGGTTAATAAATTACCAAAAATTAGTTCAGGAATATAAATTTTATGAGTGGGATGAAGAACAACATCAATTCCTGTTCCGTCATTAAATATACTAAAAGATTTTTCATCTAAATCAACAGAAATTATATTTAACGATTGATCTCGAATAGATTGGTCATAAGCATTTACAACTAATTCATCGACTATTTTATATAACCCTGGAGACCAAGTGATTGATTTTTGTTCTATTTTTTCAGTTTGGTTATTATAAATAAATTGTTTTTCACTACGTGCATCTAAATCACCAACATACATACCTGGTTTTTTAAGTACGTGTTCAATAGGTGATAATTTAACATATGTTTCTTCAATTGATTTTGTTTTTTCCATTTGGATTTTGTTTAATTAATTAAATGGAGAAAAATAGTTAATGTTTTTCTATAGACCATAAATTTGATTTGATTGATATGACTCTTTTATGGCTCTTATTTCCTTAATTGCATTTATTAACCCAGAAGTAATATCATTATAAAATTTTCTAATTTTAAAGTATTCATACATATTGGCTAAATATTTTGGCCCCATGTCAATATACACATGTAATCCAAAGTGTGTGAGGTAAACAGAATTATCTTTGATTTGATAATATACAAGTTTATCATCAGGTATTTTTGTCTGAGCTAACTTGTTAGTTACTTGTAAAATTTCACTTGGTACGGTTATTTCGCTAACAGTGTCGGATTCAGAGTCCGAATCTGAGTCCAAGTCATCAAAAATCGAATCAAATGCTGACATATTTGATTGGTCTTTAGTTTTAAGTGCTAAAATTTCCCCTTGCATTAGTTTAACACGGTCAACAAATTCCGCATACCAAACCTTTTCCATTGAAACCTTTGGATTAGGATGTTTACCCCATTGAAATATTTTCTCTAGAGTTTCCAAATTAATCACGGGAACGTTTTGGTTGTTGTGCGCATGATAAATTTGTTCACTTAAAGATTGATTTCCAGTAATTTGGGTCAACTTGTTAATACAATAAGAGTCTTCATCAGAAATTAAATAATAATCTAAAATTGTTTGTCCGATATGTTCAACAAACTCAAAAAATTTTCCAGTATTAAAAGTATAACGCTTGGTTTCTTTTGAATAAAGATGTTTTTGCCAGAAGAAAGCAATGTGTGCAATTTGGTAGGATTGGTCATTAGTATCACCTAATAATCTTAGAGCACGAACACGGTCAACCTCATGAGAAATAAGTTTATCATTATCATGATGATTTTCCAAATATTCAACAACAATTTTGTATGGACCAACATAAAATGCCATATCGGTTCGTAAAAGACCACCAGATGTTTTTTCGGTATTTTCAATAGAAATTTTATTTTCATTAACAAATGGAATAGAATCATTATAATAAAATAGGTCTGCAATAATATCAGATCTGGAATGAGCTTCAAACCACCCATGTAATTCACTAATTAACGCATAATGAAACTGGTCTTGATTTCTAATGTAAAATTTCTTTCCATTAGATAGGGATAAATAGGCCTTGTGTTTTTTTGTTTTATCTTTTGAATAAAACCGCTTTACCAATCCGTATTTATTAAGTATTTGAATGGTATTGAATCCAGTTTTATTTCCTGAGCATGACCAGTCTTGACCAGATAAAAATTCCAGTAGTTTTTTCCCAACGTCTGTTTTTGAATATTTTTCAGTTGCAGGATTAAAATACAAATTGGATTGATGGGTTCGCGTACGTTTGATACTGTCAGGACCCAAAGATGGAACAAAACCATTGAACATTTGTATCAAACGAGAACTACCAAATTCTGTTTGTAAGTTATTAGTAGATATATAAGTCTCTTTCATTAATAATAAAAACTCTTAATATATTAATTTTTATTATCAATTTTTTAAAATTTACAAATTTATCAAATTTACACAGACACTAATTTAAAGGTTTGGAATTTTCCCCCATAAACCAAACAATAACAGGCTTGGATAATTTCTTCAGCATTTTTATAATCACGCAATAACAACTCACACGCGGAAATTTTTTTATTGGTTTCATTTGATTGACTTGTTTGGTCCAGTGTCAGTAACAATTTTAACATTATATTAACAAGAACTTTTGATTCAGTCGAGTCTATAAGTTTGCCCAAATGGTCTTTAATTTCCATTCCTGACAATTCAACCCGTACCCAGTTCTGAGAATTTTCATTTGGTTTATTTGGTTCCATGGGAAATTTTTGTTTTTATATTATGATAATATTGGAAGTTTGTATTTAAGTTAGTTTAATTGTTTAATTGTTTAATTGTTTAATCGTTTAATCGTTTAACGTCCACAGGACCTGAATACTTTTATTCATTTAACGTGTTAACCTTCGAAGAACCTAAACAGGTTTAAAAAATTTTAATCGTTTAACGTGTTAACTGCAAATAATCCAAAATTAAATTTTTTATGAGCAAAATCATATGCAATTTTATCAATTGATTCTGATTTAATTGTATCATATTTTTTTAAATAAACTGGGCTAAAATAAATTTTATTATTGGCATTTGCTTCATCAATACTTTTTAATTTAATTTTTTCTCCAATATTAATTTGAACACGTTCAACAATTGCTACTATTGGACCGCCAATCATTTTAATTTGTGAATTAGCTTCAGCTTGATAATCTTTTTTTGGTACTTTCATTAATTTAATTCTATACAAATATAATCCATTATATTTGTTAACCCTGTCTGACTTGTCAGATGGATTTAATTGTAATTTATCAAGTGCTTCTGTTCTAAGTTCAGTTTTAGAATTTGAACTGGCTAATAGGACTGGTTTTTTATTACTCACCGCATAAATATAGTATTTGTCAAGATTTTTAAGAATTTCGGACATTTGTATTAAATTATGTTAGATTTTTTTCCATAAAATTTAAATGATAATATAAATAAAATAATCTAACAATTACCAATTAGATTCAATTTAACCTAATTATTTATTTAGGAGGGTTAAAAAGACTTTCAAGAATTTTTTGAACAAGCTGAACTTCTTGACTTGAAGGGTTTAAGTGATTTTGTCCAGGATTTACATTCTCACTTGTTTGAGCTGGTTGGTTAGGATTTGCGTTTGAAAATACCGAACCAGTTTGTGGGGAAAACATAAACCTAAAAGGAAAGTTATTAATATTTTGACCATTTGTGTTAGTAGGATTGGTACTTACATTAGGTTGTTGGGATTGTTGAGTTTGTACTCTTTGTTGGTCATTATTATAATGGGGTCTTTTCGATTTTTTTGTTGGAACATGAATTCTACTTCGGTGACTTAGTCTGCTTTCTGGTCTTGGTGTAAAATGTTTATCAAAGTTGCTTGATTTATTTCCATGAGGACTTTTATTTATATTTTCAAGTCCAGACATAAGTCCTTCAGTAATAATATGTTTAAGAATTGATTCATAATCATCAACATCATCATCAGATTCATTGTCGTCATTTGGAAGAACTGAAGATAAGTTAATAGTGTTTGAATTTGAACCAGATTGTACTGGAGTTGTTACAGGTGTTGAATTCCAAGCCATAAATGATTTGTTAGGGTCTTGATTAGATTCATTTGCAAATCTTAGTTTTCTTGGAGAAATTTTTTCTTGTTCATTTGCAGAATCTAAATTAGATTCAAGTTCAGGCATTTCATCATCAGAAGAATCAAGTTCTGAATCTGATTCATACACAGCATTAAGTAGTTTAGTAGTTGCTTTGGCGTTTCGATGAATGGGCTTTTGATTTGGAGCAACTTGAGGCATTTCAACATTAGAAGACTTTTTTGGAGTTTGATATTGTTGAGGTTGAATAGTTGTGAATACTTGTTGAAAATGTTTTTCAATATCTGATTCAAGTGATTTTTGTTGTGAAATTAAAAGTTCCATATCTTGCCTCAATTGAGTATTTTCTCTTTCAATTTCGGCATATGAAGATTTTAATTCTGCATGACGCTCTGTTAAGCGGTCAAAATCTGTTTTTAGAGTTGGTGAAAAAGAACCGAATTGTTGTTTCAGTTGTGCATTTTCTCTTTCTAGTTCACTAATTCTATCAACAAACTGCTTGGTATATTGATTAATAATACTCTTAAGGGCGCTATTTGCTTGAGACATTAAAAATATAAAGAAATAATAGTAATTATTTATTTATTCAATTTTTTTTAATAAACAACTATTTTTATTAAATAAAATTACACAAATATATTAAGTTATAAAATAAGAAAGTATTTTTAATTAAACTTAAATGTATGTCCACATTCTAAACAAGTTACAAAAGTAGTCGGGGGTTCATCTCCTGCTCTAGTTTGTTTTTGTGTTACTTGACAACGTGATTTTTTACATTTGACACAAGTAAATACACTTGAACCAGCAGTGTTGTTTTTCTTATATTCTTCCATTTCACGTTTTTTAATAATGTTTTCATATTTTTCGGGATTAAGTTCTTCTGGTTTCATAAATGCTACTTTTTTCCCATCAATTTTCTTTTCTTTTAAACTTGAAACCAAGTAGTGTGATTCCTTGTTGTTTAGTTGACATAGAATTTCTTCACTTTTAGAATCATAAATTGATTGGATAAGATATGGAGTATCATTTGTTTCTGCATATTCTTTTGAAAAGTTATAAATACTTTGTTCAACATCTTTTGCAATTTTATCACCAAGAATTTTAGTAATTTGTTTAGTTACTTCATTACGACTAGCTGTGTCAATATCCATATTATTAATAAGAATAAGAAATATTTTTTTATGTATTTATTTCAATTTTTTTCTATTTTTTCAAGAAAAAATTATATTAAAAACGGCATAGCCCTGTGGCTTTTGTAAAACAAAAAACGCATAATTTTTTTATTTTAGACTGTTAATAAAATAAATTTTTATCCTAATTAGTTAGGGTACCCAAGTTTAACACCTGCATCAGGGTTTAAAGTTTTTGATAAAATTTTCTTAATTTTACTTTCACCAGTTCCTGAGCTACCAGTACTACTTGTTGAACTCGTACTGGTAAACTCTTTCTTTTTATAGTTTGTACTGGAATGATTAGACCCATGTGCAATTTCCCATGTCATGTCAATAACCCATTTCTTAAGTGGAACAACATAGCCATTGGTATCAATTGCATGTAAGCTATCATAGTCAATTGACTTAACATCAACAGAACCAAATCTTTCTTGATAAACAGACTTGGATTGGTTAGATTGATTTTTGTCATTGTTATTTTTACCCATGTTTGCTTCATAGTCCATTAATGTTGTAGGAAGTGAAGAATCATTGTATCTGTTGGAAGTATCAACATACATTGAATCAACATATTCTTCCATGTTGTATAATCTAGGACGGAACATCTTGTGATTCAATCCAAGTGGGCCGAACAATTGTTTATCAGCATCCGCATCAGTTAGTTTGGCATCAATGTTGTACAAGTTATTCCAAAATGGAACTTTACGAGAATATTGGGTAAATACTTTGCGTTCCTTAGAATTTAACCAAGTTCCGAATCCTCTAATACGGTTTTTGTTGATAATTTCAAGTGGGTCTTTAGTTCCGCAAACATATTTGTAATCAATATTCATATAAGTCATATGTGCACTGATACAACTTGGTGTGAGATAAACATTAGACCCATCATAGTAACCACGAACACATGGTAAATGGAAACGTGCTACAATTGAGAAGAAATCATCATATCTGACTGGAAAAAGTTCAAAGCTATGGTTTAAGTGAGGTGACTCAATTTTAAATTTATAGGTAAACACCAAGTCGATATCCTTAGAAGCTTTTGTGTCTGTAACAATTGCTTCAGGTTCATCGTCTTCTTCGGTATCAACAATATCATCCACACTAGTTTTAACAACAGAAGGCTTGGAACGATTAACATAAATTCTAAAGTCTACACCATCATTTGAAAAAATCTCTGGATAACGGGCTTTAAGATTTGCAACCTCATCGGGTGCAAAGTCCTTGACCAGTTCATTAAGCTTATCATATTTGAGTTGTTCATAATAAGGTCTAAATTGTGCTCGAATTGATTCGTCGTTAATATTATCCATTACATACTTGGCTTTGTTCACAATGGTTTCAGCCGTGTCAAATTTGATATTCTTGTTAATAAAGTCTTCTGACACAAACAAATAACCAAGTTTATTAAGTTTTAGCTTGATATGGTCAGGGTCGGCATAAGGAGAATTAAATTTACAAACATTTAGAACAATTTGATTATGAAATTGATGTACGTTGTCAATGAATGTGAAATTATCCTTGGCCATAAACATTACATCAATATCTGACTTGGCATAATATTCATTAAAGTAGTTATTAAATCGTTCAGTTTGTGTGTCACATCCAATAAATCGTGACATAAGCGGATGTGACTTTTGAATACAAGCTGTGATAATTGAACCAGTGATACCAACTTTGTGCTTTGCAAAATCAAAACCTTCAAACATGTTAAAGTTAGGATTTCCAGTACAAAAAATATTCATGCGGATTTTAAATTCATCAAGGTTACAAATACCTGCATTTAATAGGGGTTTTTCACTGGTCCAATAATCAGGAATACCGCACACATTGGCTTCTGGTTTTAATTCTGAGTCGTCAACTAAAATTGGCATGTAAGGATTTTCCTTTGGTTTCTTATGTGAAAATGGAAAAATAGGTAACTTGGATGCAGTGTTGATATCAAAAATAAAGTCATCTGATGTTTGAACAAATGATTTTTTAATACATTCTTCAAAATAAAACTTAATCCAAGCATATGACATCAAGTATCTAAATAATGGAGCATGAGATTTGATTGTATTTGACATCATGGTAAGAACAGGTTCATTATTAAGAACAAGATGAGCATGTTTTTTACTCACAACCAAATTTGCAAACAAAGTAAATTTTTGTTTTTCATTCAAAGTACTGAATAGTTGAACAATCTCATCACGTGAAAATTCAGACTTGGGACCCATACGATATAATCTGTATCCTTTCTTTTGAATAATTGAAGAAATATCAACGAACTCATCCTTTTTACTTTCACTTGGAGTATTTAATTCTTCAATGTAATTTTCATCTGTGTCTGATTTTTCTTTTGACTTCTTTTCAAACATTTCTTTTACAATTGATGCGACAAGTTTATTTTCAATTCGATTAGATTGGAAAATAAAACTTCTTTCATGAAACTTTGTAGTAAAATTAACAAGACAATTATAATATTGTGTCCAGTAATTTGAGTCTTCCATGGATGAAATCATTGAATTTAAATATTCATTGGATTTATAATTAGAATCTTCAATTCCAAAGTATTTATTAAGTACTTTTGTTTTGTAAACGTTTTCCAAAGTATTTGAGGTTTCATATTGTTCCAAATATTTTATCAAGTTTTTATATTCAATGTTAAAAATTGGAAGAACAATATTTTTGTTTCCAAGTTCATAATTAAAAATATTAAATTGCTTTAGTTGTTCTTTAGACATCATAACAATTGAATCAAAGTGATGTTTATTTTTAAGAACTTTTACAGATGTTTTATGAATTAGCAAGTTATTAGCAACTTTGTTAAATGTTTCTTGATCTAATTGCCAACCGTAAAAATCAGCTGGAATTGGTTCATTGTTTCTTTTGGAAAGTACATAAACATGAGAAAAATATCTAGAGACATTTTCCTGGTCTAGTTCAACGGATTCCCCAGAATTTTCATCCATATGGTTAATTGGGGTTTTATTGTTTAAGAACGGATTTTCTAACATAATAGACATTAATAATTAAAGTCTAGTAAAATAACAGTTTGTATTATCAATTTTTTTAAATTACCAAACATTTATAGTTAAATTTATACAAAAAACACCTGGTTTATAGTTTATTATTTGTAATTGGAATTAAATTAAATAGGTATGTTTCAACTTAAAAAAAATTGTGGAAAATAAACTGGGAAATTTCTCCCAATCCAATGATTTTAGTAAAACAGTTTTTGGTATTTACCTGTTTCGTCTGGTTTGATATAGTCTTGTTTGCACATATAATCAATTGACTTGGTAAAAATATTTTGTTCAAGTTCAAAAACCCCGATAGCTGATTTAACAAGTTCGAATAATTCTTCAAATCCAATAGCACGGTCTTTATCTTTAAGAACTGAGTTAATAACACTGTTAGTTACTTCTTCGCGGGTATGAACAATTTCTTCTTTTCTTTGTTGTTCCCAAACTGATCCATAATCTGAATTTGTAAAAAATACTTCAATTAGATTTGTTTTAAATATTCCTTTAGAAACAAGACATACTGAATCGCCTTGAATTTTAAGTAATCCAGAAGCAACAAGCGAACCAATAATATCTGAACGAAACTTTTCGGTATAATTAGAGAAGAACCTTGCTTTTTGAATATGACCAAGTTCAACACGGTCAACATCATTAAACATTTCCAAAACCATAAATTGAATTGGTAGCATTGTCAAGTCTTGATTAGCATATGTGACAGATACCTCGCCAAAATGTGGGAACCAGTTGATAATTCTTTTATTTGAATACCTTAGTTCGTAATAATGTTGGTAGTTACGTAAATGTTTTCCAAGCTGAGTTTGTTTAATTGTATCAACAATATTATTTGTAATAATGCCTTCGGTTTGGTTTACGTCCCAATTAGAATAACTGGTTGTAATCACAGTCATTTTATTATCAAAAGTTCCTGTTGTTAGTTTTACAAAATTAACATTGTCATCGTATGAAAATTCAGTATCAGTAATAACTTTGTTAATTTTGTAACAAAGCTTATCACCAAATTTCATTTTAAGGAATTGCAAAATGTTTTTCTCACATTCAATATAATCTTGAAATTTGCTACTGGGCTTTTTGGTTAGGCTTGGGTTTAAACTTGTGTCAAATTTACTAATGACATCCATAAGTCTTTTAATTAAGAATTGGTAATATTTAGTCACAAATACATCTTTATCTTTTACATTTGATACAAACTTGAGGAGTTTAAGTGCCTCTGTTTGTTTATTTTCACAAACCAAGTTATTAATGGTTCCATGAATTTGTTCAAGTAATTCTTCTGAACTTAGTGATACTGCAATCTTTTGATTAATAATATCTTTGCAATCTTGTTTTTCAACTAGTTGGTCAACATATTTAAGAATATTAATTAATTTAAACACATTGGTACATCCAGATTGTTTGAGGACTTTGTCAATTAAACATACTATTTCTTTGGATAACTCGGAAATTATTTCGTTTTTACCATCGAATTCGGTTTCTAGTACAATGGCTGAAAAATTTGTCCAAACATTATCAAATGTAAACTCAATTTCTTCAAGAGTGTTGGATTGTATAACGTCAGTAAGATTTTCAACAATTAAATGTATAAGAGGTAATCCGAATACTTTAAATTCTTCACCAACAAATTTATAGTATGCTTTTACATTTGTACAAAATCGAATATTGTCGCTAAGTTTTTGAATTCGTTTAATATTATCAGGAAGAGGATATTCTTCCATATTTACAAGGTGTTTCTTAAAAACGTTTCCAATTGTTTTAAGCATTTTAACAAATGTTTCGTTTGAATCATATTTTCCAAGATTTTTAGTAAGGGTTAAAAGTGTTTCAATTTCTCCTTTTAGACTTTTATCAAACAAAATAACTTGTTCCTCAATAAATAGCATAATTAAACTATCGGAAATAATTAGATTTGTTAATTGTCTAATTCCTTCTTTAACTACTTTGTTTTCTTGTGATTTCATCATAGTGTTCAAATATTCCAATTTAGCAATAAAGTTTTTAAGAAACTTGTTTAAACTTGAAAATTCAAAACTTTCTTTTTTAATAAATGTTCGCATGTTATTTCTGCGTTGTATTAAATAATTTTTAACATGCACATCCATGTTAATTGTAAAATCATCAGCATTAATTCCTTCGAACCAAATTACTTGATTAATGTAATCAGGAATAAGAACACGAATATCTGAATTTAGTAAGTTTTCAAAATAGTTTTCTATTTTTGAAGCAACTTTTTTCTTGTCCTCATTGGCTAAATGATTTTCAATAATTCCAAATTTATCGTAAAGAGACATTAAAAATTAAATGGATTCCCATGTAATTTAACCTTTATTCAATTTTTTTAAACTTAAAATAATCTTAATACCAAAGTTTATTTTAATTAAAATATATTAGGATTGTATCTAAGCCCATCCAATTTATATAATTGGACTTTAAATGCACCCTTTGCTGGATCAGTACCAGGAATTTGAACGGCTTGTCCATCTTCTATTTCTCTGTCACCTCTAATTTTAATTGGAATTTTTACAGTATTTCCGTCCATGTTTCCTTGAACATAATATTCGTATTGATTTGAACCGGGCCAAGTCTGTCTTCCAAAAAGATTATAAGCGGTTTCAGTATTGTTTCTTAGAACAACACCAAGCATTTGGTAGTTATCAGGATGACCACGTGTTGGTAAGTTAATTAAACCTCTAACAGCTCTATCAGGATAAGCATGTGCAGGTACTCTACGTTCAGGTGGAGCAAAATCATTAACAATAACATCTTGATCACGCTTGGCAAGAGCAATACGTTTTTCTAATTCAGGACTAATAATTAATTCTTGTGTTTGTTCTTGTTCTTTTAATTTTCCAGGTAATTCAGCAATTGATTTTGCAATTTTTGACAGTATTTGATCACTGTATTTGTATTCAGGTTCGGCGAGATGTTTTTTCTTTTCCCCATGAATATACCAAACAGCCAAACCTGTAAAAACACAAAAAATAATTATTAGATGTGTTTGTGGTAAGCAAATATTTTCTCCCATTATAATTCAATTAGATTTTATTTTTATAATTTAATTTTATGACCAATAATCAAATATAAAATCTAAATAATCAAAATTTTCTGTTTTTATTTGGGTTATACTGGTTTCATTTGTTTTTTTAATTTTATAGTTTTTATTAACCAATGGAATTTTGTTTAAACTAAGTAAATTATTAATCATAATAAGTAAATAACAAATCTGCGAGTTGAAAAACTGGGAATCAATCGTTTTTAAAAATTTATTTCCAAATCCAAATTGTTTTTCTATTGATTTTAAGTATGCGAAATTCTTATATTGAATATTGTGTAATATCAAACTACCTAATTTAGTATTTATTAAGTTCATAACATCACAAGTATAATTTTGATTATATTTATTAACTAGTTGAATAACATTAATTTCAAATTCATCCTTAGACAATTTTTCTCCAGGGTATTTTAAACAATTCGCTACAAATTGAATAAAGTTTTTTGTATTAATTGGTAATAAATATTTTTTTGTAAAAGTATTTCCAATACTAAATAAATATTCCATTTGTTCATCATCGTCATTATTATAATATAAATGTACATCATGAAATTCGACAATATATTCACATGAGTTAATATTGGCAAATTGCATTTTCATTAAGTTAAACTATATTTTTATTTTATTAAATAATAAAATGTAACATAATTATTGGATTTGTCGATATATCTTTTTCTTGGATATATAAAATTTATTTTATTTTTTATAATGTACGAACAGATAGCTAGGTTTGTGTCTAATTGAATATCTTCTTCTACACTTAATCTTGAATTAACAAGTAATGATTTTATAAAAAAATGTTCAATTGAATTTGAAGTTGGTTCTAATTTTAGCCCGTAATTTAATAAATCTCTGGATAATTTGGTTTGTTCGGAATTTAAATTTGTTAATAACCATGCCCAAATCCATATATTTGATTGATTATCAAAATAACCAAGCATCTCAAAGTCAAAGATTTTTTCTTTATCATCAATAATAAAAGTAATTGTGTTTGATTCAAGACTAAATTTAACATCAGAATCTGGTACATCAAAAAAATCTTTATTTGACAAGTTTTGATTATCATAATGTTGTAATGCTTTTTTAATAAATTGGTTTAAAGAATCGTTGTCCATTATCTAAACTGATAAAAAAATATTTAAACGTTATTTTATTATTATATGTTAATGTATATTTTAGCTTTGTTATTCGGAATAGTTAATTTCTATTTTTTACTATCGGCACTAATTGTGATTTTAAGTTTATTTACTGAATATGTTCAAGTTCCTTTAATAAATTATGGAGCAAAATTATTTCATCTTCCAATTTCTTATAATATTGAAAGGTCCTTTTCTCATAGTTCTAACACTAATGTATTTAATACTATTATGAATCAAAATCAAACAAAACCAGATGAATCAGACGACACAGATAATCAAGAATCAGATTCTGATGGTAATGGAGATAAAGAAGACAAATCTGATAATGATTCTAATGAAAATGCCGAATGTGATTTTCTAAAGCCGGTTTGTTTTGAAAAATCACAAGAGCTCAATACTGACCAAGATAAAAATGAAAATAAAACTGAAGAATTAGATGAACACGATAATTTAAAACAAGACACTAATAACAAACAATCAGACAAAATTTTTATTGATGAAAATTTAGATTAAATAAAAAAACCAAAAATAGTATTTAAAAAAAAATTATCACAAGTATAATAGATGAATTCTCAAAAAAACATTTGCTTGAATTGTGGTAAATCTGGTCATTTGTTAAAAGTTTGTGCAGAACCAGTAGTATCTTATGGCATAATATGTTTTAAATTTTCTAATGAGCTTAATGTTAGTAATAAACATATTGAAAATTTTTTTTATAATAAATTTCTTGATATTTGTGAATTTAATTATCAAAATTTAGAAAACATTAAGTTTATCCCAATGTTTTATAATAAAATAAAATTACTAATGGTAAGAAGAAAAAATAGTCTAAATTATATTGAATTTATTAGAGGTAAATATGATATTAAAAATAAAGAACATATTGGAAAAATGTTTAAGTTCATGACTAAAGATGAAAACATTAGAATTAAATCAGAAGATTTTGAAAGTATGTGGAATGACTTATGGAAAGAAACTGCAAAAAGTAAGGCATATCAAAAGGAATTTTCCATTTCAAAAGCTAAGTTTGAAGAACTTAAGTTAAATAATTTTTTTAATTTGGTTGAACCAGAAAATTTATCTTCCTATATAGAACCAGAATGGGGATTTCCAAAAGGGAGACGTAACATGTCTGAAAAAAATTTAGATTGTGCAATTAGAGAGTTTTATGAAGAAACAAATTATAGTTTATCAAATATGCATATACTCGAAAGACTAAATTGTTTAGAAGAAGAATATGAAGGGTCAAATCAGGTAAAATATAAACATGTTTATTATATTGGTTCGTCAGAAGATGATGAAGGTGCTGAATTAAATGATATAGAAAATATAAATGAAATTGGAGAAATAGGTTGGTTTACTGTTCCTGAAGCATTAGAAAAAATAAGACCATATTATGATTCAAGAATTAAAATAATCCATCAATTATATTTTTTTATAATTAATTTATTTAGTCAAATTACTTCTGGAAAATCTATTGAATGTTAAGTGAATTTTAAAAAATATTTAAATTTTTTTTAAAATTATTATATACAATATTATATATGCCTGGAAAATCTTCTTGTGCAAAAGGAGAAATTCAACGTGTTGGTTACGAGTTTGATAAAGCAAATGGAACCCATGTAAAAGTTAAACCCACGTGTGTTCCAGATAAAGGTAAACCTGGCAAGGGTCCTAAATTAATTCCAATTCCGAAAGAAGACCAAGGGTTATTAACAGAATATGGTTACTCATTAAAGGATTCACATGAAAAAAGAATAAAAGCATTGAAAAAAGCAAATGCAAATGAAGATGAATTAAAAGTATTACGTCATGTTAATGCACTTAGAACATTACAAAAATCAAATGAAAGATACTATAATAAATTAAATAAAGATTTTAAGTGGTTACAAGAAAATTATGATAAAAAAAATGGATAAGTTTTTTATTTATGGCGAGTAAATTTCGTTAGATTTTTTCTATTTTATTGTATATAATTTAATAGTTATGTATTTTAACATTTTATTATTTGCTTGTACTTGTGTTTTTGGAATAACATCTGCAATAGACCAATTACTTGTTGCTAAAACAACTGGCGGTATAGTAACTGGGTTTTATAATGACCAAGGAATTAGACAATGGAAAGGAATTCCATATGCTAATCCGCCTGTTGGTAATTTAAGATGGACAACTGCAACCCCTGCCTTACCTTTTATAACAGGTTCATACTCCGCTACATTTGATGCACCAGGATGTCCTCAACAATGCAACTTACCTCCTGGAAATTGTCCTGAATATGGTCAATCCGAAGATTGTCTTTATTTGTCTATTTTTTCTCCTAAAGAACCATCAACTAACCCACAAGGTTATCCAGTAATGTTTTGGATTCATGGTGGTGCTTTTGAACAAGGATTAGGTAATTGTGCGCTATATGATGGTTCTGATTTAGCATCAAAAAATATTGTATCTGTAGTTATCAACTATCGTCTAGGAATTCTTGGATATATGGCATCGAAATCAATGGAAGGTAATTATGGCTTTACCGATCAACAACTTGCCTTAAATTGGACTCGAAATAACATTGGAAGTTTTGGTGGCAATCCATTACAAATAACAATTGCCGGTCAATCGGCTGGTGCAATGAGTACTTCATTACATATGATATCACCTAATTCTAAAGGATTATTTACTGCAGCAATCATGGAATCTAATCCATTAGCATTACCTTATCATACTCGCGATACTGCATCAGCAAATGCTAAATCTGCATTTGAATATCTTAATTGTAAAGAAGACGATGTTGAATGTATGAAATCTAAATCAGTTGATGAAATTCTCGATGCTCAATCAAATTCTGTAAAGCTAAATCTTAATAATTTGCTAATAAATTTTTTACCATGGGCTCCTATGGTTGTACCAGGTTCAAGTGTTATCCCAGAGCAAACTTTAACTGCTATTGCTGGTGGAAGGTTTACAAATGTTCCAATACTTGCTGGTTCTTTGTATGACGAAGGTCAATTATTCGTTTATGAACTGTTCACTAAACCAGTGTCTAAAATAGCTTATAAAACTATTATTCAAGGTACTTTTGGTGTTGATATTGGAAAACAAGTTTTACAATATTATCCATTTGATATTGTACCAGATAGTGTTGATGGTCGTGATGCTTTAAATGTCATGGCAACTGATTTACTATTTTATTGTCCATTAAGAAATATTACTGTTGGTATGCAACAAACTCTCGAAATAGGTGCACCAATTAGTTATAATTATCGTTTCAAACATGTTCTTTCATTTGATGCATGGGGTCCAGATTATACTTTTTGTGTAGGTGTTGTATGTCATGGTTCAGAACTTCCATTTGTGTTTAGTGTCTGGTCATTTATTGATGAACATGGTAATAATGTTGAATATTATCCAACATCAGATGAACTTGAATTGGCTGCGGATATGAGTAACGCATGGAGTAATTTTGTAAATAATTATAACCCAAACACTGGCTTACCTACTCTTACCTTTCCCAAATATAAATCTGGTGAAAATAAACTTTTAGTACTGGACATACCTGGTAGTGAAATACAACAAAACCCAAGAAGTTTTTATTGTGATTTTTGGGATTCAATTGGTTATTTTTTTTAAAAAAATTGTGTTCTCTTAAAAAAATTGATTCTGAATAATATTACTTAAACACTTGATAAGTATTAATATCTAATGGAAATAAACTATGACATTATTATAAAACATTTGTGTGGAAAACATTCTACAAACGGTACAAATGAAAAAAATGTTAAGAAAGAGTCTGAACTTTTTAAAACACAAAAAAACATTTACACCTATGCTAACACATTTCCTGATAAGTTTAAGGAAATATTTAGTGAAAAATTTTTCCGATATGGTATCACAACTCATGATAATGAGCACAATAATATTAGTTTTTGGACATCAGTTCTAACAATACTTGATAAAAATTTTTTAATTCCATACGAGTCCAATGAATTATCAATGCAAAACCAATTTAGAACCCAATTAATTGAATCATACGATAAATCAGTTTTATCTGACTTTATTAATAAACTTGATAAAAATGATATTAGAGAAAGATTTAAATTAAACCCAGATATATCTATTATACAATATGTTGCTGATATATTGGATGTTAATTTTTGGATTTTTGACTTCAAGTTTGAAAAGGTTCAGGTTGTATATCCCAAAGATATTATGAATCCTTGGAAACAATCTATTTTCCTTGCTAATTATGAAATTATTTGGGAACCAATTATGTGTTTGAAATCAAAAGGCAATGTAACTAGGTTATTTGATTATTCACATCCTACACTTAAAAAATTGTTAGCACTTGATGGAATTGAATATTTAGGTTCAAATATTAGTGGTAAAGAATTTATATTTGTGGATAACATTAATGACGTTGTTAAAGAAGAAAAACAAAAGTTAAAACCCCATGTTAAAGAATTATTAATTGAAGCTGAAAATGAAACTGATTCTGATACCGAATCATCAGTTCATACTGAAGATTCACACGATGAATCAAGCAAGTATTTTGTCAAAGCTGATGAACTAGAAGAAATTAAAAAATTAAACAAAACTAAAATGACTAAGATGAAAGTAGCAGAATTAGTTGATATAACGAAAAAATTAAATATAACAATTGCAAAAGCAAATCCAACTAAAGCAGTATTAATGGAATCAATATTAAATAAAATTTCAACTAACTAATCAATATACCAGATATAAACTTGAAAGCCCGTTTGTTTACAATTAAAAAATATCTTTAATTAATAATGATTATTATTCGGATTATAGTTTTATTTTTATTTTTAATATTCGTTGAAAAATACCCAAAATTAAAAGCATACACGTCCGATACTAAATTTAACTTTTATAGGTCATTAATGTGTATGTTTTTTTCATTATATTCTCTTGATAACACAATTAATAATTTAGGTCCAGGTTATGCTAAACCATTTGATTATAAAACAGATGGTTTTACCGATATATATGAATGGTTTGTTGCTTATTTGATATTAGACATAGGAAAAATGGCATGGATGAAAAATACCCGTTGGGATTTATATGTACATCACATATGGTGTTTAGCAACTTGTGGTATCACTTTTTACTACGGAAAAGTAGGCTTTTTAACTAATTTAGTATTAGTAGCTGAAGCAATTAGTATTGTATCGGGTATTGATTCTCAATATATGGAAGACAAAGAATTTGAAAAATCTAAAGCATGTAAAGTGTATAGAAAAAACATAATCAAATATTTACGCCAACCTTTATGGGTGCTTTGCTTTTTGTTGACTTTATACCATGCACACAGTTTACCTTCTGTTCTTTTTTGGAACTACATTATCGGACCACCTATTATGATTTACTTGGACCGATACTGGGAAAGAAAATGTGACAAGGTTATAGATAGCGCCTAAGCGCTATTATAAGCTTACTGGTCTATGATGACCAAGCAAGGTGATTGATTCTGGTTAAATTAAATAGTTTTTTAAAGTAAATGTAAATTTATTCTAAATTACTTGATTTTATTGATTAACATTTTCCGCTTGATTTGTCAAATTTTGTATTTTCAAAATTATAACAAATCGGTGTTTCAGTTGTTATTTTTTTAACATTTGCTAAGAAATCAATTTTATTTTGTTCGCAATATTTTTTAATTTGTTTAATTTCTTCAAAGTATTTGCTAAAATCTTCTATTTTAACACTATTTGCATCTGATAACTTAGGATTATTTTGAATATCTTCTCTACTTATATTTAAAATTATGTTCCCATCAATAGTTATTCCCATATTATTTAATCCATAACAACGTTGATAAAAAATTATAAAATCAAAAGAAGTTATACCTATTATTTTGGTTAAGCACGATAATTCAAACCAAAAACTTTGGTCCTTAAAGTTTCCTCCGCGTCCACTATTAAATCCATTTGCTAAATTTATATGAGTAACAATATTCTCAATTAAAAGCTGATGTTTAAAATTGTTTGACATAAAATTTAAAAAAGTACGTGGTGCAAAAATAGGATTTATAACATCATTACCATTACCATATTTAATATACCCCAAACATACAGGTGTATCAATTTGATTAATAATATGTTCAATTGAACAAAGTTTGGTATTTGTTTTTTCAATAAAATTCTCAACTTTTGCAATTTGATTTGTTTCACTTATTAAGGAATCAATTGTATTCATTGTTTTAATTGCCAAGTCAACCCGATAACCTGTGTCTGTAATTTCATCTTTTAGTTTATTTATTTTTCCATTTATTTCTTCATTAATATCCTTTTTAATTTTATCAACATTGTTTTGTTCAGATATTGTTTGAATTGCTAATGAAACTTTATTATCTGTATCTTTAATAATATCATCTTTAATTCTATCAATATTACTTTGTACAACCGGGTTCCATACTTTCATAAAAGAGTTAATTTTAAGTTCAATGTCTACAAAATGATTATGCATAACACCATTTAACTCTGCTTTCATTCTTATTAATTCCTGTTCTAACAATTTATTTTTTTCTTCTAACATTTGGTTTTTATATTCTAGTCCATAGATAAACTGTGTAAATTCCTGTCTAACAGCTTGAATCATACTACCAACCTCCTCCTTTGATAAACCACTCCTAGAAAACATTAATATTGGTATTTAATTTAGTAATATTATTTATTATCAATATTTTCTTTAAAATCAAAATATAAAATTCAGTATATAAAGCTAAGTTTTTATTATTTAGTTAATGTGTATTATTAGTGAACCTGTCGAATCTGTTGCAAAGACTAAAATCTTAGTAGCTCCCGATGCAACCGGAACTCGTCAATTAACTGTTTATTCAAATGCAGTTGATAATAATTCTCCTAACAATGCTATGTTGTTACCTGTTCCAAATCCTCAAACAGTACAATTCCATGATTTATCCAAGTACAAAAATATTTTTTCAGATTGCGACAACAGTTTTTACAAACCCCAATCCAGAAGCTGGAATTTCTCAATGAATAGTTCAGATTCCTACAGCGCCAAATCTGCCAAGCTAGAAGTTTTTGATGTTGGAAGTTACAAAGTATCTTTGGCTATGAGTGTAAAAGACTTGAAACGTGTTGATGAATCCGTATTTTCCTTGTCAGAAGGATGTTATGAAATGATGTCACAAGAATATTCCGACCCTGTATTTGGTTTTGTAATTTGCAAATTAAACACTGGACGCGAAGAATACCATCCAATGGGTTACTCACATGAAATTTACCAAGGAAAAATGTTTATTCCTACCAAACACTATCATGCTCATGGGCTACCTGGAATTAATAGACTAGGTGGTAATTCTGGAATCCAAACCCGTCAATCTGATTTGAGTTCTTTTAAATATGATGCCACAAATATTGATAACTCTCCCATGTTTGCTAGTTCTGGACTTGGTTTTGGTTCTGATAATATCGGTTGGGAAGGTTTTGGGTCAAATGTTGGAAGTTTTTATTCTAAACCAAGAAACCACCTCAACCCTGGACAGTCTGGTCCCGCAATTACTGAAGATTGGGCTCATGAAATTTACTTGTATAACGGAACAAATAAAGCAAACCCTCAATTTGTTAATATGGCACGTTCTCGGGAAATATGGACTGGAGAAAATTTAATTAAAACTGGACTCGTTAATTTTAACTTTTCCAAGCTATCTCATTTTGAAAAACACAAAATTCACGGACACCAAAAAAATATGGATTTGGATGCTGTTATCGATTTAAGTCCAAACGATATGAATTTAAATTCTCGTCAGCTTGGTATGGTTTATTAAATAAAACTGACAAACCAAACGCTATTTTTTATGATTTTCATTTGGAATTTTATAAAAAATATCTATTTATTTAAATTTTCTATTTTAATGTAATGACAAATACAGATCTAATAATAACACCGGAGGTTTGGGGTCCACACGGCTGGAAATTTATTCATTATGTCACATTAGCATATCCTGAAAATCCAACACAAGCACAAAAAGAAAAATATAAAGCATTTTTAGTATTGCTTAAAGATGTGTTACCTTGTTCTCTATGTGCAAATCATTATGCAGAAAATTTACAAAAGTTGCCTTTATCTGACGAAGTGTTAAGTTCAAAAGAAAATTTAATTAAATGGGGTATTGATATACATAACATTGTTAATGAATCTAAAAATAAACCAATTGTTAAATACATTGAAGCAAGAAGATTTATTGATACTAATGTTCAATGTAAAGCAAAAGTAAAAGAAGTTGTAAAAGACTATGATAACACTAATACCCAATCAAATTCATCTGATTTAGAAACTTTTGCTAATGCAGAATTAAAAAAACTCGTTATTAATAATAAGGCCAAGTCACCAAGCACAGGCACTTGTTCATCAAATAATATGAATATTGTTTATGGAATGATTGGGCTTTTAATTGCACTTGTTTTTATTGCCGTTGTTTATAAAAAAAAATAAAAATGATTTAAAACCTAATTATTAATATAAATTAATGTCAAGTCAAAATGTACCACCTCCTGAGCTTAAAACTGATTTCGAAGTTTTAACAATTAAACAAACTGTAACTAAAATTAATAACGCAATTATTGCTATGGAAAAAGCTGGTAAAACTGATAGCTTTGATTTTGAAATGGAAATTATGACCGAATACCCTGAATTCTATCAAGCTCATCCTTTTCTTGTTAAAAAATTATGTAAACGTGATGACATTACCATGTTATATAAAATGTTAGATAGTCTAGAAGCTGTCCAAGCAGGCCAACAATCCCTAGCTAGTGTGGAACTAAATCTTGGAGCTCAATTGGCTAATAAATTCGTTTACCCTAATTTGAAAAAATAAATATAAAGTATTATAATAAAAATCCTAATGTGTTTTTATTGTGATTATCAACACGCTCCATCTTGGTGGTGGCATAATTGGGTTTGTTGGACTTGTCGTGTTCAATGCGGACAGTTAAAAGACTCAAAACAATTGAACAAAGGGCGTATTTGTTATCGATGTAATAAACCTATGACTGATGTTGGATTTAAATTTAAAACACCCAAAAAATCTAATAAGGCGCAATGGAAACTGCTCCAAAGCACGTGGGAAAATCAGCACAATTACTCAAGCAGTGAAAGGAAATACGTTGGACCGATTTCTCGTGTTGTTAGTCAAAGCTTTTAATTAAATTTAATATAATTTTAATTAAAAATTGATTTTAAATTTAATAAGTTGATATAAATAATTAATAATGGTTAAATCACCCGTTATACTTTTTTATGGATGTCCATTAAGTGGAAAAGGTACGCAATCACAAATACTGGGAAAGTTACTTTCTATTCAAGTTATTTCTTCAGGAGATGTTTTTAGGGAGTTGTGCAAATCAAATTCTCCATTGGCTGTGGAAATTAATGGTTTTATGAATCGAGGGGAACTTGTGCCAAATGAGCTTGTCAAAAAAGTTTTTATAAACAAATTTACAAATGGTGATTTTGCTAAAGGATTTATTCTTGATGGCTTTGTCAGAGAACCTGCAAACATTGACTTATTAAATGAAATTTTAGCAAATTTAAAGTTAAGATTAACATGTGTGATAAACTTAAAAGCACCACTTGATGTTCTTCTTGAAAGATTAGAAAAAAGAAGCAAAATAATTGGGAGAGCTGATGACGATCCAGTAATATTTAAAAACAGACATAAAATATTTAACGAAATAACAAAAACAGTTATGGATGAACTTGAAAAACAAACTACTATTATTAATATTAATTCTATTGGACCTATTGATGAAATTGCGCAAAAAATAGAATTTTATGTAAAAATACTTTTACTTTGATAAATATTTTTGTTTATACTTGCGGTATTTTCTGTCATATGTGTCCAATATATTAACAATTCCCTGAGGGCCTTGGGTGTTCAAAGTAGCTAGAACTATATTTAAGTCAGGTCTAGGAACATTATGTATTGTATTAACTAATTTAGATCTAGTTATTGCTAATTTGTTATTAACCAAATCAATACGTAAAGCTTGTGGAGTTCTAGAAAAAAACAAAGAATTTAAGGTATTTATTTTATCAGTTGGTTGAGTTGAATTTATCAAATCAATATTTGCTGGATGGTCAAAACCTCTCGACGTTCCCACATCAACTCTATAAATATGATTGTGATTAGTACCAATACAATCTGTTGATATACCAAAAATTGTTGGACTATGATGAGTGCCTGTGCGTTGATTTATTAATTTTGGTTGTCCATAATATATATGGTTTCCTAATATAGTTTGAGTTTTTTCATTATCATAATAATCAGAACTAACAGAGTCTATAAAAGTCATAGAAGGTTGATTTCTTAATGTTGATTCTGATTGAATACAATGACCAAGAACAACATTAACACCCTTTGAATTAGCTGGGTTAGTTGCAGTGGAATTTGGGTCTGTTGATGGTAAAGTTGAACAAAACTCTGTTACTACTTTACTTACATCATCACAAAATACATCATCAATTACAAAACTATTTGCTTTTAATACTCCTGATCTTTGTCCTATTCTATTATTTGGACCGTCAGTACCTGTACCAATAGGTGACCCCCATATTCTTTCCCATAAGGGACCAGAACCATTATTTAATCTTAAATTAATTTTTGTAATTGATTCTTGATTTATGTCTAAAAATTTTTTTAAATCAGAGTCTGTATGGTCAGGTATTTTTGTTAGTATTTCAGTAATATCGTTATGATCATCCCATTGTAAATCTGATGTAAGTTGTCCATGAACAAATATATAGTTTCCAATTTTATATGATAATTTAAAATCAGATTTAATTGCGTCATAACCAGGATTGCCAATTTCAAAAAAATTAAAACGAGTGTATTCAACACCATTAATTTTAATGTATGGTTTAGCAGGTAGTTTTTTAATAGTGTTAATAGAGTTCTCCAAATCAATAGGAAACATATAGGGTGCTGTTCTTTTCATTGGTATTATCGAAGAACTAATTTCAGGGTCAGAAAACATATTCATAAATTCATGATTTCCAGCAACTTTAATTATTTTTCCCTGTTTTACTCCAGTTCTTTCTTCTAAACTTGTTGCATCTGCATTTATCCCATTTATAAATAATAAAATTTTATATTCAATTTGTGGATAATAATGTGGAAAATTTTTATTACCTGTGTATTCATATGGTTCATCGTCTAATGTAATTACATCTGGTATTAAACTTCTATCAAGTCTTGTTGCATCTAAAATATCCCCAACAATAACAACCACTTTATCTCCTCCACACCATTCGTAATTTAGTGTGTTAGAATATAGGATTTGGCTTACTGGTTCTGATAAATCAAGATTTAAAAATGTTTCTAGTTCAGGGTCACGCTTGGTTTTTCCTCCTGAATTACGGTTGGATTTTTTTCGAATAACACCAAGTACATCACGTAATGTAATTATTAAAGTGTCAATATCCCCATGGACATCTGAAAATGTCCCTATTTCTGATGGTAAATATGGATGAATAGTAAATATTCTTGACATTATTTTATATTAAATTAGATATTAAAATATAAAATAATTTTCCAATTTTTTTAACTTTACTTAAAAATCAATAAATTTGCCTTGTTTGTTTTTAATCTAATTAAAAACCTAGAAGCGAAATTATTTCACTAAAGATCCAATAAATTTCGCTTGTTCCGTTACAGATTTTTCCATTGAAGTTTTTAACAATTTGCTCATGTCATCCTTTGCTTTTTCATACAAATTCTTAGATGGAGGATAAAAATTACTTACCCACCATTTAGTAGCCTCAATTTGTTTTTCTCTATGAGAATGATATTTGTCACCAAAATAGTTATTTTCTTTAATATACTTGACAATTTCATTAATCATAATTTGTTGAGGATTTGCAATTTTAATATTCATAAATTTAAATTTATCTAAATATCCAGCAGGTAAGTCCATATCTGGATAAATATCATAGACAAATTTATTTGAATTCATGCCTTCGAGTACTTTTTCAAGTGACCCTATTTTAGTATTTAATAGTGCCGCATCTTTCTTTTGGTCATACTTGAATCCCTTACAAATAATGTATTTTTCGGAATTGGATGCACGAGAAAAATATGGCTTGTAAATATAAGTTTTTTCATAAAAACTACTTAGCAAATAAATCATTTTAATTGATGGGATGGTAAAAGTTTCAAACAACTTGAGAACAAAGGCGCCACCTGCTGCTTGAACTCTAAGTGCCGCAACAATTTCACCAAGAATTAATTGATATCCTTCTTGTTCTTGATAATTTTCATCATCCCAATCAAAACCACCATCAGCAGTAACTAAGTCTGCATATGTTTTGGATTTTTCAATATCCTTCTTAAAAATACTAATTGTTTTAACCTGAGTAATATCACCGTTTGATTTAGTTCCATGAGTTTTAGCTTCTTTAGTACTAACTGTATCGTGAATATTAATTAAACCAGGAGTATGAGAATTGTAAAAACCTAAAAATTGTTTTCCCATTTCAATATATTTTCCTTTTTCGGGATGAATTGTTACACCAAAAACTTTATCCTGTGCCACACCAGGACCTAATTTTTCTCTGTAATTAATAACTGCTTGAATAAAAGCTCCAGGACCCTCAGCTAATGCAGCATAAGTTAATTCTTTTTTATCGGCAATACCAAATAAAAATAAAATTTCCCACATTTTATAAAATGCTCTGGATAGAATTTCAGGTGCATCTTCTTTAATACCTAAATATGTCTTGGTAAGATTTTTAAGCGAATCTTCATAATTTGCTACCACATGTTCAAAAGGATTAATCACATAATAAAACTTATTTTTAGTTTGTAAGTTATTTGTTATACTCATTGCGTTTTTTGTACGATGTAAGAAATTATGAAAGCCTAAACTTGTTAGGGGCATATTAATGGTAGAACTTAATATAAGATTATCTGATTTGGATTTATCTAAAACATCTGATTTTCCAGATTCTAACTCAAATATGAATGGTTGGTACATTATTATTATAGAGAAGATATCTATATATATTTTTTCTTGCAATTTTTTTATAATTCTTAATTAAAAAAATTGATTTCGCAATTTAATAGTAAATTATCAATATATCTTAATGATTACTAATTTGAGCGAGTTTGTGTTGGATTATGTAAAGTCAAATAATATCATTATTGGGCCAAAAACTGATTTGATAAAAATTAGATATGACATATGTAAAGAATTTGTTAAACTTGGGCGTGTTTTTAATCTTGATGCATTTAATCATAAGATGTATCCAGTTGTATCAAGTTCTAGAGGAAGACCTCAAATTGCTTGGTCTGAGTGCGCACATCATAGTTGTTCCAAATGTTTTAACACACATGCAGATCTGCGCGAACATTTAACAAAATTAAATACCTACACACCATTTTATTCCCAATCACACGAAATTATTCAAGGCGATAAATATATCCTATCAAATGGTAGATATCGTTGTTTAAGCCCCTTATGTGATTTTAAAACACCAAATGAAGAAATTATGAAACAACATTTTAAATTACTCGGAATTGCTCCATATTTTAATATTGGTGATGAAATTACAGCAGAAGAATATTATAAATTTTATATGGAAACTAATCAAGTTATTTCCCCGTACACTAACTTTACTAAATTAGCAGAATTGATTGATATTATTTTGGCTCATGGATTAAAGTATGATACTGAAGAAGTTTGTTGTTGTTGTTTAGGCGCAAAACCAAATATAATATTTTCTTCTTGTTCTCACAAAGTTTTATGTGCGGATTGTGTAGGAAAAATGGGTAATAAAAGATGTCCCGTTTGTAAAAAAAATTCAGCGTCATTTTTAAAATTAGATACTAGTTTAGGATTTTACCATCCAAATGTTTCTAAAAAACCTCAGGTTCAACAAGCAAAAGTAGAAGCAAATACAAGTGTTTAAAAATTATTATATATGTTCAAAAACAATCCGATAGGTTTTAAAACCATTGGTTGTTTCTTCAACTATTTCTTTAAATTTTGTACAAGCCCCTAATGCTTTTGACCAATATTCAGTACCGTTACCAACCTTGTCAATTAGTTTGGCAATAATACCTTCTCCATCTTGTTCAACATCAATCAAGTTTTCTAATCTACATGGACTAATTTTACTTTGAGTTCCCCACCAGTAAAAATTTTCAATCAAATCATAAATGTCTTGTATCACCATTGCCTTTTTTTGTAACTTGATATATTTAAATGAGGTTTGTTGAGGGTTCACCGGACATTTAAGTAATTCAAATGACTTAGTTGAATTTTTAAATTTTTCTTGTCCGTGAGTTTCGGAATCATATGGTGTTAAATTTTCACCATCAAACCATTGCGGAGCATGCGCGCCATGTAAACCAAAATTTGACACAATAAATCGAATTTTATTAAATTGATTTGAGTTATTCATTGTGATATAAATTAATTGTTAACAACAAAACCAAATATCAATTTTTATAAATCAATTTCTTTTTCATTGGATGGTTTGGAACTGTATCGAATTTTTGGTACTAATTTATAATCTTTGTAAAATGTTGATTCCAATTGAGCCGGTACTGAATTAGAATTGATTCCATTTAGCTTATCTAATAATGGTTTAAGTACTCTGATTGCACCATCTTTGCCATCTAATGGTTTGGCATTATCATTTGTTACACCAGTTACAAACCCCGGGTCAGCATTATATGCCATGAAATTATCAGGTAATCCAATTCTTACTCGGTCAACTAAATTATCCATTGCAATCTTGTTCATTGATGTCACAATATGTGTATCTGTGCAAGCAAAAGCTTCAGTTGAACTAACATTAATAATGTAGCGAGGTTCTACAGTATTAGTTTCTGTGCTGGAATCTGTACGAGTCCACATGTCCAAAATTTTTTGGAATATAATAGTCGGGGCAATTTGATTAATCATATTAGCTTCAAGAATTTCACCAGTATCCATCTGAACCAAATTTTGGGTCCATTGGGTTTTCCAAGTTCGGTCTTCGCCAATATTTTTGTGTGAGTTGATGTGAATTTTATTATCTGCCATAAAAGTACCTAGCTCTGGTGTTAGCTCAGGTTTATCCATCTGACTCAACTGATTTTCTAACTTGTTAGCTTTACTATAATATTCTGGTGATTGTCTAACTGTTTGAAATGCATTAGATATAAATGTGTTAATTTTATATTGAGGTAATTGGGCTAATAACTCATACACTTGATTTAAGTTAGTGAAATCACATGGCAAAATAACTAATCGTTCAGCCCAGGATGCATAATCTGGTTCAGACTGGTAATTTAATTGGGCGCATTTGGGAAACCTGGTTGAACCGACTACAAAACCACCATTACGTAGAATTTCCAAACAAATAGAATATCCCACAGTGTGCCTGCAACCCGACACATATGCTCGAATTGAATCCATTGGTGCTTTATAACTTCGATATGAATGATTTTGAATTCCACATGCGTAACACATATCTTGTTTATCTGCAAAATGGACTTTTTTACTATGGGATTTTTTACACATGTAACAACAATGTTTATATTCTGGATATTCAACATCAAATGTACTCAGGTCGGAAAATTTGCTAGCCCAATCTAACCGTTGATAGTTAAGTAGTGTGCAATAAATTTCCCCATCAGCCCATACAAATTCTTTATTGGATTTGGAATATTTATATTTGTTTTCTTCATCGGTATTGGTTCTTACATGGTTAAATCCCATTGCAAATACTCTTTCTCCGGACACTTGGCCTGAATTTGGAAAATTCACAAAAAAGTTTTTATAATTGGAGTTAAATTTTTCCAAATTAAAATTAAATCTGGAAGAAAAAAAGTTGGAGATATTTATTTGAGTTTTATGATTGGAATGAATTAAATTAGTTATTATTTCTGGTGTCAAGTAATGAGCTAAAAAGTTATGGGATAAATACAAGGGTAAAAACCAATTGATATCCATGTATTTTGACATATAATTTAATTTATTCAAATTACCCGATACAAATTTATGTCTGATTTTAACAGGTGTCTTGTGATATTTTTGATACAAATCATATTCTTCATCTGCAGATAATGTAACCTGCTCTATCCCGCACGACTCCTCCAAAGGCTTATATACAGAAAACATTAAGGGTTTAAAGTATTTACATGTTTAATTTCTAATAATCAATTTTTTCATTTAAAAAATTTTATCGCAGGAAACAAGAATTAATAATACTTGCCAATGCAGAAGACTAAAGTCTATGGCTCTTTTTAAGAGCACACAATTTTTTTTATAAATAAAAATTAAATTCCGTACTTATAAAATAAATTTTAAAAGAAGGGTCATTTATTTAATTTTTAGGTAAATTCAAATCCCATACTTTAAGTCCACGTCACCATTTGGTTTTAGATTAATTATAAAAGATGTGTTCATAACATACTTTTTCGCTTCGTAATCAAATTTTTGATTAATTTTTTTAAGTGCAGGTGCAACAACCTTAAATTGGTCGCATTTTGTAATATCAAATGAATTTGTCACATCCAACTTCCCGAATACTGTAAAAAATTTGTCACGGCCTCTATCGTTATATTTGATACAATTGTTTAATTCTTTTAACACATTATAACACATATATGCCTCTCCATTACTGTGTATTCCTCCATCCCATTTTATTTCATTTGCCATTAAACAATATCTGTTGTAATAAACAATTTCCAGTTCAATTTTTTTATAAAATTGTGCGCAAATGCCATATTATTTTTATAAAATTCTATTATAATTTTTCTTCTGAAAAATTGAAATAAATATTTAAAGATTATCTAATTGATATTATAATGTCAATTAACGTAGAATATTCAAATAAAGAAATCAATCAAATTGTTATGGAAAATATCCTCAAAATGCTTGAACGAAGAAATTTAATTAAATCTTGGTCTGACGAATACAAAAAATTAGGTGAAGATGTTGGAACTAAATCTATTTTTAAAGTTGTTCTTTCTGATAAAACCGAATACGGTGTTTACTTGGTTTCTGCCAAATTAACTTCAATTGTTCAAGGTACACCTCTTGATGATTATTTGTCAAACAATATTGATGTCCATAAAATTATTGTTGCCCGTGATGTTGCAAAAAAAGTCGTTAAACAAATTGTTGGTGAATATAAAAACGCTGAATTCTTTTTTGAATCAGACATGTTAGAAGATATTCCTGGAAAAATTTTTATTCCTGAACACCAATTAATGGGTGAAGATGAAAAGACAGAGTTGTTAGAAAAATTTGCCGAACATGAATTGGGACGTATTTTTATTACCGACATGATGGCCCGATACTATGGGGCAAAAATTGGGGATATTTTCCGCATTGTTCGTCCTAGTTTCACTGCAGGAAAAAATGTTTATTACCGCAGAGTTGTTAACGGCTCTTGGGATATTCTTTTTGAATCCTAAAACTTTTATCTAATTATTAATAATTATGGAAACTATTAATAATGAAGAAATATTTACTTTATTAAAAGCACACGATTTCAATCAAATATACAAATTAATTAAATCGGAAAAAATAACTAACTTGGATTTTCGTGACGCCAATTATAATTATTTTATTCAATACATTATTAACTATAATCAACACAATATTTTAACTTTGATATTAGAAATGACCAAAACAAATTCAATTGAAATTCGTTTGGATATATTAGATTCTGATGGTAGGTCCATTTTATATAATTGTATTAAATATAACTATATGGAAATGATTAAGGAACTAATTGAATATAACAAAGAAACAATTGGAATTTCTATTATAGATATTAAAGACCGCTTGGGACTAACTGCGCTACATTATTCGGTAATATTTAACAATTACGATGCTTTTACTTTATTAATTGAAACTGGAGCTGACCCTTATATTGTATCTAAAGATGGTTCTAATGTATTTATTACTTGTTTAATGTATAAAAGAAATCAAATGATTGAATATCTAATTAGTAAAAAATACAACTTGAATTTTACATCTGGATCTGGTGAAACTCTATTACAAATTGCGGTAAATTATCAAAATAATCAAATTATAAATAAATTATTGGAGACAAATATTAATTTAAACAACACAACAAATGACTATGGGCTTAGTGTGTTACACCAGTCAATTATCCTAGACAATTTTGACCTATTTAAAAAATTATTGGAAAAACCAGTTGATTTAAATTTACCGGACTTTTATGGTAACACCCCAATTCATTATATATTAAGTGAAAAGCGTATTGAATATTTACCTTTGTTATTTGCTAAATCAGATATTAAATTATCAAATACTAATATTAATGGTGAAACCCCATTACATTTGCTTTTAGATTTGGATAATGAAATTGATACCATTGATGAAAAAATAATTAACAAAATTATTCTGGAATCAGATTTAAATGTTCAAGACAATTACGGAACAACAGGGTTAATGAAAATTATTAGTCAAAACTTGCAAGGAAAATTTAGAGACTTGTTAGTAATTAAACCGCTAAATTTCTTTATTGAAGACAATAACTCTAAGCAAATAGTCATGACAGAAGAATTAGAGGATATTTTAGTTGAGTCTTTTTATAACCAAATAAAAATTAATCCAGATGAACTTTTATTAGATTGGGAAAAATGGTGTAGTGCCGGTTTGTATGATAAATTAAAAACAATTATTGAACCAAAGTCCGGTATCACTGGGGAAAAAGCTGAAGAACTTTGTAAAAGTAAAATTCGCTACATCATTAAAAATGAAAGAAGAACCTTACCCAAAATGTCAAACATCGAATTAAATTTTGATAATGGGATTTTTACAAATTACTGCTACTATACAGGTAGCCCAATTGACATTTTATTTGGTCTTATACTATTACACCAGGATTTCTCTTCAAAAGGTTTAAAAGTTATTTTAGACTATCCGTTAACTGTGAATGAATCACTTGAAAAATATTATCAAAAAATTGGTCTGGATTACCCCTATAAATTAGACTTTTCAAACATAGAAATTATTTGGTCATATCAAAAGTTGTTCTTTCCTTCATATTTTGATGATGAAATTGCGAAAGCATATAAGGAAGCCAAATACATTACCATACCTATTGGAATTGAAACATCTGTAGCATCTCATGCAAATATTTTATTTTGGGATGTGGCAAATAAAACTATAGAACGATTTGAACCAAACGGGTCGAACTACCCTATTGGGCTAAATTATAATCCTGAACTATTGGACAAGTTACTTGAAAACAAGTTTAAACAAATTGACCCGGATATTCAATACTTTGGCCCATTTAAATTTCTCCCCACAATTAGTTTTCAAATACTGGAAAATTTAGAAACTGCCAAATGTAAAAAAATTGGTGACCCAAATGGATTTTGTGGGGTTTGGTGTATTTGGTGGGTTTATCAACGTATGCTAAATATTGCTAATCCAAAATTAAATGTGCACAATGTGGCCAAAGAAATTATCCAATATATTAAATTAGATAATCAAAGTTTTAAAACACTTATACGTAACTTTAGTAAAAAAATAACTCAAATTCGTGATGGTTATTTAAAAAAATACTCAATTGATATTAATGATTGGGTTGTGTCAAATTACACCCCTGATATCTTGGATAAACTGGAAAAAGATATTTTTAAATCAATCGGATTTTAATAAAAAATTTCTCGCGCGTATCAGTGTCAATACTGACGCTTGTAAAAAATACCAATAATTATTATATTAGTTAGTAATGTAATAATAATCGGTATAATGTATATATTTATGCATATTAATATAACACTTCTAATTGCTTTGTATTCAAACGTCAATAAAAATGTCAGGAATGGATACAAATGGCGTCTATATTTTTGTTAACTGGTTTTGGACTACATTAAATGGTATATATATTAAAATCACAAGAAATACAAAATTATATTATCAAACAAATTTTAAAAAAAATCAGTTTTATAAAAATATTTCTCGCGCGCGCGCGTTAGTAAGGATAATTGGACCGATTTCATATGAATCCATTAAAATTATTCCATATAATTATACATATTAGTGTTATAATAACATTATATATTTATTAATTCACTACGATTTACTTTGGACCTAAACGTAAAGGCAAAACGTAAGGATTTAGTTTTTTACTATTTTGGACCAAAACCTTACGTTATTGGACCGTTCCTTACGTCAAATGTATCAAATCCTTACGTTTTGCCTTACGCTAATATAAATGTAATGTTTTTGATTAATATATTTTTAAATGGAAACACAAATGGACCTTAACGTAAGGCCTTACGTTTTAAGCACGTGAAAATTTTGTCAATAAATTTGTCATTATTTTTGTCATTATTTTTGTCATTATTTAAAAATAATTTAAAGACATATAACATTTATTTATAATATTAAATAATGACAATTAAATGTGAATTATGTTTTATTGAATATAAAACAATCAATGCGCTCCTACGTCATAATACAACACATCATAATAAAGTTGGTGATAAAAATTTACAACATCAAATAACAACAACCAACAGAAAACATTACTGTTGTAAATGTAATAAACCTTATGCATCAAGACAATCAAAATGGAAACACGAACAAACATGTTCAAACGAGTCACAACTAGTCACTTTAACTGAACAAGTTAAACAAATGTCAAATCAAATAAATGAATTAAAAACAATATCTCATGAAATTAAAGAATTAAAAGCAAAACCAAGTGTAATAAATAATTATACGACAAATAACACACTTAATAATAAAAAAATTATTATAAATGCATCTCCAGGAATGGAAAGTATTTCACATTTATCTGTAAATCAACAAAGAGCAATTATGAATAAAGGGTTACAAAGTTTAATTTATTTAATAAAAATGACAAATTTTGATAAAAATACACCTGAAAATCACTCGTATTGTGTAACAGCATTAAATGACAAACATGCATCTGTTATTGACACAAAAACAAATGCTATTATTAAAACTGATAAAACAGAATTATTTGATAAAGTTTTAATTGGAAATATTAAAAAATTAGAAACTATGGCAGAAAATAAAGATTTTGGTATTGAAGAAAGAACAAACTATAGACAAAAATTAGAAGAACTAAAAAATATATTATTTAGAAGCAAAAGAGGAACAAAAGTTTATTATAATGAATTAAACTTATTAAGCTATAATAATAAAGACCTTGTTTATGACACTTGGGCTAGTTTACAATCACTTGACGAAATAATAAATTCAGAAGAAAATAACGGAAATATTATAAGTGATATTAAACAATGCGAAAACAAAGTAAAACCAAATAAAATGACAATAAATGACTACATTAATGATACGTCAGACTCGGAATTATCAGAAGAAAGTGAATCGGATTCCGACTCTGAAATAGATGAAATTATTATAAAAGGCAAGCATTATATTATTGAAGATTCATTTGTTTTTGTGAAAAACCCTGATAATACAAAAGGCGAAATTTACGGCAAATATGTTAATGGCAAAGTTGTAAAATTACATCATTATGAAAAAGAAATTGAACTTTAATATTTTAAAAAAAATTTTTCGTGTCATTATTTTTATGTCATGCGGATGACACAAATACTAACTTACAAATTATTAAAGCTTAATAAAAACAATATTTTACATTTTAAGATGATATTATTATGATATTATTATAATCGTAGTATTAAATATAAATTAAATGATTGTTATACAACATTAAAATGTTATTATAATTGTCATTATTTTTGTAAACATTTAATTATTTTGTCATTAAATTTGTCAATAAATTTATTAAGTTTAAACTATGAAAAAATGTTTACAAATTTAATGACAAAATAATTAAATGTTTACAAAAATAATGACATAACACTGTTATACAAAACTCACGCGCGCGCGAGACAATTGATGATAATTCAAGTAGTATTTATTTTAAAACTAAAATATTTTATATTTACCATCAGTATTTATTATTATTATAACAAATTTTAAAATAAATAAACACTTAATCTCATATAAAACATAAAATATTAATAACCGTCATCCGAATGACATTAAAATGATGACGCGCGAAATTTTTTTATTTTTTACCCAAAGTTTGAAATAAAAAAATTCAATAGCTTAGCATAAATCAATCTCGTCATCAATACCAGGTACAAATTCAGCAGATACATTAGTTGAATCGTCATTAATAATTTGTTTTTTAATTGCAGTTAATATTGTAACCATCTGATTGTCAAGTGTTTTAACTCGGTCATATTCAAAGCATTTGGTTGCGAATAATTCCGCGTCATTATTAGTAATTGCTTCAATAAGCCCAGTAATAAATTTTCCATTGGAACTTGAACTAAATGTATAGTCAATGGAACAATAATGAACATACTCATTATTAATTTTTTCAATTGGACTGTATACCATGATTGTTAATAATACCATCGTAATATATTGTTTAATTTGAAATTTACCCAAGTTCATTGATTGATAATAATCAATAATTTGGTCATAAATTTCGCGTAAATTTTGCCAATTACAATTTGGTTTTTGAAGTTCTAATTCAGCCAATTTGCACAGACACCCAACAGAATCAGATTTAGATTTTCCACTTAGCTCGAAAAAATTTTTCGCTTTTGTATAGTGTTCAATAGCTTTTTCTAACTCGTGCTCTTGTTCATATACACTAGCAATTTCCCTAGCTAACTTACCTGCCCGGTCAAAGTTACCAGATTCCACATACAATTCTAATGCTAAAAATTTACAATCAATCCGTTTAGGATGTTTGATTTTATCATAACAAAAAGCAGCATTGGTATAACATTCAATAGATTCAAAATCGGAACTGATAGAAAATAGTCCATCTGATGGATTTGTTTTAATATACTGTGCGGCTTTTAAATACGCATCACCTGCTTTTTCCCACGCGTTTTCTAATTTATAGGTGTTTGCTGATTTTTTTAAAAGTTCATACACATCTTCATATCTTTTACTTGGATTAATTAAATAACTTATAGAAAAAATAGTAATTAATGAATTGGCCATTGTTTCAAAGTCTGCACCCGACTTTGTATTGGGTTTTCCATGGTTTAACATTGGATTTTATTTAATTTATAATGAAAAATAAATAAAATCAACTTTTTTACATAATGTAATTAGATTCTGTTTCAGGTTCATCAGCATTGGCTGATTCAATAGATTCAGTTTTTCCATCTAATTTAGTATCGTCAATAATTTTTTCTGATACAATTTTAGTGCCATAATATTTGTCAACTTCTTCGGTGGTAGCAAAATCAATTAAACGACCGATAGATCTAATTTGACTATCATTTTGATTAACACGTTTATCCATTACTTGGATTTTAACGTAATCTCCAGCCATTAATTTCTTCTTTTTGTTTTTATTTAAATAGCCATCAGGAATATCCCAAACATTAGTGTCAACATTTTCCTTAGGAATAAAAAACATAATAGGACCATTAATTGCAACAACTAATTCTTGGTTAATAACTTTAACCAACCCGATAATTACTGTATTTTCAACAGGAATACATAATTTACAGTGATATGTAATATTATATATTGCACTTCCATTAAGATTTTCAGGTGGCATAACACCATCAGAATATTCAAGAATTCGATATACTTCATCAACATAACCATTTTTATTACATTTTTTTTCTACTTTTTTTTTCAAAATAATTTTCATGTTATTTTTAATGTCTGAATTCATATGATAGGGTTCAACAGAAATGCGAGTATACTGTTTAATATTACGATATGGACTTACAAGTTTCATTAGTTAATATTAAAGATTAGATATTTTTAAATATGTTTTTGTCAATTTTTTTTTAAATTTTAATAGCTTATAAAAATTATAAAATTATTTGTTACTTTCAGAATCTGGATTTGCACTTGGACAAGCATGTTTGTATAAAAACCAATTATTGATGTAAACAACAGAACACGATACAGCCAAACTGATTAAAACAATTGAACCTACAGAACTAAGACAGTTTAAGTTTCCCATTAATATTATAAAAAATTTAACTTTAAATAATTTGCATATGGAAAAATTTCTATATGATATTATATAATTATGAGTTACTTTAATAAAATTTTAGGGGGAAATATTCCCTTAAGTGTATTAGAATCAATGGGTAATAATAAAAAAAACTATAAACTTCAACAAGAATTTTCCCACTACCAAATTAGAGAAGGTATGGAAGATATGTCAATGACTAATGATATTAATGATATTATGAAAACCCAATATGGTTCTATTGTTACTAAAAGTTTAGAACTAAATCGTGATAAAGTTTTAGAGGGATTAAGAACTTTAGTATCTAATTCATTACGTGTTGCAATTATTACCAATTCAGACAACTTGGTAAAATTACCACAAGCATCTGATTCTAAACAATCTAAAGCAATTTTATCAGCATTTACTAAAACATTTAGTGAACAATTTTTAATTGAAATTAAATCTTTAAATTTAAGTTACGACTTGTATAATTTACATACTAAATTAGTCTATTTATCTGGTTTAACAGGTGAATCAGCAAAATCAATTGATGATATGAGTAAAAAATTAGCCTTAGAGTTAGAACTTGGAAAATCATTTACTGTTGATACTTTTATTGATATTGAAGAAACTTTTTCCAATATGATAAGACCATCTGATATTTCCCGCTGTGTTGATAATTTAAGTTTTGGTTGCTTATTTAATGAAATTTTTGTTAACAAACTTGCTTTGTCAATTCTTAAAGTTTGGGAAACAATTTTAGATAGTATTATGGGTTCATCTAAATACGATAAACTTATTGTGCTTTATGCATTCGGTGTTGCATTTTCAGATGCCATTTATTCCAAGAAAAATTCTAATCCAAAACTTGTTGAAAACTTTGGTTTAAACGTGGCAAACTCAACAAAAATGTCTGATTCAACTAAAATTAAGGATTTAAAACAAATTGAAAAGAACATTGATCAAAGTAAAGTAATGTCAGGTATGACTGCAATGGTTTCAAGTGCGGTAACTAACGCTGTAAATAAAAACTCAGCTGATTTACTTAGGTCTATTGCTGCTTCAAATAAGATATCAGTTGGCAGTGCTTCTGGTGGTAGCTTTACTTTAAAGGGCGTTAAACAAGTTAATACAATTGAACAAGAAACAAATGCAAACTTTGTTCAACAAGTTACCACAAAAGTAATAAATGATATTGGTTCCAAACTTAAAGAGAATATTAATATGGCCAGTAAACAAGCATCTTCTGATGTTAAAAAATTAACTTCTGATGAAAAATCAAGTTCTTCAATTGGTGGAATTATTGATTCTGTTGCAAATGTTGCCGGTAAAGGAATTGAAACTTTAGGGAAAGTATTAGAAATTAGTGCCGGAAACTCAGTTGAGCAAGATACATCTAAAGATATTACTCAAGAACTAAAAGACACATTTAATTTAAATCAAAGTTTTAAGTATGAAAAGAATGACGAAGTTAAAAATGCATTAGAAAACATATTATCAACAGAAAACTTGGCTAAATGTGCGGCTGATACTAAAGCAGAAAACTCAATTGACTTAGGTAAAATTAGTGTGACTGGTGATATTGTAATTGGTGAAGTAGAACAAGCAAACGTTGTTAAAGATGTTATGAATTGCGCATTTAACCAAACTGTTATGAATGATATATCAAATAAAATTCTTAATGATTACGATAAAATGATAACTCAATTAATTGAAAACGTTGATGAAAAACTTGATGAACAAACAAAAACTGCTGTCCAAGGTGATATTTATGCTGCAGGTGTTGCTGGTTCTGCTTTGTTACAATCTGCAGGCGAAGCTGTATCAACCGCTGCTAAAGGCGCAGGTGAAGGCTTAAGTACCGCTGCTCAAGGTGCAGGTAAAGGAATTGAATCTGCCGGTCAAGGTGTATCAACTGCAGCCAAAGGTATTGGTGAAGGTATTGGTTCAGTTATGAGTGGACTTATGGGACCTTTGATTGCAGGTGGTGCAGTTTTAGTTATTTTAATTATTGGTTACGTAATTTTCAAATCAATGGGTGGAATTAAAAAGTCAGACGTTGACATTGGAGGTGACGATGAATAAATTTAAATTTATAAACATTAATAAAATTTTTATAAATTAAAACAGTATTAAATTAACAAATAACTCTTAATTTAACTTTTAAAATCTAACAATTAAGAGCAACTGAACCAGGATAACTGGTTTCCTCTCTGAGACTTACAGTGATTGGAGGAATTTCTTTAGACTCTTCCTCAGATAGAACACTAAATGTTACCATTGAAGGAACAGGGTCAGATGGTTCTACGTCTGCAACTTCTCGCATAACTTGGGCCATTGATTTGTCCAAAGATTCAGAGCCAAGAAATTCAGCATAAACCATGGTAGTTCCAACAACAATCATTGACACATTGGTTTTAAACATTTGTTCATAATATTGTTTGAATTCACCAAGTGTAGAGTTTTTGTGGTATTCAAACTTGGTCCATGAGTTCATTGAAACACCTGCAACATCAATTTTTGAAGCTTCAATAGGGTCAGAATATACTAACACAGGTTCAGCTAAATTGATAAAAGTGGAGCGATAAGAGTCAACTTTATTAAGCCCACATAAATACTTTACCATTTCTAGTAAAACTAGACCAGATACAGCAGATGTGGTAGTTGCAATTGCAGGAATAATACGACCAGCAATACCTTTAGTTTGTTGACGGTCTGCTTGAGGAATACCATAGTTTCCTGCACGAAGATTTGATGCAGCACAAACCCAATCAATATGCCAGTTAGTGTCATCATCCTTTTCAAATTCTTGTCCAACATAGTTGGCAGTAAAATTGCTAGGTGCACCAATTATAATTTTATCATTTGAATTAGTATGTTTTTCCATTTTATCAAGCTCAGCATCGGAACTTGCAATTTCCATTTGCTTTGGTACAAACTTGACTGGTTCATAAGTTCCAATCATTTGAACTAGTTCGTCCTGAGTGAAATTATCAGGAATACCTGAACAACGAGCAATTAGATGAGTAGTAGCTTCAACATATTTCAAGTGAAGACTATTGTTAATATCAAATTGTACAGGTTGAGGGCAACGTTTACCAGCTGACCAAAAGGGTACACCAGGTGCAACTTCATGGTCAGGTTTAAAAGTATGAAGTAGTTGAACAATTTGGTTATGATAGTTTTCAGTAAACATATCAACAGCCCAACGAGCGCATCCGACTAGACCATCAGTTTGAGTAGGATATTTGATTGTAAAGAGATTAATGTCTTCAAGAGCTGTAGCTTGTTCAATTTGACTTAATTCACCGATATAATCAGGATTAGAAATCCATTTGTTCATTGTACTTGGAGCTCTGTTAAAGAACTCAAATTGGTCCATCGCCCAATGAATTGTATGTGCAATTTCATTTGGGAATGATTTAATGGTGCAAATTGGAAATGACTTTTCTTGTTCAGGGTCAGATGAAGCAGAATAAGTTTCGGTAACAAATGGAATTACTGGTTGAGTATTACCTTTTGTTCCAGTTGTACCAGATTCAAACAAAGGCAAACCAAACTTAAAGCATTGTTCATCCATGAATCTACGAGCTTTGATATTATCAAGTGCATTTAAAACTCCAGTAACTCGACTCATTACTCCATTGGAAAAACCAGTATTATCTGGACCAACTTTTTCAAGGTGAGAAGTAATGCGCATGTTAGGTCGCATTAACTTGACTGCACCTGCAGCGGTTACACTTTTAGGTTGCCCAATATGTTGAGAGCGGAAAAGGAATTGACGGTTAAGGTTAGACTTTTCAATTGAATCAGGGTCAGTCAAAATAACTTCACCAGAACCAAGAGAACTATCGGCAACACCCATAAAAGCAAGATTTTTTAAATGTTCGCAACCAATAGCACCAGAACCAACCATGAACCAGGTGCTGTTTACAAGTTTAGATTCAACTTCAAGCCCATACAATTTACCATAAGTGGTTTTTGCTTGTCTCCATCCTTCAGGTTCAGACTTGGGTACAAGAGTATTATCAGACCAAGTAAACCATTGAGATACTGGCATGTATTTGTTGGTAACTAATTTGATTGCTTCAGATGAAGCAATAGAACCCATTAGTGAAACAACAGGCATTAGTTCAAAACAAAAAATTCTTGCATGTTCAGATAATTTGACTCCGTGGGTTTCAAGGAATGATGTGGTATCAGCATCCCAACTTGAACCCATTGAATCTATAAGAGTTTTAGATTTGTCCGAGTCCAAATGTGAAAACATTTTAAGATAAGTTTGAACTAAGTGACTTGCATGTTCCATATCAAATGAAAATGACAAAGTAGGATTGGCAACTTGATCAGACCAGGGAGCATGGACAACACTCACAGGCTTTTTAACATGGGTAGCAGTACCATTAATAAAAACAAATGGTTCATCGGAATTGCTGGTAAAGTCTACAAGATTAAAACTAGTTGGGTTATTAACTTTGATTTTCCACTCTTTATTAGCAAAACTATCAAGCCCAGTTCCTTCTAGATTAATAAAACTAATAGTATCGCCAGATTGGAAGTCATGAGAAGCATGAGTTGCACAGGTTACTTTGCCATCAAAGCTAATTGCACCAATTTGAACTGGTTCAATATTTTCACCAGTTGCGTCAGTTACAATATGAGAATTACCTGCATCAACAAAGACAACTCCGCTAACTCCGCGTGAATACAGTACAACAAGTTTAGTGCCTTGGCTACGAACCCATTGCGCAACTTGATTAATTACATCAACAGGTTGGTTAACACAAATTGTTACGTCTTGTCCTACTTGATATGATTCAGTAGTATGAATAGTAACATATGGATTCAATTCTTGAAGTTTAGCTTGAAGGACTTGAGATTTTCCCATACCAATTGTTTCTTCCGAATAATAAAATCCAGTTTCAAGGTCAGAAGATTCTACAAATGAAGAATCGCAAAGGTAAATATTTTTGATTCCACCAAGTGCAAGGTTCTTGCCAATTTCAGTTCCAAGTCCGCCTGTAAGTCCCATAATTAGAACAGAACTAGTAGACATCTTTTTTACCGCTTCCTCACCATAAGTGCGGATTTGACGGTCGTAAAGGTTATTATCAATATTAGTATTAATTGCTGACATTAATATTTAGGGTAATTAGAATAACATTAATTTAATTCAATTTTTTGTAAAATAATATATAGCAATTATTATATGGATACTTATTATGAAAAGTACTTAAAATATAAAAATAAATATGCTCAACTTAAAAATAAGATATTAAAAATGAAAGGAGGTAGTTTGTCAAATTTAACTAATTCTTTAGTTATGGGAGCTGGACCAGTTGGTTTATTAAATACATTGGCACTATTAACAAGATATCCTTATAGAACAACTGGAGATATTAATTCAATTGATTCAAACAATATTTTTTTAGTTGGTAAAGAAAATCCTTGGAGACCACAAATTTTTTTCCTTCAAAATAGTTTCAGAGAATATAACTCAATTGATTTCATTCGTGACATAGATATGGAAACCTACCGTCATTTAGAACAAATAGGTTGTTATATTGGTTCTCCACCATCAACTATGACACCATTTTGTTTTTCAAGGTATGAAAATAGCCAAACAAAAAATTATGTTCCATCGGCACTAGCAGTAAACTCAACAGATATTAGAGCACCATCACAAATGACCAATAATCAAAATGTTATGACAGAACCAATATATTTAATGCATCACTTATCATTTCAAGTTACAGATTTTGAAACAATATTATTGAACAGAATTTTTCAAATTAACCAAGAGAATATTAATTATTATTGTGCACATTCAGAAGCCAGAAATTTTGAAGAAAAAATAACTTGTTTTATAAATAAAGTTGGTTCAAGTATATTTAATGAAAATTGTTCACTAGATCTATTTAAAGCTCTTGTAGTAAAGAATTACTTGGTAACTAATAATCAAATTTCAATTAGTGATTTTAAACCATTAGTTATTGTATTACATCCAATTAATAAATATTGTAACATAAATACATGGCTCTTATATAAATTGTTTATTTCCAATTACACCGAAGAACAAATTCAAATTTATAAAAAAACTATTAAAAGCCACTATATAAGTAAATTAGACGAAGATCAAACAGGAAATTCATTTACTAATTTATGGGATGTTAAAGTATTACCAAATGGAAGTATTTATTTAAAAACCTCAGCTAATAAAACTAGAGCGGGTTCAAAATATTCTTTATCAAGAACAGATTTAACAAAATGTGCTAGTGAAAATATTTGTACACCAAATGGTGATATAATATTTTTAAAGTCTGAAGATTATGAATTTGTTTTTGAAGCTGAATCAAAAAATAAACAATTTGGTTCAAAATCAGATTATTACTACTTGAAAAACAGAAGTGAAATGACAATTGATAAAAAAAATAAGTTTATTTTACAAATAACCCCATTATTAGCTCGTTCACTTGGTCGAAATCATATTATTGAAGTTCATACTAGTGAAAGTCAACATGATTACTATTTAATTATTGATAGAAAAATAGTTGAAGAGGTTGGTAACATTAAAATTCAATTTGAAGTTAGAAAATTAACTCCAAGCCCTTTATCAACAAAGTTACATGACATGAGATTAGATTTAAATTCAAGTTTTCTTGAAATGTTATTACCAATTAGAACTATAACAGAATTTGCCCGCCCTGAATATGAAACTATGTCAGTGAACGATATTATAAAAATATTTAATCAAAGCTTATATAGAGAAACCGACCCATTAGTTCAATCTACAATTAAACTTCTTAGACACTTGTATACTCAAAACTTAGATTTGATATTAATAAATTCTGGAAGGAGAAAAAACGTTACAAGTATAAAGAAGATTAATACATTAGGTTTTGAAGAAAAACCATTTGATTTATCTAAAACAAACCCAGATGAGGATGCAATCGTATATGCAAGTGTTTGGATGTTTGAAGCCAATAATACAAATAATAAAATGTTTTACTCTGATAAATCCAGTAAAATTATTAAAACAGACGGTGTAACACAAAGAGAAATTAGCAATATACCTTTATGTAGTGGTCCTAATTGTTTGGCAGGTACCTATGTAGAGAATTTTGAAGAAACTTATAAATTAAAAAATAAAGTAGATAAAAAATCAATAGTAAATCAAGTTTATATTAATAACGACCAAGTTCAATATTTTAATAATAAAATACAGACATCAGGTATACCCAATAGTTCAGATTTAATACATCAGACAAGTGCTGGAAATAACCCACAACATGTGTTTAGAGTTTTTGGTGTAAATTTACATAAAGAAGAAATTAAAAATAGCATAACAACGCCAAAATTAGAAAAGTTTATAGACATATCATCAAATAAAAAGTTTTATTACACAGGAATTCAAGTTTCAACAGAAATAAACATGTTATTACGTAAATTTAAAGGTTCAGATTTGGTTAATGTTTTTAAAAGAAATTTAATTTTAAAAAATCTTTATATGATATCCTATTTATATTCACAACATGATTACTTTGATGAGACAGATGATGATGATATAGTTTATTTTATAGGAAAAATAGATGAAAAATGGAATAATACATATGGTAAAACAAAACCAACAAAATTAGATAAAGTACATGAAACACCAATTAATGAAACTTTTGCAACAGTTTTTCCAATTACTTTGAGATATAAGGTTAAAACAATAGAATCACAAGAAATTAACGGGAAAGTAAAAATAATATTTAACTTAGGTGATTCAAATACAACAGTAAATTTTTTTAGTGGTACTGGTTTAAATACAGGTATCTTAAATGTTAAAAAAATTTTAAATGAATATAAAAAAAATATTCAAGCTGAAGAACTAAATTGTTTAAATAAATCTTACGAAAAAAGTAATAGGAGAACAATTTATAACTCTTTATTAAGTTCTCAAAATTCTTCAATATTATCTGTTCAAAGAAACTTTGAAAATAATTATGGACCTTTTATTCAAAATGTATCAAATAAAAGTTTAGAAGAAATAAATCGTATAATAGATTCAATAATTTCGAAAAAAAAAATTAGTCCATCTAGTGGAAGAATATATGTTATTAATAGTTTATTAAATTCTTTTGATAAAATTTTTAAATTATTTGCGCAGTGTGAAAATGATAAACATAGGCCAAATGATACTGGTTTTAGGGTTGAAATGCTTGACAACGAATTATCTGATTATAATAAAATATTGAAAGCACTTAAATGGAATTTATTTGTGTGTTTATATAATTTAGTTGAACCCCCTGTACTTAGTTCAAGAATTGATTATGACAAAGAATCAATTACTTATTTAAATAACTTAATTTATAACTACTCTGACTTTTGTAATTTTAATAGAAAACAAGAAAATAAAAATTATTATTGTGATAGTTTAGAAAACACAACAGAACCTGTTGAATATGATCCAACAAGAAGCGAAGGATTATTAATATCGCATGAATTAACAACATAAAAATAGTGTTGTATATTAGAACACTTAAATAAAGTATAAATTGATAAAAAATTGTCAAAGCACTTTTGGTGCGATACAAATTTGTTAAATAAAAAGAAAAACAGTGTTTTTAGTTTTAATTAAAAAAATTGAAAAAAATATTTGTATATACAATTTAACATTATTTATGCTTGTTCAAGTAAATATTAATACATATAATACTAAGTGTGATACCTTTATTAAAGAGTTTGAAACCACTTGTGATTTTGAACAAATTAAAGAAGATTACATAAATAAATTAGATTTAATAAATACAATTAGTAATTTTAATAAATCTAAAATATACTTTTTTACTGATAACATTGTAATTCGCCCAAATACTAAACTAGAAAAAGTTGTTGAACCAGGACGTAAAAGATTATTTGTAGTTGCGCTGTATGATTATGATAATAATTTTGCATACACAAATACATATATATGGTTGTCAAATGTAACCTATGGAAATTACTATTTGTATTGTCCGCAAAACATGACCATAAAAGAAATAATTAATAAATATGAACAACATTTGGCATCTATTAATATTAAGCCAAATAAAATAATACTAACTAATGCAGGACGAAGAGTAGATGAAACTGATACTGTAGGAACATATTCACAATCATCATTATATGCTGTTTTTACAGTTCAAATTTATTAATAAGTTGGTAAAAACATTTTGTATAATAAAATATATGGAAAATTTAAAATACAAAAAAATACATTAATCTTAAAATAAAACAAAAAGGCGGTAAATTACATGATGTTACTTTTTGATAACCCATTTTTTAAATTTAAATACGTAAATGGAGATGATATAACAAAAGAAATTGAAAAAATAGGTAAAATGTCCTTACAAGAACAATCAGATAGTTTGATTGTAACATTTGAGCCTGATGATAATAAAATAAACACAATGAGAAGACTAACATTAAGGGATTTAATTTAAAACTTGATGAACTTATGAGTAAGTACATTAATCTTATTAGTATTTGAATTAAATTTAATTTTATTACCATTATATGACCTTAATATTCCCGTTCCACTAATTGCATCAAAACAATGGTAATTAACAGGAACTGAAATTGTGATATCAACATATTTACCATTAGCATATCCAATTGTAATAAAAGTAATTCCAGATTTTTTTTTACCATAAGAATATTTTGATTCCCAACATACTCGACCAGTAGCAATCAGGCCTCTAAATTCACACATATATTCATTTGGTTCTAATGGTGTATCATCTTCAATTATATTTAAGTACATATCTGGCATAAACGTATTGCTAATCCAATAACCACATATTTTAAATTGTGTAACCGTGTCAGTAATATTTTCAAGTTTTTCATTAGGCTTTCCAACTAGTTTATTTGCTGATAGCACATATGGTTTTTTATCAAGTGATAATTCAATACCAGTCATCTTTGCTTCATTATAATGTACCCACTTACGATAGGAGCTATGTGAGTTATTTAAAGTAGATAACCAGAATTGAACAGGATTATAAATTTTATTGTATGCGAGAGCCCACACTAGTTTTCCATAAGATATTGCATGTGATTTACAAAATGAATATCTACGAAGGTCATTAAGAGATTTAACCAGTTGTGTTTTTTTTGCTGGACTAACTTTAAATTCTTCCAATAGACCATCAAATTCCTTAATTAGTTTGGTTTTATTTTTACTAAATGCTCGTCTATATTTATCTGCTTGTGCATCATCACAATTAATACTTGATTGAATAAATTGAATAGCATCATCGTCAAAAATTAAATAATTACCAAATTCACCCCTTTCAAAATCCAGTATTGCTTGAGTTTTAGAACCAGAAGCTGCTGCAGGTCTTACTAAGGCCAAACAGAAGGCAACATCCATAGGACTTTTAGGTTGCACACAAACTAATAATTTTCTCATAGCTGGAGATTCAGCAAATGTTAGTCCAATATTGTTACCGCGAGCAAATAGCTTTGTTATGTTTGGGTCTTCCGAACAGTATGATTCAATAGGTAATGAACTAACATCAAATAACTGAGACAAACCCCGATTAGATAAAATATCAATTTTAAATAGGCCATTTGATGCTACCTGATCTTTATTATAAGTAATTTGACGTCCATATTCACCAGAACTTATTTTTTTATTTGTTTTTTCCAATTTGATGTCATCTGGTACTTTGTCGTCATAAATAACAATTCCACCACAATGCAGCGAATAACAGCGCATAGTACCAATTAATTCTTTTTTTGTTTCATCAATTTCTAACTTCCATTTGCTAAAATATTTTGAATTGCACTTAGCTCGTGGAATAAATTTGCTTTTACCTTCATGTTTAATTTGAGCTTGTCTAATAGCTTCTCTCGTTGCTGATTTTTCTTGATAAATAACATGATTGCTAATACGTGCAACTCGTTCTGGCCAATGTGTGTTAATACGAGAAAAAACTTCATCACGCCTATTATGTGGAAAGTCAAAATCAATATCTGGCATTGTTTCTCGTGATTCATTTAAAAATCTAGCAAAACTTACATTATCGGCAACTGGGTCAATATTAGTAATACCCAAACAATAACATACTAGTGATGAACCAGCAGAACCTCTTATAATATGAGGAATATCAGATACCAAATCTAATAATTCAACAACTTGTAAAATATATTCGTAAAATTTTTTATTAATTATTACATTAAATTCAGTTACTAATCTATTTAAGTAAGTTAAATTTTTTGGACACTTTCTTTTAAATTTTCCAATTATATTTTTTGCAATTGGATTTTCCATAATTTCATAATTAGTTTGGCTCATAGGATTAATATTTTAAGCATCAAATTAATTTAATATTTAATCAATATTTTTTATTAATTTATGTATATGCAAAATTATAAAGAAAAATATTTAAAATATAAAAAAAAATACATTGAGTTAAAACAAAAAGGTGGACATTTTGATTATTTAAAATATGAAAGTTTAGCAGTTAATGACATAGAAATGTTAAATCATTTAGTTACGCCAATGAATGCATACAATATAGTTGATTCATCAAATAATGACATTTTAACAACAACAGGTGTTGTTGACTGTGTTGTAGTAATGATTTATAATAAAAATCATGGAAGATACATCGGGCATTTTTTAAAATTTAATGAATTCGAAGATGCTCTTTCAAATGCATGTGAAATTAATAGAAATCCCGAATGTGATATGCGAAATGATGGTATATTATATTCAAATGACTTGTGTTCAAATATTGATTTTATGAGTACAGACAGCGGAGTTCAAGTTAAAACATTTGTTAAAAACTCTTCTAAAATATCACAATCATTACCTAAATGGATTACTGATAAAGATACTGTAGTTCATATAGTAAATTCATCAGAACTATTTAAGGTATATTCCCGATACAATCAAATTTTTGAAAAATACAAGAATTCATTTAAGGGGAAAATTAAATTATATTTAAAAAAATTATTGAATGAAGACAAAGATCTTTTAAGGTCACAACAAGTACTAAATATTGATGAAATGGATGCAGCATTAAATTCTCAATCAAATATGTATTATCAAATTTTTGGCATAAAACCAAATGGTAATATTTTTGGTATGGGAAAAGATGATTTGCAAACTGAAAAATATAGAAATTTTTATAAATCAATAATAATAAACAGATTGGCAGCACCAAATATAAATAAAAAATGTATTGTTCCATATTTTTTAAATATGGAATTATTTTATAAAAATGAAGAGGAGTTGAAATGTATTGGATTAAAAGATAACTCCAAAAAGACACCACTCTATTCAGATTTTTCAAATAGTTTTTTTGATTTTATTGAAAAAACAAAAAATTGAAAAAATAAAATATATATATTTAATAATTAATATTAATGTCCCAAATCATTAATATTAATACAATTTACAATACTACAATTACCATTCAAATATCCAATACAGACACAATTGATTTTTTAAAGTCTAAAATTCAAGATATAATTGGTGTTCATCCAGATTGTCAATATCTTTATTATAATGAAGTGTATTTAGAAGATAACAAATTACTATCAGATTATAATATAAAAAATCAAGATGTAATTATCCAGTATGATAGAATAAAAAAATAAGTTTTTATTTTATAATATTTAATATTTAACAGTTTCAACTTTACCCATCATTCCATCGGGTAATCCAACAGTTCTAAAGTGAACATGTTTAGGTATAACTTGCCCTGATGGAACAGTATAACCAGAACCTTCAACTATTTCTAAAACAGCATTACCATTTGAATCTGACATAACAGCTCCTGAATTTGCATAATCAGAATATGCATCAACTACAGGAGTTTTTTCTCCTTTTTGATAGGCAGACCAATAAATAATTTTAGTATTTGGTTTAGTTTTAATAGTTATTTTTTTATTGGCTCCAGTTGGTTTTGTCAAGGGAACTAAACTAGATGGCATAATTCCAACACCTAAAAATGGTAACCAGGTGGTTTGCTTAGATGCTAACCATAACGCGCTAAAAGCAACAATAACATAAATTATTTTATCAATTGGATAGTTAACTTGAAGAGATTTATTAATATTTGAGGACAAAAGTTCCACAAAGTTATAACCTAAAGCTGTTGCGCCCCAATTAATAGCACCGATAAAAACAATAGCCAATAAAATCATATTTAATTTAGTTTTAAGATAGATTTTATTATACATTTTTTTATTGGAATTTACTTTTGATTCTTCCATATATATGATTATTTAGATAAAATATCTCAAATATAATATTATGGATTTTAAAGAAAAATTAAAAAACTTTGTTTCCAATTATTTTACCATTAAAAAAACAATAAAAAAAGCGGTAAAAGAAAAAGCAATAACACTTGGTTCTGGAGGAAGCTCTAATATTATAATTTTGCAACCTGATTTTGTAATTAAGGTTATACCCGATAAGAAAAATTTTTTGCTAAAGGTTAAACCAAACAATGATTATTTGGAAACTGAAATATATAATAAACTAACTCAAAATTTTTTACTAGAAAATAAAACACCCCATATCGTTGGCCTATATAAAAAATATGTTTTGGAAGATATTAAAATAGCTCTTCCCCACAAATGTTTAACACTTGACCAAAGAATAATGACGCCTTTTGGTAAAAAAGATTGGATTTTAGAAAAACTTTGTGACGTTAAAAAATCATATGAGGAAAAACAAATTGATAAAAAAGCAACAATAATTATATTGGAAAATTGCCCCACAACAATTTCCGAACAGCTACAATTGCTTTTAGGCAAAAAACTAAAACCAGATGAAAAAATACACAAGTTTAACCAATTTATTAAAAGAGTACTTTTTCAGTTTATGTTAACACTTGGAAAGATTCATCTTGAATATCCTGATTTTATTCATAATGATTTATTTTTAAGAAACATTCTGGCTGTAAATATTTATGAATATGAACCAACAGATTATGTTGAATACAATCATTTAGGTAAAAAATATTATTTACCAGCAAATGGAATTTATATTAAATTAAATGATTTTGGTTATTCATTGAACATTTTGGCATCAAACTCAACACTTGAAAATGAAATAAAAAATACTCCCAATAATAATTTTGAAATTAAAAATCCATTTAGAGATGTGTATACATTTTTATTTGATTTATATGATGGCCCAGGACTTGGAGCCCAATCTGTAAAAACAGTTATAAACAATCAAATAAAAGATACCAAACTTAAAAATGCATTGACATCAAATTTTAAGAAACAAATTGGTATGTTTTTTAACTATAAACAAATAGATAAAATACATTCACTTAATATGGGTAGTTTAGATTGGTTATGGAATATTTCTGAATCGAAAATATTAATGGGAACTGTAAAAAAACCAAATGATTATTTTAAGTTAAACCTATTTAAGCATTTAACTATTTTACCAGATAATTGTCGTGTTGTAAAAATTTATAATTAAATATTATCTACAATAAGTGGGCCTATTTGTAGTGGTCCTTGAGATAAATAAACCACATCATTTATATTAATTTTTGTTCTTGGTCCAAATATATATTTGATAACAGGTTTTGATTTTTCTATTTTAACAAGAGCATACGAGTATGTTTGGGTATCCATGTTATCAAGTTTTTCTCTTAAAACAAGATTTGGATTTATTTGTTTATTTAATGCTTCATAAATTAAATAATATTGTCTGTATGCGGTATTATAAACGTAACCAAGTAATTGATATTTTAGGCCAGAATTTTTAATTTCTAAAGGATACAAGCTTTTTTCCCTAAATGCTTTTGCTTCGGGTATTATTTCTTGTAATGTATTTTGTTTATGAACTTCAGCAATTGGTCTTTCATTAACTGGTCTGTTAAGTGTTCTTTCACTAACAGATCTGGGATTAACATTTTCACTAACAGGTCTGGGATTAACATTTTCACTAACAGGTCTGGGATTAACATTTTCACTAACAGGTCTGGGATTAACATTTTCACTAACAGGTCTGGGATTAACATTTTCATTAGTTTCACCAGAAGTTTTTCTTAGTGAAATTTTTTCCATTGCTTTATCTAAAAATCTTCTTGGACGTGGTAATCCCATTGTTCTACTAATTTGATCTCCGCCTAAATCTGATCCATTAAAAATGTCAGAATAGTCAGAATTAGCTAAAATCCAGTTATTTAATTCTGATGTATTTGATGGATTTTCATTATAAGCAACAACAAAATCATGTGAATCACCAATAGGTGTTGGTTCAAAAACATTTTTGTCAATTAAATCATATGGATTAACAGCTTGATATGGATTAAAATCATCAAATAAACCATTAGTAAATTCTTCTTTTGTAAGTTTTTTGGAATGATTATTAATATAAACCAATAAAACAATAAATAATATTATGTAAATTAATAATTTCATATAATATTAAATAGAAAAAAATAAATTATTTATTTTCGATTCAAAGTGATTTAATTAGTTCAAGATTTTTTTTGTTTGCTTTTTCCTGACCAATAGTTAATGTAAGTGTTAATTCATTAGCTGGTATTGTTACAATAGCTTTTTTTTGCTGGATTTTAACACGACCAATTTCTTGAACTTTACGAGTTATAATCCAATCTCCCGAACTCTCATCATAATCTACTTCCCATTTTTTATTTTGTGCAACATCGACAAAACGAACTACAATTGGTAAAATTTTTTTATCTTGATATTTTTCTAAAATAGATTGGTAATCTGGTTCTTTTTTAGATGATTCAACTGTTGTTTTCATTGTGTTTTGGATTTTATCAATAATTTCATTAATTTTTCTTTCAATATCATATTGATAATCTCGTAAAGTTATATGGTATGCAGATAATGATTTTTGAATATCGCGCTCCATGTTGTAATATGTGTCTCGTAAAAAATAATTTTTCTGTATAATTTGACTTAGTTCAGTTAAGCTATGTGTAATATCTTTTACAACCCATGGAAATTCAGGAAGATTACCAATGGAATTCATTAGTTTTCTAGTAATTTGTAATCCAAGATCTAATTTATGTATATCAGTTGATAGGTTTGCAATCATAACCACAAAATATGTTTCATTGTTGTGAGAAAAAGTATGAAAATCTAATTCTTTCATTCCCTGAATTGTTGAATTAAAACTTGTTAAAATACCCCATTTAATATGATGATTAATCATATCAGATTGTAGTTTATTAATTTCTTCTTTATTAACAGTAGTAGTATAATTTTTACTTTCTAACATAATCACGCGACTATCGGGAAGATATAACCAAGCATCCCCCGAATGAGGTACTTGGCTTTTTCTTTCAAATTGAATATCACCATACCTTTTAGAAAAAATTTCTTCGAGAACATTTTCACCAAAATTACCTTTTTTACAGGAATTGGAACTAAGCCCAATTAATTTGGTTAAACTTGATTCCAATGAATTAATTTTATCAGTTATTTCTGAATTATTTATTTCATCTTTAATTTCTTCTTTAATATTTTCAATTCGTTCAATTAATTCATTAAATTCAACCTGCTGTTCAATTTTGTTTTGGGGAGGAAAATGAATTTGATATCCAGTTTTGAATATTTTAAGCAAGAACTTATCAAGTTCTTTTTTTTTAAAATTGTTGAGCATTGGATACTCTTTTTCGTCTAAAGTTAACGTAACTTCAATAAAACCCATTAATTAATACAATGTATTAATTAATAAATTTGTATTTTAATCAATTTTTCCAACTTTTAAATTATCAGGTTGTTTAATTAATATTTTTAATAAATTCATATAAAAGATTAACTCCATGTGATTGAGCGACTTCGTTAATATATGTACCTTTACCCAAATCAATATGAATCCATGGAATTGCTGGATTAATAAAATAATTTAAAAAACATCCAGCAACAATACAACCAGCTTTTGAACTTCTAGGAAGATTTCTAATGTCTGCTACTTTACTTGTTAAAAATTCCATATACTCAGGTCTAATTTTTAAGTAGTCCAAATATTCTCCTATTTCTTCTCCAATTGTAATTAGTTTATCTGAATATTCAATACCAAGGTTATTTGATAAAATTAAACTTGTAATGCCATTAGTTATCGATGTAGTATTGCCAGTTAATGTTGCTACATCAATAATCAGACATTTAGATAAATCTTTACCTGGAGTAAGGTTTAATTGTACGAATTCAAAACCATCAGCTAAACATAACCTACCTTCAGCATCGGTATCTGTAATCTCAACAGTTTTACCCCCAGTTGTTTTAACAACTTGACCGGGACGAGTTGCTGTGTTACCTACCATATTTTCAGTAATTGGGATAATCAAATGTAAATTTAAATTTTTTGTATTACCAGATTTAACAAATAAATTTAATACACTTGTAATAATTGCGGATCCAGTCATGTCAATTTTCATATCTAGCATAGACTCATCTTTAATATTCATTCCTCCTGAATCAAAAGTAATTGCCTTTCCAACCAAATAAATATTTTTTTTTATTGGGTTTTCATTTTTTGGTTTAATATGTACAAAATATGAAGGATATTTTGAACCAGAACCAACTGCTTTTGTTAAGGGAAATTTGTCACTCGAGTTTACATCAAAAACAACAATATCATGAGTATTTGGCACGCGAGTTTTAATGTATTCAAGATATGTGTTAGGGTTTTTATTTGGATCCATAACAATGTTTTTATACAAGTCTAATTCTTGCATTAAATTTATAGATTCTTCTGCAACCAAATACAATTTTATTTCCCTTGTTATATTATAATATTGATATAGCACATCGTGAAGTTTAGCTAATATTTTATTGATTTGAGTTATTCCAATGGATTTATGAAATATTAAATTAATACGTTTAACTGCATTATAAATTTTAATTACGTTTTCAATCTTTTTAAGTTCGGCGACAAGTTCATGATTTTCAAGATTAAAAACATTTAATTTAATAACGACAGACCCTTCACTAGTTTCAATACTAATAGTTTTATCAACCGATTGTGTATTTAAAATAAAATTAACATCTATTTTTTTCATTTATTATGAGTTATATATTTTTTACATATTAAATTAAAAATTTACTGGAAAATATAAGTTTTCAAAATTATTAAACTTAAACCAAGTAATGATTTTGATGTATGAATATTTTATAATAATTAATTAATTAATATAAAATATGGTTTTCACATGATATAACCAACAGAAAAAATACTTTGTTCGTTATTATTTTCTTGTTTATCAAATTCTGCATTTTCACAAGTACTTAAAATTAAACTTGTGACTAGATAAGGATCGGCATTTGCTCCTGGTCTTCTGTCTTCAAAATAACCCTTAGATTCAGTCAATACAGAATTTGGAATACGAACAGAAGCACCTCTATTTGCCCTTCCAAAAGTAAATTTATTATATGATGAAGTTTCATGTTTGCCTGACATTCTTGATTTATTATCTTCGCCATAATTATTCATATGAGCTTGGTGATTTTTTCCAAGTCTATTTAATGCTTGATAAATATGTTCAATACCATTTGATTCCCTCATTGCTTTTGTTGAGAAATTAGTATGACAACCAGAACCGTTCCAGTCAGCATCGGGACCTAATAAAAGTCCAAGAGGTTTTGGATGATATGATATGTTGTATCCATAAGATTCTCCAACCCGATTTAATATATATCTGGATACCCATAAATGATCTCCAGCATCAATACCTTCACAAGGTCCAACTTGATACTCCCATTGGCCAGGTGCAACTTCTCCATTAATACCACAAATTTTAATACCCGAATATAAACATAATTCCATATGTTTTTCTGCTATTTCTCTTCCTAATGCACAATCAGCTCCAACTCCACAATAATATTTACCTTGTGGTTCAGGTTGGATAACTCTATGTTCTTCTGAATAATAAAATCCAAGAGGAAACTTAGTTTTTGGATCAATAATAAAATATTCTTGTTCAATACCAAACCATGGTTCAACATCTTTGTGAGCATTAAATACTTCCAAAGCTAAATCGCGCGTAGAATTTTCTAAATTATTTGAATTTTTATCAACCATTCCACACCAAACCAAGTAAGCCTCGTAATTTGAACTTTGTCTAAATGGATCCTTAAAAATTACACTGGGTATTAAAAAAATTTCAGAGTCAGTGCCTGTAGCTTGACCAGTTGATGACCCATCATAATTCCATGTGGGTAGAGTTTTAATGTTATTTATATTAATTTCATTTTCTAATAAAATTTTAGTTTTTGATCTAAAATTACTTGCTCCATCAAGCCAAATATATTCTAACACAATTTTATTATCCATTAGATAATCTAATAAAATCAGTTTTTAAAACAAAATATATTGTTTTTATAAATTAAAAAATTGATAAAACTACTTAAAACAATATTAGTGTTATTTTATAACAATGGAAAATAAATCAAGTAACGAAAATAAAGTTATCTGTAGAAAATGCGGAGGACCACATTTTACTATAAAATGTGGTAAAGAGAAAAAAGAAGAACCTGTAAAAACCCAACCAGTTTCTTCTACACAATTAGTTGAAGAAAAACAAGACATTAAAGAAAAACCAAATAAAGAATTTAACAAAACTAGTAAAGAAAATACAAATTTTAAGGGCGAATTTAAGCATAAAAATAATAAAGAATTTTCTGACGACAAAGAACACAAACCAAGAGGTGAAAGAAAATATTTTAAAGTAACCTATCGTGTGAAACTATCAGAATTACCAATAGATATGTCTGAAGAAGAAATGATGGAACTAACAACTGATTGGGGTCACGTTGTTAGAATTAAATTGTTAGTATATGAGGAAAGTGCTACTGCATATATTGATTTTGGATATGAAGATGAAGCAGACTATTTTGTTGAAGCAATTGATAAAACACCATTTGAATATCGAATGTTAACAGCATGTAGAGTTGAATCTTTTAGAATTGATAAAAGAACTGATGAAAAAACTGATTAAATTAATTAATTCCAACATAATATTCAGCCATGTTTGGTAAGTTTTTAACAATGTTATTAAAATTAAATTTTTTTTTAAGTTTTTGTTGATTTTTCATTTGCTCAATAAATTTTGTTTCTTCAAGAGGTTTATTTAGATTTTTAATTTTTTTATAGATACAATAAATTAAAAATGCACAAACTAATATTATCCAAGAGTTGTTAAATATTTCTAACATTACTTATACTGATAAAAAAATTAACGTTTGATATATTTAATAATGTATGCAGCTGAACCAGCAAATGAAATTCCAGTTAACACAGACGTTAAACATTGTGTATTTGCTTCATTTTGTGTGTATTGGGATTTTCTTTCTGTCCATAGCGAATATCCACACGACGAAGCAAGTCCAGCGAGTAAAAGTCCCATAATCAAATCATCCTCTGGTTTTTGAGGTGGTTTGGGGAGAAATGTGCCATATCCCATATGAGTAGATTGGTTCCAGTACTTGTTATATTTAAATTTAGTAAGATTACGAAACATTAAATATATTGAATTAAATTAAAAGCATGTAAAAATTTCAGTTTTTTTCATTCTAATTTGATATTAAAATTAAAATAACTAAATTTAAAAAAAATTGAAAAAATATTGACTATACTTTATATATATAACTTATAATGAACTTTAATGATTTATTCGTTACAAATATGATTATTAATTCAGTTACTAAAATTAATACTGGATATTTATTACTTGACATGATTTATATGGGGTTGGTTGCTACAGTAGCTTTTGTAGTTTTAAGCTCAGGATTTAAAAATAAAGTTTACAGGAAAATTGAATCTGTTTATCAACACTACGATAAAACAAATTCAATTACATTCAGTTCAAATGAAAAAACAACATCAAAACGATTCAAGGCAATAATGTTTTGGGTATCCAAACAATCCCATCCAACCGTTAAAAAATTGCTTGAAATTATAGAAACTAAATATTCGCGGAAAATAGATGATTATGAGGAGACAAAACAAAATTGTTATCGTGTTGACCAGAATTCTCAATTTGAAATATCGAAAGATATTTTTGGAAAAATTTCATATCGTGAAAAAGAAGTTACAGATAATTTTGGAAAAACTAAACATGAAGAAGTTGTTTATCTTGAAATATTTTCAAAAAAGTTAAATCTTGTTCAACTTCAAAAATGGGTTGAGGATAGAAACAAAGAATACGAATCCCATGTTAGAACAAAAGCAAGCAGTGAACAACTGCTTGTGGAAATAGGATGGAATTCAAAAGAAAAAGAGCTTGACATTTACTACAATCCTTGGTCATCAAATGCAACATTTTCAAACAGGTTTTTTACTGGAAAAGAAGATATTCTAAAAAAAATAGAATTTTTTATTTCAAGTCCCGAATGGTACAGTGCGCGAGGTCTTCCATGGACTTTAGGATTTTTAATTTGGGGCAAACCAGGTTGTGGGAAAACAGGTTTTATAAAGGCATTGATGAACTTAACTGGACGCCACGGAATTACAATTAAACTTAATGATAAGTTTGATTTGAAAAAATTAAAAGAAGTAATTTATGATGAAGAAATATGCGATAGTTTAATTATCCCACAAGATAAAAAAATTATTATTTTGGAAGATATTGATTGTATGGGAGAATTAATTAAAGATAGAGATTTACAGGAAAAGTCTAAAAATAAAGCAAAAATACCTGATTCTGACATTTCTGATTTTGAGGAAGAATCTGATGAAACAGTAAGAAAAGTTACAAAACGTCTCGCCAACAAAGTAAGCCTTATTACTAAAAAAGAGAATGAAAACGAAAATAACAATTTAAGTTACCTGCTTAATATTTTGGACGGGCTACAAGAATGTCCAGGTCGTATTGTTATTATGACAACAAATAAACCAGAAGTGTTAGACTCTGCTTTGATTAGAGAAGGAAGAATTGACTATAAGATAGAGTTTACTTATGCAACTACACAAGATGTGATTAATATTGTACAACACTATTGGTTTGAAACATCAAGTAAAGAAGAATTATCTGAAGCTTTAGCTTATATTACTGAAGATGTTAATAAATTATATTCACATGCATCCATTGTAAATATGTGTAGGAGCTCGGAGTCTGTACAAGAAACAGTCAGTAAAATAACTAAGAAAACTGAATAATTATTATTTTATAACAAATTTTATTGAATTCTAATGGAAAACAATACGAACACAATGAACAAAATAACAAATACATCAAATATACAATTATATGGTACTATTTATTCTGGTCCAAACAAATTAGGTGATTTTAACTGGATGTGTAATCAACCATTATATTCAAATGTTCTTTTTATATTTAATGACAATGAAGAGTTTCACGATACTTGCAGACAAGGTGCAGGTAATGCTATCATGCGTAAATATAATAAATACAATGAAAAATTATCAAAACCAATATCAGCTGGAATTCCAACAGGAACTCTAATAAACGGTGGATATCAAAAATTAGATGAACACGTTATATCTGTAGTAACAGAAGCAATTGGTGAAATTAAAGAAATTGTTGTTAAGTATAAATATGATGGAATATTTTATTCTGTAGCACCAAATGGAAAATTAGGTACTGGATTATTTGATGTTTGTCCAGAAGTAATTAATTATATTGATATGGAAATTAAAAAACTGTCTAACCATCCTGTCCAAATATTAAAGTAAACAATATGAACATGTCCAAATATTAAAGTAAGTTAAAAAAATTTGGCGTTAAATTATAAAAAAATTTCTTTAAAATTCTATATGCCAGAAGGACCAGAAGTTAAGATTGTTACTGGTGAACTATCAAAAAGACTAGTTGGTAAATATTTAACAAATATTAATATTCTAGGTGGACGCTACCAAACTCATGGACCTCCAAAAAATTATGATAAAATTATAAATTTGCTTCCTCTAAAAATAACAGGAATTCATGCTTATGGTAAATTTATTTGGTGGGAATTTGCTGGTACAGACTGGACCTTATGGAACACATTAGGAATGTCAGGATGGTGGCAAGTTAAAGACGATACTCACAATAACCTTGAATTTATTTATAAAACTAATATTCCAAATACAAAATCAAAGTCAATATTTTATAATGATCAAAGAAATTTCGGAACATTTATTTTTGATACAAAAGTTAATTTAGAAAAAAAACTTGGAGAATTTGGTCCAGATATTTTAAGTTTAGATAAAACAACCAGTAAAAAGTTTTATGATTTGGTTAAAAAAAAGCGAACAGCAATTTGTGAAATTTTATTAGATCAAAAAATAACAGCAGGTTGTGGTAACTATTTAAGAGCTGATGCGCTTTATTTAGCTGAAATAAATCCATATACTATCGGAAAAGAATTATCTGAAGAAAAAATTAAAGAACTTTGGAATATATTAAATCAGTTAGGCTGGTTTTATTATGATAAAGAACAAGGTATTAAAAATAAAGTAATTAATGGAAAATATAAATTTGCAGATACATTTGATAGAGTATTTTTAATTTATTCACAAAAAACTGATCCATTAGGAAACAAGGTAAAAAGAGACCAAGTTAAAGACAGAACCATTCACTGGGTGGAATCAATACAAACAATTTAAAAAATTATATTTATATCATATAGTAATAGATGAAAGATATTTTAATAATATTTGTATTATTGGTACTTATTTACTGGTATTTTAATGTAAGAGGAAAATCAAAGTGTATTACTGTTGTCTCAGAATATTCTGACATTGATTATGTTGAATCAAATAAATCATAAAAAAATATATAACATTATATATATAACAATGAGTTCAAAAGTAAGATATTCAATTAAGTATGAAAAAGAACAAGATATCAACCAAAAAGGTGGTGCACTTGTACTTAAGGAGCCAAAAATTATGTTACTTTCGTGTAAAGAATTTGACAGTGTTGTTGACAATGTTATGTTAAAAGATGGTAATACCATAGTTAAAAAAACTATTGAAAGACAAGATGATGTAACTGGTATAATTGTTTCAGAAGAAGCTCAAGATATGCCTGTATCCAGATATGAAGATTTAGAGAGTCTTGATTCAGATGTAAGACTTGCAACATTAAATCCTATTGCATATGATAAATTTTGTAAAGAATCAAGATTAGAAAAATCATCAAGCAAAGAAGAAACAAAGAAAAAATTTGCAAGAAAAGTAAATAAATTAGTTTCAAACCACTTTTTTAGAGGATATATTAATTGGAATAAATATGATGATTCAACACCTGATATTAAAATGGATTCAACTACAATTATTAATTTAAGAAATGCTGATGTTGTTTATTTAGCATATTTTAGCGAAGATGAACAAGAAGCAACAAAAATTACACATCAATTAATGCTATTATATTCATTGGCTCATTATGGTGCAAAAACAATAACTATTGTTTTACCATTTTTCCCAGTAGGCACAATGGAACGTATTGTTGGTGAAGGCGAAGTTCCAACAGGATATGCATTTGCTCAAATGCTAAATAATATTCCATCAGCTTCTGGGAAAAATAACTTGATTGTATTTGATATTCATGCATTGGCATCAAGATTTTTCTTTCACACTAACTTGAGACCAACAATGGTTTCAATGTTATCATATTATTTAAAACATATTAATGACAAATACCCCGAATCAGCTAATAATAATAATATTATTGTTTTTCCAGATGATGGTGCAAAGAAACGTTTTGAAAAACAAATGCCTAAAAACTATAAAACAATTTTATGTTCAAAAGAAAGAAAAGGTGATGATAGAATTATTAAAATAGAAGAAGGTATTAAAAATATAGATTTATCAGGAAAGACAAATAACTTTTTCATAATTGACGATTTAATTCAATCAGGAGGTACTAGTAAAGAAACTGTTCATGGAATTAAAACTAGTATTAAAAAATTCATTGAAAGTTCAGTTGAAACTGCTCGCAGAGAAGGAAAACCAGAACCACGTGTATCCAATGTTGAATCAAGTAACTTTAAATACTTTGCCATGATTACTCACTTAGTTGCACCTGATGCTAATAAATTTTATGATTTTATTAAACCAACAAGTTTATTAACTGAAGAAGAAATATGCAAAGCAAGAAAATTAGAATTAACTGTTGGGGAAGTTGATAAACTTATTACAACCAATTCAAGACCCTTACGCGGTCCTTATATTAAAAATCATTTAAACACTCATAGTATTGAAAGTGTTAGAAGACTCCAACTTGGAAATAAAATAGATGTTATTGATATATCAGAAATTTTGCATGATGTTTTAATTAACACAAAAGAAACTTTATATATTGCTCCAAACATTATGATTTAAAAAATTGATAATTGAATATAATGATAAATATATTATTATATGCAATTCTAATGATAAATGCCGAATACGTTAAAAATCACCTAACACACCATAAAATTATTTTTCCAACCAACACCCATGATAATAAAATGGCAGGTTTTCAAAACTATGGTCCGCATGGTCTTGTGCTAAAAAACAATATAATTAATGTGTGGAGAAATATTTTTATTGATGATAATATTTATGAAATTGATTGTCCGGTAATTTCCCATGAGTGTGTTCTTAAAAGGAGTGGACATGTTGCTAAATTTAATGATTTGGGATTGGTTTTTACAGATAAAGAAACCAGCAAAATTTTACAAGTATTAAGGGCAGACCATTTTGTTGAAGATAAATGCTCTGAATTAAATTTAGATATTTCAAGTGTAAATTTAGAATCTGGAGAATCAATTAGTAATTTTGTTGAATCAAATGGGTTATATGATAAATCCACCCAGTCAATTCAAATTATTCCAATGAGTTTAATGTTTAAAATACCCACGGTTAGCGATACTTTTTATTTGCGTCCTGAAATTGCACAAACAATTTTTGTTGAATTTAAACAATTTTATGATTATGCTCATGGGAAATTACCTTTAGGTATAGCTCAGGTTGGTAAATCATATCGTAATGAAATATCAGATAAACCATTTGTACGCCTTAGAGAATTTACCCAGGCAGAAGTTGAATTCTTTTTTAATCCGGAAGACCCATATGATTTTCAAATGGATAAAGAATTAGAATATGTACCTATTACAATTTACTCTGCACAAATGCAAGTAGCTAACATAGGTTCCAAGTCTATTAAATTAGCACAATTGTCAGAGTATGTGCAAGACCCAATTGTTCGCATGTTTATTTGTAAATTATACCAATTTGCTAATCAAGTAGGACTTGATATGGACAAGATTCGTTTCCGACAACATAGACCAAATGAAATGGCTCATTATGCTAAAGACTGTTGGGATATGGAAGCAGATATTTTTGGCAAATGGTTGGAAATTTCCGGGCTAGCACATAGGTCTAATTATGATTTAAATGTTCATGATACACAAAAAACATTTTATGTTAAAAAATCTAACGTTCCAATTAAAAAGTACAAGTTAACCCCAAATGGTAAAAAAATATTTAATCAAATGTCACACGATGAAGCGACACAATTAATCAAGTTATTGAACCCAATTGTTTGTGACCCTACTGAATTGGATTCAATGGATTTAACATACTATACTGTAACAGAATTTAATGACTACGAATACATTTTACCTTCAGTAATTGAACCATCAATCGGTATTGACCGAGTATTTTATACTTTAATGTGTCATAATTTGGTGATTAGACCAGATACTACCAGACCAGTATTAAAACTAAAATCAACTTGTTCAGTTTATGACTTTATGTTAGCTCAATTATCTAATCATGTTGACCTTGTTAGTAAATTAAACGAGTTTATGGGTATAATTTCCAAATCAAACAAAAAACCAAAAGTATTTGTTGATAAGTCAAGTACATCAATTGGTAAAAGATATACAAGAGCTGATGAGATTGGTATTCGATATACAATAACAATTGATTTTGATACTTTATCTGACAACACAGTAACGTTGCGCGACTCTTGGGATATGACACAAAAAAGAATGGACTTTGAACAAGCACTAAATTTATTTACGTAAAATTATCGGATTTAAGTAATTAAATTATTAAAGATTTGTACTAAAGTTTAAAATTATTTTGGTTAATAAAATACCACCAATTATATCAGATGGATAATGTACACCTAAATATACTCTACTAAGACCAACTAAATATGGTATTATACTCAAGTTAATATTTATGTTTTTCCTAAGCATATATGAAAGTAAAAAAGCATTTAGTGTATGACCAGATGGAAAAGAAAAAGGGTCAAAGTTCATTGGTTCCAATAGTTGAACTTCAGAACTTGATTGGAAAGGTCTTTTTCTTTTAACCAAATACTTAATTGCAAAAATAACAAATTGACTTGAACATAAAATAAATATTTGTGTTTTGGTAATTTTTCCAAACCAATACAACAGTCCAATAATAAAAATATATAACTTTGCATGAAATGGTGCTGAAATCCAAGCCATTAGTTTGTTAACTGTGGGCTTATTGTCACCGGGTAATTTTTGAAGGTTTTTAATAAACTCAATCTCAATATCCTCCTTCATTTGTTGTTATAGTAATTTAGATTTTTTTTATAGACTAATCGATAAATAAATAATTTAATTATTTTATTTTCTATAATATTTCAATAGGATGTTAAAATTACTTTTTCTAACAATAATTTTATATATAATTATTCAACACCTTTTAGACGATTGTGAGGAACCTGTAAAGTCACCACAAAAAAATGTCCAAGAAACAGAACAAAAAAAAATAGTAAGTGAATCAAACCAAATAAAATCAGTTAACCCAGTTAACCAAGAGTTAGACAGAGCTTATTTGGAAAATCCAAGTATAGCATCAAGAGCTGATTCAGTACAAAATAAATCAGGAACTGTTACCAGTATTAGAAAACCAGCTATTTTAAATTCAGCAATTAAGCCTAAAGCAGAAACACAAGTAACTAATGCAAAAGAAACTTTTGCTGCCGAACCAGTAAAACAAAAATCTGAACCAAAACTATGGGAATTTGATAAACCAAATCCTTGGACTAAAGTAATTCTTAATGACCAAGACGAATATCCTTACTATTTTCACATTAAAATTTCAATACCTTCACTGAATGACTATCAAGTATGGAAACAAATTGTACCAAATCTTGAATTTAATCCAAGATCAGGAGAATTAATAATACCAAGTAAAGAAGAAGCTAGTGCATTAGCTTTAGCAAATTTAATTTGCATTAATTTCACAGGACAAATGTCAATTGAAAATATTTTGGAAAAAAATTTAATTCAAATTTCTGTTTCAAAGGCTCGTAGTTATGAGGTTGTTCAAAATAAATTACGTGAACAAATTATGGAAAATTTATATGGAAAATCCGTAACAAAAGTTCAAACAAGTTTTGAACAAGATTTAGCAAGAAATAGTATTAACAATAATGGTCGTGTTGATTTTACATCCGACCAATTTTCAGATACATTTGAACACTTTACTGACCAATCTCAATCTGGAAATAATACTATAGAAGCATATGACGGGAGCGATTTTTCTTATTTATAAGAAAAATTTATGCCTTACATATTTAACAAAATAAAGTAATGTTCGGGAGCGATTTTTCTTATTTATAAGAAAAATTTATGCCTTACATATTAAATCAAACTGGATGAATAGTTTTTATAAATAAAATATGCATGTATTATACATACTGAAACACCAAAATATTTCATTATTTCAAACCAGTGCGAATGTAGTTCCCATTGTTTATATACAATATATAAGAACAAAACTGGCCAAATTAAATAGTGAACCCAATTAATAACATTTCTATAATTTGTTTTAAAATCTGGTGTTCTTACAATAAATGGAATTGCCAATGCTAAACCTAATAAAACCCCATAAGCTATTTTGTCTGTTTTTTTACCTTGAAATCCAATATAACTGATTACAGGTCCAATTAATAAAATATGTAGCATGTTAATTTTATGATAACTCATTAAACAAATCCAGAAAATATTTTTTATTATACAATAATTTTATTCTATAATAAAATATAATGAAAAAATATAATGGAACAAAATATAGTATTGGTAGGAAAATTCCACCAGAATTTGAAAATCCTATAGATGATACACTGCTTGATATATGTGAACAATTAGTTCCATATTGTGTCAAGTACAAAATAACACCAAATTTTATAACAATATTTAGAACAATATTAGGTATTTTTACATTGTACTATTTTAATTTTACTTCTGACTGGTTTTTCCCAATAACTGGTACAATAATATTTTATTTATTTGATTGTCTTGATGGACACTTGGCTAGGTCTACTAATCAAGTTTCTGTGTTGGGTGATTATCTTGACCATTACGCCGATATTAGTTTTTATATTGTGATGATGATAATTATGATAAACAAAACCTATTCGAATAAAATAACAGTATTGATAATAATTTTAATTTTTACTTATATTTCATTTGTACATTTGGGTTTACAACAAAAAGTTTACAAAAAAATTAAAAACGACATACGAGAAGAAAATAAAATAACAAAAGACGAACAAAAAATTATTATACTTGATGAAATTGATGAAGAATTATTAGATTCATTAAATTCTATACACTGTCTGTCTGACAATAATATCCGATGGACAAAATACTTTGGTACAGGAACAATGTATATGGTTTTATTATTTGCAATATATTATATACAAACACATCCTTAATATAAATTAATTTTATTAACACTTAGTAATTATCCACCATTTGTAGAAATTAATTAGTTTGTGTTTTGAAGCAATATTTACTTTATCTTGAACTTTCCAACCATGTTTTATAACAATTTCTGTTAATTCTGCATCATCAATAAATCTTTCTGTTTTTTCTTCATCGTGTGTCCATTCAAACTTATAAATTGTTTGATTACCTTCAACTTTAAGATAGGATTCTGATTCGGACCAAGTATTAGTACCAGGAGGAGGACAAACAACATTAAATATAAATTTTGTGTTTTCGTGAGTTATAGCATTTAATTGAGTCCAAAATTCATCTGTACAAAAGTGCATAAGTGAAAAGTTTGCAACAACATAGTCATATTTAATATTTGTATTTATTTGATGCCATTTGATAGGAGTATCAGACCAGTTTTCTGCCAAGTTACATGGTGCAAAAACATACACATCTTGATTTTCATCATGGTATTGAATACCTTTAATAAGTTGTTTAACATCTGCATCAAGTCCCAAATAACTTTTTGGATTATACTTTTTAATTATTGGGATAAGTTTTCCTCTACCACAACCCAAATCTAACCATGACTTATTAATTTCTGGTTGCATCGAGTTTATTTGGTTTGATAAGTTTTCTACTTGAGCATTAATTGTTCCAATTAAATTAGTTGAAGTGATTTTCTTTGCCGAATCATAGTAAAATGACTCACCGTTAGACAAAGTATCTCTAGTCCAATCATATTGGCACATGGTTACAATATTATCAACAATATTATAAGGATTTGGTTTTTTCTTATCAAACCTAAATTCTCCGACAGTAAATTTATCAAAAGATTCTGTTGGATAACAACGATAAATTCTTCCTTCTTTTTTCGATGTGTTAGGTTTAACAATAATACTTGACCAATCATAACCATTTCTATCAACCCATTTTTTACCATCAAATGCTAAATCTATTGTCATCATTGATTTGGGTTTTATTTTAATTTCTCTTGAACCATCTAATGGTGTTAGAATTAAACCATCACATTTGAAAGGTTCGGAATTTGCAATTGTTTCTTTAATTTCTTCATCTTGTTCAAGAATTACATTTGAAATTAGTTCTGGGTGAATTGAATTATTTGATGATTCGTACAAACATGCAAATTTAGGATACCATTTGATTGGTTCAGATTTGTTATCATTAATAAATCTTTTAATAACGTTTCTTTCCTGGTTAAATAACTTGATAAAATCACCAAGTGAATTAATTTTTTCGGTGTTAGTATTTGAAGTATATGGATGGGCATTTCTTAGTGCATTATATCTTTCTTCAATTGTTGTGTTAGGAATGTCAACATCAAAAACTAAATACAAATCAAGTTCTTCAATATATTCTGCTTTTACTTGATAGTTATTTAGAATGTCAGCTTGAGGATAAATGCCAACCGGCATATTATTAATAAGAACCCCATCTGCTTTTTCTTTTAACATGAAAGATTTATAAATATGAATTTCTCCTGGAAGTAAATGTCTTGGAGGCAAGTTTGTAAACTTTTGCTTTTGACATTGGTATTGTGTGGAACCGCGAGCTAACACGGGAACTGATGTTTTTGGGGAAAAAGTAGTAATTTCCCTTAGTAAGTCAAACATTTTAACCTTTTGTTGAATTACTCGGGTTTTACATTTTGATTTTACATAAAGTCGCATGTTATGAAGCAGTTTGTTTATTTTAATTGCTTTGGAAATTGTGTCATTATTATAATTTTGTTTATTTCCGTTAAATGATGGTGCAGGAACTTTAAGAAAGCGTGTATAAAAAAGCATGGACAAATTGATATAGCGAATACTATGAGATTCAACATATTTGTTTATTAAGCCTTGTTCAACCAAACATGAAACCACAATATCAACAATTCCATTTGCTTTTTCTAAATTACCCCACTCAATCATATCAATAAGAGAGTTAAAATTTTCACAAACAATTTTATTAACTAATGTTCTTTTAAACTTTTCAACTTTGTAAACATCATATTGAACAGCCAATAATATGTTAAGCATATATAATTCTTCATCTGTTTTAAATACAGGCACAATTTTGTTATAGTTTTCTTCATTAATAATATTTGCACCATCTGCATTCCAATCATTTTTAACAAAAATTCTCATCAGATTGCGTAATGTGTCAAAAGTATGAGGATTAACGTAATAGTACTTGTGTAATTCAATTACAACTTTATCAGAATTAAAACTATTAATCATTTGGTGGAAATAAGGTACCAAACTAATATATCCTGACAAAATTTTAATTCTCTTAAGTTGGTATTTAGGTGGTACAAGTGAATTAGCAAGTGAGCTAATCATAGAGTTAATTGTTGTGGTATTTTTTTGGAAAAACAATTTATCAGTTTTAAGGACTTTGTCAAGCACAAACTTAAAAAGTCTGTCATCTGAATTACCAATTGAATTGATAAATATTTGTTCGAGGTCATTTCTTGGTAACTTTTCAACCGCTTTTTCAGGATGTTTATTAAGCCAAAATAAAAATGTTAAAAACGGTCCCGTTCGAGCAGATTCCATTAATAAGTGGGTAATTGTTTTTTGTTGAGTTGTAACTTTTGGAATACGATGGTTTAGCTTGTTTAATAGTGTTTGGCCCTTAACAAGTAGAGTAAGTTTTTCAAGCAATTGATTCGATAAGATATAATCCAAACGTGAAATCAGATTATTATCTTGTTGGTTTGCAAAATAAAGCTTGTTTATTTCATTAACAAGCCAATCTAATAATGGATAATAATGTTCCATTTTATAATTTTTCCCAGTAGAATTGTTTGGTACCATTGGGGCATTATTCACATGTGAAATTAAGCTTTCGAACAAGCTAGTTTTATTAACATTGTCAGGAATTACATAACCTGCAAGTCCGTTGGGGCCATGCGAGTTTAATTCCATTATTTTATTAAATTCTATTTGACTAGACATTAGTATTGGATATTATTATGTATTTAAATAATTTATCAATTTTTTTGATTTTTATAAAGAAAATTATGTTAAAGCTCACAAAATTATAAATTAAAATTTATAAAAACTGGATTAACTTGCATTTAAAGCTTGTTATTTACCAGATTTTGCTTCTCATCTCAGGAGCAAGATACATTGGGTGTTCTGGTTGAATTTCAAACACTTCATAAAATTCATCAAGATTTTGTAAAATTCCGTTTACCCGTAATTGAGTGGGACTATGAGGGTCAGTAAGTAATTGGGATTTAAGGGAGTCATCTGTAATGTTGCATCGCCAAATTTTAGCCCATTGAAAAAACAATTGGGCTATTTGTTCACGTAAGTGTTCTGGTTCAACTAATCGTTCCAATGTTTTGAGTGAGAAAGTAATTCCACCCAAGTCAGCAATATTTTCACCCAATGTTAATTTACCATTAACGTTCATATCAAAATATTTAAAACCATTAAATAGATTTTCTAATTTAGCTGACCTGGATTCAAAATTTGAAGCATCTGATTCTGTCCACCAATCGTTTAAGTTACCTGAAGCATCATATAAACGTCCTTTATCATCAAAACCATGAGTAATCTCATGACCAATAACAGCACCGATTCCACCAAGATTTTCTGCAAGAGATTGGTCTTGAGAATAAAATGGGGCTTGTAGAATTCCAGCTGGGAAAACAATTTCATTCATAGTCGGGGAATAGTATGCGTTAATATCATGAGCATTCATGTGCCATTCTAATTTATCAACTGGTTTATAAAGTTTTTCCATATTATGTTCTAATTCCCATTTACTTGCTTCTAAAATATTCTCATAGAACATATTGGCTGAACTAATTGCAAGTTTGCCAAAGTCAGTCCACTTATCAGGATAGCCAATTTTAACATTAAACTTTGCTAATTTTTCTAATGCTTTAGCTTTTGTCTCCTCACTCATCCAATCAAGTTGTTCAAGTCTTGATTTGTAAGTTTGAACAATTTCTCCAATCATTTGAACACAACTTGTTTTTTGTTCTTGACTAAAATACTTTTGAACATAAGCTTTAGACAACACTTCTCCTAAAATTCCCTCTACTGTGCCTAAAACTCGTTTCCATCGTTGTTTAGGTTCTTTTTGACCATATAATTGATTAGCATAAAAATCAAAATAAATTTGATAAGTAGAATCGTCTAAACTGGTACATACTGACTTGACAATTTTATATTGGATAAATTCACGTAACCTTGCAGCTACTTCAGAATTATTTTTCGCTTCTCTTAAATACCCACTAAGGAATTTAAAAAACTCAGGTTCAGTAATAATAATTTTATCATCTTGAGGAATAGCAAAGGCTGTAAATATACTGGACCAATTGATTCCAGGAAAATCAGTATTAAGCATGTCCCAGGTATAAACATTATAAATTTTAGTTGGGTCTCTGCGCTCAGTTTTACTTAAGCGGATTTTAGCAACAGACTCTTCAAAAGAATAAATAGAATCTACAGTTCCTTCTAATTCAAAATGTTCTAAAAATTTTCCAAGAAATTCTTTATATTGGGTTTGTTTGTCTGACATTTTGTCCAACAAATAATAATCACGATCGGGTAACCCTAATCCCATAACATCAAAATATAGCACATTACGGGTTGAATCTTTAAAATCAGTATATGCAGAAATATCAAATAAAAAGCATAGGTTATATCGCATTAATTCAACAATATAAGTATCAACAGATTCTGTTAATTTAAATTTATCAAATAAGGATTTAACATGCAAGTGACCTTGTTGATTTAACAAATCAACATTAAGTCCTTGTGTCCAAAGCACGTTTAGCTTTTCCTGTTCTTCAGATTCAGGTGTTGCTTCTAACATTTCCCTAAGTCTAAATTCATTTTGTTCATGAAGAACATGAAAGTTTCCCCATTTTGTGTATTCACTAGGAATAGGATTAGATTGAAGCCAATCCCAATTTACATGTGAATAAAAATCAGATGTAATAGCGGGTTTAACATTATTGGTATTTGCGATTTCAGTCATTGAAAGAATTAGTAAATTGTAGACTAATAATATTGGAAATCAATTTTTTTTAATTTGTGAAATAAAAAATAATATTTGCCAATAATATAATCTAAGTAAATAATAATATGGAAAATAAAAATGATAAAACAAAAATTAGTATTACTAAAGAATTTAAAAAATATAAAATACCAATATCAAATGAAAAAATGGAGGAGTTTTGCTTGCCTAAAAAGTTTACCTTACAACCGCAACAAAAACTACTTCCTGATTTGTTATCAAGTAAATTAAGTCCATGGTCAACAGACCCAAACATTAGAGGGGTTCTAGTTTTTCATCAAATTGGCGCTGGTAAAACCTGTACAGCCATAGCAATAGCCGAAGAGTTTAAAAAAAAATTAAATATAGTTGTTGTGCTTCCAGCAGCATTAATAGGTAATTTTGTTAATGAACTAAGGTCTGAATGTCCAGGAAATGAATATGTAACTGAAGATGAAAGACATAAGTTAAAAGGGTTAAAACCAGGAGATAAAACTTTTGAAAAAATTATGGAAAAATCTCAAGAGCGTATCGAAAAATATTATACAATATATTCATATCATAAATTTGTCGCATTAATTCAAGAAAACAAAATTAAAAAACTAAATAACACTTTGCTTATTATTGATGAAGTCCAAAATATGATATCAATGACAGGAACTTTTTATAAGTCATTAAAGCAGGTAGTTGATTCTTCAAATGAATCATTAAAAATTGTACTACTAAGCGCAACACCTATGTTTGATAGACCTGTAGAAATTGCATTAACTTTAAATTTATTAAAACGAGATGACTTAATTCCAGTAACTAAATTTAATCAAGAATATATGAGAATAAAAAATACATCTGAAGGCACTGTTTACAAAGCTGTTCATCTAAAGAATTTTAGAGAAAAAATTCATAACTTGGTTTCGTATTATCGTGGTGCACCACCACAAGCGTATCCAACTGCTGAATTTAAAGCTGTAAAATGTCGTATGAGTGATTTTCAATATAAAAGTTATTTAACATCATTAAGTACTGAAGATAATTATATTAGAGGTTCATTTAAAAATGTTGATATATTGAATATGCCTCAAAATTTCTTTTTGGGCCCAAGATTTATTTCCAACGTTGCTTTTCCAAACAAATCAATTGGTGAAGTTGGTTATAGTTCATTTCGTGGTCAAGCATTACAAATGCAAAATATTGGCGAATATTCAGTTAAGTTTTTAAAAATATACCAAAAAATTGGTAAAGCAGATGGTCCTGTTTTTGTGTATTCAAATTTTAAAGAATTAGGTGGCATTAGATGTTTTGTCAAGTTTTTAGAATTTCACGGATGGAAAAACTATAAAGATTATGGAGAAGGTAAAAAACGTTTTGCTATTTGGTCTGGCGATGAACCGCATCATGTTAAGGATGAAATTAAATATATTTTTAACCAAAAATCAAATGAAGATGGTTCAAAAATTAAAATTATGTTAGGGTCACCATCTATTAAAGAAGGCGTTAGTTTGTTACGTGTACAACAGGTACATATGTTAGAACCATATTGGAATATGTCGCGAATGTTACAAATTATGGGCCGTGCAGTGCGCTTTTGTTCACATAAAGATGTACCAAGGTCCAAACGTGTAGTTAAAATTTATTTATATTTAGCAACATATCCTGGTGAAAAAACTATTGACCAATACATATGGGCTTTAGCTCAAAAGAAAAATAAACTTATTGAACAATTTGAAATGGTTTTAAAAGAAACAGCATTTGACTGTGAATTAATGCACGCCCGTAACTATTATAAAACAGATGAAAACAAGCTAATTTGTAAAAATAAATAAAAAAAATCTATAATAATATACATAATGTCACTTAGACCATTTAGAACTCAAGCTGACTGGACCCCAGAAAATATACAAGCCGTTTCAGATGCAATTAGAGATGGAAGAATAACAACTGCTGTACAATTGCAAAAAATTGTTGGTAATCAATCAAAAAAACTCTATCCAAATGGTACACTAACTGTAGGTTCACAAATGTTAGGGCAAAAACTAAAATCATATAAAGATATGAATACAGCAGAACATCAGTTTTATAAAGCAAACACAAGAGAATTAGGAAATTTAGATAAAGTTGAAGTTGGATTTAATAAATTGCTTAAATTTGATGAAAATCAAAGATATAAAGAATATAAGAGTACACACCCAGAATTAGACAGTTTTACAGGAAAAGTTTATGATTTTACAATGGGTCAAAACCTTGCTGAAAAAGGAATTGAAATGATGCAGAGAGCAAGAAGGGGAATAAATAGAGATCAAGCAAGTGATTTACTGTTAGCTGAACTTAGAGAAATTGCTAGACTAAGAGGAGAAGAAAATAGACTATTTAATGAGTTGAATAGTATTGTCCCCTCACAAAGAGAGGCTATTCAATCACACGAAAACGCAGAAAGAAAAGAATTCAATAGTATCAGACAAATTGAAGAATATTTAGAAAATCCAAATAAAATAAATGAATTAAAATCCGAAGCAAGAAATTATCAAAAATATCTTAAGTACAAGGCAAAATATCTTGCTCTTAAAAAACAACTTGAACAAAAAAATTGAACCTTTAATTAAATATTAAATAACTAATTTAATTAATGGATTCACTATTAAACAGACCGGTTTATAATTTTACATCTGAAGCAAATTCTCAGGTAAATGCACATGGAAGGTCAAATTGTTGTTTCATATCTTCATTTCAAATTCAAATGAAAACACATTTTAAAGATTTTCCAAGTTTAAAAGAAATACTTGATTTGTTATATCCTAATCAAACTGATGCATACACACATTTTGCACAAGATTTTCCAGCCAAATGGTTTAAATTAAAAGCACATTTAATTAATACAAATCCTAATTGGTCCAACAAACTAGCAAATGTGCTTTTACATATTTGCCTACCATTAAAAACCCCAAACACATGTGTCCAATTAACCTTTATAGATTTAAATAAGATTAATGTAGATGAAGTAAATTCGGGCAAATATGATTCTCTTGAAAGTTCTTTTTCTGATGAATATGACCCAGATAAAACAATTTGTTCAATCATGCAATATTCTAATCATTTTGAGCCGATTCAGATTGATTGGGCAACAAGTTCAAATCTAACTGATTTGGACCAACTTGCTATTTCTGAAATGTTTTTTAATTAATTAAAAAAAATCTTTGTTAATTTATATATGGAATCTAATGGAAAAAAATCAGAACCTGAAATTTATGATTATATAATAATTGGGGGTGGTGTAGCAGGATTGTATGCAAATTGGAAATTAAACTTACAAGGTAAATCAGGCATTTTACTTGAAAAAGAATCTGAGGTTGGTGGTAGACTATTGGAAGTTATGTTTCACGGCCATTTAATTAAATTAGGTGCGGGTATTATGGCTGAACATAATACCCATTTACTTAAATTATTAGCTAAATTAAAACTTAAGTATTCGACATTTAAATCTGAAACAAAAACTTTACTTGAACCATTTCCAATGGAATCAGCAATAAATCAAATTAAGAAAGCATATAGTGAAAATAAATCAAATAGTAAAAACATGACATCAATAGAATTTTTAAAAGCTCATTTTGATTCGAAATTTGTAAAAAATTTTGTAGCAAATTGTGAATATAGAGACTGGTTAGAATCAGATATTGGTTATTTTATAAAGTATTATAACATTGATGATATGTCACATAATCCATATAATGTTCTTTACTTTAATTGGACTGATTTGACAAATAAACTTAAATTACCTAATTGTATTTGTTCTCATGAAGTAAAAAAAATATCCAAATTATCTAGTGGATTATTTCAAGTTGATAAGAAATATTTAACAAAAAAAATATATATATGTACTACATTAAAACCTGTTGATAAATTATTAAATAAATTAATAGATTTTTCATATGGAGAACATGTTGGAACAATACCGTTTGTTCGCATATATACTTATCATGCAAAACCCTACGATACAACAAAAATATCCCATTACAACATTGTACCGAATCAATTAGAAAAAATTATTAAAATAACTCCAAATATTTTAATGGCATCTTATTCTGATAATTCTGGTGCCAAATATTGGAAGTCAGTAAATTATGCGAATAAAAAAATCCAAATAAAAAAAGTGGAAAATAAATTACAGGAATTGTCCATAGGTATTAATAAAGTTGATGATGTTGAAATATGTTGGTGGGAAGAGGGAGTTCATTATTATAAACCATTTGGTAAACAAACAATGAATCAAGTAATTAAAAAATTAACAAAACCAACAAAGGGAATATATGTGATTGGTGAAATTACATCAAAAAAACATGGTTGGGTTGAAGGTGCAATTCAAAGTGTAAATTCTATTATAAAATAATTATAAATAATAGAATTTATAGTTTAATTGTAAATTATGCTTTATAAAGCATTACCAGAAACAATGAATTGTTTTTTGTTTGATTCATTTATTATTTTTTGGCAAAAGTCTAATACATCTTGCTTAGTTAATTTGTTTATTTGTTCTTTTATCAATTGATTTCTGTTAAACAAATATTTTCTTGTTGATATTTCTGGTCTGTATCGAGATATTTTATCTTCAAGAGAATAATCTGGTTCATCTAACTCTTTATTTATTGTTTCAACAAATTGGTTAAAATTTGATTCTTTTATAAATTTATCAATTTGACCATTGAATTCATCTATTTTATTTTTAACAAAATCAATTGGTTTTGAACTTTGTATTTTTTCAGTTATGTAATAACTATCTCTAAAAATTGATAAGGTAAATTGTACAATGTAACCAAGTTGATTTTTTGTTCTTAAAGTATCAAAAAACTTTTCACCAAGTATTTTGGACACCAAAAGCATTAGTGCATAATCTCTTGGTATAAACTGACCAACATTGTAATAATAGGCAACATAATGTGATCTTTCATTTGGATTTGGATGAGTAATTATTGAGTTATCAATTTGTTTTACTGGGGAAAAAGGATGTGGGGAATTAAAAAATAATTTTGAAAACTGAGAATAAAGATTTGAAACATTTTTTACTTGAATATTTCCATAAGTAAGTGTTGTTAAACTAGAACCTTCTAATAACTCTTTTAAATAAGTTTCAATATCAGAATATGTTATATTATATATTTGGTCAATTAATTCAGTATAGTTATATTCTGTTTTAATTACTGTTGACTTTACCATATAACTTGCAAATTCATTTGGATTTAAATATTTTACATTTTGATATGATTCGTTAAAACTTACAATAAGATTATTTGTATATCTTTCATCTATTTTTTTAAAATGTTTATCAATATTAAATATAAAATCACTTAATTGACTTAATAGCATCTGCATTTTTGAAAAATCATTAAGTGCACTAATATGTATGTTTATACTTGATAGTGAAGGAGATGGTTCAAAATAAATATTATAACATAATTGTAATGGTTTGTAAAGTATAACATTAATTAAAAAATTAATAACAGAACATGATATTTGTGTTAAAATATAGTTTTTTGCACTAGAATAATATTTTGAATTGTTTAACTGTAACCACATACTAACAATAGGTTCACCAAATTCTGAACATCCACCATACCATTGTTTTTCCGCAATTAATGTTGGTATTTGAAAATTATCAATATTATTTATTATGCTTGGTTCCACATTTAAAAAGTCATTTGAGGTATCATAGTTAACTAATCCATTGTACATGTTTACAACATTATTAAAAATTAATTTAAGTTCTGTATATTGATATTTATAATATTTGTCAATTTGATATTCATGGTGCAAGTCATAATTATATTCTTTACCATGAATAACTTTAATTAATTTTTTATTGGTTAAATATTTTGAAAATAAATCCACATATTCACTTGTTGTTTTTGTATTAAAAATTTTAAAACTACCATCAAAAACGTTTGCAGTTTTATAGTAAAAATGATTAACTGCTAACATATTACATAAACTTTCTACATCAAATTTATTTAAGCAATCAAATGATATATCAAAAACTTGTTTGTAATATTTGGAAATTTTGTTTAAGTCCATATGTAATATTTCATTAATTTTATCAAATAACATATGTTCACAATATTGCATATTTGAATAACCTTCTTTTGTTAATTTGAGTGTAATTACAAATAATCCCTCAAACTTTGTTTCAGTTGAAATATTTATTAAGTATCCCAAGTTTTTTAAATGAAAATAAACAGATGACTCAGATTTTTCTGTTAATATTGAATCAAATATTGTAAAATCTTTTGACAGTAAATATTTTTCTTGTGTTGGTATTTCATAAAGATATGATACATCATATTTATTAGAAATTGATTTTAGATGAAAGCTTTTACCATAGTTATTATTGTAGCTTGGTTTTGGAATAACTAGTTTATTATTTGTCATATCATGAGCTTTTATTTGTCCAAATGTTTTTTCAAGTATATTTAATAAATCATTTGTGTTTTTTGAAGACATGACACATACAGAAATATTATTTGAAGTATAAAATTCATTGTAAAATTTAATAACTTTTTCTCTTATGTCTTTTTTGTTTAATGTTTGAGAATTACCACAAATAAAAGTATTAATTGGACTGTCTGTGTTTGCTAAATTTAATGTAAACTGATTATTTCTCCAACTGTCACTATTAATGTTTTTATTATGTTCGCTATCAACTGCATTTATTTCTCTGGAAACAGAATCAGCATTAAATTCAGGGTCAATAAAAAACCTACTAAAAATATCAATTATTTCTTCAAGCCCATCGTCAAATACATTAAAATAATAAACTGTTTCCATTGTATCTGTATAAGCATTAGAATAACCTCCAAGTTCATTTAGTCTTTGACTGTAATGGTTTTCATTAGGATATTTCTTACTTCCCATAAATAACATGTGTTCTAAAAAATGTGCTAATCCATCATATTCTTTTGGGTTTTGAAAAGAACCTGCGTGAACACATACGGACACATATGACTTTTGTAATGATTTGTCATTAACAAAAACGTACTTAATACCATTTGCTAACGTTCCTCCATTAAAGTCTCTAACATCAAATTTTGGTTTATTTATATTAATCATTTTTGTATTAATATAAATAATAAAATAATGCTCTAAATATTATTTAATTAAATAAAATGCTAAACAAAGTCCAAATTTAAATTAATTAATTCGTGATTTATGGCATTTGCTTTATTTATTAGATTTACTTTAATAATTGCCTCATTCCATTTTTTAAAAAACTCTTTAATATCAATGTCTCGATAATTAAAATTTTTAACATTATCAATCCACAAATTATTAATATGTCCTATTTCTTTAGTTATTTGTGATATTTCATTTGGTAAATTATATGAAAACAAAAAAGGTGTAATAAGCAAATGGTGATTAATTGAATTTAAATATTTGTCTGGTTCTAAATTTTCTTCTTTAATTTCTTTTAACCATGATTTTGTTAAGTTTTCTCCAGAATTTGACTTAATAAAATTAATTATATTTAAAAGTGAAGGAACATTATAATATTTGTAAAAAGTTATATTATTCGTATGATAATCTTTCATATTACCAAATTGTGATATTGCTAAATAATAAATGTTTTTTAAGTATTCTTTAGGGTCTGAATTATCTAAATTATTTTCAGTTTGTTCAATTATTTTACTGTGAGCAATAATATCAATGTGATCATAAAACACAGGATTTAATTTATTTAATGTTGTACTTGACTTTTCAACAATATAGTTATAAATATCTTGGTAGGGATCAGTTGTTATATTCATTGGTTTTGTATAAATAACAAGACCATTAAAATCAGCTTCTAAATAATCAATATTATCCTCAATTAATTGTATTGATTCCAAGAAATTTTTTTTTTGATATTCACTAAAATTAAATATTGATAAATCTAAATAAAATTCAATATTATCAATTTTATTTTTATAAACCTTTCTTAAGTCACTATCATCTAAACTTGTAAATTCATCAGATGACAATTGTAATGCCTTATATACTATAAAGTTGTGAAGAAAAGTATGAATCGTTTTATATGTAACTCCAAGTTTATCAATAATAAGATTTACAAATTGTATGTTTAATTTAAAAAATCTTAAAAGATAAATACGCGTTATATTTTGAATGTTTGTTTCATTAATTTTTTCACACATTAGTTTAAAATTTTCCATATCAAGTGTTATGTATGTTTTTTTAATATTAACAATGTTTGATTTTCCAAGTGCCTGGAAATGTTTTTTTAAGAAAAATTCTAAACCAAGTTCTGGTCCGATTTCAACTGAAGATGGTAAATGATCATTTCCGAATAAATAAAATATTAGACATAAATCCCAAATTATTTTAAAATTGTTGGTTTTAATATTATTTATTGTATTATATAGTTCTAAAATATTTTTAATAATTAATTGTGCTTCAAGTATTTGCACATACCCAACTAAGTTAAAATTTTTAATGTATTTAGCAACAGTTAAATTAATATCTTTACCAATTATTTTATAATATGACTGCTGAACAAGTATTTGATGAATTAAATCAGAATCTGTAGTATGAATACAATAATCTCCAACCGAATCTGTAAAAGAAATGTATTTAAATATTTTTAAATCAGATTCACCATTTTCTTTTGCACTGTTAATACAAATAGAACTTTTTGGGAATTTTTTTGTCATTTTAAAATTTATAAATGATTCCAAATTTTTAACAAAACTTGATGATGGACCAAGTGATTTGTCAATGCTAAATCTATTTTTAATCCATTTAAAATAATCAAATATAAGAAGTTCATTAACCGGTTCATTTGAGTATTTTTTACTTAAATTTTCATTTAATTTTTTATGATTTGTTTCTAATTTTTCAAAGTATTTTTTAAATAAAGACTTTTTTTCAACAGATTCTAAGTAGTTTTTTATTCTTCTTCTTCTTTGTTCAATTACTTTTGAAATTGATGGTATTCCATCAAAAAATATTGTTAAAGTTTGTATAAATGAAGGATTATGAATTTTTTCAATTAAATCAATCATAACATTAAATATTTTTTCATAAATAACTAGTTCCAAAATTGTTATTCCTTCATTAACTGTTTCTGTATTTGAATGTGAAGTAGTACTTGTAGTAATAAATAAAATGAAATTTTTAATAATTTCATCTTCATTAAAACCATCAAAAATTCCAGTTATATCATTTTCATTACAATATATTTTCCAATGTGGTTGATTTAAAATATTTTTTAATTGTTCTTCTAAAACTTCACCATTTCCACACATAAAAGGTAAACATAAAATAATTTTAATAATATCATTTATATCATTTTCAACTTCAATAATTTCTTGGTAAATTAAAAAATTTAAATCAAAAATAACATGATTAGAAACAATCTTTCTAATGTTGTTATTAATATTAATTTCTTCAATACCATCGTTATTAATAGATTTTGAAATAAAATTTGCAAATCTATCAAGACCCATTTATTTATTATTAATATTAATTACATCAATGCTCTAAATCAAAATTTTAATTATTTTTACGAATTAAATTATGAATTTCCCACATTACCTTACAATCAATTTCATTATAATATATAATTTCTTTCATTATTGGTTCTTGGTCAATATCCGTTGGATTCTTTTCATATAAATTATTTGCTAAAATCATTGCATTGAGTCCGTTTGAACAGGGACTTGAAGTATCCCAAACTGAATCAATTAACTGATGTTTATTTAAAGCTTTAGCAATTGTTTTTAGGGAAAAATCTAGGGCACCATGAACTGTAACTGGCTCACTAATAAACACTTTATTTAAATCGTAAAAACTTATATGACTGTCATTAATTTTGTTTTTCCCATGTCTTACTTTAAAACTATTATATGCGCCAACTTCTGCAAAAGACCAGTGGTACATTTTTGCTTTTGTTTTGTTTTCGTCTTTTAAAACAGATTTAACATAATCCATAAATTCAGAAAACATTTCAAATTCTGATTCAAGAGTTTTTGATTTCATCAAAAAGGTTTTAAAAATCCATTGGGAGTTTTTTGAATAGCCAACACCAATCATAAAAATAAATTGGTTTGAATCATAAGAAATAATACCATCTTTAATAATTGACCCAAAGTTTGAGTTTAACGTTTCATAATCCAAATAAAATTCCACTGTATCTGGTCTTGTATTTTTCCAATTTTTCCTGTCCCAACTAATTTGACTTGGTCTAATCAAGTCCAAAGACTGTCTATTAATATTTAATATTTGGTCAACAGTAGATGCAATTTTTCCTGGTGTGAATCCCATTATTTTTGAATTACAATTTGGATCATTCCATCCATAGACTTGATGAGCATGTGCTGCTTGTCTACGTTTTATACCACAATACCATACATTTGTGATTTCACAAATTGCATTATTTAGTTCGTTTTTAAGTTTTCTCCAATGACCGTCTTTTTCATTTTTCATATTTGGAAAAAGCTCTCCTCTACATGGGATTGGTAATAATTTCCAATTTGAACCTTCATTGCGCAAAGTACAAATCCATTCTACAGCATTGGTAGTTTGAGAAATATACTCCGAATCAATATTATCATAATCTACAACTCCAAGCTTATTTAAAAAATTTGGTTCATCGTATTTAACACCACATGATTCCCATGTATACTTTTTGCCCCAAATGTACCCCTTATTTATATCAATTCCTAAAACCTTATTTAAAGCAGCAGTATAAATATAAATTTGCCCTTTATAAGCAGGTATACTTTCTGAATTTGTAATATGTGTTCCGTCTGCTCTTAAGGGAATGTTAGAATGTTTAATATCGATAATTTTATAATGAAATGGCACATTAAGTTTTGACGAGCCCATTATAGCTTCTTCATCTGATACCACTTCATATCCCATTAATTTATTAATATAGTCTGAACGAACAATTAGATCTGGAATACCAAATGTTTTATTTTCATAATCATGTAAAACACCTTGATAAATAATTGGTACACCTTGTTTCATAAGGTCAATAGTTTCTTTAAATTTTTCTGGTTTTTTGCTATGAATAAAATCAGCTACTTTTACTACTTTATGGGATTTTTTTATTAATTCAATTAATTCATTTTCGAACTCAATTCCAGCATTCATTATATGCTTTGTAAATAAGTCAATATTATAATTTACATTTGATTTTGAATTAGGTATTCTAGATGGCGTATCATGTAATGAATTAATATTGTATTCTTTTAAAAAGTCAAGAAGAGGATCATTAAGCATATAATTTCGAATACTAGATGCAGCTACCATATTACCCCAATCAATTAAATTTTCTTCTTCTGTTTTTTTCTTTTTTGGTGATGGTTGTGTGTTGGTTGTTAAGTCATTTGAATTGTTTTGTTCATTAACATCTTTAATTTCGTTGTAAAAACGTTTTCGATTTAAACTACTGTTACTAATTGTGGAGTTATTTGCTAAAATCATTCTTCTCTGATATCTAACAGTTCTTGATGGTTTATTTAAGTTTAAAACAGTTCTTTCGTCAACAGATAAATTTTTTACCAAACAATATTTATCTTTAATTTCAAATATGTTCAAAAAACTTGATTTATTTTCTGGTAAAACATCTGAAGTTATAATATCAAAATTCAGTTGTTTAAATACATATCTATTTAACTCAGATAATGCTTGTAATATATCTTTTTGCAATTGAAATAATCTACCGTCAACATTTAGATTAATAAAATATAAATCACCAGTATTTTTACACATAAACCAGTAGTAATAACTGAATGATTCATCAAGTAAATTTAGATTAATCAAATCAACAGAATTTAGATTTGAATAAAACTTGGCAACTTTTAATGCTATTAAATCATTAAGTTTATAATTTTCTTCTGGTTTAGAATATGACCAATAGGTAATTATTTTTTCTTTGTCCATTTTATTTATCAATTGATATTAATGTACAATTTACATTTATATCAATTTTTATTTAATTTTAAATTTTAAGGGGAATCAGGAAATAATATTTTCCCAACTGGTTTGAAATCTGGTGTTTGAAATAAATTTGTTCTAACACTGTCAATACGAACAGGAGTACTTGGTGTGTCAGGAAATAAAACTTGTGAAAAATTATTTGATTCTTGATAGTTAATTGGAATTTGTCTTGGATTTATTTTTCCGATTCTAAATGTTTGTTCCGGTCCAATAATATCTGATCTGGGACTTGTGGTTAATCGTGAAAGTATTTGATCTATTGTCGCTATTTTAAGTTTGTTTTCATCTTTTATGTCAATTTCGTCTAAATAATAAGATTTTAGTTGTGTCAAGCTTATCAAATTAACCTGACCAATCTGATTGTAAATTATTGCATTTCTTGGTATTGTCAAGTCAAATGTTTTAAATTTTAAATGTGGAACCCAATCATTTTCAAAAGTTGCACTTTTTTCATGTGTTACTTGTCTGCGTTTATGGTCACCAATAAATGGAATAGTGATTTTAGCATTTGGTTCATTAGTTAATAATAAAAAATCAACATCATTTGGCTCTACAATGTTTTCTATTAAATCAGTATATCCTAAACTATGTAAATAATAAAGTAAAGCACCGGAACCAGATAGCACAATTGTGTCTCCGTGCGAATATAAAGCTTTAATATGTGAATAAATATTATTTATTTCTTTTACAAATCCTGGTACTAAAGTATTGTCCATTCCACCAACCATTATATATTTTTCTGGTTTTTCATATTTAATATGGTATTTAGTATACATATATTTAAGCTTAGAAAAAATTGCAATAAATTTTTTTAGAGCTATTGTCTAAAATATTTTAATGCAATATATTATGGCGAAAAGTTATGCGGAAATTGTTAGACCAGCACAATCAAATGGTAATAAACTACAAAAACCAAATGAACCAAATAAAACAAACAACTCTTTTTTAACTGGGTTAATTGCTGGTTCCGTTGGTGCTTTTGCTGTTTATCCAATTGATGTAGTAAAAACTCGAATGCAAAATCAAACGACATCAAATCGATTATATTCAAATGGATTTGATTGTTGGAGACAACTATGGAAACAAGGAGGATTAAAATCTTTTTATAGAGGTTGTGTACCACAAATGATTGGAGTTGCACCAGAAAAAGCAATTAAGTTACTAGCTTATTCATATGTAACAAAATCAAATCCAAATGATTTAAAAACCCATGTTGCCGGCGGACTGATTGCAGGAACATGTCAAGTAATGGTCACAAGTCCATATGAAATGATAAAAATAAATCTTCAAATGAACAATAAAATTAATTATAAAGAGCTTTTAAATATTAAAAAACTATATACTGGTGCATCTGCATGCTTTTTACGAGATATACCGTTTAGTGGTATTTACTTTCCATTATACTGGTATTTAAAAGAAAAGGAAAATTTAAATCCCTTTGTTGCAGGAACATTAGCAGGAGCACCGGCTGCTTTTTCTTGTACACCAGCTGATGTTGTAAAAACGCGCATGCAAACATTAATAAAACAAAACCAATCAAATGGACATGGACTTATTCAGGTTGCAACTTCAATATATAAAAATGAAGGTTTTACAGCATTTTGGAAAGGAGGTGGTTGGAGAGTATTACGTTCAAGTCCACAATTTGGTATAACTTTATTAGTTTTTGAATATCTTAAAGAATTTTCATTTTAAAGAATTGTTATATTAATTTAATATTATAAAAATGGGGTTAGGTCAAAGTTTAACAACAACTAAAAATCCTTTAGTTAATTTAGATATTAATAAAAATTGTCAAAGTCAAGATGATAATTTAGAAGCAAATACTAATGAAACAATAGAAATAGCTGAATCTGCTGATATTGAAATTAATAAAAATCAAATTCATCCTGAAGAAAAAAACATACTAGATTTTCTCAAAAAAATAACTGAAACTGATGATACTGATAATGAAGACGAAGATGATAAAATACCAACAAATTGTGAAACTATCAGGCAAATATTATCAGCTAATACAAAAATTAACCTATGGAATAACCAATTAAAAATGATATCAAGATGTATTGAAATAGAAAACAAATCAGAATATCAAACAGATAAATTAGTTAAATTAACAGAAAAGTATCAGTTAAATCCAGATGATAATGCAGACCAAGAAAAAATTAAAAATAATAAATATATGATGGAACTACATAAACACATTTCTGAAAATTTTGGTGTTATGGCAGATAAACCAGGATCAGGAAAAACATATGTAATACTTTCTTTAATAATGGTAAATTTGTATCAAAAACCAAATTTAATAGTTGTGCCGCAAAATATATTTTCTCAATGGGACAAAGAAATAAATAATTTTTGTAATATGCGATTTATCAGGTATAAAAAAGTAATTGAATATTCTGACACAATTGATATTTTTACATGCCCAGAATCTTTATTAAGTTATGATATTATACTTGTTACACCGTTACATTATTATATGTTAGCATCCGCAATAATTAGAACAAGAAAAACAATTGGAAGAGTATTTTTTGATGAAATTGATACAATCGAACATATTTTAAAAGAACCATTGTGTGCACAATTTACGTGGTTTATATCTGCATCATTTAGAAATGATAAAATTGGACTTTACAAGTTAACATCAAGTCAAATTTTATCCAACACATGTAATATAGCAGAAGCTGTTGAATTAGAAAATCCTGAAATTCATTTTATTGAATCAAAAGAAAATATTATTTGTTGTTTAAAAAATATAATTAGTGATAAAAAAATTGGAGAATTAAATGGGTTAGATTTTAGAATAGATAATAATTTCTTTGAATTTAATAAAAAAACTTGTACAGACTATTTGGAGTTTACAAAGTTAGTTGTAACAGAATTAAATGATAAACATAAAAATTACCTGGAAAGAATAAATGAACTAAAATCTAGTATTAGCAAAGTAGATGAATTTGGAGAAAATAGATATGAATATAAGAAAGAAGTTAAAAAAGAAACAATAACGAAAGAAATTAATTATTATAATGGAAAATTAGCAGAAACAATTAGTGCAATTAAAAAAATCAATACCTCATTTGGCTTGAATGAACAAGGACAATCGCAATCAGTAATAAATATGGAAATTTTAGAGAAAAAGCTAATTCCAAGTGACAAATTCGAAAAAATAAAAGAAGTTATAACAGAAAAATATTCAGAGTCAAATAAAATAATTATATTTTCTGATTATTCAACAGGAATAAATAAGATAATTAATTGGCTAGAATTAAATAATTATTCATATACAAACTTTGAAGGTGGAAATCATGTTGAAATAACAAAATCTCTTGACAAGTATAAGAATTCAAATACTTCGATTTTAATTGTAAATAGTTTTATGTATGCATGTGGTATGAATTTAGAATTTACAACTGATTTATTAATTTTACATTATTTAGATCCATTGATTGAGTCACAAGTAATAGGAAGAGCACAAAGATTTGGAAGAAAATCAAAACTAAATATCTACAAATTTTTAAATTCAAATGAAATTAAATAATTTAAAAAATCTAATTTTAATTAATGAATTTACAAAATTTAGCACAATTAAATAGTGTTTATAAAATTAATCAAAAAACAAACCAAACTGCTGGTTCATCAAATAATTTCATAAAATGGTTATTTTCATCAGAACAGGACCCAGAAACCGAATCTGTTACAGAAACTGTATCTGAACCTTTTTTAGTTGATGCACCTGTATCACCTGTTAGTATTGTAGCAACATCATCAATAAACCAAACTGTAGTTTTATCCGAACCAGTTATTGAACAAGAAAAAAAGAAACATCTTATGATTATTTTTGTTGGATTACCAAAATGTGGCAAAACTCAAATATCAATTGATATTTTAAATAAACTAAAGACTTTAAATTTAAAATCAAAATATGTAGAAACACCAGTTAATGCTGATGATTTTACTACAAGAAAGTATTATGATAACATTAAATCCTTAATTATAAAAAAAATGGATGTCATTATTTGTAATGGAAATAATTTTGATGAAAAAATAAGAAAAAACGTGATAAAAATTTCACAAACAAGTGGTTTTGATATTTTATTTGTTGATTTTAAACATTCAGATGATGCAGATGGAACTTTTGACAATTATAAAATTTTTTGTAATAAAGCAATACAAGCAAGAACGGACACAGTCGCACTAAATACTGACTTAAATAAAGCTATTGAAAATTATAAACAATTAACTCAAGAAGAATTAGAAGGCAACAATTATATAAAAATTTATGTAAATAACAATAAATTAAAAAATACAAATGATATTATTTTAAAAATAAAATCAATTTTTGGTATGTAAAAAACTTAATTGGAATTTAATTTAATTTTTTTCTAAATTTAATTAAAATGTCAAATGGTTCTATTATAGAACTTGTTGCTAAAGGCCAACAAGATGAAGACTTAATTGATATTAGTAATAAATCATCATTATTTAATTATGATATAACAAAAAAAAATAAATACACAAAAGGTGACACTATGTTTTATTCTCAAGGAAATATAAATTGGGGAAACACAATTAGATTTAATGTTGAGAAACAGGGTGATTTGTTATACGGGTTATACGTAAAAATAAAACTACCAAAACTTTCAATATCAAATTTGGAAAATATACCACCTGAAGATGAATTAGATTTTAATAGCAAATACAGAGTCATGTATACTGATTATGTTGGTAACGTTATTGTCGAAAAAGCAAGTTTATATATTAACGGACAATTAATTGATGAATTATATGGGGACTATATGCAAGTTTATACTGATTTATATGTATCTGATTGGAATCGTAAAGCAATGTTGGGATTGGATGATATTTTAAATAGACCAAATCTTAAAATTAACTCTGAAATAATTTATGTACCGTTAAGATTTACATTTTGTACTGACCAAAGAAAACCATTACCAATTATTGCATTACAAAATTCAGAAATTTATGTTGATATTAAATTAAGAGATTTTCATGACTGTGTTAGTGTTCTTGAAATTGTTAATGGGGAATATTTTCATTCTAATGTTACACATAAAACAGTACAACTTGAAGAAGTAAGTTTATTGGCTTCTTTTTATTATGTTGATTTAGAAGAAAGAAAACAGCTTGCAGTAAGTGAATTTGAAATTTTAGTAACCCAAACACAATTGAGAACTCAAGAAATGAATTCCCAATCTACATTAGAAATTGATTTTAATCATGTTGTTAAAGATATGATTTTTTTTATTCAACCAACATCCCACATTAAATATGGTGAATATTTTAATTGGTCAAGCAAAATGAAATATTTGCCTGTGGAACTAAAAAATATTTCCCAGACAAAATTATGGGATTTAGAACCGCAAAAACATCTACTAACAAAAGCAAGAATGTTATTTAATGGTATTGAGCGTATTGAATGGAGAGATCACAAATATTATTATTTTTTACAAAATCATGAAAACTATAAAAATAGTTTGGAATCTTATGTTTATGTTTATTCATTTAATATTGGTCCAAGCAAAGACTCAAATTATTCTGGTTGTAATTTTTCACGTCTATCAAATGCTCAGTTACAAGTGATGTCATCACCAAATAACTTTATTGTTGACACTAATCCACAAACTAAATATCCAAGTCCAAATTCTTATATTTTAAAATGTTATGCAACAAATTTTAACATTTTAGTTATTAAAAATGGAGTTTGTGGGTTAAAATATTCAAGTTAATATAAAGAAAGAATAACTTAGATATATAATGCCAAATAATAATAATTACGTAGCATTTGAATTTAATGATGAAATTAAACAAGAATACTTTACAATTTCACAAGAGATATCAACACAAATCGAAAATTTTGTTCCTTTTGAACTTGACCAAATACATATGACAGTGTGTTTTCTTGGTGAACTTGGCAAAAAATTAAAAAATAATTATAAGCAATCAATAAATCAAATTAATGAAAAGTTACAAAATTTTGATATAATAAACTCTATTGAATTTTCGCATTATGAATTATTTGGAACAAAAAATAATTTAATTGTTGCAATTTTTAAAATATCTAACAGCGAAAAAAATAAATTAATCGAACTTAAAAAAGATTTTGCTAATAAATATGATGCACCAAAAGAAGACTTTTATGTTCCTCATATAACATTAGGTAAAATTCAATTTTATGATTCAACTAAACCATTTGATATTAAAAAATTATTGTTAAACAAGCCTAATCATTTAAAATTAACAAATTTAAAAATGAAATTTGTATAATAAAAATTGATGATTAATTAAATTAAAATTAATTTAATTAAATCTCAATGTCTTCAGAACCAGTATGGATTGTAATTGAGTCAGTTAGTCCGATTCAACTACCTATTATAACTTTAGACCAAAACAGAAATAATATAAGATTAAATACTAGTTTACATCAACCGTTATGGTCAGATTTGCCTAATTCACCTCTAGGAATGAATCATCACAATTATATTTATCCAGAACCACAAAATTTTATGAAACCCCACAACTTTCATAATAAAGATTCTCTAAGTTCAATTAAACTTGTTGGAGTGTATGCTAATTTAGATTCAGCACAATTAGCAGTTGCATGTGCTCCCAATAGAAAGCTTTTAGGACCAGGTCTAATTCAATAAGTACAATAAGCCATAAAATGCAAAAAATTTGATTTTTTTATATAATACGAGCTAAGTTTACCCCCTCAACAATGGAAGTATCTAAAGGTATTCTTAGAATTGAAAACAAACAAAACGTAGCCCCAACTGATGTCGAAGCAATTGGATTAGGTATGGATGGTTATGTTATATTCAAGTACAAAATAGCAAACAAAGTAAATTATGCTCAGTATTCTCCTGATCGTAGAATTCAAACATATTTATTTTTTGAATTGTTAAATAATTCTCCTCTTTGGACAATGAGTTATGAAGTTGCTCCATATCAAGGATGGAATGCAAGTACTTTTTACTTTGACATTAAGTTCATTTTAAAAATTGAACCAAATTTAATTAATGACTACATTAACACTTCACTTGCATTAAACTTTATTATTGGAGACATGTATTCTACTTCTCCAAATTTTTCAGACACTGATTTTACCAATAAAAGTTTAATTCCTTACTGTGACCCAGTTAAACCACCAAAGGATTTTAAAATGACTTTGTATGATTATCAACAAAGAACTTTAGCAAAAATGCTTCAAATGGAAAAGAATCAAACTGACTTTACAGTAAATTATACTTTTAATATTAACTTTAAAGGTGTTGACCTGCTTTTTGACCCTGTGTCAAATTCACGTGTAAACAAAGAATTAAAGTTTAAAATTAAAACTACTGGAGGTGTTTTATCTGATGAAATGGGTTTAGGAAAAACAATTAGTTCTATTGCTCTAATTGCTTCACACCCTGCACCAACTAATTTACCAAATACAAAAATGTCAACGATTTCAAATACTGAAAAAATTAATTCACGTGCAACAGTAGTTTTGTGTCCATCCCATTTAACAAAACAATGGGAAAGTGAAATTTTCAGGTGTAATCCTAAATTTAAGGTTAAAACTATTCTAACAAAAAATGACTATAATGGATTAACTTTTGATGATTTTGTTAATTCGGATATCATTATTACATCACATCAATTCATTATGAATTTTAAATTTTATCCTACTCTACATTATCAGACTTGTACTGCCTCAAATTTTAACTTTGACCATAGAAATGCATCAGTTAAACAGTACTTAAGTGAAAAAATTAGTAAAATTGGGTTTCCGGGTGTTAAAGAATTACCTTTACCTATTTTTGAATTTTTTAACTTTCACCGTTTAATTCTTGACGAAGGTCATGAAATTTTTGGAGAAATGCTTGGAACTGCTGCTCTCGGTAGATACATGAGTCAATGGGTATCAAATATTGATTCCAATTACTATTGGTACGTTTCTGGTACACCTTTTGTTAATTACACTGGTGTTAAAAATTGCGCCAAGTTTATTAACTTGAAATTAGAAGATAGTGAAAGAGATTTAATTTTTGACTACTCTAATACAAGTTCAAATAATCAATCTTATTCGGGTTCTCGAAATTCTAATTTCCTAATGAATTTTATGAATAAAGAATATATTTGGAACAATGTTTTGAACAAAATTTGTATTAGACATCGTAAAACAGATGTTGAGTCACAAATTCAAATTCCTGGTTATCAAGAACGACTTATTTGGCTTAAATTTACCGACCTCGAACGTCAATTATATGATGCTAAAAAGGGTAAAGTCACTGACCAATATTTACAACAGTTGTGTTGTCATCCTCTTGTTGTTGAATCAGCTAAAAAAATTTTTGGTGATGTTGAAGTTGATTTGTCTGTAATGCAAGACAAATTAATATCATATCATAAAAACAATTATGAATCATATAAGCTTAAATTATCAAAACTTGATCCAACTCGTCAAGAATATCATATGTTGAAAAAAACTTATGAAACTCAAATGTCTGAGTCAAAATATTTGTTCACTATTTTAGAAAAAATGAAGCAACCTGATATTATTGATGAAGAAAATTGTTCAATCTGTATGGATTGTTTAGATAATCCAACTTTAACAGCATGTGGTCATTTGTTTTGTTATGACTGTTTGAAAATGTGTTTAGGTGATAAAAAACGTTGTCCCATGTGTAAGGCAGATTTAACTGGTAAGGACTTGTTAGTTATGAATGCGAAAAAAGAAGAAAAGAAAGAGGAAACAAATCCTCTTATCCAAAAATATGGTTCCAAACTTGGAAAACTTGTATCAATTATTCGTCATTTGGTTGCGCAAGATAATACCCGTATTATTGTTTTCTCACAATGGGATGATATGTTAAGTCTTGTCGGCAAGACCCTGGCTGAAAATGAAATTGAAAATTGTTTTGTTAAAGGCAACGTTTGGTCAAGAAATTCTGCAATCCGTAAATTTAAAGCAGGAAAAACTTCTGATGGGTCAGATAACAAGGTAATCATGTTAAGTTTAAAGAATGCTGCATCTGGAACTAACTTGACTGAGGCAACTCATATCTTCTTTGTTGAACCTATTAATGCATCTAGAGAAGAGTCTAGAGCAATCGAAGGACAAGCAATTGCTCGTGCTTGCCGTGTTGGGCAAAAACAAAAAATTATGTTAATGCGTATTTTAATTGATAAATCAATTGAAGAAGAAATTTATCGTAAAAACTATAACAAAGATGTTGTTGTCTCATTTGAAGAACAGGAATATATTGTTGAACCATTAAAACCTAAACAAGCCAATCCAGAAAAAGACGGTGAAGTAGAAACAGAAACTGATTCCGAACAAGTTATTGAAGTAAAAGTAGAAAAACCAAAAGTAAAACGAGCACCAAAAAAGAAGGCTCAGGTTGATATTGAAGTTTAAAAAAAATTTGTTTATAACTATAATATAATATAAATTTATGGGAATTACAAGATATGTTAACAACCCAACTAAATCACCAAATTACAATTATTATGCGGATGCACTTAATGCTTCATCAGATGGTGATGTAATTGAAGTTTATAAAAATGGTACCATAATATTTTCATTTACATTTAGAAAACCAATTAACCAACAATCAAGTAGCCGAAATTTAACTGATGATTTAAGTAAGTTTTTATTTACTTTTATCAATTCATCAAACCCTGAAATTAATCAAGTTAAAACAGGAAAAAAAATATATCTGGACTATAATTCAAATAAGTTTAGACTAAAAAATATAAATAACTCGAATCGTTCTATTATAGGTGAAAATGAATTTATCGGTTCAAAATTTAATTTAGTCTCAAATTTAACCGATAACAAAAATTTATTAGTTGGAATTGGAGATAATTTAAAATTTAATAATAAAGATTTAGATAATGGTTTTTTTATAAAGCAAATTGATTCAGCAAATTTTGATTCAACTGATACACCTAATTTAACTAATCCATTACCACAAAATATTTCTGTGGAAAAAATTAATGAAAATTCAAATTTATTCGCAACAATATCGATTCCTGTTGAAAAATCTGACTTAACAAAACAAGAATTTACCGATAAAATGTTTTTATACGAGTCCAATGAAAATTTTAATAAAGTAAATTTAATTAAATCAAATCAACAAACCTATTCAATAGTTAAGAATAATGAAAAAACTTTTACTATTGAAATTCCTTCTGATGGAATCATAATGTTTTTAGATCCAGGTAGATATCAAGAATATGCAATTAATCAAATATCACATAGTTTTAACAACACAATTTCAGATAGTCCAATAGTAAATAGAGCAGGAATAAAACTTTATAATTTAGGACAAGCACCTAAAAAAGGTGTTTTAAATGGTTGGAAATTAAACAAAACAGAACAAAATTTTATAAGTTATAATCTTTATGACAAAAAGTTTGATTTTGATGTTTCAAATCAACTTGTGGAATTTTTCTGGATATGTATATATCAGCCAGAAAATCAAAGTCAGGTATTTAACATAAATATTTCTGGAACTCAATATAGTGCGGTCACACAAAATGAATCTGGTAAATATGTGTTTTGGTTTTCATTAACTGGAAATGACATATCAACATCAAATAAATTTTCTTTATTAGATTTATCAAGTAACATGATAAAAATTAATGTACCAAATATAACAACAATAAATTTTGTTAATTTAAACACTATTGGTCAAGAATCAAAATTTTATCTTGAAGCATATGGGTTTTCAACACAATCAAAGTCATTTAATTATGCATTTACATCAAGACAAGATACTAATATTAAAGACGAAATTGAATATTGTCTTGACAAACAAGTAGTATATGACTTATTAATTAATAAAATTGTTCAAGAAAACTCTTGCTTTCCAATGGATAATACATTAACAAATTCCAACATTATATCAAATGGTTGGTATTTTGATTCAAATAAAAATTATAATTTAAAACTTTTTGATGATGATAATGCAAACATGACTTATGGTAATTTACATACATTATTTGTTGAAGTTTTAATATCATCAAGTGTAAATTTTGAAATAGAATGCTTTGGTGAAAAAATAAAAATTAACGATCAAGGTAAAAAAATTATTTATTTTAAAAACAGTCCGTTTTTAACTGAAACAACGAATGCAATTACTCCACCAATTAATCAAATGACAGCAAAAATTATTTCAAGACAAAATAAATATTACCAAAATATTGACGCAGGAAAACACAGTTATATTGTTACATACTATAATGAACAAGGAGAAACGTCAATAAGTGAAATTTTAACAACTGTAACATTAAATGCTGGGTCTGGTCGTGTTTTACTTGAAAATATTCCAATTTCACCTCATTCAAATGTTATTGGAAGAAAAATTTACAGATCTAAAGCAAATGACACATCCGGATTATATTATTTAGTAACAAAAATATCAGATAACATTACAACAAACTATTATGATTATACTGCAGATAATTTATTAGGCGAAAAAAATCCACAAACAAATACAACAAATAAAAGTTACAATTTGCCGTATTTTTCATATCTTGATTCAAATACAAATGGAATACTAATAAGCGGGGAAAGTTTATTAGATAAAATAATTTCACCAGAAAAAAAAATTGGAGAATTTTTATTAAATGTTGGTAACCAGACTGATATTGAGTTAATATCTTTTGGATACAAAATATTAGGCGAAGAACCAAAACATTTTATGACCAGATGGACAAGTATTGAGACACATTCAATTGTACATAATGTTGATAAATTTTTAACAATTCAAAAAGACGTTATTAATTTAACAGATGAATCAGAAGTAGACTACGATTCAAAATTTAAAGTAAAAGCTTATGGTGACTTTTTTTATGGAAACTATAAACAATATGGAGATAATTATGGTGATATTAGAGTTAATATTGGTGTAAATATAATTGCAATAAGAAATGCATTATATATTTTAGATTCTGCAGATATATCAAATTACACCGTTAAAATTGATGGACTTAAGTTTAAAGCAAACGGCGTATCAATAATTAAATCAAATGGTATTATGTCACAATCAATTGTTCCATTTAACAATAAACTTAAATATATAGTTCCAAATTATGCTGTAAGTTCTCAATTTTTAAAAAATAATTACATTACACTAAGAAATGGCCAAGAAATATTTTATACAAATGGCGGTATTACTCCAGTTTTAGTTCAAGGAGTTTATGCTGCTCTTTTTAAAGAGTTTAATAAATCTGCATCAATATTAAACAATATTATTTTAGATTCATTTGGTCAGGTTGTACTTGAAGTAAATAAACCAACGATTCCACTAGCATCCTATAATTTAGAAGACGCACAAAACTTAATTCCAGGTGCAATTTATAGTTATAAAGTAACATTTTATACAAGCATAGGAGAAACAGAATCAAGTATTCCAAGTAATGACATTACTCAACCATATAGACAAGCTAAAAAAATAAAAGTGGAAATTCCCAAATCTTTAGATCAAAGAGTTGTTGGTCGTAAAATTTATAGAAGAAATTTTGGAAATAATAACAATAACTATATTTTTATTGCAACAATAGCAAATAACATTGATACTATTTATGTTGATGATATTTTAGAACCTGTTAGTTTACAAGTATTACCACCATCACTAGTATTTTTAACAAATAACACATCAAACTATACTCAAATAAATTCAGCACATCTATTAACTGATTCAATAAGTCAATTGACCCCAAGTTCTGTTTACAAATATGCATTTTCATACTTTTCAATAAATAATGGAGAAATAAAAGAAACAGAATTATCGGAAGCATCTATTGAAACATTTATTGGAGCAAGTCCATATAAAATTATATTAAATTTGCCAATTTCACCAAGTCAAAGTGTAAATGGACGATATATATATAGAACAAAAGCTAATACGAATATTTTTTATTTACTTGACACAGTACCTAATAATACATCAACTGTTTACATTGACAGTGTTTCTGATGAAATGTTAGGGTCAAAAGTACCATTAATAACAAGTACATTACCAGAAGTTACTAAACCATTTTTAACATCAGTTGGAGGTTATTTTTTTGCTAGACCACAGACTGCACAAATTTCACAAAATTTTGTTGCTGGAGGTACTTATAGGTATAAGTTTACATATGTAGTTTCATCATCACAAAATAACGAGCTTGGTGAAACAGAACCGTCTGAATCAACAGAAGAAATTAATCAACCATTAAATAAAACAGTAAAAATTTTAGTTAACGTGCCAGTATCACCTGATCCAACTGTTATAAAAAGAAATATATATAGAACAGAGGCATCTGGTAGTGTTTTTAAATTTGTTGGTTCTATAAATGATAATAAAACAACATTATTTTTGGATAATATTTCAGATAATAATTTAGGAAGAACTGTATTATCAACAAACACAACAATTACTATTGCACCAGAATTAAATACAACAGTATCATCTGGTGGTAATGCTGATCCAATAAATTATTTAATTAGTGATATTATTAGTGAACAAGACATACCAGTTTCAAGCTCAAAATTATTTAAACTATATGTTAAGTCAGGACGATATGCCAAGGATACAAGTATATATTCAAATGCATTAAATACAATTCAAATGAATTTAGAAAACATGGAAATTAATATTAAATGTCGATTAAGAGGACTTATGTATGATATTACAAAAACTTCATCAAGCGTAAAATATCCTTTAACAAAACAAGTTGCTGAATTAATGTTTGGTAAATTCGTACAACCATCGGGAGGTATTGGCGGTGAATCTGACACTCTCGTGAGAGAAGTTAAACGTGTTGGTAACACAACTATTGGTGTAGATGAGCTTGGTAATAAACTTGATATGTTAAATAATGAAACAAATTTAGATGGTAGTTATAAAGTAATGAGTGAAATCCAATATATTATTGACTTTACAATATGTTTTGTTCAAAAATCTAGTTAAAATTCCAAATAAATTTAATTAATAATACAATAATTTTTAATTAAATAAATTTGAACTAAGTTCAATTTTAATGGCCTGTAATTTTACAGAATCAACAACTGTGTCATTAGGATATTTTATTGAGTAGTAAACTAAAGCCATATCAAGGGAAATGTCATTTGTTTTTGTAACAGAATAATCAACTACATTTGTTGTTGAAATTTGCTGATTATCGCGTATGAAATCTAATAATATCATATTATCTAGTGCATTTAGCACATTTATGTAAAATTCAATACTATTCGGTCCAGTAAAACCAGGTTGTGTAACACCTCCTGTGGTTATACCTGATTGCTCATTAATAGCAGCAGTAGCTGATGTAATAAAAACAGGAATAATTTCAATACTTGATTTTAGTGGTTCTGATATTTCTAATTTTCTACCAATAGCAACACGTGATAAATCACCAGATAATGTTGCTAAGATTAAGTCTCTTTGTGTTTTTGATAAATTTTTAAAACCTACAATTGTTGCCATTATTAAAACTAAGATAAATTATTTTGATAGTTTTGAATATAATTTAACGCAACTGAATTATTATCAGATGTTAGTTTCATTAAAGAGTAAATTTTTTCCTTTAGTGCTAGAAAACCAATAGTGGATTGGCCTTTAATAACTCCCCCATTAATTAAAGTTAAATAATCATTAACTGAATTTGCACCAACGACTGCATTTCTATATACTTTTAAAAATTCAATAATGTCTGCTTTTGCAATGTCTTCTGTTGTAGTATTCGTTTGACTTGACATAAAATCTAAACTATTAATATATGGAAGAAATTTTTATTAACATAGACTCAAAATATAGAGACAGAATTGCATATCCAAGTGAAACAAAATTTAGAATAAATTTAGAAAAAACTTATAAAAACATTGTTTCTGCAACAATTAATAGTTTAGAAATTAACAACAGTATAAATTATATTAGTTCAAAAAAAGATAACAACTATATTACTGTTCATTTACCAAACAAGCTTAATGACCCTAATGGTACAAAAATTGTTTTATACGAAGGTTTACTTCAACTAATCACTTCTATAAGAACATTATTTAATGGAATATTTTCTGGAATATTTAATAACAATGGCGGGCTTCAAACACAACAATACGATGGTAAAAATTTTGCAGAAAAATATTTTTATATTTTTTATTTAAATGAAAACACAACAATTAATTTTGATTTTAACATAAACAATACTTCAAATATGCCTAAATCGCTAAATGATAAATTAACAATAGAAAAAGGATGGCATAGTGTATATGGTCTTGTTGTTCAAATTAAAAATTATATTAACAAGAAATTTATTGAAAGGAATGAATATAAAATACAAAATCCAAATATTACTCCTATTCCTTTAGATGTGGGTAATTTTACATTAACATCAAGCATTATTTTAAAAATTTTTGATAGAAGATTCAGAAATATGTCTGTGTTAGCACTTGACTGTATTAGAGTTGACAGTATTAGTGATAAGGCATTTGGATTTAATAATTTGGAATTAAATTTAGAACAATTAAAAGAACATGTTTATAAAACATATATTAAAGATACGACATCATTTATATCTGCACCAGCCGGAACTGGTGATTCAGCTGATTTTGGAATATTGGATTTATTAACAAGTAATAATTTTATTGTACCACCTGGATATGTTAACGAAGGTCCTTTAATTTCAAATTCTAAATACTATATTAGTAATAGTTCATCGAGTCCAAACTCTGACTCTACTCAATTGTATAATATAACACATAATGTTGATTTAACGGCATTAAGAGTGTTTTTTAGAAATTCTTTTACAAATGTAACCTCAGGTACCCCAAATTATTTTTACTATTATTATGTTGATCCTAATGGTAACAAACCATCTGGATGGAAAAGAGATGAAGACGGTTCAACAATAAATTATGTTGAAAAGCTTGTGAATTTAAAACATTTACTTACTCAAAAATTTATAACACAAGCAGAATACGATAATCCATTGTTTAACCCAACACTAGAAAAAGATATAGCAGATTTTGAAATTGATTTTAACACAAGTAAAAGTCTTGAAAATCCTGTTACAAATGGATTAGTGGATATTAAAAAATTAGAATATAACTCTGTGGGTCACTATATGGGTTTTAGACCAGATATGTTTAAAACAACAGATAAATTCTTAAAAAAATCAGAATTAGATGTAACTGATAGAATAATTCGAGCTGAAAAAACATTTGATACTGCTGGTGAAAACTATATTTTTATTAAAATTAATGACTGGGGATACATCGACTTTTTTGGTGAACGCATGATGGCTAAGATATTGTTAACTTCTGGTCTTGGTAACCCTAAATTAGATGCATTTGTAAATCAAGGTTATAGATTTAGACAACCAATTAATATTAGTAAATTTGACATTGAGCTTGTTGACTATTTGGGTAATACATTAGATTTAAATGGTTTTGATATTTCGTGTAGCATCAAGCTAATGCAAGTAATAAGTGCGGACCAAAAAGACACATTGGAAAAACAATCAATATTTTTCAACTATTAAAAATTATACGTCTCGTGTACACTATATTAGAATTTAAACAAAATCTAACTTGGTCTATAGCAAGAGCCACCGACTTTTCGTAATTTCTTTAATATTATTCCATATTAAAAAAATTGATATAAAATCATTTAAAGCTTTATTTGTATTAAGTTTTTAATGACTCAAAACACAGATATAGCTATTGGAATTGACCTCGGTACTACCTACTCTTGCGTTGGTGTATACCAGAATGGAAAAGTAGAAATTATTGCAAATGATCAAGGTGAGCGCACAACTCCCTCGTATGTTGGTTTTACGGATTCTGAACGCTTAATTGGTCTTGCTGCAAAAAATGCTGCTACCTCCAACCCTACTAACACAGTTTATGATGCCAAACGTATGATTGGAAGAGAATTTTCCGATCCTAAACTTCAAGAAGATATGAAACATTTTTCATTCAAAGTTGTTGATAAATCAGGTAAACCAAAAATTAAAGTAAACTACAAAGGAGAAGATAAAGAATTTACTCCCGAAGAAATTTCTGCAATGGTTCTCACTAAAATGAAACAAACTGCTGAAGCATATCTTGGTACTAAAGTTGTCAATGCAGTGGTAACTGTTCCAGCTTATTTCAATGATGCACAACGACAAGCCACCAAAGATGCTGGTGTAATTGCTGGTCTTAATATTCTTAGAATTATTAATGAACCAACTGCTGCTGCCATTGCTTATGGACTTGATAAGATTAGCGAACAACAACGTAATGTGCTTATATTTGATTTTGGCGGGGGTACACATGATGTTTCACTCCTTTCTCTTGAAGATGGTGTTTTCGAAGTGAAAGCAACTGCTGGGGACACGCACTTAGGAGGAGAAGATATTGACAATCGTATTGTCAACTATGTGCTTGAAGAATTTAAAAAGAAGCATAAGGTGGATTTGTCTGATAACAAAAAGGCTGTCCGTCGTATTCGTACTGCTGCTGAACGTGCTAAGCGTTCTCTCAGTGGTAATTCCCAAGTTAATATTGAAGTTGATTCTGTTCATGATGGTATTGATTTGAGTGTCATACTAACTCGTGCTCGTTTTGAATCACTTTGTGCTGATATTTTTACTAAAACTCTTGAACCTGTCGAACGCGTACTTGTAGATGCTAAGGTATCTAAGGCAGATGTTCATGACATTGTGCTTGTTGGTGGTTCCACTCGTATTCCTAAAGTTCAAGAACTACTCAGTAACTTCTTTAATGGTAAAGAACTATGTCGTAGTATTAACCCCGATGAAGCTATTGCTTATGGTGCCGCAGTACAAGCTGCAGTACTTTCTGGTAAACGCGATGAAAAACTAGACTCATTGATTCTACTTGATGTAACACCTTTATCTCTTGGTGTTGAAACTGCAGGTGGTATGATGACTAAACTAATTCCTCGTGGTTCTACTGTTCCTGTTAAAAAGACTCAAACTTTCTCAACTGCTGTTGATAACCAACCTGGTGTAACCATTCAAGTTTATGAAGGTGAACGTCAATTAACTGCACACAACAACAAACTTGGTGAGTTCCATCTCAAAGGAATTCCTCCTATGCCTCGTGGTACTCCTCAAATTGAAATCACTTATGATGTTGATGCTAATGGTATTCTTCAAGTTTCAGCTGTTGAAAAATCAACTGGTAAATCTGAAAAGATTACCATTACTAATCAATCCAGCCGTCTCAGCAAAGAAGAAATTGACCGCATGGTTGAAGAAGCAGAAAAATTCAAAGCTGATGATGAAAAGGTTAGACTCAAAGTTGAAGCTAAAAACAAACTTGAAAACTACTGCTATAATGTAAAATCCACAGTACTCGGAGAAGAAAAGATGAAATTAGCTCTTGGTTCTGATGTTGATACTGTTACAAAGACAATTGACGACACTATGCGATGGCTTGATGAAAACTCAAATGCATCAGTTGAAGAGTTTGATGAAAAACAAAAATCAGTTGAATCTATTTTAATGCCACTCATTCAAAAAGCTTACCAAGCCTCAGTTCCTGCTGGTGCTGAAGCTAATCCTGATATGGGACCTAGTGTAAGCGAAGTTGATTAAACATCATACAAATTATTTTATTTATTATAGTTAATTAATTTTATACAAGTTAATTAATCATAAAATTCCTTTAGTTTTTACTTGTTCGTTTTTACACCAGAATAATATTATTATCTGAGGTAATTGTAATGTTACCTCCCAATCAGGGTAATTTACAAATTATAAATATAAATCCAGGCCCATATGATTACAAGTTATTTTTTGAGGGCAATTATTATCCCCATTCAATTAATTTGTCAAAATTAGTTTTTGTATTTAAACATCAGGGTGTTCAATATAAAAAAATACTATTTTTAACAACCGGACATAGTCTTGCTGAATCTAGATATATGTCTGATTTTGGATGTGTGATTAAAAAAACATCAAACTTCCCCGATTTGTTTTTCTCCAAGGAAAATTTATTTTATTCAGTTGACAATAATTTTAATGATTTTGGTTTAATAAGTTTTGGTTCATATAATATATCTGAATCAAACCAATTAAAATTTCTTGATAAAACATTTCCAGTAACATCAATATATAAAAACCCACCAATTAAATCATTGGAATTAGATATATTAATTAAAAATGGACGTAACACGGGAGAATCATTTGCACAGGCAGTTATTGATTTTGCATATGACCCATTTATTCATACCAGTTATAACAGACAACAATTTTATACATTTAAAATTGCTGGTCGTGTTGTGCTAGTATCAACACCAAATCCTGCTGGCTTGGTTATTAAAGGTAGAGAAAGTACAATGACAAAATATAATGGTAATCCCGTAGATTTTCGCGAACAAAATAACATTATGGAATATCATTTTATTAATACAATTAAAGCATTTAAATTCCATGATATATTTAATGGGATACACATTGATGATTCACTTAAGTCGTATTTTTACAAATATACTGCAAATAATAAATTAACAGTACTTAGTTTAATGGGTGACTCTGGATCAGGATTTTATAAATTAGCAAATAATTCTCAATTAGAATTTGTGGGAATAAATATTGGTTCTTGTTACATGATTGTGCTTGGTACACATAACTCTTATAACAATAACAAATCTATTTATTATGATGATAAATTTGATAGATTAGTTGTTGGACAATATTACATTGATGAAGTACACAAGGCCAGTCAAATTTTACCAATTGGCACAATTGAATCATATATTAAATCAATTCCCGGGTCTTTAGTTGAAGATATCCAAGTTTAAAAAAATTGACATTAATATTTGTTTATTTTACTTTTATTAATATTAATGAATCAAACAAATACAAATTATGTTTGTCCAAAAGGGTGTGTGGATTACTGGGCACAATCTTATGAACAAATTAATAACTTGAAAAAAAAGTTGGAAAATATTTTTATTGAAAATGGGGGCATACCTTTAGAAACTCCAGTATTTGAAAACAAATCTGTGCTTATGGGTAAGTATGGCGAAGAAGCTGATACCAAACTTGTTTACAATATTAATGAAGAAGGCGGTGAACCTGTTACCTTACGATACGACCACACAGTTCCATTTATTCGATTTATTAAATCTAATGGAATTGTTAAAACAAGAAGATATACTATTGGTAAAGTATATCGACGCGACCAACCACAATTATCTAAAGGCAGATTACGTGAATTTTATCAAGGGGATTTTGACATATTAGGCGAATCAAATGAAACAGTTTTAGGGGAATTTACGCTATTATCAATGGTTTGGGAATTTATGAACCAGATTACCCGACCTGATTTTACAATATATATAAATCATACTGAAAATTTAAAAACAATTTTATGCGAAGAGCTTGGATTAGGTTTGGACAATTTTAAACGAGTATGTGGGTTAATTGATAAAGTTGACTTTGTTTCTCCAGACACATTTACCAATTCATTTGCAAATATTTATACAGAACTGGGAAAATATTTTGACAAAATTCAAATTGCCAAATTACAAGAACTTATTAAAACAGACACACCTCATAATGAAAAAGTCAAAACAGATTTTGCTAACTTGATAGCCTATGCAAATATATACGGATTTGCAGATAAAATTAAATTTAATACATGTTTAGCTAGGGGGTTAGATTATTATAATGGATTTATTTTTGAAGTGAAATTAAATGGAACCACATGTTCAAATACAATTATTGCAGGTGGTCGTTATGATTCTATGGTTGATGATAGCACATTAGTTGGTATCAGTTTTGGACTAAGTCGGATTGCCCAATTAATACCAGAACAACCGAATCAATCCCAATGGCAACCAGTAGGATTTGTAACAACATTAGGAAAAATTCCAATTGAAACAAAACTTGAGGTAATTAAAAAACTCAAGTCAAAACGAGAATTCACAGCTATTTTATATAATTTGGATAAACAAGATAAAAAGCTGACACCAACAATTACAAACTGTGTGCAAAATTATTGGAAATATTTAATTGTTATTGCAGAAAATGAACTGGCAAGTGGAAAATTAATTTTAAAAGATTTGGAAAATAAAACACAAACATTAATTGACCTTGAGTTATAAAAATTATAACAAAGCTAATTTTTCTCTAATAAAATCTTTTACATCTTCATAATTATCATCAGAACGTAAGTCATACCAATTTACATGATTTTTTTTAATAAATGATTTTAAAATTTTATAAATATGTCCTATGCCTTTTTTACTTTTTATAAATTTAATTTGTTTTTTAAGTTTAGCAAATTCAGGATTGGACCCAAGCCATTTTATGGTTTTTTCCAAATAAAATTTTGTAACCTGTTCTTGTAATTTTGGATTATCACCAACATCTTGGGTGTTATCTGGTAAAAATAGTGAACTAACCAATTGAGCATTTGCTACTGATTTAGATTGGGTTTTTCCGATAGTTTGATTTAAGTTACTTAATAAGGCAAGATTTGCAAGTGTTGATTTATCTGATACCAAAGCTGAAGATAACGGAGATTGTAAAATATCAATAACTGTTGACAATGAATCTGATAAACTTGCACTTCCTGAATTATAATATCTTTGAATAAAATTTTCAGATACTTCAACACCTTCAGTTCTGTCATCAAATAAAATATTATAATAACATTCACCGAATGAGTTTAGGGGTAAAATTTGACTAATTCTTCCAACCTTGTGTACAACATATTCATCTCTAAAAGGGTTTGAAAATCTAATTGTACGGTTTGCAATTTTAACATTGTCACCAACATGATATTTACAACTAGAACCAATGGAACCTGATGCTTCTATTCTTCCCGAACCCATAGTTAGACAACCTGCAATTCCAGAATTAAAAACCATGTTTGGTCTTGTAATATATTTTATTGATTCTAAATCATATGGTTTCCATCTATAGTATAAGCTAGATTTACTTTGTCCTGATTCTTTATAGTCAATAACCATCATAAATAAATATTCAGGATATGTTGGTGAATCGAAAATAGTTGTTTCCCTTCTAGTACTTCCAATTGCATCAACTTGTTTGTGACTAAGATTGCCATATTTTATGTAAAATTGGTCAACATTAGATCTTGCTACTTCAGTTGGTGTTAAGTCTTGATACACAATTAGACAATATCCGTCTAGAGGAGTTTGTAACTTAGCACCACCGATTAAATTAATTGAATGTAATTTTTTTAAATTATCTAATTTATTCATTATTAATATCTTATAAAAAATTTGGAAAATATTCTTAAATTAAAAAAAATTGAAACTAGATTATACTAATATATTTATCCATTTGGTAATGTCGAATCTATTGATTAAACGCCTACAAAATGAATTAGCAGATTTACAGGCCAACCCAGTTTCTAATTGTTCAGCTGGTCCTACTGGGTCAGATTTAACTCACTGGCAAGCCACAATTTTTGGACCAGAAGATACACCATATTTTGGTGGTATTTTTTATTTGGATTTAAAGTTTACAAATGAATATCCATTTAAACCTCCTAAAGTATATTTTAAAACTCCAATTTATCATTGTAATATTAATCGTCAGGGAGGAATTTGTCTTGATATTTTAAAAGACAATTGGAGTCCAGCTCTAAACACTAGTAAATTACTTTTAAGTATTTGTTCTCTTCTCGCAGAACCAAATCCTAATGATCCGCTTGTACCAGAAATTGCTGATTTGCTTAGAAAAAGTAAAGATGTTCATGATGCGAATGCCCGCGAATTTACCTTGAGATATGCAAATGGTGATAATTAATTATTTCTTTAAATGGTTTTGTATATTTAATCTGTTATGATTTTTACTAAGTTTATTTTAAATTTTAATTTAAATAAATTATATCTTTTATAATATAATAAATGACAATAAGATATGTATTACATCCAACATTAAAAGAATTTAATTACAAATCTGTTACAGGTGCCATATCTGCAGCAAATTCTGGTGATGAAATTCATGTTTATAACGGACAAACACAAGCAGTACTTGTTGTTAAATTTTATAAAGATAATTCTCAAGTTGTTTTAGGTTTTTCAGAAAACGAAAATTTATATAATATGGGATTTGATGAAATACTTAATAATACAACAGCAAATTTTAAAAAAGCAGGTAATAATATTTTTTATGATACTGGAAGTGTTTTAATAGGTTCCTCTAATTATATTTATACTACATCAGCTGAAAATTTTAATGAGGCTTTTAAACTAAAGATTTATGACGGAGCTAAAATTTCCGGCGGAGGATTAGTGATTGGCGATTTTGATAATTCGGAAAATTTTAAAGTTTTACCAAATGGAAGTGTTGAAATAAGTAATTATAATAACTTAAATATACAAATGAATTCAATATCAGGAGACATTATAACAACTGGAAAAATTAAAGCAAATAGTATTGAGGTTAATTCATTAACAACAAATTTATATGGAGCTGTTTATGGTAATGTTACTGGAGACTTGGATGGAAATGCAGAAACGGCAACAAAATTAAAATTACCAAAAGAAATTAGATTAACAGGTGAAGTTGATGGATTAGTTTTTTTTGATGGTTCATCTAATGCAGAAATTAACACAAATATTAAAAATGGAATTATTACTGGGGATAAAATAGCCCAATTCACAATTACAGGTGATAAAATTGCATCAAATACAATTTTTGGTGATAAAATTAAAGATAGTGAAATTACTGAAAGCAAAATAGCAAATTTTAACATTGGTGAAGATAAAATAAAAGATAATAGTATTGGAACATCAAAAATTAAAAATTTATCAGTAACAAATGATAAAATTGCAAATGGTGCAATAACTGCTGAAAAAATTGCAATTGGTTCATTATCTGGTAATAAAATTTTAGTTAATTCTGTTTTAGGAGATAAAATAACAGATGGAACAATTAAACATGAAAAATTAGCAAATGATTCTGTGGGAACAAATAATTTAATTAATGGTTCTGTAACTATAGATAAAATTAGTGATTTATCAATATCAAATTCAAAATTGTTAGATAATTCAATATCAAATAGTAAAATTTTATCAAACTCAATTTCAAATGATAAAATAGCTGATGGTTCTATTACAGAAACAAAATTATCTTATGGATGTGTAACTAACCTTAAAATTGCAATTGGTACAATTTCGAATGATAAACTTGCTGGTGGAATATCTGGTGAAAAAATAGAAAATGATTCAATTGATACCGTAAAAATAAAAAATTTTTCAATTACAAATAATAAAATATTTCCAGAATCAATTACTTTTGATAAAATTGCATCAAATTCAATTAATGATGATAAAATAATTAATGGTTCAATTACTGGTATTAAAATTTCAAATTCAACAATTACAGCTAATTTACTTGGACCTAGTTGTGTCACAAATGATAAAATACAAAGTGAATCAATCACAAACAACAAATTAGCTGGAGGTATTACTAATGATAAACTTGCAGGTGGTATTTCAGGAGATAAACTCTTAAATACTACTATTCAGGAGGATAAAATTGGAGATTTTCAGATTACAATAAATAAAATTGCAGCTAATTCTATATCAACAACTAAAATAGTTGATAATGCAATTACAACAGTTAAAATTGCCGATAATGCAATTACAACTGGTAAAATTGCTGAAGGAACAATTCAAACTTCTGATTTAGCAAATAGTATTATAACAAATGATAAAATTGTTAGCAACACAATTACTGGTGATAAACTAGCAGAAAATTCTATTAGTGGTGAAAAAATTTTAGTAAATTCTATTTCATCTGATAAAATTCAAAATGACACAATACAAACAATTAAACTTGCAAACAGTTCTATTACAACAGATAAAATATTAAATGGTTGTATAACTGGAGATAAAATTTCTTTCCAAACAATAACCACTGATAAAATAGCTACTGGAGCAATTAAAACTGATAAAATTGATAATCAACAGATTACAAATGATAAACTTCAAGACTTTTGTGTAACTAATAATAAAATTGTTGATAATTCAATATCAACATCAAAACTTCTTGATGGTTCAATTCTTACAATAAAAATTGCAGATAACCAAATTACTGCTGAAAAAATTCAAGATTTAAATATAACTACTCAAAAAATACAAAATGGTAGTATTACTTCTGAAAAATTAGGAGATAATCAAATTACAACAACAAAAATAGCAAATAATCAAATTACTGGTGAAAAAATACAAAATTTTCAAATTTCAACAGATAAAATTATTGATGGTGCTATTAATTCAAGTAAAATTGCAGACAGTCAAATTATAACTTCAAAAATAGCCGATAATTCAATTACAACTATAAAAATAAGTAATTTACAAATAACTTCTGAAAAAATACAAGACGGTGTAATTATTACATCAAAAATTGCCGATAATGCAATTACTACTGATAAGATAGCAGATAATGCCATTACAACCGCAAAAATAGCTGATGGACAAATTACTAGTGGAAAAATAGCAGAGGGTGCAATTTTGTCTAATGATATTGCATCGGGTGCAATTACCAATGAAAAAATCTTAAATGGAACTATTAGTAATGACAAGTTAGCAGGTAGTATTACAACTGATAAGTTAACCGATGGTCTTATAACTACATCAAAACTTGCAGACAATGCTATTTCAACCGGAAAAATTTTAGACAATGCTATAACAACCGCAAAAATAGCTGATGGACAAATTACTAGTGGAAAAATAGCAGAGGGTGCAATTTTGTCTAATGATATTGCATCGGGTGCAATTACCAATGAA
>JACCDI012163485.1_pt1 | contig 187534 bp, 164 predicted proteins | sample 7442791 | NCBI WGS metagenome assembly JACCDI01 (sample SAMN15323434, study PRJNA562643) | freshwater metagenome | isolation source: river surface water | place: USA:Blue River Watershed | collected 2017-08-15
AGTATTTTAGGTTTTGGTCCATGTTTGAAAAACTCCAAATGTAAATCTGAAAATAGCTGGAATCTCATAGTTTAAAGTTATTAATTTAATTATATGATTATCAAATAATTAAATTTTACAATTATTTGCTTGTAATCCAGTTCTCTAAACATTTTCTTACTGCCTTATCAATTGGTAAAATGTTTGGATAAAGTTGTTGTAGTTTATAAGTATCCAAATAATTATTTGATCTTTTTGATGCTAATATTTGATTTTGTTCTTCAATTGTAAAATTTACCCAAGTAAAATTAGGATCAACTGTCTCTTTATACATTTGTAAAATTTCATTATGAGTTATAACACCAGGATTAGTTAAATTAATTGTACCTGTTTGGGATCTTTTTGCCATATCTATTAATATTGGTATAAGTTCTGGCAGGACTGTCATTGAATTTTGAATTGAGCATATTTTTTCATATGAAACTATTTTTGAAATAAAATTACGAGGATTATCAACATTTGTTATTGGCATTCTTATTCTTACATTTAACACATTATCAAACAAATGCATTAATCTATCAGTATAACCTTTTACTACTGAATATGATGAACCAAAAAAGTTTGGAACATCTTGTTCGGTAAAAATAGTTTTGCTAGTCGAATACTCGAAAATACATCCTGTTCCTAAATATGTGTAATGAATTGAATTTTTTTTTGCTAAAATAGCAAGTGTTAAAGGTGAGTATAAGTTATCTCGAACATTTTCTTTTATTTTACCAGGTTGTTCTAAATAATCAATTGTTGTAAATCCTGGTCCATGAGTCCTACCAATAAATGACATTATATGTGTTGGTTTTGTATTAATAATCTCAGATTCCAACTCGTTTATATTATCTGCTCTTTCTTGTCCTTCTATAAATTCAATGGATTGCTTTTCTAACTCTTCAATTACTTGCTGTCCAATCCAACCTTTTGATCCATAAATTAATATTTTCATATTATTACTTAAATAAGTTTATCTTTATATCAGTTTTGCTAACCCTTCTTGTAAACTAATTGAAGGACTCCATCCTAATTCTTTTAACTTGGAATTAGATATATAATATCTTGAATCATTAAATGGTCTATCTTCTATCCATGTTATCCATTGATTAACTGCATCATTTGGTTTAATTAATTTAATTAACATATGTGCTATTTGAAGAACAGAATATTCCATATTATCATCACACCCAATATTATATATTTCTCCAATAATACCTTTATCTAGAATTGCTTCAAAAGCTTTAACAGTATCATCCACATGTAAAAATCCCCTAACAGCAGAGCCATCTCCTTGAATAGTTACCGGTTTAGATTCTTTTAGCTGTTTGATAAATTTGGGAATGAGTTTTTCGGGATATTGATTAGGTCCATAAACATTATTTCCACGAGTTATAATAATTGGCATTTTAAATGAATGTGCATAACTTTGTGCTAATAGCTCAGCACCTGCTTTAGTTGCAGCATAAGGATTAGTAGGGCATAAAATGGAGTGTTCAGTTTTCTTTTGTTCATCAACATCTAACATAGATTCTCCATAAACTTCATCTGTTGAAACATGAATAAATTTTTCAATTTGTCCATATTTTCTACAAACTTCAAGTAAAGTGTGAGTTCCTAGTACATTATCCATAGTAAATTGAAGTGAGTCTTCAAAAGAGTTTTGTACGTGCGATTGAGCAGCAAAATGTGCAACATGAGTAATTTTATTTGATCTAACAATCCAATCAATAAAATTTTTATCAGTTAGATTAGCTTTAATAAATTGATAGGATGAAGAATCACGAATTATTTTCTCAATATTTGTTTCACTTGCACAATAATACATTGCATCAAGATTTGTTATTTTATATTTGTTTGTTTTTGCAATCCAATTAATAAAATTTGATCCAATAAAACCACAACCACCAGTAACTAACAAATTTATCATTCTATATATTATTTAAAGAAAAATGATTTAAATATTTAATCTTAATAAATATAATAAAATGAAAATTATAAATATTTCACCTTCAGTAACCAAAGGACCAGAATCATCTGGTCAACCAATTAATCTGTTATATCAATTCTTTGTCCATAAAGTAAAGCGAAGAAATAATGAAATTAGAAAATGTCTAAAGTTTAATGTACAAAATCCTCATATTGATAAAATTTATTTGCTCAATGAAAGAATTTATACCAAGGAAGAACTTGGCATTTCATCTGATAAAATAGTTCAATTTGATGTTAAAACTCGATTAAAATTTGCAGATGTATTCAAATTTATCAATGAGAGTAATATCGTGGGTTACAATGTGATAATTAATGCGGATATATTCTTGGACAAAACAATTGAAAATCTCAAATACTCTCAAATGCATGTGAAAAAACAGGCTATGGCTTTGTTAAGATATGAGTATGCTTATGATTTGAATGAATCTAAAGTTTTTGGTCCAAGATTTGATTCTCAAGACACTTGGATTATTCATTCAAACTTTAACCCAAATTCCCAAGAACAGCGAGTATTTAATTTTGAGTTTGGTAAACCCGGATGTGATAATAAAGCAATATATTTGTTAAATATATTGGGATATGAAGTAATTAATGATCCCAAATTCATCAAAACATATCATGTTCATCATTCAGAAGAAAGAAATTATACTCAATCAGATTATATACACAAACCATGGGGAGCAATTATTCCTGCAAATGTAGATGTTAGTGCAATTCAACCATCTATTGGGATTGATTTGAGATATGTGGCTTCTCTAACAAACAATTTGTCACAAATAAGATTTGAAGATAATTATAAGTTATATAATTACATTGTTACTAAATTTGCACAGGGACAGAATTTTATTATTCCAAGAATAGCAGGAATAGAAAATAATTATGCAGTTGAAGGAGATATAGCAAGATCAACATTAAATGTAAGTCCAGAATTTTCAGATTATATGGGTAAAACTATTGGGGTGATGAAAAACAACGCAGGTATCAAACTATCAGGGCTAGAGTCGGTGCTCAAATACTCACAAATGTATATGGAATCATTTGATCAATGTGAAATGTATACTTGTTGGGAACCTCATGGAGATGTGTATAAATATATAGTCAAGTCCCATGATTATATCAGAAATAAGTACTCGAGTAAAATTCCGCTCTGGGCATTTGCTTTAGATATATATCATTATATTAAAACACTCCCTTGGACTCAAGCGTTACAAAGTAAGCGAGTTTTAATTGTGTCTGCATTTGAAGAATCAATCAAGGAAAAAATACCTATCCGCAAAGAAATCTATGGGATAGATTTGTTTCCTGATTGTGAAATTCTCACAATTAAACCACCCCAAACTCAAGGCACAGAACTATCTGAAGAATTTGATGTTGAACTTAACAAGTTTTTAACTAGACTCAATTCAATTTCTGATAGCTATGATATTGCCCTAGTGTCAGCAGGAGGTTATGGTAATTTAATTTGTTCGCATATATACAAGGCTGGAAAATCTGCAATTTATGTTGGTGGAGTATTACAGATGTATTTTGGGATTAATGGTCAACGTTGGATAAGAGAACGCCCAGATATTTTAAGACTTTATTTAAATAGAAGCTGGTCAAGACCAAAAGAATTTGAAAAACCTGCAAATCACACAAATGTTGAAGGATCTTGTTATTGGTAAAAAAGACATTTAAATAATAATTATTATTATTTAAATATAAATGTTGCGAGTTAGATTTGTTGAAAAAGCAAAACAGTTAATTGTATCAAAAGAAGAACAAAAGAATTATTATGAGTTACTTGATACTCAAGCATTAGAAATATTTCTACCATCTACTTACAAATACCAAATAGTTGATGAAACAGAAACAGCAGACATTTGTATTGTTGGAATCCAGCATACAGATAATTCCCTACTTAGACCCAATGAGTATAATATATTTTTATCAGTTGAAAACTTTTCAGTTGGACGAACTCATTACAAACACTGGAATAAATTTAACAGATCTGAAAATCCTTTAATTTCTACATATATTTACAATGATATACCTCATCCTATTGAGAATATGATCCCAGCTGTGTACTGTAGAGTGAGGTACTTTAATTCAATTTATCCACAGTTTGAATCCATAAGATCTAATACTCCTTTTGAAAATAAAAAGTTTTGTTTATTTACTTCACGTAATGGGTTAAATTCCAATAAACAGGCAGTAATAAATCAATTGTCACAACTAGGTCAAATTGACTTTTTAGATAAGTATGATTCAGTTCTAAAATCTAAATCATGTTATAATTCTCCAGAACTTATTGAAATTTATGCCCAATACAAATTTATTATATGTTTTGAAAATTCAAAAACGCAAGGATATGTGACAGAAAAGATATTTAATGTATTTGCATCAGGTTCTATACCAATATATGATGGAGCGCATAATATTACAGATTATATAGTCCCTGGTTCATTTATACAATATGATGAAAATATTGTAAAAAAAATTTCAATGTTAATGAATAATAAAACATTATATTCTGCAGTTATATCTAAAGAAAAAACTAAAGAACTAGAGTATAGTTTAATTAATAGTAATTTTAATTATCAATTAGAGAAAAAAACATTAAAAACAAAATGTTTTATTGGTGGTTGTACAAAAAATTGTGGCAAACATATAGAAAAAGTTTTTGAAAATATAAAAAAAATAGGCCAAATATTTGATGATTATCATGTTATAATGGCTTATGATGACTCTGATGATAATACTTTAGGGTTATTAAATGAACAAAAAAACGTAATTTTAAACATGGATATATTAGTTAATCCAAATCCAACCACACAAATTAGAACACAAAACATTGCTAATGCGAGAAATGCAATATTAAATAAAATTAAAGAATTATACACACCTGAATGGAAATATTTTATTATGATAGATTGTGATGATGTTTGTGAGTATGATATAGATATAAATACACTTAGTAAATACTTAATTAGATATGATTGGGATTCATTATCATTTAATCGCAAATGTTATTATGATACATGGGCATTATCATTTGATCCATATATATTTTCATGTTGGAATTGGACAAATGCTAGAAATGTTATTGATACTATGAACTCTGTTCTTGAAAAAAAGTTAAGTTCTTTAAAAGAAAATGAGTTATTTGAATGCTATTCAGCATTTAATGGTTTTGCAATATACAGAACATCTAAATTTTTAAATTGTACATATGAGTGGGAAACACCAATAAATTTAATTAGTAAAGAACAATTAGACAAAAATATAAAAGCAGTTGGAACTAATCCTTTTATTAGACCGAATAATGATGATTGTGAACATAGAAGTTTTCATTTACAAGCAATAAGTAAAAATAAAGCAAAAATAATGATATCACCATTATGTTTATTTGATAATTAATTTTTATAACTATTAATTTTCTTAATCCAATAGTTTAATTTAAGTTTTTCTAAATTAAATTCTTTGGTACTATAATTTTGAATTGTGGAATCAAGTAACTCTTGAGTTACATCTGACCAGTCATTAACTATTAACACAGGTAACCCTTCGAATAAAGGATTCAATGGAGATGTTTTTACAATAGGTATACAGCCTAAAACCAAGGCTTCCCAAGTTCTATGACAGTCCAACCCATTACCATGAGGTGAAATAACAAAAGCATATTTGGATTGTTCAACCCAAGTATTTAATCTCTTAATTTTAGTTGGTTCATAGTGCACCAAATCTTTTGGCACATTATTAACTGCATCAACTCGATCTGAACCAAATTTAGTTGTCATTAGGAACTGAAAATTAGCATATGCTTTGGGTATTCTTTGGTTTAATGGTTTGGCTTTTAAGGCAACTGTCTTTAGCAATTTTTCTTGATTTAATGGAGTTGTTTTATTTCCCCATTCGTGATCTCGTTCAGACATAGTATGGTAATCTAACCCAATAGGTATTTGGGATAGCTTGGGATGAGATAACTCCACACAATTCTGAGAAAACCAATGGATTAAATTAGGAGAGTTAATAAATTTCTTAAAGTGATCATTAGATGCAAATAAATCATTTGGCACAGTTTCATCACAATCTCCTGAAACTAATATATAATTGCACGTAATTTGCGGGGCTATTACTTGTACAAAATGAGATATAGCAGATGCACAAACATATATAGAAGAACCTCGTTTTAAAGTGGAAAAATCATAGTTTATCAATTGTCTAATTGAAGATATGGGCGTTGAACTGTGAATATCACAAGATTTAAGTATTCCTCGAGAACAAATAAATTCACAATTATTTTCAAAAAACATATTATATTTAATTATAATATTATTACGTTTAAATAATTTAAAAAATATTTAATTATACTATATATATAAATGGAATTAAATAATTTAATTGAAAAATCTAATTCAGTTAATATTGTCAAGAAAATATCAAATGAAATGTATGGTAATACATTTCATCACCATTATCATATTTTATATGATATTAGAACTTTACTTGGTAATACAAAAAAAATTTATACAGAAATTGGAACTTATTGTGGTGGGTCATGCGCATTAATGTTGCAACATGAATATAAAACTGAAATTAATTGTATTGATCCTTTACATGCAATTCAAAATCAAGAAGATTTTCTTGAAAAAAATATAAAAAAATTTAATAAACATAATTACAATGTTAATATTCATAAAAAATTTTCAACAGACATAAATTTTATTAATTACTTAAAATCCATAAATTTTAAAACAGATATTTTATTTATTGACGGACATCATAGTACAGACGTTGTAACTTCTGATTTTAATTATTTTAAAGATTTTGTAAATCCAGGTGGATATATTATTTTTGATGATTATTTTGACAGTGTATATTCACCAGAAGTTAAAGGTGCAGTAGATACTATTGTTAAAAATATTAATCTTAGTGAGTATACAGTCATTGGTACAATCCCTAATATTAAAAAAGCACATGATATTTTAAATCTTAACATGTTGAATGAATTTATTATAAAAAAAAATGAGATAATTACTAATCAAATAATAGAAAATACAAATCAAGTTAAATTTTGTATTATTATGGCTACATATTGTAGAAAAAATGGTAAAACTCCATTTTACTTAAAAAAATCTATCCAAAGTGTAATTAATCAAGTTCATAAAAATTGGGACATAATTATTGTTGGTGATAAATATGAACCAGAAGAAGAAATTATTAATATAATTAGTGATTTTAGATCTAAATTAATTAATAATAAAATTATTTATTTAAAGAATAACGTTGTAGAAAGAGATTTTATTAAAGATAGATGGAATTTATGGTGTTGCGCAGGAGCAAATTCAATGAATTTAGGATTAAAATATGCCAGAGATAATGGATATAAATATTATTGTCATTTAGATGATGATGATTATTGGTTACAAAATCATTTATCTGAACTCGATAAAGTTTATTCTAAATATGAAAATTGTGTATTTGCAAATACACAATCAACATATAAAAATGGAGTACTTCCTCTTAACAATGAAGTTAACGAAATTTACCCAAATAATAGAATGCCATTGGGAAAACAAACAATCCATTCATCATTTTCTTTTAGAATTGACATTATTCCATTTAATTATTTTACACAATTTGAACCAGTTGGTATTTTTTTAGCATCTGATGCAAATATGTTAGATAATATACATAATTTTATTAAAAATAATTCTAATTATTGTTCTATTTATGTTCCAGTTTTAACATGTCACCATGATTTTGAAGCTGAATAGTTTTATATATATCTTCCAGGATTTCCAACTACTTTTTTATTACTTTCTATATTTCTTATAATAACTGCACCAGAACCAATCATATTATTATCAATAATTTTTATTTTTGGATTAATTGTACAGTTTGTACCCAGTAAATTTAAATTTCCAATATTAACATTTCCACTTAATGTTGATGATGGCGCAATATGATTATGGTCACCAATAATTATGTCATGTGCTACATTTGCATTAGTATTTATTATGTTATTATCACCTATAATTGTGTCTGACAATATAATTGCATTAACTCCAATATAATTACCACTTCCAATTTTAACGGAGTCACTTATATAGCTGTCTTTTGAAATACAATTAATAAAATTATTTTTAAAAGTATCAAATATTAATTTTCGTAAGTAATTATCACCAATTGTACAAAATACTTTTATGTCATTTTGTATGTATTTATGTGCATTTGATATAGTATCAATAACTTTATATTTTTTATAAACTAATGTATTTTTTTCTTTAAAATCATCAAAAATTCCAATTATTTTAATTTCATTTTCTTCAAAAATATCAATTACTTGCTTGCAATGACCACCGCCATAAAATAAATATACTTCCATAAATATATTTATAAATATATTCATATTTTTAAATATATTTAAAGATAATAGTATTAATTATATAATAATGATTTCTTGGGTTCCAAAAAAAAATATTAATGTTAATAACATTAATTTAGAAATTTTAAAATGTATTGAAACCAAACATTTTACAAATAATGGAAAAAATGTGCAACTTTTGCAAGAAAATATAAAAAATATTTTTAAACTTGATGAAGATAAGTGTGTTCTTATGACTTGTAATGGTGCAATGGGATTGAACTGTTTAATTAGTGGATATAATATAAAATATAATAAAAAATTAAAATGGGCAGTACAATCTTTTACTTTTCCATGCTCAACACAAGGAAATTTAATTGAATCAATTGTAATTGATATTGATGAAAACATGGGTCCAAGTATTAAAGAATTAAATGAAAGAATAAATGAGTATGATGGTATTGTTGTTACAAATTGTTTTGGAACATCCACAAACATTAAATTATATGAAGATTTTTGTATAAAAAATAATAAATTATTAATATTTGATAATGCTGCATCTCCATTAACATTTTATGAAAATAAAAATCATTTAAATTATGGTGATGCTTGTATGGTGTCTTTACATCATACAAAACCAATTGGTTTTGGCGAGGGTGGGTTTATTGTTTTTAAAAAGGAATATTTTGAATATATGGAAAAAGCATTATGTTTTGGTTATACCGCCAATAATAAACTTGAATATAATATTTATGCAAATAATTATAAAATGTCTGAAGTAGCATGTATTTACATATCTGAGTATTTAAATAATATTGAAAATATTTATAATCATCATAAACAAATGATAAACTATTTTATTTTAGAAATAAAAAAAAATAGTCTTGAAAATAAAATAAAAATATTCCCAAATTTTTCAAACTATGATAATTGTTTAATGGCAACAATACCAATTATTTTTAATTATGACATATCCACTAATATTTTTAGTATGAATAATATTGAGGCAAAAAAATATTACTATCCACTTGATAATAAAAATAATTCAAAAAATATTTTTAATAAAATTATTTGTTTACCATTAAATATTGACACAACATTTGAAATAATTGATATTTATATAAATGTAATAAAAAATATATTAAAATAAGAAAAGTTATATTAAATTAATTACTATAAATGATTTAAAAAATTAATAATATTAATAATAATAATGATTTATGTTATAGTTACGACTTCATTAATTTTAAAAGATTTTGAACTAAGAAAAAAACAATATACGATTGGAATTAATAATATTAAAAATTTTTTTAATAATTCAAAAATAATTATTATTGAAAATAATGGAAAAAGAGAAACATTTTTAGATGATTTTAATGTTGATGTATTTTACACAAATAATAATTTTTATAATTATGAAAAAGGGTATACGGAGTTAAAAGACATTCGTGATTGCATTGATCATTACTCCATAGGTGATGATGACTTTGTTGTTAAAATAACTGGCAGGTATTTAATAAATAAAGATTCAAATTTTATAAAAAATATTCAAAAAATTGATAAATATGATTGTTTAATTAAATATGGTTCTTTTATAAAAGGACAAAATACTAAAACAAATGATTGTATTACTGGACTAATTGGAATGAAATGTAAGTATATCAAGCAAATTGAATTTCCATTAAGGAATGAATGTGTAGAATGGAAATGGGCTAACGTTACTTATAAAATTAGTGATGAGAAAATATGTATTTTAGAAAATTTAGGTATATATATATGTCCAGGATCAAATAGTTATTTTTTAGTTTAAGCCAAACCAATTACATGTTTTGCAAATACCTTCATCCAACTCAACTAAAGATTTGAAATTCAATCTTTTTTTTGCTTTATCTAATACTGGTTTTCTTATTTTTGGATCATCTGGAGTCCCATCCATATGTTCTACAGTAATTGCCCTTCTAAGTACCCGTTCAAATACCCCTACCAGTTCATTCAAAGTAAACTCACATGTGTCATTACCCAAATTAATTGGTCCTAGTTCTTTACTCCCCATCATTTGAACCAACCCTTCTAACATATCTGTTATATAACAAAATGACCTAGTTTGTTCACCAGACCCATAGATCTGTACAGATTGACCTTCTAATATCCGGCCTATCCAGTTTGTAATTACTCTCCCATCATCCAATGCCATCTTAGGCCCATAAGTGTTGAATAGCCGGACTATTTTGCAGTCTAAATTATAAGCTTTTCTATACTCATAGATCAATGTTTCACACACCCTTTTCCCTTCATCATAACATGATCTAGGACCCATTGTATTAACATTACCCCAGTATTCTTCTGGTTGGGGATGGACTTGTGGGTCTCCATAAACCTCAGAAGTTGATGTGAATAACATAGAACATTTATACTTGATACAAAGTTCTAAAACCCGCTGAGTTCCATTGATTGATGTGAGCAAAGTTTCAATAGGGTATTTCATATACTTTACTGGACTAGCTAGGGATGCAAGATGATATATTTGTGTTAGATTAGGACCTGGAAGCCAGGCCTCCTTTGGAGGACCTATAAATTCAACTAACCCATCTATTGGATCACAAATATCCCATCGCATATATCTAAAATTACATCTTCCCATGAATTCTTTAATATTTGACTCTGATCCTGTGATCAAATTATCCACGCATAAAACCAAATTATTTGTATCCTCGAGTAACTTCCCAATTAGATTAGATCCAATAAATCCACACCCACCTGTTACTAAAATTACTTTGTTGTTTTGATCCATTATATAAATTAATTTTTATAATTAAATTCCTAACACAACCTTAAAAAACTTATCTTTAAATTTGTCTTGGAAATCCCCGTGTAAACTATTGACTTCATTTAAACCCACAAAATAATGCACATAATTAAATAGTTCTTCCTTTGCTTCATATAACTCTTCTTCCACATCTTCATCTGATTCTTCTACTTGCTCAGATTCTTCTTGTGTTTTAACAAGTCCAAATAGTTCCATTGTGGTTTGTACTTGATCAAGAAATCCTTGGTCTGAATTTAGTTCCTCGCAAATAGTACTAACTGATAAAGTCAAATCTGAATTGGTTTCAAATAAATCCATAAGTTTTGACTTGGTCTCTGAATCATTATAGCCCCGATGATCAATTGATGAATCAGTTGCTAACTTGATTAGCACCCAGTTAACATACTTGATTAAATTAGAAACAAAATTGTTAGACTCAGAATTAACAGGCTCAGTAAAAGTTGACATATTAGTTTTAGATATAAATTTAATTTATTAAGCTTAATAAATTAAATATTCAATTTTTTATAAAGTAAATTCATTTATTCATTTAATCAATCTCCTCAATCTTAGGGCCGGAATCTGCTGCTTCAGCAGGGCCTGATTGGGATGAACCACCAAATTCTTCAGAAGGACCTGGTCCTGCTGACTTTTGTAACAAAGGTAGGATTTTTCCCTCTAACTCCTTTTGTTTACCCTCATACTCTTCCTTGGTCGCACTCTGTGATGCATTTAACCAATCCATACCTTCCTTCACCAGTCCTAAAATGGTGTCTTTGGTTGATTGATCCATACCTTTTAGTTCATCCATGCTTACAGATTGTTTCATCTGGTATAGATAATTCTCTAACCCATTTTTAGCTTCAATGTTTGCTCTTAGAGCTTCATCTTGAGCCTTGTATTTCTCAGCTTCTTGAACTAATCGTTCAATCTCTTCTGGTGTCATCTTAGCCTTATCATTCTTAATTTGAATCTTTTGTTCCTTTCCAGTTGATTTTTCAACTGCAATAACATTAAGAATACCATTTGCATCAACATCAAATGTTACTTCAATTTGAGGAACTCCTCGAGGCATTGGAGGGATTCCTTCAAGCTGGAATTTACCTAATAGATTACAGTCTCGGGTAAGTTGTCTTTCACCTTCAAATACCTGGATTAAAACCCCAGGTTGATTATCTGCATAAGTTGAAAAAGTTTGAGACTTTTTAGCAGGAACAGTAGTGTTACGCTTAATTAAAGGTGTCATAACTCCTCCAGCTGTTTCCAATCCAAGGGACAAAGGTGTCACATCTAACAGAATCATAGATTCAAGCTTTTCAGACTTGGATCCTGATAGAACTGCTGCTTGAACTGCAGCACCATATGCAACTGCTTCATCTGGATTAATTGATCTATTCAATTCCTTTCCATTGAAAAACTCAGTCAAAAGTGATTGAATCTTTGGGATTCTAGTAGAACCACCAACTAGCACAACCTCGTCGACTTGTGCCTTGGACATTTTAGCATCCTTAAGAACCTGTTCAACAGGATCCATACATTTTCTAAAATAGTCCATATTTAAGTCTTCGAACTTTGCTCTTGATATACAAGTATTATAATCTAATCCATCATATAATGAATCAATCTCAATTTGAGCTTGAGATGATGCTGATAAAGTTCTCTTTGCTCTTTCACAAGCAGTTCGAAGTCTTCTCAAAGCTCTTTGAGAATCAGTAATATCTTTCTTAAATTTTCTCTTAATTTCTTCAACACAGTGTTGAACTAATCTGTTATCAAAATCTTCTCCCAAAATGTTATCGCTAGGCTCTTTATCCATTTGATTTTATTATTAATTAAAAATCAAATCATTAGGTCATTTCCTAATGTAGCTTCTTGTACTTTCATACAAGTTCAGACTATATCTTCATTAGCTAATACAAGTTTTCCGTGGATTTATAATTAAATTCACTTGCTAACTAATGGAGGGCGCTCGTGGATATTTCTTCATATTTGCTATAGTTTGTAGTGGAAAGCTACAAACACAAACTTAGAATACTTTATCTAGTCGTTGAACGTTCAACCAATTTCTTGGCTGCTTCGCTGCTGATTGGCCAATCCAATAGATTTTCAAACCTTCACGCTCACCGTTACCAGTCACGTTGTGGTTCTATTGGCTCTAAGGCTATTCCAGCAATTCACCCTCTTTTATACTTGAGCCGAAAAGTTAACCCAAGTGTGTGTTACCACCAGTTGCTTTTACTTCAAACACACCATCTTCAATGGTCAGTAGGGAAACATCAAAAGTTCCACCACCTAGATCAAAGATCAGTACATTTTTTTCTTTAGAAGTTTTCTGGTCTAACCCATAAGCTACTGCTGCAGCTGTAGGTTCGTTAATAATTCTTAGCACATTTAGACCGGCAATTGCGCCAGCATCCTTAGTTGCTTGTCTTTGTGCATCATTAAAGTATGCGGGTACAGTAATAACTGCATCAGTTACTACACGACCCAAATAAGCCTCTGCAGTCTCCTTCATCTTGATCAAAACCATTGATGAAATCTCTTCAGGAGTAAAATTCTTAGTTTCACCCATATACTCTGCTTGAATAATTGGCTTACCAGCAGGTCCAGGGTTTACCTTAAAAGGCCATAACTTCATGTCAGCTTGAACAGATTCATCAGTAAACTTTCTCCCAATCAATCTCTTAGCATCAAATACTGTATTTGATGGATTCATTGCTGCCTGATTTTTAGCAGCATCTCCAATCAATCTTTCAGTAGAAGTAAATGCAACATATGAAGGTGTGGTTCTATTGCCTTGGTCATTCGCAATAATCTCAACACGATCATTCTGCCAAACACCTACACATGAGTAAGTAGTTCCCAAATCAATTCCAATAGCTTCCCCTCTTGACATTTGATATTTATACTTATGAATTATTCCTTTAAATCAATTAATAAAAAATTCAATTTTTTATATTAAACATTATTTGACTTCAATAAATAAAACAATAGCAATTCACAGATTTTTTTTAGCAATTTTATTCATATAATACAAATAAAATTTCTTTTCTTCAGGACTAAAAAAGTTAGTATATGTTGAACTTTCAGTCAAATCTTGTTCATAAAATATTCCATTTTTTCCACACATATTTTCATTATTACGAGAATGAATAGCAAAATTATTTATAGTTTTGCTTCCAATTTTTTCTCTAAACATTACACATTGTCCCAAATCCACAAATTTCCCAGGTATAAACCATTTACATGTGCTACATCTTGGTGTTACTAATTCAGAATATGTATTTGTAAGCAAAAAAAATAATGTAACAAAAAATATAAATAACATTTTCACTTTGATATTTATATTTTTTTAGCCCAATTACTTATAATATTCAATTTTTTATAGTCACATTGTTATATAATTATTTAAGAAAATTGAATTAGTTCTCCTACTTTTAACTCTTCAATCATTATATCATCTTCTGCTGTATATTCATGTGTATCATTTAATATCATTTGATCTATTCCTAGGGCAGCTGAATCAATTATAGTATTGTATAAAGTTTCTTTTTCTTGCAATGTCATTCCATAAAATGGGAATTTTGCCTTCTCACAAATTAAATATTTGTAATCTCTAATATAATAATAATAAATATTAATTTCTCCTGGGGTCTCATCTACAAGTTTGTGTGCATAGTATCTTGGTTTTTCTCCTGGTTTGGTCTTAAGTTTGATTGGGACAAATGGTAACAAATTAATATTATAATTTGCTGTTCTTGTAGTATTTGTCACAGTAGTAACATTTCCATTTGCATCCTTAGAAGTTGTTACATTGGTTTGAACATCTGGTTCTGATCCCGTATAACCTGATCCAGAACTTGCTCCTTGGTTAAATTGAGGGAACTTGGAAAAAATATCAAAAGGATTAGATGATCCAAATAAATCAGATAGGTTTGATGTGGTAAAAGTTGAACTTGATGAACTATTTGATCCATTAGATCCTTTTGGTTTGGCTACTTGGTAACCTTGTCCTGGGATATATGGGGGTCTTGGTTTCTTAGGTTCATGTAAACATAACAAATAATCTAAATTTCTCAAATCCATCTTTTTAATTGCCGGAGTTGGCTTGCTTGAATAAGTTGAATAGTCTGAATCATATAACATTTCTTCAAAATATTTTGTTCTTGCTAATCTCCTCGGTAAAGGATTCAAGCTATTAAAATAATCATTCATTAAAGAACGTTTTGTCACCTTTCTGAACTTGGTCAAATTCTTAACCAACTCTTTGGGCATAGGAGGAAGATTCAAATCCTCTGTCTTGATAGCTGGCTTAACTTGTTTGGTAGATGAGCTAGTTGACTTTGTTGATTTAGCAGATTTTTTATTTTCCATGGTACTTTATTAAATATTATATTTTTTTCTTTAAGTTATTTTAACGAATTTATTTAAATAAAAGTATTAGGACAAACAAGTGAATTAAATAAAACATCAATTGATGCGCTAACAGGAACACAATATTCGATAGACTGAGATCTTGCACGTGTTTGCACATGTTTTTCAGGCTCATTAATTCTTACTCGTTTTAACTTTGTTTTTGCATTAAGTAAAATCTGTCCATATGTGTGCTTATTATTGTTAGAATTTGTATCTTTACAAGACAATTGAATAAAAACTTTTAAATCTGATTTTTTCATTTGGTCAAACATTGCCTTGTCCAAACCATAAATTTCTAGGGCCTTGTCTAACTCAGTCATAAAAAAATATTATAAAGTATTTTTAGATTTTTATTTTTTTAATGTGTTAATTTTTTTGCCTTGAACTCACCTGATATTCCATTAGTATCATCTAAAGTATAAGAGTATGTGCACATGTCTAATATACCCAATTCACTCATTACCAAGTGTTTGGATGAAGTTAGTAACACAACCATCTTTTTTTGTGGATTTACAACTTTATCAATTAACATATATATCACTTGAAGAATTTTGTTATTAAAAGCACATGCATTACCTAGCTTTGAGTATTCAATTAATCTTTCAACTGAATCCAAAATAATAATCAAATCATCTGAATTATATGCTGATTTAAATTTGTCATATAGTTCGATGTCTTTAGAAGATGAATTAACTAGTAGTTCTGAATTAATTAGTTTGACACATGAGTAACCAGAAGCTTTAGCAATCTGACATGCCAAAGTTGTTTTCCCAATATAACCAGGTCCTGTGATTGCTGCCGTAAGTAAATTTCCTGGAACCAATGACTTGATATTTTCAACCAGTTCATTGTATACATTTGTATATTCGTCTGAGTATAGTTCAAATGGTCTAGATGTGATTATTTCTATCTGTTCTGATAAGGCTCCAAATTGAGGCTTAATTTCTCGAGCAGATCTTATAAAATCTCCTTGAGTTAACACAGGCTTAAGTTTAGATACATTGGAAAGATTAGATGGATCTAATTCTTTGGATATGCTGAATGAAACAGCTGATCTAACAACTGCCTCAAGTTCAGCACCAGTAAAATTCTTTGTTTGTGCAGCAATCGGTTCAAGTTCAACACCATTCAAATAGCCTAATGCACCCATCTTTTTAGTATGGATTTGAAGAATTTGAAGTCTACCAGGTTCATCAGGCAAGTTAATCTCAATTTGAAGTTCTAATCTACCAGGTCTAAGTAGTGCTTCATCTATCAAATCAATTCGATTAGTCATACAAATTAACAAAATATTATTTAATGCATTAGGTCCATCAATCATAGACAGAAACTGATTTACCATTTTATCATTTACATCTGAACTTGTTGAAGATCCTGATCCTCTCTTTCTTGCAAGAGCATCAAACTCATCACAAATAATTAAATGGAGTTTAGATCCAGAAGTATCTGCAATTGCATCAGCAAATAACTTGCGAACATTTTCTTCAGATTCACCCACATATTTATTTAATAGACTGGGTCCATTAACAATTTTAGGTTCTTTGCAGTTTAGAATTGTCCCGATTTGTCTAGCAATTAAAGTTTTACCTGTACCGGGAGGTCCATGTAAAATAATTCCTCGCACATGATTTATTCCCAGATCTGTTACTAACTTTTTGGGTAGGAGTCTCGATGCAAAAGCACGTCTAAAAATTATTTCAAATTGCTTGTCCAACCCACCAATACCTATCTCTTCAAAATTAAAATTAGACTTAAAGATGTTTGTTGAAGTATTTGGTAAATCAATTTCTAGTGTGTAGTTAGGTTTGGTTACAAAATTAATTGATGTATTTAATCCTATCAGATATACACATTCATGTGTATCTGGATCACCTAGTTCTTCAAATGAAGGAGTTAACTTGTATTTATTTTTATGTGAAAATCCACATGAATTTAACATGGGAATATCAGAAAAATTTGTTTTAATCTCATCAAGCAGTTCTTCATTAACAGTTATGGTCTGTTTTTTACTCTGAGAAGAACATGTTTCTATCACAAAGGTTATAGTACTCAAAGTAATGAGCTCAGGATCTTCTAAGGGCAAAGTACAAATAAAAGTATCAACATCAGGTGTATCAACTTCTATATAGTCTCTAAAATATGATCCAATACCAATATCATCTTTAATCATAAAAGATGATTTAGCAGTCTTAAATGGACCATAAAGTTGTTCACCATTTAGAATTTTAATGTATTTGCATTTGGCATCTGTTTTGTACAGATAAACAGAGTTGTGTTGTGCGTCTTGCGTGTTGGGTAACTTGGATACTCTAAACATTTGATTTAATTGATTTAATTGATTTTATTTAATTAGTAAATAAATCAATTTTTCCCTGCTTGGGCAGGTTTGTTTTAACAAGCTAAATTTTATTAAAAAAGTAAACTTTTAATGTGCCGCAAGAGAAAAATTGAATTTTAATATATTTAAATAATTTATATTATTATATATTAAAATGTCAAATACTATATTTCAGGCCGAATACAATGAAGAAGGAATTAAAACTGTTGTTTTCGAAAATGCTGCTAAAATGATTGCTAGTAGAAAATCTATAGATTTCAAACCTATCTTTGAACAATTTAAAGCAAATTATGATAATGATACTACTTGGTACAGATCTGGCGAAGATAAAATCGCTGTCAAACTTTTATTTAGAAAAATTACCACTATCAGAAAAATAGAAGATATTGATGAATTTTTAGACAAGTATAAAGATCATTATAAGTTTGTAATTGTGTCCAAAATTACTCCCAAGGCTTATAAACAATTTATTGAATATGATAACCTTGAAGTATTTTTTGATGATGATATGTTAGTTAATAAAATTGATCATATATTTGTACCCAAACATACTTTATTATCACAGGAAGAACAAGATCAAATAAGGAAAGAATACGGATTTAAAAGAATTGAAATCGGTATTATAAAAGAATCTGATTCTATTGCTAGATACTATAATCTAAAACCTGGACAAATTATAAGAATTGAAAGACCATCAGTAAATTCTGGAATTACAGTTTATTTTAGACAGTGTGTGGCTGCCCCACTAATGTAAAGGTAGATTAAGTATTTTCATTAAAGCAAGTTAATCTAATTTTCTAAAACATAGTTATTATATTCTTCTATATTTTTCTTATTTGTACTAACAATGTCACGATAATCATATGTTAAATCTGTGATCATATTAACATATTTCTTTTTTATTTTATCATCATTTTCATATTCTTTTATTTTGGCATTTAGTTGGGTCTCCTTTTTGGGATCCAACTTGATACCCGCTGCTGATAACATTGTTTTGGCAAAAAATAGTATATTAACCCCACGGTCATAGAGTAGTTCGGCCACATCTGTCTTATCTTTAGTCTGCCATCTACAAATAAAATCATCATCATAATCAAATAGCTGTACACGGTTAGATCTTGGATTAGTATTTAAAATATTCATACGATCTGGTTTCTCAGGATTCAAATGTTCATCTTTAACAAACTTTTTAATTGCCTGCTCAGGATTGTTAGCGTATTCCAAATACTTTTTAGTAGAAATTTTATAACTTGCATCTCTAAAAGGGATCATATCAATTGGTTTGTTATCAGGCAAACCAGCATTCACATTTATTTGTATATTATTATTTATATTTTGGGTTTGGATATTCTGCTGATTATTAGTTGTGTTACATATATTGGAAGTATTAGATGTGTTAGAAGTATTAGATGTGTTAGAAGTATTAGAAGTATTATTAGTTATATTAGTTACACTTGGATTATTATTTTTTTCACAAACTGCATTTGCTTGATGATATTGTAAATTTTTTTTTTCTGTAAAAACTTTATTACATTTATCACAAATAAATGTTTTAGCTTTATCTTTCTTACATACTGCCTTTTTTATATGATAATCTAATCCTAATTTAGACCCAAAAATCCTTTCACATTCCTCACATTTAAATAATATGGCTTTTTTTATTTGTAAAGTATTTGTGTCTAAATTTAAATATTTAACAAGATATGTATCAAGTAACTCATGACATCTATAATCACCACAAATTTCCTTTTTATTATGTGTAAAATTACAAAATATACAAATATCTGACATTAAATTAATATATATTTTTTTCTTAAAATAATTTTCGAAAAAATTTTTATTCTTTCGAAACTTTTTATTATGTGTTATTTTTATTAAATTTAATAACACATAAGCTATATAAAATTTCAATAAAAAATATTTGCGAAATCATATTTTCAATAAAGTAATACTTTTAAAGGTAAAAATACTAAATTTATAAAAAATTTGCGAACAAATAAAAAAATATTGCGAAAAATCCAATACACATCTCATTCAAAATAAAAAAAATTGCGAAAAAACTAAATTAAAATAATTAATAAACATAATCTTAATTACAATCTTTAAATAAATAAAATTAAAAATTTAATCTAAAAATAAAAAAATTTGCGAATCAATTTTGCGTGCGAGAGAGAGAGATTTTTTTACGACTAGGCAAAAATTTTTTCCTAAGAGCCAAAATCTCAAAAGCATCTAAGAAAAAATAATTTTGGCCAAAATGATCTTGCTTTTTTTCAAAACTATTTTTAACAAATCATAAAAATTATTATCTAATTAATAATCTATTAATTAAATCATAAAAAATAAATAACTTTAAATGGTCTAAAAATGCATTTTTTATAATCAAAACCCTAGATTTTGAGACAAAGGATTTTGACTAACTTCATAAAAATGTGTTGATAAATAATCACGTGGGATTAATGATCTTGGACTTAATGTTTTTATTCTGACTAACATATTTGACGTCTCCCATGTTATTTTTGGCTTACCTGTTAGACTTTGAATATATTTGTAGTATAATCCGGTTGTATTATTAACACGTGGGAGCACATAACCAATAGATTTGACATTTATATGAGTAATAGTTTCGTCATCGGGATCAAATGGTTTGATTTCCACACAAATATAACCTATTAAAAATTCTTTATCTTCTGGATCAGATTCAGCAGTTATCTCATGGACTGGTTCTCCAGCCTTTCTAGATCCTGTATAAATATGGGGTGGATTGACTGAGTTAGTTGAAATTAAATTAAAGTATTGGTCTCCCGCAAATGGATATCCATTGGATGCTTTAACTTGGAAATACCTAACACCATGAATTTGTGGATTATGGCCTGGATTAATACAAACCAGATCTATTACAGGAAAAATATCAGAGGAATATCTTTTCAAAGAGTTTACAGCACCACAACATGGGCATGGATATGTATCTGCATACCATGTTTCAACTATTTTTCCATAATTTGCATCATAATCAAAATATTCTGGATCTGACTCTTCCTCTTTGGCTTGTAAGGACTCAATTGCATCAATATCGTCATCTAATTTAGATCTAAGTTTAGAGTCTAAAGTATTTGGAGAAAATAACATTGGAGTTGATGGATTATAAATAATATTTCCAACTATTCTATTTTTTTTATTTGGATTTGTAGATTGTTCTGCTAATCTTTCAGATCTTCTTTGACTTTTAGGTTGAAGTCGTTTTAATTGTCTTGAACGAGTTTCACTAATTTGAAAAGCAAGATCTGAATAAATAAACATTTTTTTAATTTTATCCAGACTATTTGTAAATAGATTTTGCCTTATATTAATACTTGAATTTGTATTAGCACTAGAGGTTTGATAATAGTCTGTGTACATATCATTGATAGAATAGGAGTTATAGTTAAAATCGGATTCTTCTTCAAACACACCCTTTCTTTTCATCTTGTACTCCAAATACTTTGATTTATAGTACAAATATTTATTCATATAAATTAAAGTAATAAAATAAATAATAAATTAATCTGTATCATATCCATAGTCATAGTTATCAAACTCAGGTGTTTCATTTGCATAAATTCGTCCATGGACTCTGTTCATATGATTATAAATTTCAGAGTAAGCAAACTTACCCCCACATTCAAAACACCAATGGGTTCCACAAGGGCAGGTGATGTGATTACATCCTGCATATCTAATAGTTGGTTGCTCACATTCAGGACATGATTTGATATCCTGCTCATAAGCAGGATTAGTTGCAGGTCTGGCTGCTGCAGCTGCGGCTGCTCTTTGTTCAGCTTCAAATGTTAATCTTACTGTTTCGCATTCTTCACATTCAAAGTTTTCGAATCTTGGTGGTTGTCCTTCAATACCACATGCTCTGTCTCCGCATGGTTTGATTAATCTACAACGAACACACCATCCATAGTAAAATCCAGGGTCCATTGTAGGTAAACCTCCAGGTCTTGCTAATGCTCTAGCTTCAGGATTCCACCAACGGGAGATTACCTTTGGCCCTGGAACACGAGAACAGAACATACATCCACAGTGTCTCAAATTAACCACATGACCTAGCTTGTTTTCAGAGTACCAGGTAGACCCACAGTCATTACAAAGCACTTGATCACAACCTGATCTTCCACATGCCTTGCCTAATTCGGAATTAGGTTTTGGTTCACAACACAAGTCACAACAAGCTCGTTCAATGTAATGCGATTCAATTGTTTTAATAATTGCATCCACAATTGCATCCCAGTTCACAACAACTTTATTGGACCAAATAATTTGCTTTGATTTGATTTCTTGGGGATTTAGTGGTTGGATAGGTTTGAGTTGTCTAAACATCTCAATCAAATTATTAACCCCATCAACTCTATCAAAACCTACAAGTCCATTGACTAAATTTAATCCAAGACCTCCATCAGTCTCGGATAGTAGTTCTCGAATAGTCAACTTGTGAGTTTTATAACTTGGTTTAAGCACAGGAGTACCAAGTTCACATGATCTGCAAACACCATTAGAACCTAAAGACCCAGATCTAGTAACAAACTTGTGAGAACAAACCTTACAGCTCTGGTTCATTGGCGCCAATCCATTAGCACATTCGTGACATTGGGACTTCCCCATAATATGAATTCCCTTGTCTCGGGAATAAAATGCATCGCATCCTGAGCATCTTACCATGAATGTGGCGGTAAGTGTTGGTTCAACCCTAGGCTTGATTGAATGGATACAATATCCACAGATTGGTTTGTCCTCGCACATCAAAGATATTGGTCTTGACATTCCACATTGCAAACATGTTAGATGATGGTCTGGTCTAACCCCATCCATAGATGTGAAGATTTCAGTTAGCACTTCAACGTTCATCTCGGGAATACGATTACAAAGGGTTAACTTGGTTAACCTAGTTATAGTATCTAACTCTTCTTCAGTTAAGAATTCCTTTCCAGGACCAGCACACAAGTACAAAAACTTAACTTGAAAGTTTTCAGGAATTTCAGGTTTGCCATCGGAATCAAATGAAAAATTCAACCACTTGCCCTTGTACTTGTTAAGAAAGTCTCGAGCTTGTGTATCCAATACTGTTCCAAGTGCTAGCATTGCTAGAATTGCTTGGAGTCTTCTACCAGAAAACTTTGTTCCTGGAGCAGCCAAATGGAGAATTAATGAGAATAATCTTGCGCTCGATATCTTGAGAGGTAGGGAAGATGTGGAAGTTAGATCAAACCGTTTCTCAGGGCTAATTACTACCCGTGCATAGATATTTTTAATTGTGGCCTGATCTGGTGCACTTAGTGATCTTAGTAGCCCGACCATATCAGCAGGCACAGAATTATCACCAATATCACGCATGAATTCAACGCATCCATTGAGATCAACTTTCTCTTCTTGAACTAAATCTTCAAGTTCTCCTTTGATCTCCTCAATCATGTTGTAAGATTCTTTTAACCAGGCGTCAAATTTAGTTCTTGACGTAGGAGCCAAAGTTTTCTTCCAAGTTTCGATTAACTGAATCAATTCATCTCTTCTTGGATCTTTTCTCATGGAACAAAGTTTTCTCCAAACTTTTCCAAAGATTTTATTTGCAGTAATGGTTAAAATATCATCCCGAATAATCTGTTCAAAAAGTTTAAAAACCATGTTTGTATATACAGGATCTGAACCAAATTTTTGAACACAGCTAGCTAGCCCAATTGCCAGTTCAGGTTGGACAATTGATATTTGCTTGTTAGTCAAATTATAGTGTTTGAGTAAATCAAGTTCTGTTTCTACAGTTTTCTTACCTCGAGTTTTAAGTTGTAAGACTTGAGTATCAAAAGTTAATTTTTCTTCAGCTTCAAACCATCCATTAAAAACTTTTAAAATATCATTTTCTAATGAATGCACTGATGTGTTGATATAAAACCCCCCAGTAGTTGCAGCTAAAGAAGCATACAAATTAAATCTACATGTGGATAAACAGTTATAAACAATTGGTTGAACTAAGATTTGGGAAGTTAATTCATTCCAATCGAAACGTTCAGCACCAAGTTTTTTAAATTCCTCAGTACCTTCTACATCCAATCGCCCAGAACTAGATTCATGAGCAGGCGCGTCTGTCAAATGGAGTAGATAAATTTTATCACACCCCCCATCTAATTCTTCAGGTAAAGATTCGAGAATTTTATACATGCAAGTTTTAACAGCTTCGGGACAACCCCCACCGCCTGTTGCTGTCAAACCTTTGGAAAATGTAATAAGATTTGAATCATTAGGATCAGTCCAACCAGTAGAAGTAACTACTGGATTAGAATCATAATCTTTGTATGAAACCACACTAATCTTTTTAAATGAACCAGTTAAAGCTGAAATTCGAATGAATTGTGGGATCATCTTGTTCAAAGTAGCAATCCATGAACCCATGGATCCAGTAGTATCAATTGCAATACACAAGTAGGTTGACATTGGAGTAATTAATTTAATTAGCTAACTAATTAAATTAAACAAGTGTTTATAAATTCAATTTTTTATTGCAATTTTTCTGCTATGTTTCCTTGAAGAAAATACTTGTAAGAGTCACAGGACTGGATTAGCTTTCTCTTCCTAGACTCTAGTTCTTCTTCGATTTGTTTCCAATCCATTGAATTTATCGAATCAAGTACTTGGGAAAATGTATCTTCTCCAGCCCAACTAACTAGTCCTTCAAACAGTTCATCATACCAGGGATCACCAGATTTCTCAGATATAACCCAAATTCCATTAAGTATCAGTGGGATAATTCTATGGACTTGTAGTATAGTTTTACCTGGATAGTAATGAATATTTAACCCAAATTTTGTGTTTGAATATACTGACTCAAATTCTTGACCCCAACATTTGTTTGATAAATACATATTCCAACAATTTGTTTTAGCTAATGTATGTAGTGGTTTAATTATGTTTCTTCTTCTCTCATTCATGAGTCCAACAAAACTAAATTCAATTGATCGTTCGGACCAAGGTATGTGAGACTTAAGAGTAAATTTCATTGATGGGAACCAACCTAAAGGAAAGAATTTGGCTATTAGATTTTTTTCTTTGTCAAGCCACTTGATATTTTCTTTAGAATAGTCCCAAATTTCCAGTGCTCCATTCATTCGATTCCAAAAAGTTTTGTCAAAATCAGTCCCAGTAATAACTTCGAGCTGTTCAAAATTCCAAACTATGTATTTGTTTAACTGAATATCTTGGGGCATATTTTGTAATCCTAAAATTATCCAAGTGGTTGAATTAGACTTAGATGACTTAACTTTATCTGTTATCTCATATGGAATTTGTTTATCTAAATCTAATGTTTTATTGTATCTAGATAAGATCCATCCCAAACCTTCTGCAATTGATTTGAAATAAATTGAACTATAATAAATTTTTATCATTTATTTTATTTCAATATTTTATTTTTGTTCAGTTATACTTATAAAATTACCAAATTGCTTGTATAACTCACCTAAAACTGTATCTTGACTTGAATTTTGAGTTGGGACTTGATTTATAATTGGTTTTGTAACTTGGTTTTGAACTTGACTTAATTCCTGAGCTGGGCTTGGTGCTTGTTTTTTTGATTTATTTAATTCTAATCTAAGTAGTTTGTTAAGTTTCTCAAATTCAGAATCCTTGGCTAAATTTTCATTTTCAAGTTGTTTGACTTTTTGTAACAAATCACGGATAGCTGAATCTTTCTTTTTAGTTATTTTTGCTAATTTATCATCTTTGGCTTCACATTTTGCACATGGGGCTGTTAACATTTGAGTCATATTTTTAATAATATCAGTTTTATCTTCACATGATTTACAAGTTAAAGGTAGAGGTTGGATTTGGGCAGCTGACACACTTGTAGCTTGAGTTTGTTTAACAAGTTGTTTAGCAAGTTCTAACTCGTCTTTAAGTTGGACAATTAACTTGTCTTTAGATTCACATACTTTACATTCGGATAGATCGGAAGTAAGTTTTTGAATAGTTTGGGTCTTGACTTCACATGACTTGTAAACATCGGAATGTGTTTTAACGCTTGATTCTAATTTAACATATTTGTTATGAAGCTTTTTTAACAGTTTTTTGTACTCATCCATTTGTTCAGCATGGGTAGATTCAATCTTTTCAATTATGTATAACTTAGAACTCAATGAATTAAGTTTTGGTTTAATATTAGTCATATAGTTAATTATTTCATTTGCAAATGATGGGTCTGATATAATTCGCGAAACAAGTTCAGCACTAGATATTTGGATACTCATATTATTAATTCAATAGATAAAAAAATTTTATCTTAAATAAATTTATATGGAAGATATTTCTAAAATTAATAATAAACTTGATGAATTGATATCAAAGTATGATAATAATGCTACTCAATCTAATCCATCTAATCCATCTAATCAATCCAACAAATCCAATCTATCAATAGATCAAATGATTAGTTTACTTGGAAGTATAGAAACCAAATATAAATTTAATTCAGCCCCAGTAACCTCTCTTGCTCCAAAAACTAAATACAGTATTTTACAAGATTTGGTTACTAAACTAGAATATGAGCTTTGTGTTAAAGAATCTAAAAATGTTGACTCAGTATTAAATGAAATTATAGGATGTTTAAGATCAGAGACACCTGAGATAAGATCAATCTGTTCAGCCCAAATAAAAAAAATGCTTGAAACAAATTATTTCAATTCAAACATTAAAAATAAACTAAATGCACTAATTGGGTTAATGGGTTAAATTTAATTTAGCCTAACTATAAATTCTCCAAGAATAGTTACATACTTCACATTGAACAAAAATAGTCATAGGTTCATCGGCAGATCTAGTTTGAAGTGAAAATACTTTACATTTGCGTTGTTTGCATTTTCTGCATTCGTATGCATCAGAAGTAGCCATATTATTTTTCTTATGTTCAATAAAATCACGCTTTTTAATAATTTTTTCCCAAGAGGTTGGATTTAGTTCTTCGGGTGAAGCAAATGGTATTTTATCAAGAGGCATCTCTTTTTTTAAAATAGAGATTAGTAAAGTTGGTGAATTTAAAGGATTCAAGTTATAATATATATCTTGAATTTTGGAATTATAAACACTTTTTAAATGCATTGAATTCAAATTATAACAACTAATATATTGGTTTGAAAAATTAAATACATGAGATTCAAGTTCTATTGCTTCAATGGGAGGTAAGTACTCGGCTAAATAACTTTGTCCCCTTGCTCTAAAACTAGGAATTGAACCTGTAGAATCAGAACTTTCGGATTCAATATTTTTTTCCATATGAGGTCTTATTTAGTAAATAAATAGATTATCTGTTTAAATAAAGAAAAAAGCAATTTTTTATTAAATGTCTAGCAAGACATGAAAAATTTATATTTGTCCTCCCAAACCATTAGGTTTGTCAAAAGACAAATTCCATACCATGTCGATCAAATAATGTTTGAGTGGTTCAATATATCCATATTCATTAATAGTTTTAAGGTTTTTACAAATATTAGCAATAGTGCTAGAAGTTTTGCATCCATAAATATTTTCAATAATTCTTTCTGTGGAAATATTTGCATCTGAAGGAATAGGTAAATAGTGTGTTGCATCTTTATATACTTTGATAGAATATTTGAACATAGAATCATCTGGAGATTTGAAACCAAGACATTTTTTAATAGCAAGGGAATCATTTAATTTGATTGAATAAATATTCTTCCACTTGTCCACAAGATTATTATATTCAAAAAATCTTACCTTTTCTTTATCATTTAAAATTGTGCCAAATCCTCTGCATCTATACTTGTTAATAATTTCAATAGGATCTTTAGATCCGGCAAAGTACTTGTAATCAATATTAATCATTGTCATACATGCGCTAATACATGATGGTGTCATTTTAACTGTTGAACCATCATAGTATGCCCTTACAATTGGCAAGTGAAAAGATCCGACAGTTCCAAAATAATCATCAAATCTAATCTTAAATGCTTCGATAGAATGAGGCATAAAAGGTGATGAAATCTTATATTTAAGATTTTCATTAATAATAAAGAGCACATTAGCTTCATCAATTAGAGAAGGAAGATCTTCCTCTTCTGGTTTAGATTCTGGTTTAGTGTCAAATTCTTTATCTTCATCAGCAACCAAATCATCAGTTGAAATATCTTCTTTATCCTGTTCTTCTTTGTCTTGATCTTCTTTGTCCAGTCTTTCTTTGTCCAGTCTTTCTTTGTCCTGTCTTTCTTTGTCCTGTGCAGCTTCATCAGCCTTATCTTTTTTAGTTCTAGCAAAAACAATTTGAAGCTGTTCAACTCCGACAATATCAAATTCAGGAGCATATATTTCATTGACCCAAATATTTTTGTTGGCAGGATCTGAATAAAAATCCATATTTTTCTGTCTTTTATATTTGAGATAAAGAGGATAAATAGCTTGTTTTACTTTAATGTTATTGATATCAGTCACAATTTCCCCATATGTTAAACCTTGGGCTTCAAGGTCTGCTAATATATACTTTTTAATAAAATCAGTATTAATAATTACTGCAGCAATTTTAACAGGTTTGATAGTGACAAGTAAGTCTTTTTCATATCCAGTTATACCGGAAGTTTTAATAAACTTTTTAATATTAGATTCAATTGTATTAGCTACCAAATGCACTTTATCAATAAATGCAGATCCTTCTAAATTGCATAACATGTCAATGTCAGCATCTCGATAATATTCATTAATATAGTTAACAAATTTATCTGATTTTGTTATAATTTCTTGTTTTGTCATTAGATTTAACATCAAAGGATTAAAATTTGGAAGACAACATGCGATCAATGATCCAGACACAGCAATGTTAGACCAGTCCAGGTTATCAAAAAGTCCAAACTTATTGTTCCCAGTAAGAAATAAGCCAAGTCTAAACATAAAAGTTTCTTTGTCAGCAATACCATATCTAATCTGTTCTCTAACACGTGGTTCAACACCCATAATATTATCATTCAAGTTATAAAGTTGAGATGAAACTAGTATAGGTAAATATGCAGAACTTTTAAGCATATCTTCTTTAGAAGAAGGTGTTTCTGGTAATAAACTAGCTGTTTCGATATCAAAAATAAAACGATCAGATCCAACAATATTTTTCTTCTTGATAGATTCTTCCAAATACATAGTAAGCCATGCGTATCCAAGTAAATACTTGAACACATAGTAATATTTGGTATAAAACCCAGAGGTTTTTAGTTTAAAAAGAAGTGCTTGATTATTAATTACTAAATGACACAACTCTTTGGAACTTAACAAATTCATAACTAAAAAATAGTATTCTTTGTCACCCATATAGATATTTTCATCAAGAAACTTGTTGAATGTGTCCACATTCATTGAGGAACAAATTGGGTTGGATGTAATTCTATATAACTTATATCCTTTCTCTTTTAAATTAGATGCAGCATCCACATAAGTCTGTTTTCTGTATAAATAATTAAGATAATTATCATCTTCAACAGCATATTTATTAATTTTTTGGATAATATTTTTAATCTGTTCATCTTCAAGTCTTTGGGTTAAATGTAAATTAAACCCCCGTTGCATAAATTGTAAACTAATATTTAATCTACAATTTGAATACAAAGACCAATAAGTTCTTTCATTCATAGATTGTAACATATTAATACGATTTGCGCGTATAGTTTCATTAGTTGAAGAATAAGACATATAGTCATCAAGTAAAGTAGCAACTAAATAATCTTTAAAAGTGCAAACGCCATTAAACTGCATACCAAAAGAATTAAAGTCTTTTACATCAATATTTGTGAGATTAAGTACAAGTTCTTTTTGATCTACACAAGAAAAGAATTTTCTATCAATATGATATTCTTTGTTAAGATATTCATAGTCAAGCAGATGTAAAAAGTTTTTAATAAAAGTATTTTTAATAATTGTGACAGGCATTGGAATTAAAGTATAGTTAAGGGCTTCAAATTCACCAACACCTTTTGTCTTGTTAGATGTGTCCACACATAGTACTAGCACACGTCCAAAGTTTCTATAAATTTCCTCAATTGGCAAATCTTTAACCGAGCCATCTCTAATTGAACTAAATTTGACAATACTAGATATCATAGCTATTTGTTAACTACTAAAGTTTAAATAAATAAAAGATACTAAATTCAATTTTTTCCCATGGGGATTAAATAGTCCGTGACAATTTTTTCCCATGGGGATTAAATAGTCCGTGACAATTTTTTCCCATAGGGATTAAATAGCTTGTTAAAGTCAATGGCTTTACACATCATAATAATACATCGATCCTTTACAAATCAAGTAGTTCTTTTTAATTAAAGCATCAACACGACCTTTAATAAATTCATCAGTTGATTTGAAGTATTTATTGGATGTGTTGACTGTGTCAACAAGTTCTTCAAATGTAATACCTGAGCCATTCAAAGGTTTTAATGCTTTGATGATGTAGCAATCTGTTGAGTTACTAAGATCAAAACATGTTTCTTGGGTTTTAACAACTTTGACTTTACTTACTGCTAATTTGTTCAAATTAATTACTGGTGGAAGATTTGGACTAATTGATAAAATCCCAAGATTTGAACTGATTGATAAAACTCCACTTGATACAAGCAGATCAAAATATTTATTTATTGGTTCGATTGATTCTAACCCAAGTTCCTTAACAAGTTCATCTGTTGTTATACCTTGTTCTTTAGATCCAATGACAAACAATATGGAAATAGGAACAACAGAACCACTAATTACAGAACTACCAATTTCTATTTCAATATTACTATTTTCATAACACCATTCAATAGTTCTAAAGTTATGTTTGATTAAATAGAATTTTTCATAAACTTTAAAATATGCAAGAATTTGATCAGGAATTTTAATCTTTACAAGTTGGTTACTCTTCCAAACCTCTTTATTAATAAGGATTGTGTTTGATAGTTTCATATCAATTGGAATGGATTTATTGCATTTAATTGGAATGTTTGTAATCTCAGTATTGTAACAAACATTAATCTCAATTTCTTGTAAAAATTTCTTAATTTTAATGTAATTGGATTCATTTGAATCAAAGTGATTGATTACTGCATCAAGATAACCAAATAGATCTTCAGTAATTCTTGACTTGATAAGATTTGATTGCAAGTTTTGACTAAAAAGATCAAGAAATTGTGATTCTTTTTTAGAAACGCTAATACATTTGGCAACATGAGAGACAAGTTCTTTAAGAACACCAAAGTTGTTTACACTTATCTTCTTAACAAAAATAGTTATAGATGTTACAATATAATTGATTAACATATCATCTTGAGCTAAAATAGAGTTTATGGCTTGAATAACAAAACTTTTAATTTCGCTAAATTTATCAAGACAAGTTAAAAGTTTTGAAAAAACTTTAAATGTCCTAGCTAACTCCACAAATAAATGTTCGGATGCATATTTATCTTTTGTTACAATAATATTTGATTCAAGACCACTTATTAATTTTCCCAAATATAAATTTAAACCTGTGAGATCACTGGGACTTAAATTATCAAATTGTGAATATATAATATCGTAAAATATAGAATCACAAGTAAAAATATCTGTTGATGACAAAATATTTCCAAGTGGAAGTTTACTAATCAAAGCAGTAAACTTATACTTATACTCAGATTCACCATCTCTCATACAATTAATAATTTTTCGTTCATATCCAGATAACCCTACAACTTGTTTATAGTCACTAACCAAATCATTAAAGTTGAGTGATTTTTGCGACTTGAAGAAAATTTTAATTGTATTAGAAAATTCACAAATAATTTCAGATCCATATTTATTAAAAAACAGAATACTTGAAAGATTAAGTTTTTTCTTTTGGTCATCTGAATAAGTAGGATTAGATTGTATTTGTTCGTTAAAATAGTTTAATCCTTGAATTAACAAATTAAATCCATCATTTGCTTGTGTAATCAAATAAGTGGGAGTTGATATATTTGCCAATTGAGTAAACATGTGGATAATAAATACATTAATATTTTGTAACACAAGCTCATAATAAATATGTAAAAAATCCACATACAAATCTTGCGACTTTCTATTTACCAAATAACTAAATAACATCCTTATTCTTAACATTTTGTTATTTATATCAGATAACACATTTAAACATGCAGTTGTTGAACCTATAGTTCTAAGTTTATTATCCACATATGTTTTAAATTTATTTTTTAGAAAATTTATATTATCTTGATTAGACACAACATTATTACTTCTAATAAAACTATATGTTGAAAGGATATTTGCATCAGGTTGAAATATATTATCAACAAATTTTGTATACGAGTCGTCTGACTCTTTTAATTTGAAAATATCCAAATTGTTAAATAGTACGTCCATTATTTAATAAAGTTATATTCTCAACTATATTAAATATATTAAATATTCAATTTTTTTATAAATCTCTGAAAAGTAATTTTTTCTCACATAAGCCATCTGACCAGATGGTAAATTAACGCAAATAAAATAACTTTACACACAAATAATAAATTAGGACTAGTTTCAAAAAATGGCACATACTTTAAAATTAATGGAGTCATAAAAGGATTTGAAATAAGTGCATATAATAAAACGGCGACACCAGTTTCATTAATATTAGATGTTAAACTTTTTGGACTTGGGACTAAACTTGTAGATGTGGATTCAGGAGTTGACTTTGGTTTTTGTTTTTTTTCTGAAAGTTGAGCTTCACTTGAAGAAATCTCAAGTTCTTTCATTGCTTTTTCTTTTTCTGAGCTTGGTTTTTTTGTAGGTACAAAAGTTTGGCCCATTGGCTGGATTTGTTGGCCCATAGGTTGTTGCATTGGTTGGATTTGTTGCATTGGTTGCATAGGTTGGATTGGTTGCATAGGTTGCATTGGTTGCATTGGCTGGATTTGTTGGATAGGTTGACCAATAGGATGCATAGGTTGAATTGGTTGCTGCATAGGTTGCTGCATTGGCTGACCCATTTGTCCTTGACCTGATAACATCAAAGGTTGAGTTTGAGGCATTTGTTCCATTTGTTGGATTAAATTATCCATCATTTGACTACCAGAAGGATTATTATTATCTAGATTAAAATTTACATAATCATTTATATTCATTTGACTCTGTGACATTATAAATTATAAATCTATATATTTTTCTATAAAAAATACTTATTTAATTCATGAAAAAAACACAGCCTTAATATATTCTGGGTCCAAATCCATATACAATCCTCTTAAATCTCCATCTTTATTTTTTTCATAACCAGTACTCTCAAGAGCCTCATGGATATCACCAATATGAGTTTTTGTCTTTAGCCAAATTAAATTATTAAATTCACTAATATTATTTTTAGATTGCTTCAAGTTAGACAAATTTGACTTGGGATCATCAGAAAATACATACCAATCACCAAATTTTCTAACTTTATACCCATTTAAAATTCTAGTAATTTCTGGCTCAAAGTTTTTTATTCCAATTGGTTCAAATATACCCCCTTTTAGCTTGTAAGTTTCCAAATAATAAAAATTAACTATTTGTTTGACAAGTTCTTCTAACTCCAAGTCTGCAAGTTTCCCATTTGCTGTTTTAAAAAATACTGCAGACCCATACATATTAATAGATTCGATATTTACAACAGTTCCAAAATAGTTAAAATCTTGAGAGTTCTGAAAATTTAAATCAGAATTATATGTACATTCAATTGTATAATTTGGATGAGAAAAGACCTTTACAGTATTGGCATGGGAGTCAGAACTTTGACAATCAATTCCTTTGGATAGTTCATTAAGAAACTCACAACCATCATCAGATTCCGAAATTTTTACACATTTGATAAATTTTTTACATGCAAGTTCTTCAACATATCCACCAAGAGTTCTTTTTCCTGCAATAACTTCTACACCATCAAAAGTCCAGTCTTCTGGAATATTAGTTTTAACAATCCAAATTTTTGGCATACTAATTAATTAAATTAAGTTACTTTCTTTTTAAGCCAATTAATTTAATACCAATTTGTCCAAGTTTTTGTTTTGGATTTTGTATTAAAATTTTTTCATGTATTTGAACTGTTTTATTAGTTTCATATTTATATATATAATTTTTAGTAATAATTGGTGTGAATAGAAGTGTGTTAGTAATCGCATATAAATATATTGGTTGAGTTAGTAGACTTAAAGCTCCTGCTTCAACTTCTTGAACAAATGGTTTATCAGGGTTATCAGATTCATAACCTTTAACAAGTCCTTTGGTTTTAAATCCAGCAATAATTGCAATCCAATCATCAGAATAAGCTATTATTTTATCAAGAGGTATTTTTTTATTGTACTCAGTTTTAGAAGCAAAATACAAGACTTGGGGAACAGAATAGTTTTGTAGACTCAAGTTAAGCAGTTTGAGTATAGAATCAAAAGGTTTCAACATATATCCATTTTTAATATATAAATTTGCAGTAATCTCTCTTTTTTTACTTAAAATAGTTGGATTTATTAGGTCTAAATTAAATTGTCCATTAATAATGTCTTCTCTATACATATCTAAATTAGTTCTAACAATATCTTTAATAAAATCAGGATCAGATGCAATTGAATAAAATATTTTTGTATTAGTCTGAATATTTATAAAAATACGGACATTTTTAAAAAAGTTACAATAACCAATTAGAACTATTTTTTTATTTGGAGGAGTTGAGTTAATTATATCAAGAATATAGTAGTTCATTTTATTTTTCCAATAAATACTCATTTTTCTTTCAATTTCTTTTGATTTTGTTACAAATTGTTTAGCTTGGAGTTTAGTAACTCCTTGAGACTTGGATTTATCACAATAATATTCATATTTTTGAATAAATAATTTCATATTTTTATCATTAGTAATTTTAGAACTAAGCAAATCCAAATCTTTAAAAATATAATGAGAGTCGGCAAATGAATCAATTAATTTATTTTTAAGAGGTTCAGATAATCCAGCAATATGTGCAAAAATCATTTATATAATTATTTATGAAAAATATTTATGTGATATATCATTATATGATTTGTACCAGTGAAATTAATACTATAACAATTATTTCTGTTCTTGGGGTAATATTATATATAGTTTTAAGTGGAAAATCTAAACAACAAGATGAATACGAAAAGAAACTTAAACTACTTGATCAAATGATTGGAGAGTCTAAAAAAACTATTGTTAGTAAAATTGATCAAAGACAAGAAAAACTAAGAGAAAATTTATCCCAATCAAGAGAATATGCATCTGTTGAACCTATCTATATTCCACCTGTTTCTGCACCAACACCATCAACCCAACCACAATCAAATCCTGTCCAACCTCAACCAAATCCACAAACCCAACCAAGTCCTTTATTTTTACCATCAATGGTTCCCCTGCCTGCTACTTTGGTTCCTCCAGCTGACCCAGTTAACATAAGAGATCGTGCAGTAGTCATGGATCAACTATATCCTCCACTAGGAAGAGTAGAAAGACCAATTTTTGATCAATTAGCAGCAAGAGTTGCATCAGGTATGATAGGATATCATACAAGAGGATCCCCAGACACATTTAGAATGGTTGGATATATGGTAAATTCAGAAAATAAACATGATAGTTGGAAATTATTTGGAAGACAAAAATATCCAGGTTCATCAATGGGTGAATACTATGCTATACCATTTGATGATAGAAAATCGGACATGAAAGTAACAATTAAAGATGATATGATGCCAAAAGATAAAATTAGAGATATTTATGCGCTACCAAATGAAGTAACCTTAAACTCCCCACTATTTTCAGACAAACCATACAAACTAGTAGAGCTTGATAAAGCTGATCTAACTTCTCCCTATTTGTAAATTAGATACTTAAATAAACATATATAATAATCATAATGAACACAATTATTATATTTGATCTAGATGATACATTAGTATCACCTAAAATGAAAATAGCACGTCAAACATATCATATGTTAAATAGATTTAAAAATTAGGATATTTAATTGGAATTATAACATATAATTGGATGGTTTATTTAATTGCAAAAGAGACAAATTTATATCAATATACTAATTGGATTTTTTATGGAGATTTAGATCGGGATATTTTATTTGAAAAATGTTTAAATCAAATAATTGATGATAATAAGATTACTGGTCAAAATAAAATTTATTATGTTGATGATAGAAAAGACAATTTGCAAGTTGTAAAAGATAAGTTTGTTACAATAAATATATATCATTGTTACAATATGTATGAATTATACAAGTTTAAAGATGAGATTAAATCAAGTTTATAGTTCAGGTTTAATTTCAAGACCTTCAACATCTTTAATATCATAAAATACAAAAAAATATGCATAATTTGCAGTTGGAATATTTTCAAAATGGTATCCATGTGCTTTTGTTAAATAACATCCCAATGACATAATAATTTTAAGTATATAATCATTATTAGTTTTAATTTTTCCTGTTGTTAAAATTTTTTTAACATAAAAATCACCCATAGTTGAAGGTTCAATATTTATCCCATGTAAAATAAGTTGATTAGTTTTTGTGTGTAAATATTTGTAAATATTTGTATTCCATGCCCATATAAATTCTTCTTGTTCCTTCAAATATATTCCAATTAAATTATATACCTTTTTAACAAATTTATCGTCCTCTTTAATATATGCAACTGGAAGTAAATTATGTAAATTATCAGTTAATTTTATGTCATTTTGATTAATGTATTTAATTGAATGTAAATAGTCTAATGAGTCTAATATAGTTGAATTCATTTATAAAATACAACTATATTATTTTTCTGTAAGAATTATCCTAACGGATTTTTCCGAAGGAATTATCCTAACGGATTTTTCTGTAAGAATTATCCTTATGGATTTGATTTAAATAAATTTATTTCTTCCCAATAATACTTGAAATTGGGATTCCATTAATTTTTTTAGTTTCACCACCACCTTCAATCACATTAGTTATATTTGGAGAGTCTAATAAATCAAATAAATGTTCATTTCTTTTTGACTTTATTATTTCTTTAATTGTTAAAACGTCTTTTTTTGAAAATTCTCTTGGTTTTCTTTCATTAATTTTTCTAATAAACTCTTCATCACATATTCTAATTCTTGGAAATCCGCCTTTAATTGGTTCAACTGATTCACTACCGCCACTTAGCTCTGGAATATCAATTGTTTCTGTTAGTTCAAACATTTAATACTATATTAGATAAAAATTTAATCATCAAAAATAATAACAATTTTACCTACTTTGGAATTTGAATCTATTTTTGTAATTTTAATATTTGATGAAATATCTTTTTTTGATGGTGTGAGTTGTGGACTTGTTATAGGTATTGGTACATGTTCTTGGCCTAGATCAAGTTCTAAAGGATTTGGTTTGTGTGATTCTGGATTGATTTGGTTTTGGTTAACTTGTTCTTGGTTAACTTGTTCTTGATTAATTTGTTCAGGTTCATCATCATCTTCGCAAACTTTTAAAATATGATTAATATTACAGCATTTACCGGGATTATCACATGTAAATTTTAGATAGTGTTTAACATCAAGATCATCAATAAAATTAATGTAAAGAATTCTGTGTAATGCTAATTTTCTTTTTTTTAAATAAAAATTAACATAACAAGATTTATTATTATTACATTTGGTTAGATAACCTTTCCATAACACACAATCTGTTTTATTAAATATGTTTCCATCAATATTTTTAAGTAGGCGAATAAGGTCATTGAGTTCTAAAAAATATTTTTTGTCAGCTTTTTTCCTCTGCTTTAAACAAAGTTCTGTTAATAATTTATTTTTATTTATGTTTACCTTACTTGTCATTACATTTAACTCAGAAATTAAATTTCATTTATTACAATTAAATTCATTGGAGTAATATTTAAATGAATTTTTGGAGTAATATATTTTATTTTAATATTGTTTTTATTCAAATATTTAGGATCTGGATCAGATCCTGTACTTGAGTTAGTTATAGTCAATTCATTAAATACAATTTTACCATCTATAACCAAAAAAGATTTATCATATTGGTCTATTAGTACTATTGGGATTCTATGAAATTGATTTAAAATAAATAAATCTACTAATCCCAAGTAGTAATATTCTTTTTGTGTAAATAGTTTAGACTTATATTCAGATATAAAATTCTCAAAAGGCATTTTTATTATTGAGTTATTTTTAAACTCTTTATATAAAAGTTCTTGATTTTGAACATTTGAAATCCAATCATATATATAAGATTTAAAAATATTTGCCAAGTCTGTCTGTAAGACTGAATAATATCCAAGATTTCTAAAAGAAACATCTGACATATGATTTTTAATCCAGTACACTGCATTTGCATATGCTCGGAAAATAACATTTGAATTAACTACTTTTTGTGAGTAGATGTTACCAGCTCTTTCAGGAGGATTAAGGAAATTTTCGTCATTAATAGTTTTAGATGATTTGATAATTTTTCTTCTTCCAATTATTGGAATATTTGATTTTCCAAAAATCTCGCTAAGAATTTTATTAATATTTAAATTGTCACTTTTAATAATTTTTTGATTTGGTCTATATGTGTAATCATTATAATTTACAATATCTGAAACAAAATACTTTTCTACTGATAAGATCTCTTTTGATTTAAGCTCATTATTTACAAATTCATCACTTACCCTTGAAATAAACTCAATTAGTTTATCTTGAGTAACCCCATATATACATTTTGTCTTAACTTGAACACAATGTGGATTTGTTGTACATTCTGTTTTTGATTTTATATTTGAACAAAGTTCTCTATTATTTCTTACTGTGTAACTTGAAAGAACTGGTTGAGACTGATTAATAACAATAAAATCACCAGAACCACCAACTTGTTGACTTACTTCTTGTGAATCGGTTGTGTTATCATCATCAGAAATTTTCTTCCACATTTCAAAAAGTTCATCTGATGTTATTTTAAGTAAAATTCCCTTGATTAAAGAAACTTTATTTGACTCCTTAGATTCTAGCACTTTGGTAATTTTATTTTTAATGCTTGGGTATAAATTTAAATAATTTGCAAGTTCAAATCTAAATAGCTCATAATGTTCTGTTTCAAATGCGTTTCTTGTTGTTTCAATTATTCTTTCATCAGGCTCAACATTTGATGTACCTTTTTCTATCTCAATATCAATAATATCATAAAGTGATCTTGATTCAATAATACAGTTTGGAACTAAATTTTTTAAAGTTATTTCATCAAGTTTTTCAGGATTAACAGGAACAGAAATTTGATTATCAATTGCAATAGCTTCAACAATATATTTGTCAGATGTTTTAGATGAATAAATAAATCCAAGAGGTTTGATTCCAACTATTGGGTTAATAGATTTTAAAAATTTTATTGAAGATTCAACTGACTTTGTATAAGGTGAAAATGATTTTTCAATTGGAATGCCAAAAACAACACCAGAAGGTTTTGTTGGAATTAAAAATCCATCTCCAGTAACCAAATATTTACATTTGTTTCTAAGATCAATTATTTGGGATGTTATCTTTTGGCTAAATTTATCAGATCCTGCAAGTTGATAATATATAGTTTTAGCATTAGAAAGTTTTATACTTGTCCATGTGATATTTTCACAAGATAATTCCATATACTTTGCAATATGTCCAATAATTTTGTCCTGTACTAAGTTGAATAAAGAAACCACTTTAATATTTTTATCAGATGATTCCTTGTACACATCTACAATTGGATAATAATTATTATCTTCTTTAAGTAAAATAATATTTTTTCTTAGTGGGTCTTGATAATAAATTATATTTTCTATATTTTTACAAAGTAAAACAAAATCAATCTGTTCAGAATTTGAATGAACTTTTCTTTCAATTATATATATATTTAATCCATCTGGAACAAGTACTCCTGGTGCACAAACGATATCATCAATAATTGTATGATCCAACTCTAAATTAGTATTTAATGTGTCGATTAGTTTGTCAACTGAACCAAACTGAGTTTTTGTATCTCCAGAACCAGAATAAACAAAAATGTCTTCTGATGATTTTAATGAATTAATAACTTTATTTTTAACAATATCAAATTCCATGTCTAAACATGATGCAACAGCAGAAAGATAGGGATATTCTTCTTGACCAGAACCAAATTTCATAAAATATCCAGTAATTGATTCAGTCAAATAACTATTTTTAACTGTCTTTGATTTTCCTAACATTCCATTAAAAAAGTAATCCAAGTACTTTGATAGATAACCAAAACGACCAGGTAACATTTTATTTGTGTCTTGAAGTAGATATAGTTTATCACCTGCAACACCCTTGGTTATATCTTTGTCCTTTAGTTTTCCAAGACATTGTAAATGATAATCTCTCTTAGCCTTATTTTTAGAAGTACCAGGATCTTTCTTAAAACAACATGGTGCACATAGTCCAGAAGGATTTGCAGATCTTTGTAAAAACCCTACATGCATAAATTCACCATTTGTATCTGGATTACATGTATAAAACACTGTTGTTTGTCCCTGTAGCTTGGCAGCCTTGATTATAACCTCTTTCTTTTTTCCTTTTTCTGTTAAAACAACCTTTCTCTCATAATCACCAGTTTTTGGATTAAGTGCATAACCGGTTTTAATCATTTCATCTAATGTTTTTTCAGTATATGGGAATGGTCTTCTATTTTTATCTCCAGATTTTTGACAATTACGTGCCCACTGGCTCTCATTTTTACCTGGTTTGTAAGCCAAACGTTCTTTATCTAGCTTTGTTATTTCTTTAATATTTGATACTTCTCCAACTTCAACGTCAACAACTTCATCTACTTTATTTCTTCTTTTTGCAATATTTGTTAATGTTTTAAGTTTTTCCTTAATTTTAATTCTTGAAGGATTTTTTGTAAGATAAGTATCAGTATATAAGTATAAGAGAATTGCCATAAACTCAAGTATTTGATCAAGTTGTTTTTGTGATCTTGCTCCAGAAATTCTTATTTTATAATTGTCTTTAGACTTACCTTGAATATCAATCCCAATTCCAGGAGGTTTAAATTTAGGAATATTTTCTAACTTTTTAAGAATCTTTCTGGATTTTTTAAGTAAGGGGTGTTTTTTAATAACATCTTCAATCTTCTCCAAAGCTATTTTTTCGGTAATATTAAATTGTTTGGAAATTTCTATTGCAAGTAAATTAGGTACAAATTCATAATTTCTTAAAAAGTGAATTATACGATTTTCTATTTTAGCCTCATTATCATATTTGCTAATACGTTTGTATCTCAAATAAGTACCATACTTTGACTTGTCATTTTTTTCTATTGATTTGGATAAACGTTTTCTAGGATCTGTTACGAGGGAAACATATGGAAAAAAATAACGAGCAAAATCAGACAAATCATTATGATTAATTGATTGTTTGGCTGCAAGTTCAAAATGCTGAATTGTGTTAATAAAAGCATATTTAAATTGATAATCTTCTGGCGAGATAAGTTTAAGTTTAGAATTTTCTGAATTAATTTTACCAATCAGTTCTTTAATATTTAAATAGGTGGCTCTAATGTCCTCAAGGGTTGCTTGATCCTCTTCCTTCCATTGAGTTTTATATTCTAATCTACCAGTTTCAAATAGGGTTACTGCGATATACTTGTTAGTAGATCCTCCTTTTTGATTAACTTTAATTTTAAAATTGATACCGTAAGGTGAATTTTCAAACCATTTGGACAAAATAGATTGTTTGTCAAGTTCTTTATCCTTTTGATTAAATTTAAATACTAGCTTATCACCATTTGCTTGGTACTGAACAAAAGGATATGTCGAATCAACAATAAATGAATCAAAAATTCTATATAGGTTAATTTTATCAGTATCATGAGTTGAACTAAATCCTAAATTAACATGAATAACTGCTTGAGTAATAAAATTTGATTTTAACAAACTCATATAGTCAAGTTTGTCAATTTTAACCTCTTCTATTGTTCTAGTTATTTCTCCTTCAAGTAATAAATCATTTTGCACATTTTGAAATACTGATAAAATTTTATTTGATTCATAACGTTTTGCATCTGTATCAGAACCCACATAATCAATTATATGTTTAAATTCATCTTGAGTAATATCATAATAATAAATACGTACATAAACATCATATAAATTTTTTTGGTCTTCTACATTTGCTTTATATCCTGCACCCAAATCATTATAAATATCAATCATAAATATTTCATTGTTTAAAAAGTATCCATCATATTCTGATAAAATATTATTTTCATCATCTTCTCTTTTAATTTTTGACCCGTATTTTTTAATATTATCTTTGAGTAGCTTAAGATTACCCTTTAACTTTTCATAAACATGTAGCGAGTCATTAGGTTCAATATCAATTGAAAGTAGTTCATTTCTTCTAATCCATTTTTGTCCTAACATAATTTTGTCACGAGTATAACTAACTTTATCACCAGAACCTGATGGATATTCATATTCGGACCATAAATACATTCTTGATGGAATTAACCAAGGGGTTGATTTATTAAATTTGTTATCAATTAGAATTCCAGTTGAAATTTTTTGTTTAATAATTTTGATTGTGTCTGTGTCAAAAATATATTGATTAAACACATAGTTCTTTGTAAAGACATTTTTTAACAAGTCATCATATGGGGATGTATTTTTTGATTTATTAAATGGACACATTTTTTCCATTTTATCGTCTCTTTCTTCATCAGCCTTATCAATAGCAGAATCAATTAAATCTTTAATTTTTGTTGCATTGGCATTAGAGTCAATTTGTACTTCAGATTCTTTAAACATATTATCTAACTCTTCAATATCATATGCTTCATCCACATCTATTGCCTCACCTTCATACCCTTCATCTACTGGTTTATCAAATTCTATTTTTAGTCCAGATTCATCGTCTACTTCTTCATCTGTTTCACCTTCCTCTAAATCTTCATCTGAATCTTCCGATGCCTTAGATCCACCAATCATAGATGTTAGACTTGCGGATTCAATAATCATAGAATTAGTAGTGGTGTAATTATTTTCTTCCATAGCATCTTCTTCATCATCTAAATCTTGTTTATTAAGTTTAACTTTGATTTTAGAATCACGTTTAAAAATAGTTTGATAATTATATTGTGATCTAGTCATATATGTGATATTTTCAATATGAGTTGTATACCATTCTTTAGAAAATTTTTGGATAATATCATTACGTTTTTGTGCAGATTTAACAATTGCCTGAATAGATACTCCAAGATGTTCAGTTAAAAAAAAATATTTGTACCAAAATTCACCATAAAATTCTACAAGAGATGCAATTTCTTTATCAGATAATGTTACAAGTGTATCAAAAAAATTTAAATCTTGCATTTTTTTTAAAACTTTTTGGATTGGAGGAGGTAAGAGAGAACCAACAAATATGTAATACTGGTATTGATTCTTTCTATTGTCATTTTTATATTTATATATAATTTTAATAGGAGAATTCATAATAAAATATAAACAGATTATTTTTCTTTATAAAATAAACTTTAACTAACCAAGAGAAATTGCAAAAATAGTTGGTAGATTATTACTTGCTTCTGTTAGTTCAGTCGGATTTGTTGGCTCAGTTGGCTCAGTTGGCTCAGTTGGCTCAGTTGGCTCAGTTGGCTCAGTTGGCTCAGTTGGCTCAGGGTTAACTTCTAAACTATCTAGATCTATTTGTTCTTCGTCTGGACAAGAATTTAGTAACCCATCAGTTAAATACAAAGTATAAGGTGTGACTGGGAGGGGTGAAACAACCCATTTGTATCCTCCAAATTCTACCATCCAATCTTCTTCTGATTTTAATTTAGGATCGAGAGGATGGGATGGAGGAATAGATAATAGACAATATCCAACATCTTCTGATTCATCTAATTTATATACTTGAGCAAAGTACATTGATGATGTGTCTGCTTGATCAAACGAATAATGGTGAGCAGGGGCAAAACTAGAACTAAACCATTGGGTTGTATCAGATTGTACAAACTCGTCCATTGACTTGAGAATTGCTTTAACCAATGGGCTATCTTGCTTTGACCCATCAAGACTATCAGATAACTTGAACTTGGCAGTATATTTGGCTGTTTTACAACCAGAATATGTGCCATCTGATTTGTAGTATTTGATAAAAGCATTTGGGAAAGAATCTAACACTACACAAGGGCAAACATCTGCCTCATCATACTGAAGTTCAGGTCGAACTAAAGTTGATCCAATAACCCAGTCTTTGTAGTGTACAAGCCCAGGAATCTCTTCAGGATCAGGTTCAAATCTTTTTAGCCTACCTCCAATCACATCTAACACAGCAAGCAGCTCATTAATTTTTTCACATGAACCTTCTGCTAACCAGGATTCCATTTGATTCCAGTTTGCAACAATCCGTGCCCAAACATACCCATAAGCTCTCATTTCACCCAATCTAGGTCCCCAACCATACTTATTTACAATTTCAACACATCTGGAAAAATCATGTGAATCATGTGGATGGAGTATTAAATAAGCAAAACATTTTATCCCTTTCATATGTTTTTCAATTAGCCTTGATGATTGACCTCCAGATTCCCAACATCCTGGTTCATTACATAAAAGTGACTTTGTGGTACCCTGATGGTCACACTTTAACAAATTATTAAAAGTAAATCTTGATACAGCAGTCATTGAGTTTGATTTAATGGGTTTATTAATCCCATTAAAGCAAATAAATAGGAAATCAATTTTTTTAAGTAGCTATATTTGCAACCCTAGTTTAATGCAAATTTGGTTCCTAAATTTACTTTGTAAATTTAAGCAGCAAGATTTTCTCTTTTTAAAGAGCAAATTTAGTTCCCTCAAGAATATTTGAGGTTAGAGTAATCCCACAGTACTCTTTTTGTGTTGCTTTATAATTTTCGAATTTATATAAATTAATTGCAGCAGCTCTTTCAAGTAAAAATTTATTAATTTTTTTGAATAGAGGAGTATGACCAATTTCAGGACATCCAATGTGTGCAATTTCATGCACAGCCACATACATCAAATCATTTATATCATGAATCTTATTATTTTTTTTTGATCTTAAACAAAATACAAGTTCTTCACCTTTATTAACTGAATAAGATGTAAATTCTGATTTAGCAGATGATTCTTTAATGACCGAATTTGGAAGTCTTTTTTGAATCATTCTAATATATTTGTAATTATCAACAAGTTCTGAGTCAATATCTTTATCACCCATTGTTTCTTTTTCAGCTTGTGCTGCTAGCCCATTAACAAAATTAAGTAGCTTAGATCTAATTTGAGCAAGCATAAGTGCTGCTTTTCTTTTGTCAGGTAAATTTCTAACCAAATAGTTGTTAGAATCAAATGATTCAACATAACAGACTTCATTCCAGTATAAATATTTAAATAGTAAAATAAAACATATCAAAAATATTATAAAAATTGTTTCAATCATTAATAATATATAGTAAAAATATTTTACTTAAGATTTAAAAAAATAAAATTTATTTTCTATATTATCATTATATAATTAATATGGGTAGTGCAAGTAGTAAATCCGAATCCGAACTTCCTGAAAATAAATCAGTTAACAGTTCCGCATCTGAGTCAATTCATGTTGAATTTGAAAGAATTGAAAAAAATTTAAACAGATCTATTCACAGTGAATTAGCTAGAGCTGAAGAAGAAATTGCTAATTTATTTATCAAGTCTGAAAAACCAAAATCATCATCTTATTCTAATACTGAAGTAGTTAGTTTTAGTGTTGGATCTAGTTCTGAAAAATCAAAAAAATCAAGAAAATCATCACGTTCTGAAGCATCTGATACTATATCAGCAACTTCACCTGTAACACCAAGACAAAAAAGAGAAATGGAAGCCTTACCATCTATGTCTAGTTCAAGTGATTCTGAATCAGATTTTAAAACAACAAAACCTCTTAAAGGTGGATTGTCTGAATCTGAAATTGATATTAGAGTTGTACCTTTGTCAAACCAATTAAATGGCGGAGATAGAACTTTAGAGTTTTCTGAATCATCTCCTTTTATTACTTCTGAAGTTTTTAAGAAGAGTTTACAAGCTGGTGGAGCTGAGTCTGAATTTGATTCAAATAAACTCCTTAATATAATTATGCAAATGGGTGGAGATGACTCTGAAACAGACTCTGACAAGAAATCTGATTCCGACTCTGATGAAGATGAAGATAAAGAAGACGATGAAGACTCTGATTCTCTTTTCTCTGATGATGACGAAGATGATGAAGATAAAGATGATGAAGACTCTGATGATGTTTTTGCTAAAGGTGAAGAATCTGTTCAAGTTGCCAGACTTAAACGTCACTCAAATACTTCATCAATGAGTAGACTATCAACACCAAGATCTAAAGATGATTCATCTTCTAGTTCATCATCTGACTCTTCATCTGACTCATCATCTGATTCAAGTTCATCCTCTTCATCAGAATCCTCATCAGATTCATCAGAAATTGTTACTCCAATTGAATCATCTATTGGTTTAACTATCCCAAGAAGAGTATCAAAGAACGAAAAAAATGTTGCTCCAATGGCTTCATTAAGTGGTTTAAATTCTTCTGATTCTGCCAGTGTTTATATTTTATCATCTGAATCATCAATTGGTTCCAGAGATATTAACTTGTTAAGTTTTGATCAACCTGCATGGGGCAAATCAAGTAAATCATCTAAAAAATCAAAGAAATAAACAAATAAACAAATTTAATTAATTTATTTTTGAGAGAATATCATCTAATCCAGTAGAATTGATATTTTCAATCTTCTCATTCATTTCAGCAACTAACATATCAAGAACTTTATTCTTCCTTTTAGTATAATTTACTGATTTAGAAGTTTGCTTGGCAACTCTAGCCTCTTTTTTAGCCTTTGCAATTACTGATTTATTTACATTCCAATCTGCCAACATTGTGTCAATTGGTAATGCAGATTTAGATTTATTTTTAAAATCTGTATCTGGATCCCAATCATCTGCTCCAGAATTATCAGTTTGATCCATGGTGATACCGTATTTTTCAAGTTTTTTAATTCCTGCCTTTCTTGCTTTTTGATCAAACATTTTTTCATTACGGACTGTTTCCTTTTGAATAATTTCATTAAATATTCCAGGAAGTTTGTCAGTAATCAATTCAAAAAACTGAATGCATGGATTCATAATTTGGTTTGTTATGTAAAATAGATAATCAACTTTAAGATTATTTGCAATAATATACTCAGGATGTTCAATTCTATCTGCTTGAAGTAGTTTTTTAGAATTTTCCAATGCAACAGTAACAAAAGGAATTCTATCATTAATTTGTGGACATGCACCTGGATCACGCGCCTTCATTCGCTGACATAGCTTGACATGGGCAATTGAACAATTAACATCATCCCAAAACCATGAACCTTCTTGTCCTTGTGTACCCTTATCATCTGTTGTCAACTTTGTACCCTTGTAATTACCTCGTAAAGTTTTAGTTGTGATAAAATCTTCAATTGGATATTTACCATCTAATATATCATGTAAAGCCTGGGTTAAAAATTTGATAGCTTTATCTGTATCCTGTTCATCCATAGCAATTTCAACAGCTTTACCAATAACTCGATGAACAATAGTTGCATTATCACGTCTCTTTAAAGTATAACCCATAACTACACGTTTAAACTTGTCTGGATTATCGTCATACTTATTATAAATATACTTCTTTTTCTCCATCATTGATAATGGATGACAAACCTTTTCAAATTCCATATTTTGTGGATTTGGTAACCTAGTTTTAAGTAATTTAGATGCAATTAGACCAAGACAAATACACATTTTTCTACACCAACGATCTGTTGGCATTTCTTTTGTCTTATTATGTGTAATTCTAAAGTCATAAAAATTAGAATCGGTGTCCCCATAGATAACTTCAGGATATGTCATATATTCGGAATATAGTTCCATTACAGTTGGTTTAAGTATAGTATCAATAAATTCTTGGTTTGTTCTATCTTCAAGTTCCCTATCAAGAATTTGATTTACTACAGTTTCATCATTTGCAACCCAAGCATTATATAAACTGACTAAAATGCCAGTAAATTCTTCTTCAACAAATGCCTTTGCCTGCTCTAGCCTTAATCTACCAACTGCAGTAGTTGATGCAGCAATATCCTTACAATAAATAGGAGATGTTGGTGCACCAAACTGTCCATATATAGAGTTGGCTGTTACCTTAAGGGCAAGTTGTTTACCATCATAAATATTTTTAATAAATGGGTCAGTTGCTTTTTCCATATTTTTCTTAGCAATTTTTCTCTCAGTGAGTAACTTGGTTAAAATAGTTCCAACAATACCATAAGTTTTTTGATTACCCTTCTCATCTAAATTAGACTTATGTGTTGCAAATACACATCTCTGTTTACCAACTTCAACACCATTTTCTTTAATTGAATAGGTAACTTCTCTATAAACATAATCAGGCAGTCCTTCATATTGTGGGTCACGAACTAAATTTTCTGGACTCATATCTTTTTCTCTTTCAGAGTTAGGATAAAGTGAGTTAAAATCAAGTACAGCAATTGGTCTTTCATAAAATCCTCTTTTTGGTTCGAATACAGTGGCACCTTCATATCCAACTTTGTTCTCATTAAGTGGATCTTGAGGAGGTGGTTTGAGATCTTTGATTAAAAATCCCTCTTTTGCACAAGTATAACCAAATAGACTTAGTGCTTTAATACCTTGACCTCGCATAAGAATATAATCAACAGACACATAGGATACAGTAGCCATTGCAAATCTCTGGGTTATAATATCAAGTTTATGTAATAATTTGGATACAAGTGCACAATCCTGAATACAGTATTGATGAATTTTTGCTCTTTCAGCAGGACCTTTAGGATAAGAATCAAACAGTTCTTGAATTGGCATATCATCTTTAACCAAACAAACATTTACATGAGAAGGATCTGAGTCCAAGAAATATTCAATCTCCAAATGAAGTTCTATTTCAGAAGTTTCTGGGTACACGGCTTTAATATCTATTTTATCCTCATCAACAATACCATCTTCTTCAATTTTAATAAAATTTCCGGGTTTAAGTTTGGAAATATCAGTTTGTATTCGATATATATAGATCTTTTCCTCTGGATTGTATGAATCCAAAGTTATTTTTTTAACTTTCTGTTTCATAAAATGCTCTGATACTTTATCTAATTTATATGATGTTAATTTATGATCCTGTTGAACCATTTTCATCAAATCTATTTCTATTCTTCCAATCATAATAAATTGATACATAAGATTATCACCTAACCCAGAAGAAGATAAGCGTTTTTCTTCAAATTTACATTGTATATCATTTAATCTACCAAGTTGTGAGAATTTTCTCAAACAGTTAATTCTAGGATGAGTTGCTCTTCCATGAAGATATTTATTATCGAAAAATTTAATATTATATCCTGTAATAATATCAGGATCTTCTCTTAAAATTAAGTCTTTCCAAGCTAAAAGTACTTCTTCTTCTGTCTCATACATATACTGTTCAGTTGCATTTGGAATTTTATTTGAACTTTTAAGTCCTATTGCAACTGCTTTATAAATTTCATCAGAACCATATCTAGTAAAAGTTGTACAAATAGATACAATTGCATCTGTTGCTCGAGCTGCTTGAGGGAAAGAACTGTCACAACTAATAGTTTCAATATCATAAGATGCGATAATAAATGGTGCCAGTCCTCTAACTTCTTTTAATGGTTCAACATCATTCCAAAATATTCGTACATTAATGTCAGTTGTAGTCCTGTCAACCATATTTGTTTGATATTTACCTGCTGGTAAAACTATCCAACCTGCTGAATCCAACTCTTTCAAATGTATTGCTCTAATAAATGGATCAATTTTAGACTCATAAGTTTCAAGTTGAACAGGATTGGGTTCAATCCCAGATAACTTAATTTTATTATTAGATATATATCTTGCAAATGCTTTAGATGCAACTACTGAATCAAAGACTAACTTTACAAATTTAAACTTTTTTCTTCCACAAAAACCAAAATGAAAATCAGATCGTGTAACAATTTCATGACCAATCAAAGAGTTTGCAAATTTTTTATTAAACTCTTTTAAAATAAATACAAATTTATCAATGTCTCTATCAGTCCAACGAGAGAAAATTTTTACATAGAAATGTGGTGTAAAATTATCAAGTCTTGCACAAACACTCTTCCCATCCTGTGTTCGACCAAAAAGCCTTAGTACGTATCGATCCGAATAATTCTTAAACTTACCAGGTTGTGCTTCTGAATCAAAGTCGTCTATATTCTCATCTGACTCGTACCAGTAAGAAACATTAAACTCTATATTTGAGCTCATCAAGGATATATTTATTTTTCTCAAGCAAAACTTTAAATAGTATAAAAATCAATTTTTTTTATGTGTGTATACTATAAACTAAATGAAGTACTTAGCTTGGACACCAGACACATTACCAGATTCTAATATTATTATTGAAGCACCGGATTTTGATTTTGCAAAAAAAATTTTAATGACAAGAATAAAATCAGACACAATGTTTCAAGAAGTCAAATTAATGGAACTTGAAACACTAAAAACTAAATCATATTTTATTGAAAAGAAATAAAATGTAACTATTTAAGAATATCAAAATAAGTACAAAATTGTTCATTAATATTACTAAATGCACATGGAATATGCATTAGATTACATATTTTTGCTTTAGTTTGTTCCTCTATAATATTTATTCCCAAGTCACCATTTAATTTAATAATTTGTCTTGAATGGGTACATGAAAAATTAGTATCAATCCAGTTGTAATCAAATGAATTATAAGACCATAATAATGTTTCTGGATTATTTGTATAAAAATATTGATATAAAAAATATGTGGCAAATGTAACATCACCATTAACAAATGTATCATATACTAATGAATTATCATTAATACCAATAAATATTATTCTATTAGTTCCATTTTCAAAATATCTAAAATGTGTAGATTCAGTTTTGTAAACAAAAAAAATATATGTATCTACAAAAAATTCTAAACATAATTTAACTAAGGCTGTAGTAAAAATATTAATATTATCCAAATTAAAAAGTTTTTCTCTATTTTTTTGTTCTATTGGAACGTTAAAAAGTTCTATTCTTTGTTCTAAAAATTCAATTTCATTTGTATCTAAAAATTTATAATTTCTTAATTTTTTTAAAAAATTTAAATTTAAATACAGATTAACTACATCAATAACTATTTTTTTCTTATTGCTTGTATTAAACAATTGGATACTTTCTTTGTATTTATCTAAATAATTTATTGCATGGATAAATTTTTTAATTTTTTTATTAAATTTAATATTATAAAATTTTAATAAATCATCTGGTTGAATAATTCTATTTTGAATATTTTCAAAATTTGACATTCCATTTTCATTTATTTTTGCAATATTATTAAAATTTATTCTATCACTTTCAGTTAAATTTACTAATGGATTCATAACTTTTGATACTTTATTATATTGGAGTTTTCCAACATCTGGAATTAGATCAATTTTTTCAAAATCAAATGAAAAATTATTATAATTAAATTTAAGTTTTGGTGAATTAAATCCATTATACCACCTATAATTATCATATGTCCAAACAATTAAATTAATGTTATCTATCTGATTAATTGGATGTCCAATTTCTTCAAATTTTTTATAAAAATAATAATACAGATAAACAATTATAAAGTCATCAACCTCACTTTTTTCACATAATATATTATTTTCTGTGTAACAAGGACCCTCAATAAATACTATATCATTTGTAATTTTCTTAGATTTTCTAATAGTTGCATCAATCATATTTAAATCATTTCTTGTTGCTTTGGAATTAGTTTGTACATCATTAGTAGCTTTATTTGTTACAATATATATTTGAAAATTATCTAATTTTGTTTGTAATAAATTATATAAAACAAAGACTGATAAATAAAAATTTATTTGAGTTGAAAACCCGCTTAATTTTTTATAAGATAATAACCATCTTTTTAAAGGAAGATTATGCTTTGAAGAATTAATTTTCTCTTTAATTAAATTTACTAATTTATCAATATTTGTTTCATTATATGGCTTTAATAAATTAGTTATTTCTTCATCTGCTAAAATATTTTCTCTCTGTAAATCTCTATATTTGTTATTACGTATATAGTACATTCTAAATAAAATAATTAATTCATCTAATTCTGTTAGAACCAATTGTTTATTTGCATGCATTTTTAATATATTTTTAAGTACAAAAATATTACTAATAACATTTATACCATCAACAATTAATATTTTTTTAGGAATTTTAAAAGCTATATCTTCATCATTTAAAATTTTTAATTGTAAAAGACTTAAATCCAAGTCTTTTAATAAAAAACTTGATGCGCATTTTAAAAAAACTAAATTTGCATTATTATTAATATTTCCAAAATTAAAATCAAAATTAAATTTATTATTTAATTCTGGAATATTAACATCTGTACAATATGGTTCTGGACTTGTACTTGGTACTGGTGGTATTGATGGAATCATTAAAATACTTAAAGATAAAAAATTGAATTTTAATTTAATTTATTAGTTAAATTAAATTAAATTAAATTAAACAAATGGCTAGTATATTTGCTGAACCTGAAGAAACGTTTATAAATGGGATTTATGGGTTAGACAATCTTGGTAACACCTGTTATCTAAACTCAATTATACAGTCCTTAGCTAATTTAAACAATTTTAGGAGATTTTTACTTGATAAAAATTTTATTCCACACCTATTACATAAATTAGATAGTTCTGAACTTGAGTTAAAAGCTAAACTTCAAAATCTATATGACTCGCCAATTTATCAATTTTATCGAATAATTAAAACTATTTGGACTGGGTCTATTGATTCTGAATCACTAAAACCAACAACCTTGCGTAAAAAGATTGGTTTAAAAAATCCAATGTTTAAATCATCTCAACAACAAGATGCACATGAAGCATTTAGTATTTTAATTGAAATGATGCATATGGAAATTGCAGGAAAAATAGAATTAAACCAAGACATTACATCTAATCCAGATCCTCTTGTAACTTCATGTGTTAATTTTTGGGCTAAAGAATATTCACCTCTTTATAATATGTTTCACTCTATGTACGTTACCAAACGCGTTTGTTCAGAATGTAAACAAGAAACACAGACATTTGAACCTAATCTATTTTTAGGTCTGGATATACCTAAACCAGGAACTAAATCTCAAATACATATGTTAGGTCCAGCCCCTGAGTTTGTGGTATCAAATTATATTAATATTATTTGTAAAATTCCTTCAATTCAAATTCCTGAAACAACCAAACAACAAATGTGTAAATTACTTGATGAACAAACTGTTCAACAGATTAAAGAAAAACATTCATTCATTTCAGATATTAATGCAAAATTTGACATAATAGATTGTATGGAAGATTTTATTTCTGAAAAACAGATTGATAATTTTACATGTGGTGGTTGTGGGAGCAAATGCTCTTGTACTAGTAAATCACAAATGGTTATTCCACCAAAAACTCTTTGTATCCACATTAAAAGATTTTCTAATCATTTAACAAAAAGATCAAATATGGTTACTTTCCCAATTCATCTTGATATTAAGGAAATTGTAGCAAACTCTGAAAAGTTTAATACAAAATATAAATTAAAATCTGTTATTAATCACGCCGGAGCTTCACTAAATTTTGGTCACTATTATACTTATGCATATTCAACAATTCATGAAAAATGGTATAATTTTAATGATGAAAATGTTATGGAAATGGGAGAAACTTATTTATGTACTCCCAATGCTTACCTACTATTTTATGAATTGGATGAATAAATTATTTTATTAAAAAGACAACAACCATCATTTTTTTTAATTCTTCAACTTGCATATATTCTTTTAACTCTGGACCAAACTTGTCTAAATTATAATTTAATGGTAACTTGAGTATAATCATTCTACATAATTTAGCAGTTCTTATTTCTTCACAAATTGACTCTAAAGTTCTTCCATTAATTTCTAATGATATTTCTTCAAAATCCTTATATGATTTTCCTCCCCATGGAGGATCCATAAAAATTACATCCTGATATATTTTATGCATTAGGTCCAAATAATCACCTTTTAAACATATAACATTATCTTTGTCATATAAATTTACATTTGATACCAAATAATTAAATCTTCTTGTATCTAATTCAATTGCATTCACATAATAAAAATTAGATGCAAAAGATAAAGTATTTCCACCAACACCTGCCATTGCATCAGTAACAATAATATTTTGTGCAAAAAAGTTTTTTTTAATTAATTTAGATATTATATCTGCATTTTTAGGTGTTGAAATAGAATACATTCCAACATCATCAATTTTAAGTTGAGAATATTTTGTTTTTGATATATATGGAAAATATTTATAAATATAACTAATAGACATTTTTACTAATTATTAATTATAATTAACAATTATTTAAATATATTGTATAAATAATGAGTAAAAAAAATTTAAAAATTGACAGTTTAACTTCGTTAAATCCAAAAAATCAAATTTTTGTTAATGAATTTGCTAAACTTATCAATATGATCCAAATAGAAAATTCATTAATATCTGACAAACTCCAAATTCAAACAAATAATTTTAGAATTGGAAGTTTTAAAAAATCTGTAGCCTCAATTGCTAAATTTAAAGTACCTATTAGTGCAGCATCACAACTTATTGGAATTCCTGGATTCGGAAAAGGCACTATTGAACGTATTAGACAAATTTTAAATAAAGGTTATTTAACTGAAGTTAAAGAACTAGAAAAAAAATATGAGTCTGCTGCAAAAAAAACTTCTGTGATAAATCAACTAGTTTCAGTTGTAGGTATTGGTAAGGCAATTGCAACAGAACTAATTGAAAAGTATGGAATAACATCACTCGAAGATTTAAAAGTTCGTGTTAAGGCAAAAACAATTGAGGTTAATGATAAAATTAAACTCGGTTTAAAATATGCAGGTAAATTTGAAACAAAAATTCCAAGAAAAATAATAACTAGAATTTATGATTTAATTTATGCAACAGGAAGAGCATCAAATCCTAATTTAGTTATTACTATTTGTGGATCATATAGAAGAGGTTTGCCACAATCATCAGATATAGATGTATTAGTAACAGATATTGATTTATTATTTAAAGATGATTTAGAGGACTCAAATGTATTAAGCAAATTTATAACAGGGTTAAAAAAAGCAAAATTAATAACGGATGATATAACAAGTGAAAAAGTTATAAGTAAATACATGGGATTTTGTAGATATGGTGATAAAAACTACAGAATTGACATAAGATTAGTACCTTTAGAAAGTTATTTTACTGCTCTAGTTTACTTTACTGGTTCATATCAATTAAATACTGCAATGAGATCCCGAGCAAAAAAACTTGGATATAAATTAAATGAATATGGTCTTTATAAAATATCTAATGGCGAACAGATAATGATAACATCAGAAGAAGAACTCTTTAAAGCTCTTAAACTAGATTATTTAGAACCTGAACAGAGAAATATTTTATAAAGTATTACAAGTTTAAACTTATAAACTACTATACTCAATTTCAATCCATGTGTTTGATGTATTAATGTAAAGATCATTTTTATATGCATTAAATAATTTATATAAATATAGCTGTATTTGTGATTTTCCATCTGACAGCTTTTCATAAACAAATGAATTAGTTAAATTAACATCCCATGTATTACCTTTTGATCTTTGGATAGAATGAGAAATTAATTTGTATGTGTTTTCTTGACAAAATGCTAAAATACCATCTTTATTTGCTTTTATGTACTTGTCAGAATCACACGAACAATCACATGTTTCATTTAAATGCCATGAAATATTATATGTAATTTTATATAATCCAATAGTTTTCAAGTTAATAATGTTATTATCTAAAATATCAACTATATTTGTGTTAAAATTAGTTTTCTTATCAAATTCAACAGAAAACACACAATCAATATTTTTAAATTTAGTTGTATCAATACAAGATTTATTTTTCACCTTTGTTATAGTCCCACAATAAAATATTGCTTTACAATGATTTGTAACACAATTTGTACTTGTTGGATTATTAATTGTTATGTTGTCAAATTTATAAATAAAATTCCATCTACTTCCATCCCAAATAAAAACTTTTCCTTTATGTTCTAAAGAATCACCAGAAATAATCGAATAAGAACCATATTCAAAGACTTCAGGAGATTCCATTAATTCTGAATAAGAAGAAAAAACTTTATTAATTACGAAATTTTTGCCACGAGGGCCTTGTGGTCCATGATCACCTTTAGGTCCTTGTATACCTTTTGGACCTTGCTCACCACGATCACCTTTGGGACCACGTTCTCCAATAAGACCCGGATCCCCTCTCTCACCTTTTTCGCCTTGATCCCCTTTTTCACCTTGGTCCCCCTTTTCACCTCGATCACCTTTTTCACCACGATCTCCCTTATCTCCTTTTTCACCTGTCAAACCTTGCTGACCTTTTTCTCCCTGATTACCTTTATCACCTTTTTCACCACGATCACCCTTTTCACCTTTTTCGCCCTTCTCACCACGATCTCCTTTGTCACCTTTTACTCCTTGCAACCCCTTTTCTCCTTTATCCCCCTTGTCACCTTTTGGTCCCTTTTCACCAACTGGTCCAGGTGGACCACCAAAAACAGTTTCTCCTTTTGGTCCAATTGGTCCAACTAGACCTTGTTCACCTTTTTCACCCTTATCACCTTTGTCACCTTTCTCACCACGATCTCCTTTATCACCTTTCTCACCACGTTCACCTTGATCACCTTTCTCACCTTTTAATCCTTGATCACCTTTCTCACCACGATCACCTTTATCGCCCTTTAATCCATGATCTCCCTTTTCACCTTTTGATCCCTGATCACCTTTTAATCCTTGATCACCCTTGTCTCCTTTTATACCTTGATCGCCTTTATCTCCTTTTTCACCCTTTAATCCCTGATCACCTTTGTCACCTTTCTCACCACGATCACCCTTTTCGCCTCTTTCACCTTGTTCTCCCTTTTCACCTTTTTCTCCTTTTAAACCTTGATCACCTTTTTCACCACGTTCTCCTCTTGGTCCCATAGTACCAGGTGGACCCATTGGACCCATTGGGCCCATTGGTCCAATTGGTCCACCATATACTGTATCACCTTTATCACCTTTTATACCTTGATCACCCTTATCACCTTTTGGTCCTTGTAAACCCTGTTCTCCTCTTTCACCCTTGTCTCCTTTTTCACCAACAAATCCTCTTAAACCTTGATCACCTTGTGGTCCTCTTTCTCCTTGTGGTCCTGTTTTTCCTGGGTCACCTTTTTCACCTTTCTCTCCGGTTAAACCTCTTAATCCTTGATCACCCTGTGGTCCTCTTACTCCTTGTTGTCCTGTCTGTCCGGGGTCACCCTTTGGACCGGGATCACCTTTTGCTCCAGGATCACCCTTATCACCCTTTTCACCACGATCACCTTTTTCACCTTTTGGTCCTGGAAGTCCTACCCCTGGCTCTCCAGGAGGTCCTCTTAAATATTTTATTAATTTCTTCTTTTTATGTCTTGCCTTTTTATTTAATTTTTTTGAAAAAGATAGATCAGAACATAATGAATCTGAATCTGAACTACATGATAAAATACTTGATTCTGAATCAGAACAAGAATCTGAATCTGATAAATTAATCATTAAATCAGAACAGAATGGTACATTAACAACTTGATTTGAACCTTGTAAACATGAACCCAATCCTTGTCCAGGTTGTCCTACACACATACATCTACCTCTTGGACCTCTTGGACCTCTTGGACCTGCTGGGCCTGCTGGGCCTGCTGGACCAGTTGGGCCGACTTGTCCAGTTTCTCCTGGTGTTCCAGGTGCACCATTTATGCCATTTTTACCTGGTTCTCCTTTAGGACCAGTTCTACCTCTTGGACCTGGTGGTCCTACAGAGCAGCCATTGTGTGAACAAGGTCCCATTGAACAATTATTTGCACAAGGGTTAAATGACTGGGATGGGGGTGGACATGTTTTTTCTAATGCTCCAATATTCATAAAATATGATTCGCGTGTATCTTCAAAACATAGTAAATTGTTTACCCTATTATATAATAGATTACATTGGGATACATCTTTTAACAAATATATTATATTGTTATTATTTGCCATAATAATATACTATTATATAATAAAATATTTTCCAATAATAATACAAATGGATTTAAGGATGAAAAATATTGAAAATAACATTTGGTCTGGAATTATTATAGATTCAAATTCTATTTCTAAACCAGTCTCTTCAAATGGCTTCTATCTTATTCATTACGCATTTATAAATGGAAATACTGAGATTCTTAAACAGATCTTAGAATTAGATCCTTTAAATGTTAAAAAAATACATCATGAAGTGTTTATAAGTATTTGCAAATTAAGTAAATTTAATTTAATACTTGATCTTGTTAAATTACTCAAGTCTAGTGATCTAATCAAATGGCTTTTTAGACCAAGTTTAGATAATGGTGACTCTTTAATATATTATTTTATGTTTTATAGTTCTGATCAAGTTATTGAGGAACTCATTGATTTATGTAAAGAACATATTAGTTGGTCTGAACCTATTGGATCAAACTATCCTCTTAAACTTTACCTTCTTGCTCATTATAAATCTATGGGTGAACTAAACTATCAAATTTTTTCTAAAATACTTGGGCTAACTAATCTCCAACAAATAATTAAAGCAAATTTATCTCCAATTATTGATTGTTGTTTAGATGGATTTGATGAAAAGGTTTTATCCTTATTAAAAAAATCTAATTCAAATGTTATCTCATCAATTAATTCAAAACAATTTTCACCACTAATGGCAGCAATTGCTAACACAAATATTCCGCTAATTAAATGGTTACTTAGTTCTGGTGCAGATCCAAATTATTCAACATACACTTCTCCTTTAGTCCTTGCTTTGAGTACAAATAAAAATGAAATTGTTGAGATACTTATTAATTCAACTAACTCATTAGACACAAATACATTTGATTCTAAAAAATGGCTACCTGCACATCATTGTTTTGTTGCAAAATCAAAAATTGATTTCAAGTTAAAACTTCAAATTCTTAAATCTACTGACAATCTAAATTCTCAAAATGTAAATGGCAATACACCAATCCATATGATGTTTTTAAATGATGATTGGGTTAACTATAAAAGTATATTTAGTTCTAAACCAATAGATTTGTATATTAAAAATAAACTTGGAGATAAACCAATAGATAATTTTATTTCAACAAATGATAAAAAACAACTTGATGAGTTGGTTGGGTTGGTGTCTAAAGGAGTTTTAAAAAGAACTAAACAACTCCAATTCAAAGGAAAGAAAATGTCCAGAATATCTAAATCCAAACAACTCCAACTCTACAAATCAACACTTAAATGTTTAAAAAAGAGTACATCTCAATGTATTGATCAAGTTAAAAATAAAATATCAAGGCTTGGTGTTTCTACTATTGAAAATCCTGAAGACACAAATATCAAGTTAATAATGGGTGATAAAATAGACTATAATCTTTTTGTATCAAGAGATGTTGATTCATATATTTATTTGTTATATTTTATGGAAAAATATAATGTTGGGATAGGATCTGGACAAAAACTAGAAATTAAGTCATCTGATCCAGAAATAACAAAAATAATAAATTTTTATGTTAGTATTGCTCAAGCATATCCCGCACTTTCAAATATATCTATTTATTGGCATGATGAAGATAATAATGTTTTCCCCAAAGACATAATCCAATCTATAAAAACATCTAACAAAGATATTATATTTTTTTTCATAACTATTATAAATGAAAATATTGATCATGCAAATTGTTTGATTATTGACAAACCCAATCGGAGAATAGTCCATTTTGAACCATATGGACGAGTAAATAAAGTGTCTTTAAAAAGTTTAGATGCCAAATGTGCTGAAATTCTTAAACCACTTGGATACAAATACTTTTCACCAAGTGACTACTTAACACAAAACTCATTTCAAATGTTGTCTAATGAAACAAATCCTCTTGAAGTAAAGTCTGGGGATATAGGTGGTTTTTGTTTGGCATGGACTTTGTGGTTTTTTGAACTTTACTTAAGAAATCCTAAATTAGATCTCGGAATCCTAGTTAACAAATCAATAAATAAAATTATTAATTTAAAATATTCAATTATGGAATATATAAGATTTTATGCAAATAAACTAAGAAGATACCATATCAAATACTTAAAAAAAATTAAATATCCTGCTGAAAAAATATTTAACATTCATACTACTAATGATGAAAAAGACTATATTTATCAACAAGTTAATAAATCAATTCTATCCAAATTAAATTAATCTCATGCTGAACACATAGCACATCCCGTTTCCTCTTTTACTTGTTCTTGATGTGTCTTGCTAGTTGACACAACTTTAATTGTATCACTAGCTGCTTCTGATTTCATATAGTAGCATCCAGTTTTAATACCTCGTTTCCATCCATAGAAAATAGCATTTCTTACTTTGGATATGTCTATTTTTTCAAAATATAAATTCATACTTTGAGATTGGTCAACAAATGGTTGTCTTGCTAGCGCATGATCAATTAAAGCCTTTTGTTTTATTTCCCAAACTGTTTTATACAATGACTTAATTTTTGGAGGTATTGATTCAATTGATTGAATTGAACCTTTTGACAGAATAATTTGGTTTTTCATTGATTCATTCCACAAACCTAACTCTTCCAAATCTTTTACCAAATGTCTATTAATTATTTTAAACACACCTACTGATGTTTTTCTTGAATATATATTTGAAGTGATTGGTTCAAAACATTCCATATTTCCCAAAATTTGGGAAGTAGATGCGGTTGGCATCAGTGAAGTAAGTAAAGAATTTCTTGTACCATATTTAATAACTTTCTTTTTAAGCTCATCCCATGGATACATTAGATCCCTTTGTAAAGTATATCCTAGATCGAACTGTAACATCCCCTTGGAAAAAGGTGAACCAGCAAAGTACTCATATGGACCAAATTTTTTAGCCAGGTCACATGATGCATTTAAAGCACCCCAATAAATTGTTTCCATTAGTTTTGATTCTAGTTCTATTGCCTGCTCTGACTCATATTCTAGCCTTAATTCTAAAAGTAAGTCTGAAATTCCTTGAATACCAATACCAATTGGTCTAGTTGAGAAATTAGACTTGGAAGTTTCTGGAGTTGGGTAAAAATTCAAATCTATCAAATTATTTAAATTTATAGTCAAGTCATAAGCTGTTTTAACTAATAACTCGTAATCATAAGACTCAGGTTTAGTTGGATCAAAAAATTTATTTACTGCTATTGATGCCAAATTACATACTGCATAGGTTGATGCATCTGAAACCTCCGTGATCTCTGCACATAAATTTGATGATTTTATAGTCCCAATATTCATCTGATTTGATTTTTTATTAATATGATCCTTAAAAAGAATATAGGGGACACCAGATTCTCCAAGTGATTTAGTTATTTGACCAAGTAGTTCTGAGGCCTTAATTTTTTTCTTAAATTTATTATCTTGCACATAGTTCCAGTATAAAGCTTCAAACTCATCGCCATATACATCAGGTAAACCAGGACATTCTGCAGGACACATTAAATACCAATCACCATCAGCTTCTAACTGTTTCATGAAAAGATCAGGAATCCATAGAGCCAAGAACAAATCTCTAGCTCTTAATTTGTCATCACCCGTATTTAACTTGAGTTCAAGAAACTCACAAATATCCGCATGCCAAGGTTCAATGTATACCGCAATAGCCCCTGGTCTTTTTTTACCACGTCCTCCTTGATTTATATAACACGCAATTTCATTATAACATTTTAACATTGGAATAATTCCGGACGATTCACCATTAGTTTTAGAAATGCGAGAACCAGAAGCTCTGATATTAGAAATATGAATTCCTATTCCACCAGACCATTTGGATATTTTACCTGCATCTGTAAAAGTTTTAAAAATTCCTTCAAGCGAATCTTCTGTACCTAGAAGATAACATGAAGACATTTGTTCAAAAACAGTTCCTGCATTATATAAAGTTGGAGTTGCATGAATAAAATATCCCATGTACATAGACTTAAAAGTTTTTTCAATACGAGTCCAAATAATATCCAGACTTTCTTCAGATCTACAGTGAATTGATACTGAAACACGAGCTAACATATCAACAGGTTGTTCAATAATCACACCATGAACTTTAAGTAAGTATGATCCTAACAAAGTCTTGTATCCAAACAGATCCAAATACCCTGGAAGTGGATTTAATGAACCAACTAGTGTATCTAGTTTATTAGCATTTGTTTGAATAAAGTCAACTACTTGGGAGTTTAAAAAGTTTGGTAAACTTGTATTAATGTATTTGATTTTTTTAGTAAAAGTATCAATATCCAACTCAGCAATTTGATCTATTTGATTCAAATGCAACACATGAGCACCCAACTTTGAATACTCATGAGATAGACTTGACATGTCATCACAAATATTTACAAACTGAAGCACATAATCCTGTTGACTCATATTTGGAGTCGATCCTTGTTTCATTTTATCAAATATTTTTTGTGTTTGAAGAGTTGGGAAAAGTTCATTACAAATCTTTTTAATTGATTGCTCCATTATTAATTAAATATATTAACCCATATGTTTAATTAAAAAAAAGATCAATTTTTTTACCTTCAAGATCAAAAAGCACTATAACCGCCTGTGACTCTTGAATCATAAGGTTGAATTTGATCATCAAATGTTACAACTTCTTTGACTAAAGTCTCACCAGTCTTTGGATTTATATTATTTCTACCATATGCATCAAAATCACCTTGTGCAAATCTAACTGTTTTGGTATTAGCTCCAATTCTACCCATAGATGTAGTTGGTGGTTTTGCTACATTAAATGTTTGTTTTAAGTGTGTTAAATATCCATTATTACTTGACATAACTTTGTCCATTTTTCTATTTGGACTAAAATATGCTTGTGGTGGGATTGGGGGGTGAGTTGACTTGGTAGTGAAACCGTGTAAGGCTGGGTTTAGTTTGATTGGATTGGATTGACTAGGTTGACTTAACTGGATTAGCTGAGCTGGAGTAATTTGCTGACTCTGTTCTGTGGGACTTGTCCCATCCATTATATCATCAAAATATTTCTTCATCTTGTCAGAACTTTGTTTTGTTTTTATCTCCTGATACCATACATATCTTTTATACAAGTAGTAACCTATTCCAATAAAAATTAATAGAATAAAAAAATAGTGATAGACAAAATTAACAATATTATAGAATATTTTAGTTAACAACTTTTGAAGCTCAGATTGTTGAGCAACTCCAGATGTTTTCATTTGAGATATCATTTTTTCTTTCATATATTCACCAATTATATTTTGATCTACTAGTGTTGGTTTTATTTTCCTGTTATATAACATTATTATAATATATATCTAAAAAAAATTATTTAAAAATCTTCGGATATTTCCGCACTTGTATTTGTTAAATCCGCTTTTTGATATGATGTAATTCTAGTTTCAAAAAAGTTTCCTTTTACTGCTATATTTATATTTTCCATAAAATCAAATGGATTAGATCCATTAAAGATTTTTGAATAACCAAGATCTACTGACAGTTTATCTGCTATAAATTCTATATATTTACCCATTAAATCTGAATTCATTCCAATTAATTTACAAGGTAGAGATTCAATGATAAATTCTTTTTCAATTCTAACTGCATCTGATATCATTGAATGAACAACTTCTTCTTCCAATCTATTTACAATTTTACTATATAGCAAACAAGCAAATTTAGTGTGAGAATTTTCATCTCGTGCAATTAACTCATTTGATTGTATTAACCCTGGCATAATATTTTTTTGTTTGAGCCAATAAATAGCACAAAAACTACCTGAAAAGAAAATACCTTCAACAATAGCAAATGCAACTAGTCTTTGTGCAAATTTTGTTTTAGATGAAGCCCAAGTTTGTGCCCATTCTGTTTTTCTTTTAATACACGGGATTGTTTCTATTGCATCAAAAAGTTCCTGTTTTTCTTTCTCATCTTTAATTAAACATTCAATTAACTCGGAATACATTTCAGAATGTATTGCCTCTATTGCACCCTGGTACTGATAACATATTTGTGCCTCTAGTATCTTAACTTCTTTACTAAAATTATCCATCAAATTTAAGAAAACTGATCCATCTGATGTTGCAAAAAAAGCCAATATATACTTGATAAAATACTGTGTTTGTTTATCTAAAAGTTTAAAATCTGAATAATCCTTTGCTAATGATACTTCCTCTCTTGTCCAAAATGAAGCCTCCTGCTCTTTATATAATCTCCAAATATCATGGTGCTTAATTGGATATAAACAAAGTCTCTGTTCCTCCATTAATAGTGGTTCATCAGATGATTCATGATTTGTTTTATAGTACTTTTTAATACGTCTGATGTGCTCGCGATCATCTCTTAGAATATCACTAAATTTTTTAAAATCGAACATTTATAATTAAAAACATAGATATTTTTTTGAATAAAAAAATATTTCAATTTTTTATTAGTGAGCTATGCGATCTAATAACAAGTTGGTTTACTCAATTTTTTATTAGTAAGTTAGTTTACTTCATGTATTTGGATTCGAACTGAGCTTTATTCATTACTTGAACCCCCAGTTCAAAAGCTTTGACAACTTTTGAATTTGTTTTTGACTCTATCTCTTCTGCTGTTGTTACTAATATTTTAGTATTTTTTGATACTGATGTAGATACTTCTCCACCCAATGAAACTATCTTCTTTTCCCATTCTTTATCTCTAAACCCTGAAAAAACTACTTTGAGTCCTTGCATCTTATTAGACTTAACTTCTTCAACTTGAACCTCGAGTAAAAGTCTTTGTTGTATTTCATCTGGGATTTCATTTAGCAGTTTTAAAAAATTCCCAATACCTTTGACAAATTGTGTCGCCGTTATTTTATCAAAACCCTCTAACTCTATTATTTCATTTATTAATTGAGAATCTTTTTTCTCTATATATTGATATAAAATGTCTGGCTTATCATCTAGAATCTTTTTAATTTTCCTTTCACCCATCCCATGTCCAAACTTATTTGATCCAACCATATATTCAAGCAATGTTGCCTGACTAGCTCTTGTATGAATTTGTGTATAAATTTTATCTATCATCTTGTCCTTAAACCCCTCAACCTCTCCTAACTCCTCTTTTGTAACTGTTAGAAGTGCGGGAATCGAATCTATTCCTGCATCTATCATTTTGGATATATTTCCTTCTGATAAATTTGCTATATCTAACTTTGTACAAAAATATGTAAGTTCTTTAACTAGATGTTGTTTTGATCCTTCTAATGCAACAATATCAACTAATGAAGCATTCCATTCATATGTACCTTCTTGTGGTAGTTGAGGGATTGATCCGGTTGCTTTTTTAACAACTGACAGAATATGAGGAATTACATCTCCAGATCTTACCAAATTAATTTCTGCACCTGGACCCAAACAATTATCAACCACATATTTGGCATTAAATGCAGTAACATTTTTAATAGTCACGCCTGACAGTTTAGTTGGATTTAATATTAACTTGGGCTTGAGATATTTGTCTTTTGAAACATTCCATTCAACTGCAATCACCTTGACAATTGCAGTTTCAAGTCCTGACAAATTTTTAAATGCAAATGCATAATCTGGATTTCCTGATGCAATTCTAGTACTAGGTGAATTGAATGCAACTATAATTCCATCACATTCATAAGGAGAGTTCTTTTTTCTATCAGATAAAATTGTTGATAGATTAGATACCGATAGATCTGATGTTTTTGTATGATGTACAACATTAAATTTTAGCTTAGCTAGCTCATCGAATTGATTTGTATATGTAGACCAAGGAGTTATAAGTTCATATGCAACAAAATCAATATCTTGAGCTTTTGACTTATCAACAGTTTTTGCATTTACTATTCCTGCAACCATATTTCTTGCATTTGCCATTGTTGATGAATGCTTTTCAAATGCCTTCTTTGACATAATTAGCTCACCTCTAACAACTATTCTTGATTTAACTTTTGGCTTGGCAATATTAATTATTGAGATTAAATTTGTTATAATAGTTCCAATAAAACCATCTCCTCGTGTATATAATGATTTTATTCCATTTGGTTCAATAATATACAGTGCAGAAACACCATCCAATTTGTCTGACACAATCCAAGGACCAGGAAATTTATTTGCAAACTGAACAATTTGCTCCGCATTTTCTGGTTTAAATTTATTCATTGAACCCATTGTTTCGGGTAGCTCTGCCTTTTCCTTATTTGTTATTGTATTTGTTATCACAATTTGTTGATGTGCGGGTTTTGATAAATATGGGTTTGATGGTTCTAATTCAATTATTCTATCTCTAATTAAATCATATTCTTGATCTGAAATAATTGGTTCATCATTATTGTAATAAGCAATATCTGCTTGTTTAGCAATTTCAACTAGATCTTTAATGCTAGCATTTTCAATAAATCCATATGGATCTTCTAAAAAAAGTTCTAAATTAGATTTCATTAGTTAGATTTAGTATGGATATATTTATTTGTTTCTAAGTGTGAAAAAAACAATTTTTTCCTAATTTTTTCTTTTGTTATTTTAATGTTTAAAAAACTTGAAGCGCATATATTTATTGGATTATTTGTTCTACTTAGTTATTTATGTTGGAAAAAACCTTCAAAAGAAAGAATTTTTTGTTATTTTGTCTCTTTGATAGCAATACAAATTTGTCTATTAAAGTCAAAATTAAATAAATTAAAATATTCGGATAAATTATATAAATGAATTATAATTATATAAGTTTGTTAGGAGCAAGACCTAAAAATGAAGATGAAATAGAAGTAATTATAAATATGGATGGTTCTAATAAATCAATGAAACAACTCAATTTCTTTTCTATATTTGATGGACATGGAGGAGACAAAGTTTCAAAGTATCTTAAAACCAAGTTACCAAGTTATTTTTTATCTAATACAATTGACATTAACCCATCTAAACACTCTAAATTTAATAAATATATTAATAAAATATATGAATATGTACAAACCAAGTTATCTTGTTTTGAACTCCCTTCTAAAACATGTGGATCGACTGCCCTAGTTATTATTAATTATCCTAAAAATTCCGTATATAACCAACTCAAAGTAATTAATTTGGGTGATTGCAGGGCAGTATTATGTAATAAAGATAATATTGCTGTCCCATTAACTAAGGATCACAAACCTATGAGTTGGGAAGAAAATAAAAGAATTATTAGCTCTGGGGGAAACATTACTATTGATCGTGGAGATGATCCTAGAATTAATGGACTTTCTGTTTCAAGATCTTTTGGAGACCTCGATGCAAAACCACATGTTTCACATTTGCCAGATATATATGATTATGAAATTACTCCAGGAAAAGATAAATTTATAATTTTGGGTTGCGATGGAGTCTGGGATGTGTTATCTAATCAAGATGCAGTAGATTTTGTATTATATTCTATGGATAGATTAACAGAAGTTAGCCCCGCATGTACAACAAGATCAAATAAAAATATAGCTAACTTGTTAGGTGAACATGCTATAGCACGGGGATCCCAAGACAATATTAGTGTGTTAATTGTTTGGTTTTGAATAAAAAATTGATATAACTAAATTATTGATTATTTAAATTAAGAAAATTATTTAAATCAAATTTAAATGGAACTAATTGCTAGCTCTTTTGACATAATTTATAATATCGATTGGTTAAATTCAATCCATATTATTAAAACAAAAGAAAATACCATATACCTTCAATTAACACAAATAAAAACAATGCATGACTATGTGAGAATAATAAATGAATTTATCAAAACCCACATATATTCAACAGATCCTAATTTATTAAATTTTCAAACAGAAATTAATGCATTTGACCAATCAAATTCTAAACATCGGATTATCAAATTTATTACAGATTATGTCAATTTGCAATATAAAATTTGTCCATTTTTTGATATTAAGTACTGTGTGATAATTAATATCAAAAATACTTCTAATGGGTATAATTATGTGTTGGTAACTGGGGGTCCGGGTTTTTTAAGTTTAGAAAATTGAATCTGAATAGCTTACATATTCATCACATAGTGGTATCCATTTGTTAAACTTTTCAGATCTAATACAACTTACTTTAACCATATTCTTATCTCTAAACACATTTCTAAAAAAATGTGAAGTAGCCATGTTTGGAATATGTGCAATACCTTCTTTTACCAGTTGTGTCGAAGATGATGTTTCACCATCTGGTTCATATAGTTCATAAACATCTGGTATTAATGTTTTCTTCATGTAAAACTCTACTTCTGATGCACTTGATGATTTTTTTGTAACCGTGATTAGCTGATTGCTTTTTGCTTTTAACTCATCAAATTCTGATTCATTAGTATAAATATAATATTTACCTGTAAGTTCGGGTAAAAACATAAGTCCATTAATTTTCAAATCAGTTAGTTTTAATTTGTTAAAAACTAAATCTGGGAGTTGATCAAATGTATATAGTCTACAAACCTTGCAATCAAAGTAATGGGATGAATGGATAACAAATTTATCAATCACATCAGAAATTTGATCCAATTTTTTCTGAAGCGGAACATTTGATTTTAAACTACCACCTAACACATACATATCGTGAATTAAAAATGTAGATCTGTTTCCTGATGCTATTAACTTTCCATCAAAAAATGTACCTGTGTTTGAATATAAACTTTCAATATCACATCCTGGATTTGGACTTACACCAAATTTATAAATCTTTACATCTTGTAAGTTATTCTGTTCTTTTTTATACTTTAAATTTTTAAATACAAGTACATTGTATTTAACTCCATTAAGTTTCACAAATCCAAACAAAAAATTATATCCCTGAAAATGGGGTGTAATATGATGTAAAGAAGATTTTATCTCATCAAGATAAACTCTATTATTAATAAGTTGATATCTAATCTTTTGGAAATCAACAGATGAATAAATTTTATCAAGTACTTGAGAATATAGATTTGGATCTAAAAACTCAAGACTTGAATTTGATACTTTGGTTCTTGACATTGTGGTTGAAATATACTTGTTATAATCAATATATATTTATATATATATTTATCAATTTTTTTTAAAATTACCTGACAATTTTTTCTATACCATTATTATTAATGGATCGATTTCTTATTGCAAGTATTTTTGTTATTTTACTGGCAAGTTTTTTTCTTTATAAAAAACTAAATTAATAAGTTGCAAAACCTGTATAACCATGATCACTTGGATCAACATCCAATCCATAATGTGAAGATTTATCAAATGAACCCAATGAATCAAATTTGCCCCATTTAACCCTATAATTATCAACCATATTATCATACATTTCTCCAATTGTATTTCCTTGTGCTGCCAATGAATTAGGGTCTGATCTAAAATTATTTACACGAGTATTTGGATCTTCTAATCCAATAATTTCATGAGCAGTGTAGTTATTTATATCATTGATAACATCAGGATCTTCAGGAGCCCATGCTTTTGTTGGATTTGTTGATTGTAGTTTAGAAGCATAGGATTCATTTTGTTTGTTCAAATATTTAATAATTTGAGAATCAGTTGGTTTTGTTTCAATAATAATTCCATTTGGATTTGATGATTCATTAAAAAAATCAATTGCTGGATTCTGATGAATTAAATGATTCTCAGTATTTGCCAATGCCCAAGATACCTTTTTTGTTTTTGCTAAACTATTTTTCTTAAAGGTCTTTTTTATTGATTTTTTATAGTTCATATATATTAGTATTCCTAAAAGTACTGTTAACAATATTAATGTCCAATCCATATAATATTTATAAATATATTTTTTATTTATAATTCAAATCACATTTTTTTTTACCCACACTAGTTTTTTCTATAACTAATACTGTTGAAACAGATTTTAAAATATACCATGTGAGTAAAGCTAGTATCACACCCAAAGCTATTATTGAAATCTTTTCTAACAATTTATTTGAGTTAATCTGGGTTTGTTTTAAACTATTTATATCTGAAAGTCTAATTTCCATATATAATATATTAACATAATTTATTTATTTTAAATATTATTTCATGAGATTTAGTTGCACCAAGAAGTAGGATTAAAATTGTGATAGAATAAACTATGGAAAAAAGGGTTTTATTTGACATTATATAATAGGCTAAGATAAAAAGATTGTATGGAGAACTTTTTTCTCCAATAAAAAAATTGACTTTTTAATTCATTTAAAGGGTAAAATATATATTTGTATAATAATGGCATCAGAGTGGCAAACAGTAACAAGTTCTAAAAAGAAGTCTAAAGCACCTCTTTTAAATCCCGCATCTCAACCTACATCAATGCAAGAATCAGCTTTTGCATTTAATGGTGTAAAAGTTCCGGGAAAGCCAACTTCATCCATAATTAAATATACTGATGAACAAATATATGCATTTAAAAAAATTAATAAAGAACAAATGGTTTCATATGAACTATCTGTTAAATTTGATAAAATAAATGATATGTTTAGAACATCTACCCAATACCTCGAATCCAAAAAGAAGATTAATTATAATCAATATAATCATAACAGATGGGAACTTAAAAAGGAAGAGGATAACAGTGTTATTAATATTGTTTGTATTGGTTTAAATAAAATCACAGAACAAAACTCTGATGAAATTATTAAGGAGATTGAAAGTCAAGAGATTGTTATGTATGATGATTTAGAAAAGTTAACTGAAAAGATTATACATAAATGTATATCAGAACCACAATTTATCAAGCTATATGTCAAAGTCATCAAACATATTATGTTAAAGTGCTCTTGGATTGTTGATGATCAGAACATGGTTCCAGTTACTTTTAGAAGAGTGTTGTTAAATCAACTTGAGATGAGATTTTCAAATTTAATTAATGATGTTAAAAATATGAAATATGAAGAATCTGAATCTGAGCTAGTTGTTATTCATAATAAGCAAAAGAAAGGTTTAATTAGTTTGATTTGTGAACTATATTCAAGTAAAATTATTGGAAATCAACTTGTCAGATATATTTTTAGAAATTTGGAGACTGCATTTGATTCAACTGGTATTGATCAGTACTTGGAATATTGGTTAGCATTACTTTCAACAGTAATGGATTCCTGGATGGAATTAGAAAAACAATATTTGGATGAGCAGGTTCAATATATTCAATCAAAAACAATTGGTTCAATGAAGGTTAGATTTATTCTAGACGATATTCTAGACGAGTTGAAGAAAAGAAACTATTTACCAAGTGAAACAGTATCTGAAGTCAATGATGAGTATCAAGTTAACATCCAAGCTAATGGCGATGGTGAATGCGAGGCTTATGAGGAACCTGTTGATGAAGAGGAGGAATCCTATGATCCGTTAATTCTTTCTCATGGGGAGTATGAGTCAACTGAATCTTGGGTTGCAAGTCTTGATGCTGGAAATTTATCATGGGACAAGTTACTTTTAGACTTGCTCCAATTTACAATTTCTGAAAAATCAGAACTTGAGTTAGTAAAAAAAATACTTGGACATTTTATGAACAAATCAGTTTATTCTAAAGAGCAAATTCAAGAAAAAATTGACTGGATTAGATCAGAAAATGATTTTTCAGAATACAGATATTATTTGAAGGATTTGAAGGAATTAGAAGAATTTGCTTGTGGGTTTTAGAGATAAAAAAATTGTTTAATTTATTTATTTGTTTATTTAAATATTAGGCTATTTAATATTTAATTAACTAATGGCAACTAAACCAACATATGAAAAATATGTTCAAATATCCAAGCTATCCAAAGAGTTAGATATGAAGAAAGAAAAAGTTTCAAAAGAACATCTACCATTAATAGACAAATATAGACCTAAAAAGTTTAAAAATATTATTTTAAATGATGTTATCCAGTCTAAAATATCAACTATTATAGACATGAAAATAATGCCAAATATGATCATTGTTGGACCTCCAGGAACTGGTAAAACATCACTAATAACTATGATTGCTAAAAATATGTTAGGTTCTTATTATTCAGATGGTGTGCTTAGCTTGAATGCTTCTGATGACCGAGGATTAGATATATTAAATAATACTATTATATATTTTTGTAAAAAGAAGTTAGTTGATGCTGAAGGAAATTTAATTCCTAAAATTATTATTATGGATGAAGCTGATAATATTACAAATAAAGCACAAAATATGATAGCAAATATGATAGAGGAATTTAGCAAACATACAAGATTTGCTTTTACTTGTAATGAATCTTCCAAATTAATTGAATCAATTCAATCAAGGTGTTTAGTTATATATATTAGTCCATTAAAAGCCCCAGTTGTGTCAACTCATTTGGAAAAAATTTGTACCCAGGAATTAATAGAATTTAACAAAGATGCACTTGATATGATTTCAGTAAATTGTAGAGGTGATTTAAGAGCATCTATTAATTTGTTAGATGCAATATCAAATGGTTTTGGTAAAATCACTTGTGAGAATATTGTTAAACTATCTTATCAACCAAATCCAACCAAAATACTTAGTCTAATTCAGGAGTGCGCAGGAAGAAATATAAACAAAGCAATTGATATAATTCATGAGCTTAAATCTGAAGGATATTGTGGAACTGATATTCTTCTCGCAATGATCAATGTGCTCAAAGAGGTCGCTATTGATGAAGATATGAGATTAAAATATATTAATATAATCTCAGAATTCTATACAAAAGTTTCCGATGGTCTCGATACTAATCTTCAACTTTATAGTTGTGTTAGTAAAATGATATTAATAGAATAAAAATAAATTAATTTATATTATTGATGGGTGTCTACAGATAGGACATGCTCTTATCCCACGTTCAAATATTTGATTATAACATCTAGAACATAAACAGTGTGAGCAATCTGTTTGTATCATTTGTCTTGGTGTTTGATCTAAACAAATACAACAAGCATCAGTTCCAGTAGATAATCTTAAAGAAGGTTTGAAATAAAATGATGGGGTATATTTGTGTCTTGAAAATCTTTGTCCAAATATTTCATTTGTTTCTGAAAGTTCAATCCCATCTTCTGCATTTGGTTGTCCAGATTCTATTATCAGTATTTTATAACCCAATAATCCCGTAAGCCTGCTTAAAGAATTTTTAGAATGATCTAAAAATTCTTTAATTGTACAGTTTGAATCTATTTGTATTTGATAAACTTGTGATGTATAAGCTCTTTTAAAAGTTATTGTACGATTTGTACTCATATTTATATAATGCATTTTGATTAATTAACAATCCAACTAATCAATAAATCAATTTTTTCAACCTAACAGTCAATAAATTTGTCTGTGGTCGCATCATACACAATTAAACCTGATAATTTACTATATCCATTTCTTCCAGATACTTCATGAAACATTCCTCCTCTTAATCTTGCAACAATGTGTATAGTTTGACCTTCCTTTATTTTATAGTCTTGAAGAGTATAAGTATTATCGAGTTGAGTACCCGAGTAAATTAAACGTGCTTGATCCGGTGCAAGTCCATCCACATCATACAACTTATATTTTAAAAGTTCTATTGGTGTTTCAGGGTTTAAATTGACAACTATTGTTTTACCTGCCAAAGTTTTGACTTGAATCTGTATAGAATTTGGAGTATTAAAATATTTTGGAAATTGTTTTTCTTTTAATTCTTGCAAAAGACTACTATCAAGAATACACTCGGATCTTTCCAAACCCATAAATAGCTTACCAGATGTTGATTCTAATTTGGAATCCAAGCTTAACTTTGCATGAGTTTGTTTATCAGATAGATAAAGTTTTGAATAAAAATCATCAAAACTTAATCCAAGTCCCTCAACTGAATATGCAATTTTTGTCTTTAATATGTCAATTATTTGTCCTACTGTTTTTATTGAAGAGTTATATATTATTCCAATTGCCGAATTATATATACCCTTGATCTCTAGTAACTGAACTTCTTGTGAATTGTATATTTCCATTGTTAATAATTAATTATATACCCATATCCAATTAAGAAATTTTTCAATATTTTTAAAGATTGAAATGAAATATTATGCTCTCAAATTGCTAAAAATAATTTTTCCCAGATTTTTCCAAACCAGAAAAATTATTTTTTGGGCCAAAAAAAGTCTCTCTCTCCCTGGGAAAATCCTTGATTTTTTCGCATTATTTTTGTTATTTAAAGATTATAATATGTTATTATTTTAATTAAAATATTATAATCTATTAACAATATAATAATGTTAAATAATAATATTTTTATAAGACTATTAGTAAATTTTATAATGTTTTCATATGCGAAATATATATTTTAAGTACGAAAATAATGTTTTCATATGCGAAAAATATTTAAAAATAATATATTATAATATATTAAACAATGTATAAATGTTTTATATGTAAAAATTACCATACAATTTTTAATGATGAAATTTGTGCAAATATTTTAAACATCATGATAAATAACTATAAAAATATGGATTTAACAAATAACTATTCAAATAAAAAAATAAATAAATATAAATGTGAATACTGCTCAAAAACTTTATCAAATATAACAAATTATAAATATCATATTTCTAATAAAATTTGTAGAAAAGATGACACAAATAAAAAAATATATAAATGTGAAGATTGTTTAAAGATTTTTGCAGAAAAGAAGAATTTAGATTATCATATTAAAAATAAAGTTTGTTTAAAAAGGATAACTAATCAGGCAAAAGGCCAGGTATTGCAACCACATAATCAATCTAATATTCAAACACAAAATAATATCCAAACTCAAAATAATAATACACAAAACATACAAAATCAACAAAATATTCAAAATCAAAATAATATAATCATTTCAGTTAATTCACAAAATGATTTGGAAAAAGTGGTAGAGATGTTACCATTTAGAAATGCTAGTTACAATATTCCAGCAGAGAAGTATTTGGAATACGCTAATAATCCTGAACAAGCAATTAAAAAATTTATAAAAGATTATCATTTTAATCCAGATAAACCAGAACGTATGAATATACTAAATACTAATAGGCGGGATAACAGAGTTCAGCTATTCGATTTTGATGACGATTTTGTTTGTAGATGGTTAACTGCTAAAAAATCTATTATTTGTGAACTACTTTATGATCGAGGGGTTAATAATTTATTTTTTGCAAAAGCTAATTTAACAAGAGCAGGCATTAAATTAGATCCTAAGAAAGAGGCACATTTAAATGAAAAAATAAAAGAGTATGGATCTAATGATGTTACTAAAAAGAAATATATAGATATGATATCAGATTTAACATATGATTATAGAAATGTGGTGGAAACAAATAAAAAGAAACAGTCAAAACAGTTAATAGAAAATTAAAAATTGATAGACTAAAAAATTGATAATTTAAATAAATTAGTTAATTAATTTAAATTATTTAAATAAATCCCATGTTCAAAATCCCGACCAAATCTCAATTAATCCATATGTTAGAACTGGAAGAAAAAATTAGATTAAGTCCAGATTATATTAAATCATGTGATAAAGTTGCAGATGAACCAAATGGATGGTTAAGAGTTTCAGAAGAAATTCAATATTCAATTGCCAAACAATTTGGTTTTGATGATTTTTCTTCTCATATAGCAGTTAATCATATGAGAAGAGCAAGATATATATACCCAGAAGAACCTGCATTTCAAACTATATCTGTGTATGTGAGAAATAATTTGGCTTCTGAATGTACATATAAATCAGGTGATCCTGTTCCTAATATTCAAATTTACAAATTAGATTTAACACCAACTAATCTATTTGATACATTTGCAAAAACAAAGTTAAATGTACTGGTTTCATCATCTCACACCTGACAACCAAATCGGGCTAATGGACAACTTATTGAAGAGCTGGCTTCCAACCCTGCAATAAATCTGGTATATGTGTATCAAAAGGAAGCTCATGCAGCTGATGTTTGGCCCATTGGAGGCATTATTAATTTGGAACACAAAACTCTTGAGGATAGACAAAGTTGTGCAAATAAATTTGTTGATCAATTGGGTCTAACAAATCTATCAAAGTGTATGTATTTGGACTCAATGGATGACAGCCTTTTATACACACTATCAGCATGGCCTTTTAGATATTATTGTCTGAAATGGGATGAATTAAATCAAACGTGGAAATTCACTTTTATTGCCGGTCCAACTGATGCAGAATTTGATCTAACACCAATTTATTCAATGGTTTAAATAAATTAAATAAAACAAGATTAGATTTTTAGGAATGACAGATAGATTTGATTCTATCTTGATACTAAGATCAAATTAAATTAATTTACTTTATATTTAGCCATAGTTTAACATTGGGTACATTTTCACTTGCAAAGAACTCTTGGATTTGATCTCGCTTATATTTTTGTGAAAAATGTGTTAGAATCCAAGTGATCCCAGGATTTGATTGAACTATTGGTTTTAAATTTGGCCATCCCATATGTTTCTTTTCTTGTGCATGAGTTAAATCTTCTTCCAACACAAATGAACACTCAATTATAATATTAGGATAAGATAGGATTTTAGGGCTTTGTTCAAATAGCTCGTGAGTTGTGTCTCCCGAAAAGAATAGTTCAGGTTGAATAACTCGTTCGGTAATTTCAGTACCAGCAAGTTTGAGTTCCTTTAGTGTGGACTGAGGAACCTTTTGATACTCTGGCTTTAATTTATTTTTAATTGTGGATATCCCATAACCTATACAAGGAACAGAATGAACACATTTGAAAAATTCAAGTACATGAGGTTGTTTGCCTAAATTTATCTCTATAGGAGGGCTAAGTTCATCAACCCCAATAATTTCATAACCATGGGGTTTGAGTTCATTTGTTCCATCATTTAATTGAAACATTGAGACAATATAGTTATCAATTAACTCAACAATCTCTTTGGGACAAAATACTTTGATAGGAGGAGCATCTTTATTTTTAATAATCAAATGAAAAGGTAGATTTGCAATATGATCCCCATGCCCATGAGTAATTAAAATATATTTGGGGTTAAATGGAGCAGAAATTCCTGCATCTAACATCAAGTCTGGTTGAATCATGAAATTAGTTCTTAACCCAGCAATTGAAAACCCTTGAAGGGTTTTGCTAGTTCCAGGTAGTTGAAAAGGTGCAACTTCTGTCCAAGGTTTCCATAGGCTAATATAGTCTGCCATAATTAAGTTAATCTTATAAAGTAAATCAAGTCCAAATAAATAAATTATTCAATTATTTAACATTAAATCCAAGGGATAAATGTAGTCCCTCCCATATATTTGCCTAGGACTTCAGGGAGTTCAATCCCATCTGGTCTTTGTCCTAGTTCTAATAAACAACATATCACTCGTGTACATGCACATAGGGTTGCATTTAACATATGAACATATCTTTTATCACCACATTTAATACCCATTGGTCTAGATTGATAATCAGTACAATTAGAACATGAAACTAGCTCCCTGTAATTAGAATATCCAGGAAACCATCCTTCCAAATCATATTTTCTAATTGCAGCATTATTTAACTCCCCAGACACGATGTTAACAACACGATAGGGAATTCCCAAGCTTTTATAAAATTCTTCTGCAATCCCAATCATTTCCTTTTGCATTGCATCTGATGCTTCAATAGAATCTTCAGTAATTGCAAATTGTTCAATTTTGTCAAATTGATGAACACGGAAAATACCCCAAGTATCTTTCCCATGAGCTCCGGCTTCTTTTCTAAAACATGTGCTTAGTCCTCCATACCTTTTAGGAAGTTCAGAAGTTCCAATCCATTCATTCGCATGATATCCACAAATTGGTTGTTCTGATGTTGCAATCATATACATTGGTTCAGATCCTGTATCAATCTTATAAAGACTTTCATCAAAATCTTCAAGTTGTGCAACCCCTTGGATAATATCTTGTTTGATAAAATATGGGGGTTGGAGCAAAGTACAACCCCGTTTATCAAGAAAGTCCAAACTATAATTAATTAGCGCTTGATTTAGCCTAATTCCAGGACCCTTGAGAAAATATCCTTTATGTCCTGCAACTTTCACACCTCGTTCAGGATCAAATCCGCCAATCTTTTCAAGTAACACATGATGATTTAGTGGGTTGGTTAGAGTAGGCGGGGTTCCAAAGGTAGAAACCACACACATATCTTGCACTTCATCTTTTGATACAGGTACATCAGGAGCAATAATATTTCCAATTTGACTAATTAGTTTTGATATAAGTTGTTCTAAATTTAACTTTGTGTTTTGGGCTTCAACAATCTCTTGGGTTAGTTGAACAATTTGTTCAGCCAATATCTTTGCTTCTGTACATTCAGATTGTTTGGATTTGTAGTATGTTGCAATTTGTTTTTGTTTGATATTTTTTTCTTTATTAAGTTGATCAATTTGACCAGTAATTTCTCTCCAAGTACGATCAAGTTGAAGTACTTGGGTTACAAGTTCTGGATCTTTAAATCTCTTAATTTGAGACTCAATAACAGCTTGAGGATTAGATCTAATGATGTTGATATCTAGAGGCATTTGATTGTTAATAAAATATTCAATTAAATCAAATAAAAAAAATTTCAATAATTTATTAATCACATGTACCAATTTGTACTGTAAAATCATGCATTTGTTTTATTGCTTCATATGTACCTAATTCTGTATTTGTTGTCAATTCTACAAGTGAAACTGGAAACAAAAACACAACTGCTACAATTGTTTCAACTACTATCATTCCTCCAAAAGCAACAGATCTTCCAAATGTTTCCCATGTCATTATTGAGATATATTGGATTCTATTTTTGTAAAATAAAGTAAATTCAATTTTTTCTTATGGCTGTTATAGTCATTTTAAGTTAAACTGATTCATATAGCTCATCCATAGAATTAGATTTATCAGTCAAGGCTTTTAATGAATCAGCTAATTTATTTAAACACTTTGTTAGTTCAGATGTTGATGTTACATGCATTGCAGTAATTTCTGTATATCTTTTGTTAAGTGTATCAACATTTGTTTTAAGTTCTAAAAATTTATCATTCAAACTTGATTTAAGTTCAGCAATTTTGTCTTTGATATCTTCCTTTGATTGTCCATTTTCTAAAGCAGTTTTGTATATTTCAAGTTCTGCTTTAACATGATCTATCTTAAGTTTTGATGCTTGATTAGCTAGGTCTTGAAGCTCTTTTGCTATTCTAGTAGTTTCAACTTGAATTTCAGACCAGGATAAAATTCCTGCAGCTTTTCTTTCAGCTTCCTTTTTTGCTCTTTCTTCTTCACGAGCAGCATCTTCTGCAGCTCTTTTCTCATCTCTTTTAGCTCTAATATTATTATAGTTATCAAAATCAAGTTTAGATTCTAACTCATCCATAAATTCTTGTCCATATAGCTCCGCATAAGTTGATGCTTGAGAATATTTCTCAAGCTGTAGCATAAAATCATAAATTTGTATTGCTAAATCCAAAGTTGTAATAAACTTTTCAAATTCACAATTAACAGTATCATATGGTGTTTTATATGTTGGATTTATGATGGAAATTTTATATCCAAGAATAAACTGAGCAATTGGATCAGAAAAGTCTTGACGGATTCTTTGAATATCAAGATCCCCGCATTCATGTAATGGATCTGAAGACCATGAATCTCCAGCAATCACTTGAGTAAAACTATTTTCATCGGCCAAATAACATGCATAAGGAATCCAGGACACACCAGTTGAATCAAGTTGTTCTTGAGTGAAAAATTTGGTATATGGATTATATGATTTATTAGGAGCAAAGTCCTTGTCAAGTTTTGCACGGGTTTTTTCTGCGGGAGGTGGAACTGATACGAATTTAGATCTATCGCAGTTAGTATAACCATCTAATTCCCAATTATACAAATGCATGTATAGCTTGGCACAGGATTCAATAAATTCAGTTTCAGATAGTTTGGAATTCATTTTATAATTAAAATATATTTAAACTTTGAACTCAGTTAAAAGAAAATGCAATTTTTTCCTCTAAGGGAAAATAGCCTTTTTAGGCAATTTTTTTCTAGCACATTGCATTCAAATAATCTTCAAGTGGTTGAGTAAGATCTTTAAACATTGTACCATCTTCATACAAATAAATCCAACTTTCAAACTCGCCCATAAAATCATCATCAGGAACAAAATTGTTATTAGATATTACAACAGCCTGTTTTACAGATTCAACATAACCATCTGCGATGCTATACAGCCCAGAGGAAACTATTTTAACATGATGGACTAAAACATCTTCTTCAAAAATTTCTAACTCATACTTAAGTGTTATTTTACCTTCTGATAAAAAATCTTTTCCAGGTAGATTATGGGTTATTTTGAATTTGTAGCGAGATTCTTCTTGTATTTTTTCCAAATACTCTATCACACGTTTTTGATTTTCAATTTGTTCTTGAATATGGGTCTGTGCTTGCTTGTATAGACTTTCAAGTGGGTCAATAAATTTTTCTGGTAATTCATCTGTTTCTGAATTCACATCCAATTCCTGAGTTAATCCATTTGGTCTTAAAGAATAAGGACTGGTTTCAAATGGCAAATTAGTTGAATAAACTAGGTGCAAGCCCAAAGTATTAACACTTGAATCAATTCCATGAAATTTCTTGTAATTTGAATATAACTTTTCAATTGATTCAATATCCTCTACCCTTAACAAAGATTTGATATCAAGATCTAAATTTAGTTTTTGACCTGTGACTCCAGGAGTTAACACAGGATGTATACCATAACATGGTTTAAGAGCATGAGTTGGGGATATTTCAAGCGAATACAAATTAATCCCATAATCTACAAGTAGCTCTTCTTCACTAATATGAATAGAGTCAAATGCTTCAACAAATCCATATACAATTTCAATGTCCATTGCTAATTTATTGTATTGTTTTAATTAAATCGACAAATAAGTTTAAATATCAATTTTTTCCATTAGTTATATATTTATAACCAATGAATAGTCTTACTTGTGCAGGTATACTTTTGTATAGTCAACAAACTAACTCGGTAATTTTAGTTGAAAATTCAGAAGGTAAATTATCTGTACCAAAAGGCAAGTATGAAAAGAAAAAAGATGGCCCAAGATCATGCAAATCAATATTTAATTGTGCACAAAGAGAATTTTTAGAAGAAACACAAATTTCCAAACCAATCGAAGTAAGAATTGGTTTAGAACCTGAAAGTATTTTTATAGAAAATAAATCAATTGGATATTTTCCAGCAATAACAGATGATCTAATTAATCTTTCAAACTTCAAACCCAATACAGAAATTACTTCAATAGACTGGTATTCGAAAGAAGATATTGAGAAACTTGATTTTTGTTTATTCAAACAAGAAAGAAAAGAAATTGTGTTGGATTTTATATCAATGATATCTAAAGAAAAAATTGATTTGTCAACTAATTTGATTCTTGGAGCTAATTTAAGTTTAGAAACTAATTCAATGCAATCTAAACGAGATACCTTTGTTTCAAAAAAGCTGTCTTATTTCCTAAGACATCATTTGGATCAGATCCCAGGACAAGTTAGTCCTGCAGGTTTTGTATCAATTGATGCACTACTTTCAATGGAAGATTTTAAATCTGCTAATATTACCCACGAAGAAATTATTAGAGCTGTCGAAATGTCTGACAAACAAAGATTTGGGCTAGATTCAACAGGAAAATTAATTAGGGCAAATCAGGGTCATTCGATTAGCTCAGGTAAATTGATAGACCAAACACAGCTATTGACTAAATTAGTTGTACCACAAGACTATTGTGTTCATGGGACAACTCGCAAGGCAATAAATGAAATTAAAAAGTCTGGACTAAATAAGATGTCAAGAACTCATATTCATTTTGCTTCTAAACCAAATGCTATTTCTGGATTTAGATCAGATTCTGCAGTATTAATTCATGTAGATATGGCTTCAGCAATGGCAGATGGGATAGAGTTTTTCATGTCAGCAAATGAAGTAATTTTGTCACCAGGACCAATTGATCCAAAATACTTTAAAAAAATAGAGTATGTTTAAGTTTGTTTATTTGTTTCTATATGTTCCAAACATTTTATCAAATAAAAATGCAAAAATAGCATAGTTATGTTTAGTATCCCCACAATGGTGCAGATAATGCAAATATCTCAACTCTCTCCACATTGAATATTTTTCTAACCAATGAGATTTAGTATGAAAAGAGTTATGTAGATAGTTGCCAATAAACATAATGATGAATGATTGGGTAGTAGTAAATCCAATGGTTAGCCAATCCAATCCACAAATATATCTTTTACCAATTGTGATTATCAAATACAACACAATCGCATAAAATTCATTTTTTAGCGAGTTAATAAAACTTAGCTCATGTAATGGCAAAGAATCATATATAATACTAGATTCGTATTTTGACCTTGATCTCCATTTAAGTCCAAATTCAGATCTTGAACCCCAAAAATAGTTAGGAGGGAAATTTGTATAATGATGATCATTATGTACAGAATGAGCAATAGAATTAAAAGGAACTCCTGGTAATTTATGATGAGCATGAACATGCCAAAGATAGAATGTTATCATATCAAAAAACCAGGATATTGGAGTTGTAAAGAATGATGTGTTGGTAAATTCCATGGTAATTTTAGAAAACAAACCAAGACATAGTAGATACAGAGGAATACCAAATAACTTGATATTAATAGTTGGCTCTTTAAATTGTTCAATTGATGTCTTGTATAGATCGTCCATTTGATTAATTGATTTATTTATTGATTTAGCTCAAATAAATAAAGTTTTCAATTTTTATTTGTACTTCGCAAATTCTGATAAATGCAATACAAATGACCCATTTCTATCTTCAAATCTTTTAACATCTAAAATAGGATAAATTGATAAGTCTAATTTAAATCCAATCCCATTCAAATAATCAATGTAGTTATCATGTCCCTTTAACATTTCACGAACTTTTGTTTCGTCAATTGGTGCTTTAGTATGACCAAAAATTCCCATTCCATATGGTTTTAGTCTATTTAAAAGTTTTGATATAAGCTGATATTTGTTTATTGGTTGGTTAGATTCAATTCCAACCCATTCATCCAAATTAATTCGATTCTTAATCAAATGTTTAATCTGTGCAATTACTTGACCAGTACGTACAAACCCATTTGTAATTGCATATTTGGTAAGATCAATTTGCTGAGTATTAATTGCAACATTTATTTTAGCCATCCCAATGTTTTCAACTGGATCTTCTGTAGATAAATTGACTTGAGCTAAATCATTTGAAGACTTGTCACCTAGTCTCATTCCAAAAAAAGTATAACAGTCTTTTGATCCATTAACTGCATTTGAGTATAAAATTTCAGCAATTTCTCGTTTTGTTGCTAAATTATTAATTGGAACTATCATATTAGGACTTGATGAATTATTAGTTGTACTAGTTTTTGATTCATTATCTATCTGATATATATTTGAATTGTATGAATTTATCATGCTATCATTCAAATAATACCATTCAGAAATCACATAATAATTTTCCAAATTAATTTGTTCTGGTTCGCATTCATTCATAATTTGAATCATGGCTCTAACAGTTAGTCTTTTTTCTTCTTCTAAAGTTAATAGTTTCATTTCATCATAGCTATCCATTGAAAATTTAATTGAATAATGGGGTTTGGTTGATCCAACATGAAACATTCCTGAACAGCTATAACTCCATCCATCTATTTGATAATCTTCATGATCACCATTAAATTTAAATTTACAATATGGTAGAAAACGATCTACTAGCCCTAACGTTAGCTCACAGTGCTTGTTAAACATTATATAGTCAGACATAACCAATCTTTGGGTTGAATTAGTACCAAAGATACTAATAAATCCATTGGATAAAGGTGAAATATCTGAATATCTAGATCTGTAAATAAGATCTAATTCAGGATTGGCTAGTTTGGATTCACAGGTTTGCTTGTATTCGGTAATTTGTGGTCCAACATTAGAAGCCCATTGAACTTGATTATTATAAAATCTAAAATTATAACTGAGCATTTGCCCAGTCTTAGTTCTAGATTCAATAGATTCTAAACTTTTTACAAGCTTGGAAACTTGTGCTAGTGATTTTGCTGATAGCTTTGAAATATCCATATTAGTTAATTTAGTTAATTAAATATATAATCAAATGAATTATTTTTCAATAATTTTTCGTTTTGTTCAAGTTAATTAATACCAGGTACTAAATTAATTAGTTAATTAATGGATAAAATAATACCGTCAGATGAACAGAGTAAAATCGTAAGTACTTTACTGTCAGGATCAAATGTTTATGTGAGTGCAGTTGCTGGATCTGGTAAAACCACAACAATATGTTGGATAGCTCAAGCATGTCCAGAAGCAAATATTTTACTCCTAACATATAATCGAAAGTTAAAATACGAAACTAAACAGCGTCTTAAAGCTTGGAAAATTAAATCCGTACAAACTCATACTTATCATTCATTCTGTTTTAATTTTTATGATGTGTTAGGAGGAACTGATCAGATTATTTTGGATGTGTTAGATAAGGAACAAGATGATAATCTTCCAACATTTGAATATGATTTAATAATAATAGATGAAGTTCAGGATATTACACCGTTATACTATTCACTTGTTACCCATATAATCAAGTCAAGCAAATTTGTACCAAAGATATGTGTGTTAGGAGACCCTCATCAAACAATTTATGGTTTTAATGGAGCGGATTCACGGTTTTTAACATTGGCCCCCAGGCTATTTAGTTTTGGCCCCAATCCTAATCCTTGGGTTCAATGTGGGTTATCTACATCATATAGATTAGGATCTAAAGTTTGTAATTTTATAAATAATGTGGTACTAAAGAAACCTGGGTTTATTAAACCCCGGCCAGAAAATATACCAAATGCAGACGTTAAACCTCGATATATATTTTGTGATGCATTTGGTTCAGCTCCAATCAAAGAGCTAACTCATCATTATTTGGTAAAATTTGGTTACACATATAATGATATATTTGTGCTAGCTCCATCAATTAATTCAGATCTATCCCCAGTAAAGGCACTAGCAAATAATCTATCAGCAAATTTTAACATACCGATATTTATTCCTACATCAGACACAGATAAACTAGATGCTGAACTAATAACAAATAAATTGGTATTTGCAACATTTCATCAGGCCAAAGGGCTTGAAAGAAAATGTGTGTTAGTGTTTGGTTTTGATAGTTCATATTTTTATTATTATAAACAGGATGTGGATAAAACTGTTTGTCCTAATGAGATATATGTGGGGTTAACCCGATGTACTGAACGAATGACCTTGATTCATCATTATAAAAAATCATGGTTAGATTTTATAGATCCAACTCAAATAGATACTTATGCCTATACAGAAAGGGTAGAGTCTACCGGTTTGTTAGAAGATTTAAACCCAGGATTAAGAATTAATCACTCGTTGGCTAATAAAATTATGCACTTGCATTCCAAACCAGAATCGCTTAATAAAAAACCTAGGCTTGGAGTAACCAAGTTACTATCACATTTGCCAGCTCACATAGTTGCCCAAGCTCTAAGTTATGTACAGGTTTGTAAGCTAAATAGCTCACCAAAACGTTATAACTCTAAACTAATCAATCCATTTGATGATCCTGATGAAGAACTTGAATTAGGTTCAGAAGATTTTTATATAAATATTCGATCAAAAGCAGCAAGTTTAGTGGGTGTAGATTGTATAGAAGATGTCAGTGAGATAATAGGTACAGGAATTCCAGTATATTATTCATGGGTAAAGACAGGACGAGTTGATTTTATCCCATGGTTAGACCAATTGGTTTGGCTAACTCAATCTAATCCAACATACAAGTCAGTAAATTCTAGGTACAAAGAATTAAAAAAAATTCTTAAAACAGCTTCAGCTGATCAATCACACATATTTGAACTAGTAGCAATATATTTGGCTATGACAAATAATTTGATACATAAGATAGCCCAAATATCAAATTATAAATTTGTAACAAAAGAAAACTTAAAACTATGTATTAAAAGACTAGATTCAAATTTATCCCCAAGTACAAAAACAAAATTTGAGGAGTATTATGATGCACCTGTGTCAGTAGATATATCAGGTTATGAAGTTCCAGTTGAAAGAGTAATTAATGGATTTGTAGATTGTGTGGATACAAGTACAAATACAATATGGGAGTTTAAATGTTTGAGTGGTGCAATCCAACCAATTCATTTGCTCCAGCTCGCAATTTATGGTTGGCTTGGGTATAAGTCAGACTTAAGAATATATAATTTACAAATACTAAATATTATATCAGGAGAAAAGTATCAAATAAAGGCAATACCTGAACAATTAGATCAAGTAGTAAACACATTAATTCGACACAAATTTACACCTCAACCAAAGCTATCAGATGATGAATTTGTTGGAAAATTGATTTAAAAACTTCTCTATAACAAATAAATAATATGAGTATAGCGCTGGCGCCAGGTTGCAATCCCAAAGGGATAGACTTACCAGATAATTTTGGAGAAATTAATGGAACACCAATATCAAATAAAGATACAATATTGGATGAAATAGATAAAACTCTATCAATGAATAAACATCCATCAGTAGAGTATTTGATAACAATGCCATTTGGTTTATTTAATTTACCATGGAATTTAGGATCAATAAATTATAATTCATTTGGACATTCTGCACTTAGATATATAACACCAGATGGAAAAGATGTGGTAGTAAATGTGGAAGCAAAAGAATCAGGTGAACAATTTATAAAAATATATGAGGCTTCAGAATATTTATATGGGACAGATCCGAGAAAGTCTGGGGCACAAAGAGGAGTGTATAATAGGAATGTTGTTGGATTAAGAGTGGAAAATGTAAAAAAAGAACATATGGATCAATTACACAAATATGTGTGCGAATTAGAGCAAAATGCCAATAATAAATATCGTTTTAATATTTTATTTGGTCCAGTATTTAATCTTTACCAATTGGTAAATCCAACAGCTCCAGAATATGGTAATTGTGCTCGCTGGACTAGTTTGATACTACAAAAAGCAGGATTAGTACCTAAGATATATGTTTGGCCAAAAACAGTATTTATAGGAATGTTTGAAAATTATGCAAAAACAAACATATCCGAACAATCAAATATGAATGTGGTGTATTATTCCCAGCCTACTCATGTGAAAACATTGGCATATGGGGTTAGATCAAATAAGGTTCTATTTGATGGAATAGCACCATTTCAAACAATTAGAAATTTTTTTTATAGAAATTTGGAACATTTTGCAAATTGTAAAGTTGAGATAACAGAAGGTACAATTGAAGCAAAACCTTGGCTAGTACCAAATCCTGCAAAGCCATCAAAGTTAAGAGATAGTCTAAATTCTAAATATGTAATTGTTGGGTCTTTAATATGTTCTGGTTTATTTTATAGATTTGGATATAAAAAATTGACAAAATATTTATCTAATTATAAATTATATTAATTCTAAATGTATAAAACTTTTTCAATAGTTCCAATTGAATACACATATCCAGAAATTTTAGCAATTCAAAGATTAAATATTGTTAATACTAAACAATTTAAATTTTCAGGATTAAATTCTGATTTTCCATTTAGTAGAATAGTTGAATATTTTAGATTGTCAACAACTAATTCAGAAGAGGACTGTACAATATACACACAAATTATATTAAGAATGATTGAATTTGTTGCTATTACAAAACAAACAGATTCATGTATTTTAATAATAAGACCAAGTTTACCAACAAATGAATTTGAAATTCCCAGATTTCATCATGATGGTTCATTTTTCCGTCTTAAAAATGGAAGGGTAATACAAGAAAAATTTTTATTAACAATAAGGGGTGAAGGTACTTTACTGTCTGAACCAGATGAGTTAACTAGACAAAGAGTTTTTGAAATATTAAATAATAGACAAATTGATTCAGAAGAAATTGGAATGAGAGAACAATTAGCAAAAATTATTGGAAAACAAATTTATCAACCAACAAACAATGAGGGTATTTTTATGAAAATTTATGATTATCAAAATGAAAAAATAGATTTTTCAAACTCAGCAATTCATTCAGAGCCAAATATTTCCCAATCAAGACTATTCATGTCAATTGTACCAGGATTAGCTAATGAGATAGATGAAACTGTTAGAGGAAGATGGAATACAAAATAAAAATTGAAACATAATTTATTTGATTTATATTATTAATAATTAAAAATATAAATGAGTGAAATATTAGTGTGTACAAATGAAAATATTAGATCTTGTGTGTGCGATTATTTAGAAATGGATAATCCAAATAATTTGCCAGAAATTAATAATTGGGATGTGTCAAAAGTAACTGATATGTCTTATTTATTTTCCAATAGTAAAACATTTAATGAACCAATAGATAAATGGGATGTTTCAAATGTGACTAATATGAGATCAATGTTTGAATCAGCACATAGTTTTAATCAGAATATAAATAACTGGAATGTTTCTAAAGTGACATGTATGCGTAATTTATTCAAATGTCCTAGAACACTTATTGATCGTTGGGGATACTTGCGGAGTGAAATTAATCCAACAGGTGAATTTAATCAACCTCTTAACAAATGGAATGTTTTAAATGTAACTGACATGTGTTGTATGTTTTATAATACAAAATTTAACCAAAATATCAATAATTGGAACTTATCAAATGTTAAAGACATTAGTCAGATGTTTGAGGAAGCACATGTTTTTAATCAACAACTTAATAATTGGAATGTTTCAAATGTTCAAGACATGGAAAGTTTATTTGCAGGTACAAGATCATTCAATCAACCAATAGAAAGCTGGAATGTGTCAAAAGTATGGAATATGCGTGGTATGTTTGCAGATTCAGTTTTTAATTCACCAATTGACAATTGGAATGTGTCAAATGTAACAAATATGTTAGGAATGTTTGAGGATAATCAATATTTTAATTGTTCTCTAAACAGTTGGAATATTTCTAATGTGTCTGACATGGGAGTAATGTTTTACAATACTCGTTACAATCAACCACTTGACAATTGGAGAATATCAAACAGTACAAATATAACTGATATTTTTACAAAAGCACAATATAAACAAGATCCAACTAAGTGGTTATCAAATACTTGATTTAAATAGTAAAATAAATTAATCAGAATCCGAGTCAGAATCAAACATTGCAGCGAGATCTTTTGATGATATTTTTTTAGTTTTTTTAAAAGTTGTTTTATCATCATTATCATCATTTTCACCTCTTCTCAAATAACCCAAATCAGGTTTAGACTCAAAAGTAATCACATGATTAGTTTGGCTATCACAAGTATAGTACTCAAGCCAAGAACCCTCAGGTTTGAGGTATTTAGATTTGTATTGTGACATTCTAGATCGATGCATACCATTATAAACAGCAAGTTGATCATAAACTTCCATCATCAAAGGTATATGTTCGTATTCATGTTTATGTTTACGAAGAATACGCCCACATGTTTGTAAAACTTTTTTCATTGGAGTTACAATAAATATTGTGTCCAAAGTTTTAATATCAATACCTTCACACATAATTTTATAAGTTGCCAAAATAATTGGTTTAGCTTCAAGTTCAGCTTTTTGTTCTGGTTTTAGCTTCTTTAAAATAGGGCCTGTATATAGCCCAACTTTGTCTGGAAATAATGGATTAAGTAGTTCTTGAAGTTTTTCCAAATGATCAACAAAGTGAGATATCACAACCATTCGTCTTGATGGAGCAGCTTCAAATGTTTTTTTAATTACTTCAACAATCATAGCATTTCGTTCAGGAATTTCAGTTAGATTAACAGACATAGCAGTAATATTTGGTTTTTTGGTAAATCTATTTATTAAAGGTTTGAATTTAACACAATCATTAATATCAAATTTATACACTTGAATACCAATATTATAATCAAGTGATCCTTCCATTTTATATCCAATTTCTCCTAAAGACCATTTGAATACTTTGTCTAATTTATCATCACGTTCAACAGTTGCACTTAATCCTAAAGAATAAGGTGGTTGAATTTGTCTCATGACAGAACTAAATACTTTGGCACCCAAATGATGACATTCATCATAAATCACAAAATTAAAATTAGATAAAATTTTACTATAATCCTTTTTCCCAGTCATCACGGTCTGAATCATAGCAATAACAATATTACAACCTGAAATTTTTACTTTATCTCCTCTAATATATCCAATTCTTGCACCATCTACATATTGGGTAATTCTTTCAATCCATTGATCAAATAATGAGGAATTATGACAAAATATCACAGTATTAAAACCTAAAAAGCATGCTATAAATAGCCCCAATACAGTTTTTCCACCCCCAGTTCTAATAGATATGATAGATGATGCATAAGGATAAAGCTTGGCATTAGTCGAATCGTAAAATATGTTTAACATAGCTTCAATCACATCAATTTGAGGACTATCCAAAGTATTTCTTAGTTGACCTTTAAATTTCATTCCAGCAAAATATTTTGATTTAATTTTAAAGTTAACCAACGGATCAATACCAATATTTTCTTTAGCCCAGAACTTGGGTAGATAGTAATTGTCGTCATCTTCAGTATAAACTTTGAAGTACTCAGATTCTTTAAATTCATTGGTTAGTTCAGGTTTAACAATGAGTTCATCTTGAATTAAAGCATCAAGTTCTTTACTAACACAGCGTTTCTTAAGAACAAATCCGCGTCTATCTATTATAGCTGGGTTTGTTTTAGGTTTAAGTTTGGGGTTTGGTTTAGTAGAATCTTCCATTAAAAAATATATAGTGATAAATATCAAGTTAATTTTTATATCAATTTTTTACCATTTTATATCTAAAGATAATATATATGGATCAACTTAAAAAACACATGGATCAACTATTTGCAAATAAAACATTTACAACTGTTTTTGTTGTTGTAACTACAGTATTTGCATCACATATCGCCCCAACTCTTCCAAAAAATATTTTAAAACTATTTAATGCGGATATAGTTAAAATTTTATTTATGGGTTTTATTGCATATTCTGCAACAAAAAATATGGCAATAGGATTAACAGCTGGAATTTTACTAATTATTTTAATGCAAAGTTTAAGATCAATTGAAGATAAAGAAAGAATAATAAAAAAAATTACTGAATCATCTCAACCAACATCAAATGCAAAAGTGGGGATGATAAATGGGATGTTAGGATCAACACAAATATCAGGAGAACAAAAATCAGATCTTTTAAATTCAATTATGCAATCAGCAGCATCAGATAAACATAAATTTAATTCAGGAATGATTATGATAAAGTCTGAACCTGGAAAAACATCTGAAGTTATTGATAAACTTTATTCAAATGTTAAAGGAAATAACAATAAAATTAATATGACACATAGATTAATTGGTGAAAATAATTTAAATTCAACTCATGTGTTAAAGATAGTAAAATATGTGTTAAGATCATCAATTGAAGAAGATGCAAAAGCAGTAACATTAATAAAGGTTTTAAAGTCAAATGTTCATCCACAAGTCAAAGTTATTGCAATTAAGAAGGTTAAAAAATCAAAATTATCAAATCAAACTAAAAATATGATATTTGGACATTTGGAACAAAAACCATCATTTGAGAAATTTGAACAAGACAATAGACTTGAACAATTAGATCAAGTTATCAATTGGATAGAAAAGGATGATGAATAAAAAATATCTATATAGATTATAATGAAGAATATATTGTTCATTATAATAATAGGGCTAATAATCGGGCTAATATATACAAATAGGGTTGAAGGATTTAATAATCCAGTTACTAATGCAAGAAGTAAGGACTGGTTTTTCCCAGGAACAACTTTGGCAGATATCAAACCACTTGATTTTGCTTATGACTTTAGTTGGGTAACTCACACACCAATAACAATAGATGCTGAAGATGAAATTGCTGCTAATCCAGATGTTATGTATTTGGGTCATTTTGGTTATTTGAATGAAATTAATAAATCAAGACAAACTATACCATACAAACCTATGAATGCATCAAAACTATATGAAAAAAAAATTCGTTAATTTAATATCTAGTTTATATTTAATGCCAAAATATAAACTACATAAAGTATTATTAGGAGGAGGTGTTAAATCAGATGACAAATGTGAAAAACTTGGTTTTCCACCATTACCATCTATTGTTAACACAGATAGATCTGTTACAAAAAGAATTATATCAATTGGTGATATACATGGTGATTTAGATTTAGCAATTAACTGTTTGGAAGTAGGTGGAATTATTGAACGTGTTGAAGTATTTGATGAAAAAACTTGTGTGTTGCTAAACTATAAAGAAGAGTCAAAACCAAGAATATATAAATGGGTCGCAGAGGCAACGATTGTTGTACAGGTTGGTGATCAGGTTGATAGATGTAGACCAGTTAATAAAGAATGTACAGATCCCGATGAAACTGTTAATGATGAAGCATCTGATGTAAAAATTATGTTTTTTTTTCATGATTTACATTTGATTGCAATTAATTTTCCAGGATGTGCAGTATATTCACTTTTAGGCAATCATGAACTACTTAATGTGCTTGGTAATTTAAGATATGTGTCATATAAAGGTTTGGAGGAATTTAGAACAGATGATGATGCAGATATATTAGAAGGAAGAAAAAAAGCATTTGAATTGACATCAAGCAAACTGTTATTTAAATCAAAAGCAAATATAGCAAATTTCATGGCGTGTTCACGTGTTTCAGCAATAATAATAGATAACTATTTGTTTGTTCATGCGGGTGTACTTGAAAAGCTAATTGCACATACAGCAAGTAATTTTAAAGTTAGTAAATCAAAATCTATTGAAAAAATAAATGAAAGTATTCGTAAATGGTTACTTAATTTAGATACAATAGAAGATAAGAAATATACAAGTCAAGTACTTGGAGGTAAAGTGCTTTCACCATTTTGGCCAAGAATATTTGGTAATTTACCATCTGATTTAGATTCTACTAATGGGTTATGTCAATCACATGTTCAACCTGTGCTAAATGATTTAGGTATCAAAGGTATTGTTGTTGGACATACTCCTCAACTTAAATTTGGTATTAGTTCAACATGTTCTTCAAGTGTATGGAGAATAGATGTTGCGAGTTCTCAGGCTTTTGATAAATTAATGCAAGGAGACTTACAAACCAACCAATCAGTTAGAGCTCCTCAAGTCTTAGAAATAAAATTAGGATCAGGAGAGATAAAAGATGAATTTAAAGTGTTAAAAAAATATATAACAAATAAATAAATGGAAGAAAATATTTTAAATATATATGGAATTTATGAGTATGGAATAGGATTAGATCAAGCTAATCCAAGAAATGATGACATTATTTTATATTTGGCTGGTTTGGGCACATTTGTTTCATATGCTTTTAGTAAATTGTTTTGTTCCAAACCCCAGATTAGAAACAAAGTGCTACCACATAAATCCGAATGTTTAATCACATGGGAAGAAATTGGTATTGGAGATTTATATTATCAATGTGATAGATGTGGCCAAATATATTTGTGTGAAAAATTAGACCAATGGTTTGAAAAAAATAAGAATCTAACATGCCCATATTGTCAAACTTGTTCGATAAATATAAATCACATATATATAAACAAATAAAAATCAAATTATAAGATTTAATTTTTATTTAATAGACAAAGATAATTTAAGCGGTGAATTTGGAAGGGTTAGAATTGTAAAGTTCAATTGCCTTCTTAGCCATTTCAGCATGAGGAAGTTTGCCATGGGCTGCTTCAACTGCCTTTTTAAGCTTGGAAGCAATTTGCATAGCAGGTTTGCCATCTTTACCAGTCTTAGAAGCAACGTGTTTGCGGATCTTAGCAAATTCAGCTAAAGCAGGATTAAGAGCTCTCTTCATGGATTTCTTGGAACCTTTGGATTTCTTAGAACCTTTGGAGGCCTTCTTAGCACCTCTCTTCTTCTTTCCACCGACAAGTTCATCAACTTCTCCACCCTTCATAGATTTCTTAGAGGCCTTAGATTTCTTAGATCCCTTGGAAGCCTTTGAGGCTTTGGATTTCTTTCCACCTCTCTTCTTCTTTCCACCGACAAGTTCATCAACTTCTCCACCCTTCATGGATTTCTTAGAGGCTTTCTTTGAACCTCTCTTCTTCTTTCCACCGACAAGTTCATCAACTTCTCCACCCTTCATAGATTTCTTAGAAGCTTTAGAGGCCTTCTTAGCACCTCTCTTTTTCTTTCCACCAACAAGTTCATCAACTTCACCACCTTTCATGGATTTCTTAGATCCCTTAGATTTCTTGGAAGCCTTAGATTTCTTGGATGCCTTCTTGGCTTTCTTTCCACCCTTCATGGATTTCTTAGAAGCCTTAGATTTCTTGGAAGCCTTGGATTTCTTGGAAGCCTTGGATTTCTTAGAGGCCTTGGAAGCTTTCTTGGCTTTCTTTCCACCCTTCATGGATTTCTTAGAAGCCTTGGATTTCTTGGAAGCCTTGGATTTTTTAGATCCCTTGGATGCCTTCTTGGCTTTCTTTCCACCCTTCATAGATTTCTTAGAAGCCTTAGATTTCTTAGAGGTCTTAGATTTCTTGGAAGCCTTAGATGCCTTTGATTTCTTAGATCCCTTGGAAGCTTTCTTGGCTTTCTTTCCACCCTTCATAGATTTCTTGGAAGCCTTGGATTTTTTGGAAGCCTTGGATTTTTTGGAAGCCTTGGATTTCTTAGAGGTTTTGGAGGCTTTCTTGGCTTTCTTTCCACCCTTCATAGATTTCTTAGAGGCCTTGGATTTCTTGGAACTCTTGGAGGTCTTGGAAGCTTTGGAGGCTTTGGATTTCTTTCCACCTCTTTTTTTCTTTCCACCGACAAGTTCATCAACTTCTCCACCCTTCATGGATTTTTTAGAGGCCTTGGATTTCTTAGAGGCTTTCTTGGCCTTCTTGCCACCCTTCATGGATTTCTTAGATCCCTTGGAAGCTTTGGATTTCTTGGAAGCCTTAGATGCCTTTGATTTCTTAGAGGCTTTGGAAGCTTTCTTGGCTTTCTTTCCACCCTTCATGGATTTCTTAGATCCTTTGGATCCCTTGGAAGCTTTGGATCCCTTGGAAGCTTTCTTGGCCTTCTTTCCACCTCTCTTTTTAGCACCACCTTCCATAGAACTAGAACCGAACTTGGTATTCAAGATATTTCTAAGCTTGGATTCCATTTCGGTAGTTTGAGAAAATGCTTCTGAGTTTTCAAAATTAATATCAATTGATGAATCAGAACTTCTTGACATTTATATATATAATATCTAAAGATAAAATTTTTATTTTGAATTAAAATAAAAAATTGAATTTTAAAATATTTATTATATAAAAATTTGGCTGTAATATAGAATATAAACGAATGGGAGTTCCTGGATTTTTTGCATCACTTTATTCCAAGTACAAAAATACTAATTTTGTATTTTCAAAGTTAGATTTAGTGGGTGAAAAAAATTCACAGATTGGATATGATATTTCCTCAATTGACGAACTGTTTTTAGACACAAATTGTTTAATACATCCTGTATGCTTTCGCGTTGCTGCTGAAAATGAGTATTTGGTTAATACAAATTTAACGAGGCTAGAAGATAAAATGATCAAAGAGGTTATTTTATATATTGAACATATAATCCAATATATTAATCCTTCTAAACTTGTTTACATTGCTATTGATGGTGTAGCACCAATGGCAAAAATTAAACATCAGAGATTAAGAAGATTCAAATCAGTTTTAGATAATGAAATTAAAAAGGGAATATTTTGTAAGCATGGGGTAGATCCACAGACACCTTGGAATAATTCAGCAATTACACCTGGGACAGAATTTATGGAAAGGCTAACAAAAGCAATAATTAATTGGCTTCAAATTAAAAAAAAATCAAATGCATCAAATCCAAATAAAGTCCAATATATATTTTCTTCTGCAAACACACCAGGAGAAGGTGAACATAAACTTCTCCAACATATTAAGGCAAATATCGACTCAAATGTTTCTCGAGTTATTTATGGGTTAGATGCGGATCTACTTTACTTGAGTTTGTCTTCACAGGCATCTAGAATATATTTGTTAAGAGAAATAACAGAATTTCAGAATATAAAGTCATCCGATGCATTTTGTTTTGTTTCAATAGATTTGATGAGATCATGTGTGTATGAAACAATGGTTGAAAATTTATGTTATGATGGGTTAGAAGATGTTGTTACTTTTCCAAATCTAGATCAGTATAGCAAGCAACTAATTCAGGATTATATATTTTTGGGATTTATGTTAGGAAATGACTTCCTTCCAGGACTTCCATCAGTAAATTTAACAATAACAGGAAAAGGACTTAATGGATTAAATATAATACTCGATGCTTATAAAGAGGCATTTGGAATAATAAATAAATCTAGGTCATCAAACTATATATTTTTACTAGAGTCAAAGCCTAAAATCAAAATTAACTATGATTTTTTACTTGAACTGTTTGGCATACTAAATGGTCAAGAGGAGATGTACTGGAGAGATAGAGCTAGGTACAAGCGATGGATTGCACCATGTGAACATACTGAGCCACATAAGGTAGAAATACATCGTATGGAAAATTTAATGTTTAAAATTCCAGATTTATTTGAGTTAGGAAAAGATGGTGTTGAACTTGTTGAATCAAAGCGGAGATATTATTCTCATTATTATTCAGGTAACTATGATGAAGTTAGAAAAACAATAGGTGAATATTTCAAGGGTTTGTATTGGAATGCATATTATTATTTTGACAAATGTCCAGACTATACATTTTATTTTGAATCCCATAGACTACCATTTGTATCAGATATTTTTGAATGGCTGCTGTCAAATAGATCAACATTTGAAACCTATGAATTTACATATCCAAAGATAAATGATCATTCAAAACTAATTCATCCAATTCAACAACTATTTATGGTTTTACCAATTCAAAGTGCTTGGTTACTTCCTCCAGCATTCAAACCAATAATGACATCAAAATCAATGGAAAAATATTTTCCAAGAAAAATTAATCAAGACATTCAACTTATATCTAAATATTGGCAAGCATTACCAGAAATAGAAATTATAGATCCATATTTTGCATGGGGAAAAATCAAGACAATAAAATTGACAGAAAAAGAAGATTCAAGAAATAAATTTAAAAAACAATATGAAGTTATGATTTAATTTTTTTATAATATAATTATATATTTGTATGCCGAAATATAAAATATATAATTACATTAATTCTTTTATAGAAAACTTTTTATATTATGATCATGAAGACGAGAATAATACTTACTCGGATTCAGATGACTATGATCATTTATATGAAAAAACTAAACAAAACACTTATGAGCTTACTGAAAGAAATACTCAACTATCAAAAACATTTGATGATGAATATCCTGGGAATATTATTCCAGAAAAAACAACTGATAAAGTAAATGGATTTTTTGGACAGGGTTTGGCTGGTCCAACTGGTCCTCAAGGTTTGATCGGTTCAACTGGTCCTCAAGGTTTGATCGGTTCAACTGGTCCTCAAGGTTTGATCGGTTCAACTGGTCCTCAAGGTTTGATCGGGCCAACTGGTCCTCAAGGTAAATCTGGAATTGATGGTAGACCTGGACTTGATGGTAGAGTTGGACCACCTGGTTTAGATGGTAGAACAGGATTAGATGGTCGTAATGGTTTGGATGGAAAACCAGGCCCACAAGGTCCTCCAGGAATCCAAGGTCAAGTTGGTCCACCAGGTAATTCAATAGTTGGTCCGATTGGTCCAATGGGACCTCCGGGATTAGATGGTAAACCTGGACCGCAAGGACCGCAAGGACCACAAGGATTGTTAGGACCAGTTGGGCCAATGGGACCACCTGGTATTCAAGGACAGATTGGTTTGGCAGGTCCACCTGGTGCAGTTGGACCACAAGGACCAATAGGTTTTGGTGCAACTGGGCCAACTGGACCAATAGGTCCACAAGGTCTAAAAGGATATCAGGGATTGCAAGGGCCACCTGGTATTCCTGGACCACAAGGCCCGCAAGGTATTAAGGGAGATACAGTTTTAAATGGTTCAACAGGTCCAGTTGGACCAACAGGACCTGCTGGTTTACAAGGACCAACTGGTTTACAAGGCCCATCTGGTATACAAGGTTTAATTGGTTTAACTGGGCCCAAAGGTGATATTGGTCTAACTGGACCAACTGGCCCAACAGGTTTACAAGGTATGACTGGATTGAGAGGGTTGACTGGTGACACTGGACCACGAGGCTTGACTGGATTAATCGGATTAACTGGTCCTACAGGAGCAAAAGGAGAAACTTCATTTGGTGGTCCAACTGGCCCAACAGGCTTTCGTGGTGACACAGGAATGAGAGGTGAGACTGGGCCAACTGGATCAATTGGCTTAACTGGACCTACTGGTATGCGAGGACTGACTGGCGAGACTGGTATGCGAGGTTTGACTGGAGCAACAGGACCAATTGGTATAACTGGGCTAAGAGGTGATACTGGTTTAAAAGGTGATACTGGACTAAGAGGGCTAACTGGTCCAATAGGTCTGACCGGACCAACTGGACCGAGAGGGGTAATTGGACCTACAGGAATTCAAGGATTGACAGGAGGTATTGGCTTGACTGGTCCAACTGGGCCAAGAGGAGATCCTGGTGGACCTACTGGTCTTCGAGGTCCAACTGGTCCTAGGGGTGATCCTGGAGGACCAACTGGTCTACGAGGACAGACTGGGCTAACTGGTCCAAAAGGTGACACTGGATTACGAGGTGATACTGGTCTAACTGGAGCAACTGGTCCACGAGGACAGACTGGACTTACAGGACCAACAGGACCAACGGGAAGAGGATATACAGGTCTAACTGGAGCAACTGGTCCACGAGGACAGACTGGATTAACCGGTCCAATTGGTGCAACTGGAAGAGGTGATACTGGACTAACAGGAGCAACTGGTCCACGAGGACAGACTGGACTTACAGGACCAACTGGACCAACGGGAAGAGGATATACAGGTCTAACTGGAGCAACTGGTCCACGAGGTCAGACTGGGCTAACTGGTCCAAAAGGCGATATTGGATTAACTGGACCAATTGGTTTAACTGGAGCTACTGGACCACGGGGACAAACTGGGCTAACTGGTCCAACCGGACCAACAGGAAGAGGTGATACAGGGCCAACAGGGGCAACTGGCCCACGAGGTCAGACTGGGCTAACTGGTCCAATTGGTGCAACAGGAAGAGGTGATACAGGGCCAACTGGAGCAACTGGACCACGAGGTCAGACTGGGCTAACTGGTCCAATTGGTGCAACAGGAAGAGGTAACACAGGTCCAACTGGATTAAGAGGAGAGACAGGTTTAAGAGGTGAAACTGGTCCAACAGGACCAAGAGGTCAAACAGGAACAGTTGGAAATTTAATAAATACAATGTTTGCAAATTTTTCATTAACAGGTGGTGGGGATGTGAAATGGGACAGTTCAACTCAACAACTATCATGCTCAAATAAAATATCAGTTATACCAGTACAAAAAAGTTCTTATAGTTCATCAGGTTATTTTGATGTTCAAATTCCAACTTCTGGAACATTAACATATTATTCATCAGGTTCAAGTACAACAACTGTGGCAGCAACATCAGGCGGAATTAAATTGAATTCAGGTGATGCTCTATTCTATAGACTACCAGTTAGTCAAGGAAATGCAACATCAAATGGAAACTTTTTTGTTGCAAATTTTTCAAATAGTTCATGGGTACCAGATGATACTAGTGTGCTTATAGCTTTAAGAAATGCAGATAGTACTGTTAAATTTTTACCCGCAGGAATTCAGTTTTCATCTGGTACAACATCAACTTTTAGAACATCAACAAATCAATGGCTTGGACTCGGTAAAACAATATATTCAGATTCATCTAAAACCAAATATTGGAGTATAGAAGTTGGTTCAGATGGTAAATTTTATGTAACACCATGTGATTCATCAGGAACAGCTCTAAGGGGTAAAAAGAAGTTTGTATTTGATTCAACTGCCACAGGAGTGACAACAGCAAACACATAAATTTTGTTATAATAGATAAAAATATTATAACAATATTAATTAATGGAATCAAAAAAATTTGTTAATTTATCAGCTGAATACAAAGATTTTTTATTTGAATGTTCTAAAATTAATGAATTAGAACAAATTAATGGGAAAACAGAACTAAAGGCTTTGACAGATTTACATAATCAGATTTCAAAATGTTTGCAAACAAAACAACTTCAAATATCAGACATAAACCACATTATGGCAAATTGTACAAAAACAAACTCTCAAATATCCCAGTTAAAAAAACTGACTAATTATAGAAATTATTATATAATAACAAACTGTTTAAGAACATCTCAATGGAAAGAATTTATTGGAAAAATAAAAACAAAGATACCACATGCAAAAGTACAAGAAATAGAAGGAGCAGTAGCAAAATTATTTGAAAAATATATGGGGACATGGGATACGATAGAAAAGATTATAGTAATAGATAAAAAAGGTTTGGTAAAATCAATAGAATTGGTTGATCCGGATGATTATGAATTTATATTTAATTTACTTAAAAAATAAAAATGTAAATATGTTATTTAATTTAAAAAAATATTATACAGATATATTAAAGAATGAGTGACAATGATTTTAGTAAATCAAAATTATCCCTTACGAAACATAAAAATAACTTTAATAAAACTGCAGAAAGACTTGAGTTTATTAAATTGCTATTAGAAGGTACTGATTTAGAACCAATGTTTGATTATGAGCAGACAGAGACAGGTGAAAATGATTTATCAAATAAAAAAGATATAAGAGAGGTGTTTAAGAAAAAATTAATAGGTTTCAAAGATATAATTCAAAAGATCGGTGGAAAGCTTTTATATATAAAATCAGGTACAACTGGTCATACATTTAAGGGTATTTCAATTCCAGACCCATCACAACCAGACATGGTTGTGAATTATGCTGTAAAAATAGTTGCATATCCTAAAAAAGAAAATTATGGATCAATAAATGATCCAACTAGACCAGAAAATGCAGAGTTAATGATGTTAAAAGTACTATCATATTTTGTTGTTAACAATCAAACTCCACATATAGTCTTACCAATAGCAACATTTAATACAAAAATACATCCTTTTATAAGTTTAACAAAATCAGGAGTAATTGGTTCAAAAAAATATGAACAATTTGTTAAAAGATATGAAGAAGGGGATTTTTATGATGATGTTTCAATTTTAATATCAGAATGGGCAGATGGATCAGATTTATTAGAGTACTTGAGAGAAAATTTTACAAAGTTATCTGTTAAAGAGTGGAGAGTAATATTTTTCCAGATTATATCAGTGATTGCAATTATTCATGCAAAATATCCAACATTTAGACATAATGATTTAAAAGCAAATAATATTTTAATTCAGAAAATAGCACAAAAGGCAAATTATAATACATATAAATATACTATAAATGGAAATGAATATTTTGTTCCAAATACTGGAGTTAGATGCAAGCTTTGGGATTTTGATTTTGCATGTATTCCAGGGATAGTTGAAAATGCAAAAGTTGATGCTGATTGGACTAAAAAAATTAATATTAAACCTCAAGGTCATTTGTATTATGATATTCACTACTTTTTTAATACTCTGGTCTCAAAAGGTTTTATTTCAGATTTTTTCAACTGTGATCAAGATGGTAATCCTTATGTACCAAATGAAGTAACAGAATTTGTTAAAAGAATGATTCCTCAACAACTAAGAAAAGGTAAATATGTGTCAGAAAGAGGAAGATTATTAATAGATTGGGAAGATTTAGATAAAATTAAAGATTTAAAATATAAGACAGCAAATGATATAATAATGTATGACCCATTTTTTAAGAAAATGCGAGCCCCAAAGAACTCAGTTTGAGTTATTTTTAGGAGTTTGGGTTTTAATTAGACCATATATTAAACCAAGTAATATGAATAAAGTTAAAGATAAAAATATATTATAATTAAATCCAAATTTATAAATTTGATAAAATAAATATAGAACACCAATCAAATATAAAAATTTAGCAAATGATTCAAAGTGTTGAATATATATTTTATATTTTGGATTATTTGTGATCATTGAACAGAATGATGCAAACAACATTACTGGTAATCCAATGATCCAAACAAAAATTTGTAACATATATAAATTAATTATATATAATTAATTTATAGTCTAGACGCAAGTATATGGGCGACAATTGCTAAAAATATAACAAATGTATGTAAAGTTATTACTGAATTAACTTTTCTTCCATTAAAAATAAATGGTCTCACACGGTCTCCATCAAAAAAAATTATTGGTTTGGTCATATAGACTGCAATAAATCCAATACAAAATATAACAAATGAATTTACTAACTTGGACATTTATAAATAATAATAACTTAGATATTATTATTTAGTCGAAAATAATTAAGATATATGTCTCTACAATTGGAAGAACAGAAAATATTGTCATTACAACAGTACATATTTGCATGAGCTGACAATTTTCTTTTACAAGTACAACAATACCATTCTGGTTTATAGGCTGGAAAACTATTACTTTCACTGACATTTAAATGTCCAATTGATTTATTTTTTAGATTTGTATTTAAAAAATTCTTATTAATTGCTAAATTAGGAGAGGTATTAGATTTAAAATTTGTTTTAACAATATTTTTATTGCAAACAGTTTCTGTTTCAATTAAATCAACGAGTTCATCATTATCATCTTTTTTAAATACATTAAACTCATCTGATAGATTAATTTTAGCACTACAAATGAATTTTCTCTTAAATTCTAATATTTTTTCAGTCTGATCACATCCAGCAATGATTATGTTATAAAGTATTTTTTTAATAGCATTATATAGGTAGGTAAATATCATTACCATTAGGGGGTTATTAACAAGTTAGAAATTATATTTTTCAATTATTTTTTAGTGAGTTTTAGCGAGCTAGAAAATAAATGCTTATTTAGTCAATTATTTTTTAGGTTTTGAATATCCAGCCAAATATCCTAAATTACTCAAACCTAGAACTCCAAATGTTTCCAAATAGCTTTGAGGAGTAGGATTTGTATAACCTTTTTCAAATAGCATTACAACATTAAGTAGCAAAGTAAAATTTTTTGGTGCAATTTCTATTCCAGGATTTGCAGACTTGGGATAATTATAAATTGTTTCAATTGTAAAATTAATTCTCATTTGGTTTTCAAATTGTTCTTTAACAATTGGGTTTGCTTTTACAAAAACAAAAGAATTACCAACTGAAGATACTGTGTTCATAAGTGAAACAAGATATTTTCCATATTCAACCACATCAGATTCTTTTATTAGCAAGCTTGTAACTTGTTTAAACCCAGGATTAAAATTAATTATTTGACTATTTTGATTAGCCTTAAATTTAGTAGCAGCTAAAATTTCATTTAATAGCCCAATACTTGTATTTGAAATTAAAGTACTATAGTTAGAATAAACTGGATCAAAATTTGTCCCAATTGGATATATTTTTGAAAATTCTGTTTGGAATGTTGCTGTTCCAATTGTTGATCTTACTTCTTGTTCTGGTGTTATTTTTTTAACAACTTTTACAGGAGCAGGACCTTTCATTGATGAAACTGGTACAGGTATATCTAACATATAAAATGATGGTGCTGGTGAAGGACCAACTCCAGCTAATAATGAATTTTGTTTGGAATTAAGTAATAAATAATAGTTTGACATATAGTCAGACATATTAACACCATTAACCATTATAGGAGCTGGACCAGGAGCTAATCCAGGAGCTAATCCAGGAGCTAATCCAGGAGCTAATGCTAAATTTTGGTCTGGTGTTGGAGAAGGTGCCAATGTGTCAAAATGGTCAGTTAATTTATGATTTGATTTTAAAAATACTCTGCTTATAATATATCCAATAATCAATATAAAAATTATGTTAAAAATATTTCCCATATAAATTGAAACGAGATAATTTTTATTTAGAGAAATAACAATAAAAAATAATAAATATAAATGGAACAAGTTTTACGTTCTTTAACAAATACAATAATTGATGAGACTGTTAAGACATTTTATCAAACTATAAAAACTATAATTCCAAATATATATCTACTTAAATCACAAACAACAAATTATTTTGAGTTTATTAATTCAATAAGTGATTTAGCACATTTAGACCAACTTAAAGAATTTAATTTATTTGATATAAATTTAAGATTAAATGAACTTATTCATTATAGTTCAGACCAAACAATAAGATATAACCAAAGTTTATTAATGTTATGGCTTTGTATTTCAACAACAAATGACATAGTTATAAAAAATTTAAAAACTAATAATAAAATATTACTATTGTCAATTAAAAATATAAATAAAACAGTTACAACATATTATTTTGATATTGGAATTATAAAATATAATGGTCAGACGAGTGTAATTCAGATGAATAAACAGACAGGATCAATTCTAACAAATGGTGCAGAAATTGAAATTATAGATGTTATAAAAAATATTTTAACAAATTAATATCTAACATATATTAATAATATGGAAAGTACCTATTTATCTGATGTTCAAAAATCCCCTTTTTTATTTTTACAAGATCACCCATGGGATTATTATAAACCAATTGCAAATACATTAAATACTTCAACTTCTGGTCAAATATGTGATGAAGAAACATTTTATAGAACGTTTATGTCTGAAATTAATCGCGACTATATTAATTCAATGATTAAAAAAACTGTTTATAATAATAGTTGTGACAACTATATTGTTAGAGATCAACGAAGAGAACATTTAGAACAGATAATGAAAGGATTATATAATGACTATGCTCAACATTTACCATTTAAACAAAAAGAACAATTTGCAACCCTTAATAAATTAGTAATAGATTATTGTGTGAAAACTATTTTAACAGAAATTGATGTTAGATTTAAATATATGCGTGATAAATTTTCACCATTAGAGCCTTTACCAGCACCAATAAATACTTCAACTACAGGTTCAAGATCATTTTTACCAACTATGTCAACTATTTATGATCCAACACTATATTTCAATAAATCTTTACCTCAAACACCAGCACCTGCACCTGGTCCAGCACCTTCAGATGTATTTAATACAAAAATAATAACAACTGCAGCAAACCCAACTAGTTTAAATTATCAACCATATTATTTTACAGATGATAGAACAAATATGTTTGCCAAAGAGAAACAAATTACACTGACTAAAAATGTTCCAACAAGATTTTATACTGCTGATTATCCAGATTTATCTTACCCAGCTCATGCACACAAGGCCTGGAATGGATATGTATCAAATCCAGCGCCTGCACCTGTTAATTATTATGTTCCCCAATCTGAACAAACAAGATCAAGATTTGGATATTAAAAATAAATAAAATTATGTGCTAACACATTATTTTATTTGTCTTTTTACTATTTTATTAAATTTAACAAATTAATCCATTTAAGCATTAAAGTCCTTAGCATAGATGAAAATAGTAGCCTTGGTAGAAAGTAAATCAATTGGATCATCTGATTCAGGGTTGTTGAAGTAAAGTCTTTGCATAAGTTGTTCAGATCTTCCAGATTCAGAGTTGGCAAGTTTAGGACTGTAAACCCAGTAGTCACCAGTGACGGCATTGTTGGATTTTCTAATGATAGCACCAGTACTGATAACAATTTGGTCAATGCCACGTCCTTCATCGGTTTCATTGAAGGTTTCAAGGAAGATAGCAGATCTGAGGTAGTAAGGTTCTTGTCTAATAGTAAGACTTTCATCAACACTGATAGGAACATCATTAACTCTTTCAGTTCTAAGAATGTGGGAAGGGATTTGGTCAAATTGAGGAATAGGAGAGATTAAGTTCTTGTAGTTCTTTTCAGGACTGATGGTTCTTCTAGGAACGTGGAAAATGATAACACCCTTAGTGTAAATAACTTCTTGGGTCTTAGGAACAAACATTCCACCTTCAAGATAAACTTGAGATTGGGTGATAGCACTGTCTAAAGTGATGGACATTTGGTTTCTTCCAGTGTTAGGAGGAAGTCTGAGAGTGAGTAAAGGACTTGTGACAACTCTGTTGCTGATAACTGGGAAGTTAACAGGGTTAGCAGTTCCGTAAGTTCCAAAGATAGGATTTGTGGCAACTACAAGAGGTCTGAAGGAGAAGGCAGAAAGTAATCTCTTAAGAACAATTCCTTCATCACCAATGTAAAGAAGATCAGGGGCATCATAAGATGAGATCTTGCAATCATCAATGGCAGAAAAGAAGTCATTACCAACACAGTCAAAGAATTTACCAGTTCTCAATGATAACACATTGTTCCAAAGGTTATTTTGAAGGTTGCATCTTAAACGTAAATCCTTAAGAGGAGTATCAGCAGAGCAAACAACATCGGCAGCATCATTAATCATGTGGTGAAGGAGGTTGATATCAGCCATGTTGTTAAGAGGTTGTCTCTTATATTTAGCTTCAATAATGTAGGCAATGTTGGTGTATAAGAAGTGTTCTTCGAAAAGTTGGATCTTAGGAATGAACATAGCAGCAACAATAGGATGAATGGAGCAGGAAGGGTTGTGCTTTTGAGGATCAAAAACACCATTTAAAACTTCATTAGCACAATCTTCATATTGCATAGATTGAAGAATGACAGAGCTGTGAGTATTTCTGGTCATAGCATACATCTTTTGGATGTCTTGAAGGACAGGATAGTCAGAATCCTTAAGGATGATACCTTCATTGGAGTTAATATCACCGAAAAGTTGAGCCATGTTAGTGTTAGGAACAAGGGCAACAAGTTCATTTTGTTCTTCAATAGGAGCTCTGGAGTTTAATAATTTTTGGTATTGCTTTCTGAATTCATCAAATTCAGTATCATCAAGGTTGTACTTTTCCTTGTATCTCTTGGATTCCTTGAGGACAATGTGAAGAGGAAGACCTTTGGCACCGAATTTCTTTTCAACAAGCTTGGCAAATTTACGGGCTCTTGTCTTAATTTCGTTAAGTCTTTCGTAGAAAGTTTCTTCGATCTTTTCAACAAGAACATCATCCTTATACTTTCTGCGAAGTTCAGCCATAACGGATGATGGGATTTTTCCTCTAATACCATCTTTTAATAATCTTTTAACGTTGTCATCAACAGCATTATTATGGGTGTTATCTTCTTCGGGTCTGCGATTACTAGACATTTATTATATATAATTATAATAGACAAATTTTTTTTAATTTTAATTATAATTATTTGATTTTGATTTAAACTAAATATTTTTTATGGCTATATTATTTTATAATGAAAAATCTCGTACTGTTCCAGGTTGGGAATCTTGAAATTGCATGTTCTATTCTTAACTATATTAAAAATTATTTGAAAAACTATAATCTTTTTTTTATTATTTCAGTGTTGGACACTATTGGTCAAGACCAAGTTATTAGTCTAACTGACTTATTGGATAAATATGGCATCGAATATAAACTTTTTTTTCATCCAAATAAAGGGATGGATATTGGACCTTATTTACTTCAACTAAATTATGTTTTTTCTAATTGTTCTGATTGTTCTTGGAATGAAATTTTTAAAATTCACACTAAAACTGATACTCAATGGAGAAATGAAATGTTAGACGAATTATTTACACCATCTATATCTCCAAAATGGTTACTTCCTCTTGATAATCTTAATGTTGAGCATATTAATAGGATATGTGAGGAATTTAAAATTCCCAATATATATTATGATAAATTAAAGCAAGTTGATTATAGGACAATAACTAAGTCTGATATTTCTTCCAACTTTTATTGTGAGTACTACGGAATTAATTTAACAGACTGTTCAGAGCTAAATAAATTATTGGGATATGATTATAATTTATCACATTTATATTCACATCTTATTCTAAATAAGGGAATCCCAAATCCATCATATATATTAGAACAAAGAAGAAGTCCAAATCTTAAATTTTATGCAGGCTCAATATTTAGAATTGGGTTTGAGCAAGTGCGTGATTTATTAAGTGGAATTGATTTACTTGAACTTTATGATAATTTAGAATCAGGATATTTAACAAATGAATCATCTACTTTTGTACATGCAATGGAAAGAATTATATCAGGATTTGTTTATAAATAAATATAAATTGACTATTATATATTATATCAATATGGACAAGCAAAATATTGTTGATAATTGGGATAACTACTATAAATCATATTTAGAACTTAATCCAGATTTAGTAATGGCTGGTATAAATTCTAAACGTGCTGCTCTTAATCATTATATGAAATATGGATATAATGAAGGTAGACAAATTTCTAATATTCAAGTTGTAAATTTAAAACCAGAACCTATAAACACAATACCTAGTTATGAACTAAATTCAAATGATAGTAGTAAAATTTATTTAGAAGAAAAAATGATAATAGAAAAATTAGATTTAAATGTTTAATATTTATATATTGGCAATATATAAATATGAGTAAAGAATTTAAAACAATAGGTACTAATACTGATCCTTTGTCTGTTCAACTTTATTTTGATGAAAATAATTCTATAAAATGGAGAATAATATTTAAAGATGGATATTTAGATCAAACGCAACAAATTAATAATTATGTTCAACAATCAAATGATAAAGAATTAATTACAGTAGCTACCCCACAAATCCAGGAAAATTCTGTTTTGGGTATTTTTGAAAATATTTATATAATTGGGTCAAAAAATAAGCATCCATTCAAATATAATGACATACAACTTGAACTTGATGAAAGTGTAATTAATGATTTTGAAGTTGAATATAGTTCATTTGATCATTTAAAATATAATAAAATTATTGATGAAGACTTGGACAAAAATATTTCATGGAAACATTATTTAAAAAGTATTAGAAAAAATACAGATGTAAATTTAACTCTAAACTCAATTGAAATATCTTATATAAATGCAATAAAGGAAATTATTGAGTCTGCAATTGCTGAAAATCAAAAAGAATGTCTTATTCTTGTAGGTAACTTTTCCATTAATCAAACAAATATATTATGGCTTAAAAAAAATAAAGATAAATTTGAGATTAAAAATAGTAAAATATTATTATTATGGTCAGGTAATGTATTTGAACAAATAGATGGTAAAAAAATAGGAAAAATTTCTAATTTCAAAGATCCAAAGGGATTTGTAATTAAATCACAGCTATATAACGATTTTTTAAAAAAATTAAATCAAAATAAATTAACTTGGGAGAGTTGCCTATATCAGCTAATTGAAGAAAATCAATTTGATTGTTATCAAATTGCCCCACAGATATTTTATTAAAAACAAGATATTTTAGCCCATCAAAATATTAATAACATTTTCTAAATTACCATTAGCATTTGATAAAAGCACTGCTAACTCATTTTCATCTGTAAAACCCATCTCTTTTAAAACTTGAATTTGTGTTGCATATTTTGCTGCTAAATGTTCCTGTTTGGGAGGTTCAGCTTTTCCAGAAATAATATTAATAATTTTTTCTGGTGAATCTAAATTTGATGTGATAAATTCAAAAATGTCTCTATGTGAAAGTAGCTCGGACAGTTTTTTATTGGAAATTAATTCACCAAGTTCTTTATCATCAATAAATTTTGATTTTTCAACAATAAATGCATCATCTGGAATTTTCTTAACTACACAATGAAATGTTTGTTCTGTCTTTGTTGGATCAAAAGTAATTGTTTCATCAACCCCAAGAATTTTACCCATGTAAATTAGTTTTACATATTGGTCAATTTTTGAGTTATATTTTTCAGGATATAGCTGTTTCCCAATGTCACTTGTTAGTTGTGAAGTTGTAATTTGAGATTCCTCATACTCAAAATTTTTAGATGATCCATTATTAAATTTAATCAAAACTGTGAACATTTATTAATATGAAGAAATATATCAACTTACTCCAACAGTAAAAAAAATCAATTTTTTTGTGAAAAATTGATTTTTTTTCATTTATAGCTTTGGCATAATATATTATATTATAATGGATACAACTAATAAACAAAGCCTAGAAGGTACGTTATGGTTAGAAAAATACACACCAAATAAAGTCATAGATATAATTGGACATACAGAAAACATAAAAAAAATTACCCATTGGCTAAAAAATTTTCATAACAAAACACCAATTCCTCCAGGAGGTATTTATGGAAGTTCTGTAATTGTTTCTGGAATACATGGGATTGGAAAAAGTATTGCTATTAAACTGGTTTTAGATGAGATGAATTTTAATCCAATAACTATTTCTTCATCAAATATTAAAGATAATAAATCAATTAGTAAATATTTATTAAGTTCAAATGGATCAGGTAATACAATTGAAAATATAATATCAAATAAAAAATTAGCGCTAATAATTCATGATACTGAGAACATAACTTTATCAACAGAAAAAAATATGTTAATTGAACTATATAAAGAGAATGAAAAAAGAAAACTTTTTCCAATAATATTTTTGTGTTCAGAACAACATTCAAAACTTATTTCAGATATAAAAAAAACATGTTGTGAAATTAATTTTGTACCACCAACAATTGATGAAATTACTTTGTTAATTAATAAAATTTGTAAAGAAGAATCAATTAATATAGCTGATCCAACTGTAATAACAAATATAATTAAATTCACACAATTTGATATACGTAAACTTATATTTTTACTCCAAGATATTAAACTTACTTTTGGAACAGAGCTAATTGATATACAAAAATGTAAAACATTTTTTATGTCTTCACAAAAAAAAGATAAAGATATTGGGCTTTTTGAGGGAACTAAACAACTTTTAGATAATTATAAAAATATAGATAAGTGTTTGGGTTTGTATGAGACGGAAAAAGTTTTACTCCCTTTAATGATATTTGAGAATTATCCAAGAAATATATTGTCAAGATCATACGATCGTGGTGATAAATTTTTTGACTGTGCGTCAAAGATATGTAATTCAATTTCAATGGGTGATGTTATAGAAACAAATATATATACAGATCAAAATTGGTACTTACAAAGTCTCCATGGTTTTTACACCTGTTGCGAGACCACATATGAATTATCAAAATATCCATTTAAAACCCACAGGTATCCTTCTGAAAACCCCAACAATCAAAGGTATGAAATAACATTTTCAACAGATTTAAATAAGACTTCAATTAAAAATATTAATAAAAAAAATATATCAATTATACAAAGTAAAACAGGTAAGGGTATTAATGATATATTAGTATTAAATAAAATGATTTATGATTTACTTAAGAAAGAAGAATACTATAAAATAAGAAAAATTTCAAAACAATATAAGTTGTCAGCAAAATATTTAGAAACTATTTTAAAAATTGATAAAACAATTGAAAAATTTAATATGATTCAAAAAATTAAAAAACTAATATCGGCAGAATAATTATCTAAATTTACTTTATATGTCATACTACGAAAATAACTTTATTGAACAAAATAATGCCACCTATAATAATTTAGAGGAAGGATATGATAATGGTGACAACTTTTACTATTTAACTGATGCTGAACAACAAGTTGCTGGTCTTGATGAAAATATTTACAACGAAGAACCTTATGTTGAACATATGCAACCAGTAAGACAAGAACAAGTATATCAACAAATCCAACCAGTTGCACCTGTTGCTACAACTGTTATTAAAGCCAAAGCTAAAAAAGAAAAGAAGGCTAAGCTTAATTGGTTATATGTTCTTGTTGTTATTCTTGTTATTGCTTTAGTTGGTTATTATTTGATTGACAAGAAAATAATTAAATTACCATCATTTGGTTCTAGTAAATCTAGTTCTGGTTTTGCATCATCTCCATCATCTTCTTCTTTTAAATCTACTTTAGGATCAACTTTTATGTCTTTACATTAAATTAAATAAAAAATATATCTGTATTTTTTATCTAGGTATAAGTAAAGATGACTGAAACATTAACAAAATCAACGCATAAATATGATTTTACAAGTTATCATGGACATAAACATACACAACATTTTAAAGCCTTAGATTATGTTAAACATAATAAACGTTATTTTAAACTTGACTACAACCAGTTACAAATACTTGATAGTTTAATGGGTGCTGGTGGTTATGAAAAAAAATATATTGACAGATCAAAAAATCTTAGATTTAGTGAACATTTTGGATTATTAGATTTTAGTAAAACTAGGCTACAAAAGATAATAGTTTCTGCAAAACCAGGACGTGAAGATGAAAATGATATGGAAATATTACTACCTATGGATATACCTGATATTAAAGAATATGAATACATGTTCCATACACATCCACCAACACCATTTCCTGGATCAAGAATTCAAGAAGGTGTTTTGTATGAATTCCCATCAATATCTGATATTTATCATTTTGCAGACCATTATAATTCTGGAGAAACTCAAGGATCTCTTGTAATTGCACCAGAGGGAATATATTTAATAAAGGCAATAGACGGACTTAAAAAAATAGAATATCCAAAATCAGAAAAAGTGTTTAACAAACTTATAAGTGGGGTGTTTCAAATACAACATCTTGCAATTGAGAAATATAATTTGCTTGATTCAGTTGAAGTAAATTCTGAACTATTTTATTCTCAAATAGCTCATGATAATTATTTTTTAAAAATGTTTAATAGATTGATTGAACATTACTGGGGCCCACAAATTAAAATATATTTAAAACCACGAGTTTTTGATGAAAAAGTAAACAAATGGGTTGTAAAAAGTTTATTACTTCCTGTTATATCATATGAACTGAAATAACAACTTTTCATATAAAATAAATCTCTCAAATTAATATATAAACATATGCTAAAATCAGCAGACAATACTTTTATGTGGAGAGTTATTATTTTACTTGTTGTTATACTTTTTTTAATTAATTATTTGAAAGCTAACAAATCAAAACTTAAGCTTAAGTCCAAAGAGAAATTCACTGGATGGGATTGGATTTCTAATGGCTTTGCTACTATAACTGAGTCTGGATCAGCAGGAGCTCTTATGTGTGCTAAAAGCTGTTGTTATTCTGGTTGGCCTGCATCTATCGATTTAAATGAATCTGCTTTTGGAGTAAAACCAGGAGACATGGGTGTTAAGTTCAGAGCAACAAATTTAAAATGTAATAATGGTTTTACAACTGGATGTGTATGTGATGCAATTTAAAAATCATTTAATTTAGTTTATTAAATGATTTTTTTATCTAGTCAATTATTATTAACAATGAATTATTTGGTTGAAACAAAAAAAGAATATACTACCCAATTAGTAAATATTATTTCTCCCTTCATTTTTGATGGAATACAATCATTATATGAAGAAGCGTGTAAGGTGTCAAAAGGTGATGAAGAACTTAAAATATTTCAAAACTTTCTTAAAAAAATTCCTGGATGGAACCCACTTATTCTTGAATCTGAAACAACCAGAATTTTAAAAGAATCAAATTGTGAAGATTTGCTACCTCAACTTCTATCTGCTGTAATTAAATCAAATATTATGGTACTAACAAATACACCTCCTGAACGTAAAAATTCAATAAAATTACCAAAAGATATTGACTTTCAACGCTTTATTCATTATGCTTATATTGAAACTGCAAAATCTATTTATGAAAATCCATATCTTTTTTATCATAAATTTTCAGTTTTCGACGTTAAAAAAAATCAAAGAGATGCTAAAGATATAATTAAATTATCTATTCATGAAGCTATTAGAAAGCTTCTTCCTCTCCAGTATATCTTAAAGGAATATTTAGTTGAAGAATCTACTGCTAAACCACAAGAACAAGATTTTGATAAAAGTATAAGTGAGGCTAATAAATCTGTACTTAAACAAATGATAAAAAAACAAGAACTAGAAGAACCTAGTTCTGGGTTAGTTAATCAATTAGATAAAATAAAAGAAATGTTAAAAAATGATCCACTTGATGACATTGACAGTATAACAGAAACAGCTAAACCTCAAACTAAAAAATCTTCATCTTCATCAGACAAACCCAAATCAGAAAAAATTAAACAACAAATTCAACCCACTGAATCTGTTAAACAAGTAAAAACTCACACACAATCAAATGCTCCTTATGTGCTAAAAAAACTTGACTCCAAACAACCTGTGTCAAAACAACCAATAAATCATGATCCAGAAGTATCTGAAAGTGTTGCCTACTATAAAAATAATGGAACAAAATTAATTGATTCATTTTCAAATAATAGATCAAATATTAGATCTGTTTTTTACTCAAATGAACCAGAAGTAGTTAAACCAGCAGTTAATACAGCAGATGTGGAAAATTATTTAAAAGAACAAGGTCAAACAACTTTAAAAATGTCAGATGACCCAAATATAAATTCAATTAAAAATGTTAACCCAGAAAAATTTAAAAATAAGTATTATCAAGTGTAAAAAAAAAATATATAGACTATTTATAATAGAATGTTTATGAACTCTTATTTGATTGCCATTTTATCTGGTGTTTTTATTTATTTAGTTATGATTTTAGATGCAAAATACATTGAACAAACTAAAGAAACAAAAACAGTTTCTATTAAAATTCCTTTATTAGTAACTTTCTTAGTATGGATTGTTTGTACCTTTCATGAAACTCAAATTGTGGAAAAAGTACCAACCTTAAATGCATTAAGACAAGATATATATGTTGATAGATTTAATTAAAAAATTGAATATTTAAATAGTTAAATATTTAATTTTAACTAATTTTAAAATCCATGGTATCTATTGTTAAAGCTGAAGAACAAGTATTAAAGTTCTGGGAAGAAGATAACTCTTTTGTTAAATCTTCGGAAAAGAATTCTTCAAACAAGTTTATCTTCTTTGAAGGACCTCCATTTGCAACAGGTTTACCACATTATGGTCATGTGCTTGCAGGTTTAATCAAAGATACTGTTTGTAGATGGGCTTGCCAAAATGGTAAGTATGTTGAACGTAAAGCAACTTGGGATTCTCATGGACTCCCAATTGAATATGAAATTGAAAAAGCCCATGGAATTAAAACTAAACAAGATATTCTGTCAATTGGAATTCCTGCATATAATTCCGCATGTAAATCTATTGTTTTGAGATATTCAAATCAATGGAAGGATATTATTGGGCGATTGGGTAGATGGATTGATTGGGACTCAAATATCAAAACTATGGATTTTAATTATATGGAAAAAGTTTGGTCTATTTTTGCATCAATATATTCCCAAGGTTTGATCTATGAAGATTTCAAAGTAATGCCTTATTCAAATGCTTGTACAACACCTCTTTCTAATTTTGAAGCAAGTTCTAATTATCAAACAGTTAATGACCAAACTGTTATTGTAAAATTTAGATCCAATACATCTAAAACAAGTTTTCTAGTTTGGACAACAACCCCATGGACTCTGCCTGCAAATCAGGCCCTGTGTGTTAATCCAGATTTAGATTATTTAGAAGTTTGCGTGCCTGCGCAAACAAACCCACCCTCTGGGGAAGTTTGCGTGCCTGCGCAAACAAACCCACTATCTGGGGAATTTTGCGTGCCAAGTGGAGAACTTTATTTTCTTGGCGAAAAATTGGCTGATTCTGTACTTAAATCACAAAACTACACAATTATAAGAAAGTTAAAGGGGTCTGAATTAGTTGGGCTTGAGTACATGGATTTATTTGATCCTACAAAAACTCACTGTATTTATGGAGACTCTTATGTTAATGATGAATCTGGTACAGGAATTGTACATTTGGCACCTGGTTTTGGTGAAGATGATTATAGAGTTTGTAGATTGAATGGATTTGTTCCTGGAGATATTTGTATTCCTATTGATGATTCTGGAATTTTCCTTAGCACTTGTAACCTTGAAGAAATCCGAGGTCTCCCAATAAATCAATCAATCAAACCAATTTGTTCAAAGTTAAAAGATCTTAATGCACTATTTTCAACATTCCAATATACACATTCTTATCCCTTTTGTTGGAGATCTGATACCCCACTAATTTATAAAGCTGTTAGTTCTTGGTTTCTTAAAGTTTCTGACATCAAAGATAAACTAATTGAAGCATCTGAAAAAACCAATTGGGTACCCCAAAATATTCGAGACAATAGATTTCATAATTGGTTATCTGATGCAAGAGATTGGTGTTTATCTAGAAATAGATTTTGGGGTACTCCTATTCCTATTTGGAAGTCTCAGTGCGGCAAAGTAATTGTTGTAAGTTCAGCCAACGAGCTAGAAAAGCTTGCTGGGTTAGAACCTGGAACTATCACTGACTTACATAGAGAACATATTGATCATATTGTAATTATTCAAGACGGAATCGAATATAAAAGAATTGAAGCAGTTCTTGACTGTTGGTTTGAATCTGGTTCTATTCCATTTGTATTAAACCCAGATCTACCTAACCCTTGTGCAGATTTTATTGCTGAAGGACTAGATCAAACAAGAGGATGGTTTTATACCCTTCTTGTTATTTCAACATGTTTGACTGGTCAAGCCCCTTTTAAAAATGTGATTGTTAATGGAATTGTTAATGCATCAGATGGTAAAAAAATGGCTAAGAGGCTAAAGAACTATCCTGACCCATTGGAAGTAGTAAATACTTATGGGTCTGACGCACTAAGATTATATTTGATTACTTCAGTTGCATCAAAAGCAGAAAGTATTAAATTTAAAGAAGAGGAGGTTAGAGGTATGATGCAAAATATTATTCTCCCTTTAACAAATTCATTCGCATTTTACTTTGAATATGAAACTAAATTCAACCTTAATTCACAATCAACTAATTTGTTAGTTGAGTCATCTAATCCTCTTGATCATTGGGTTTTAGACTTGGCTAATAAATTTGTAACTAAGTTACAGGGGTTTTACTCATCATACACACTTCAACCAATTTACAACTTGCTAATTGAATATATTGACAAGTTAAATAATGGTTATTTAAGATTAAATCGAGAACATCTCAAGTCATCTCTACCAAGTTTATCAGTTTTTAGATATGTGTTAGAGTTAAGTATTTTACATTTGGCACCAGTTCTGCCATTTTTAACTGAATATTATAATCTTAAATTAGGATCAATTCAATCAATCCATTGTAAAGAATTTAATAGTGTGGCAAGTCAAATCCCTTGGATCAATCCAACCTTTGTGACTCAAAGTGCATATTTACTCGAGCTGATTGATATGATTAGAGGGTTGAGAGGTAATCTACCTAGAAAAAGACCCATTAAAAAGGCTATTATCAAAGTGTTACCTGAAATGTTTTCAATGGTTTCTACTCAATCAATGCAAGCTTTTATTGCTGGAGAAACTAATATTTTGGATTTGGTTATTACCCAATACATTCCCAATGAAAAAATTTATTCAATCAAGCCAAACTATAAAGCATTAGGATCCAGATCAAAATCAGTTGTACCTATACTCAAAAAGTTATCACAAACTCAAGCAGCACAACTTGTTGATACTGGGTTGTTTCAATTTGATGATATTTCAATTGCTTTGGAAGATGTGTTTGTTGATATTTCAATCCCATCTGAACCTGGACTAGTTTCTGGAACAAATGATGAACTACAACTTGCCATTAGTTTGGATTTAACACAAGATGAGCAAACAACTCAGGTATTTATGGGAAAGTGTGTTGCTCGAGAAATCCAACAGCTAAGAAAAGAGGTTGGGCTTCATCCATGGGATCCAATTAAATTGATGTATAGTTCATCCCAAGAATTAACACAATTGCAATTAGATATAATTCAAAAATCTACAGGTCATCCAATTGAAAAAATTAATTCATGGGATTTATATGATCAAGCCCAAAGAAAGAAAATCAATGTGGTTGATGAAGATATTGAAATTGGTTTGATTAAACTAAGCGTTTGATTTAACTGAACAAACATCTAGTTTATATATTATATGAATATGTCTAATCAACTTTTACAACTTAATAAATTTGATTTATCTTCAATAGAATTAACTCTTGAAGCTAAATCAATAGTAAAACGTGGCAGTGCTCTCTCATGGAATATTTCAGAAATAATTAATAAATTTGACTTAAATTTGCTGACAAATAAAAAAGTTGCTATAATAGGAAAAGAAATTGGTTCTGAATCACAACTAATGCATAATATAGTTTCACATTTATCAAAAAATTTACCATGTGGTGTTGTAATTTCTCCTAAAAATAAACTAACAAAATTTTATGATGATATAATTCCAACAATTTTTATACTTGAAAAATATACAAAAGAAACTATTAATAATATACTATTTAGACAACAAATAAAAATTCAACAAAAAACAACAGATCCAAGAGCATATTTAATAATGGATGATTGTGTAGATAGTGTTCCATTTATAAAAAATGAAGAAATTAAGACTATATTTTTTGAAGGTAAATGTTATTGTCTATCATTTGTTCTATCAATGCAATATCCAATAAGTATTCCATGTGAGCTAAGGCAACAGTTTGATTATATTTTTTTACTTGGGGAGGAAACATATACATATAAAAAAAAAATATATGAGTATTATGCAGGTATATTTGAATCATTTGAAAAGTTCAATCAGATTTTCTCTCAAATAACTGAAAATAATAAGTGTATGATAATAGACAATTGTACAAGATCTACTGATCTAAATAAAAAAATATTTTGGCTTTAATTTTTCCAACCACTCAAAATAAAAAAGCCTAGAAAAAATATCTAATCTAGTTTTATATAATTTTATGAGTGCAATAGGAGACTATAATATTGGTGGCCAAACTTTACAACTTGAAAAGTTTGATTTAAAAAAATTAGTTGTTAATGATAAGGGTGAATTTGTTAATCCTAGAATTGCAATGATTGCTAAATCTGGATCTGGTAAATCATGGGTTATTAGAGAGATTCTTTATTATTTATCAAAAACACATATCCCATGTGGGACTGTAATTGCACCAACTGACAAAATGACTAAATTTTATGATGATATTGTACCTGCATCTTATATACATCATGAATACAAAGAAGAAATAATTCCAAAGGTTCTTCATAGACAAAAGTTGATAATTGATAAAAATAAAGAAAGGGAAACTAAGGGCAAAAAACCAATAGATCCAAGAGCATTTTTAGTTATGGATGATTGTATGTCATCTAAACATTTATGGTTAAAAGATCCTAACGTTCTTTCTATATTTAATGAAGGTAGACACTTTCAACTTACATTCATTTTAGCAATGCAGTACGCAATTGGTATTCAACCAGAACTTAGAAATAACTTTGATTTTATTTTCCTTCTTGGTGAAGATACATATTCTTCAAGGCGTAAAATTCACGAACATTATGCAGGAATTTTTCCAAAATTTGATCTATTTGATCAAGTCTTCTCTCAAGTTACTGACAATTATGGTTGTATGGTTTTAGACAATAGAATTAGATCAACTGATATTCATAAAAAAGTATTCTGGTTTAAATCAAGACAAACACCGGATTTTAAAGTAGGCATACCGCGAGCCCTTAAATTTCATGAAGTTAACTTTGATCCAGAACACGATAAAAAAACACCATTGGTTGATATTGGTTCAATGATTAGTTCTAAAAGACGTCAGGTTGTTAAGGTCAAAATGACATAACAAGCTGCTTAAAAAATTAAGTCAGGTTGTTGACTTGATAATTTTAATCCCAAGATGTAAATGTTTCTTGTTGATTTTGCATTAATTTATTTGCTTCTATTTTTCTAAATTTATTTGAATCTGCTCGCGATGTTCCAACCCAAGGTTCGGCAGATTGAAACATTGTTCTAAATATTTTATCAACTTCAGCAGAATCTTTAATATCCATGTCTAAAGATCTTGGTACATATTTGTATTCAATCTCTTTTCTTGGACATTCATATGTCATTTTTGTAACTTCACTTGTTACAATTACAATCCCAATTATAAATAACACTAAAATAAAGTTTTTAAATGATAACATTATTTTAGTATTAGAAAAAAATTTAACGTGATGACTTTTCAATTGAATACTTCTTCATCAAATCATCATACAACTTCTTTGCCTTAGCTAACTCATCATCTATCTTGTTAATTGTTTGTTCTTTATTTGCAACAACTTCTTGTTCTTTGTTCAGTTGGTCTTGTTCTTGTTTAACTTTTTCTGATAGTTCATTTAACTTAGCTTGGTCTTCTTTTAACTCAGTTTGAGTTAATGTGTTTGCATTAATATTTGCCTCAATAATATTCTTAGTTTCAACATCATTCTTTAATCCATCTGGATCTGCTGCTCTTGCTTCTGCCTCTTCCTTAGCTCTCTTTGCTTCTTCCTTCTTCTTCTTCATTGCCTCAGCATGAGCCTTAATCTTTCTCTCCTCATTATACTCAGCTGCCTTAGCTTGAGATTCTTTGTAAGACTTCATCATTTCATTAAGTTTTGGTTCAGCATAAACTGCCTCTTCTGCATTTGATGCATCATCATCCCAAGGTAACCATTTTCCAATATCTCCAACAAATACATGATGATATTTATCAAATTTCTTAATCTCTTCACATCTCTTTTGTGCTTTTTCATAAGATGGGTACACACCTCTAATCTTAAATGCTCGAACTCGATGACCAGTATCTACAACATCACCTTCTGGAGTTTTAATTGAATTTGGTGTAAAAACAGATATACAAGCAAATAGTTGATTAGGAATAATAGGATCTTCATCTAAATAGTCTTCTTGAGAACAAGGAATACCTTTGTTTTCATTAACGGATTCATTATTGCTTTCTGCCATTTTATATTAAAATATATAAGGGTATTTTTTAAGTGATTTTAAACCCATTTTATTAAATAAAATTGAAAAATTGATTTATTAGTATAAGAAACTATTTATTATATATTAAATAACAAACAAATGGTAGATTTTGTTTCAAGGTCTAATTTTCATTCTAAACTATTAGAACAAAGCTCAGGCTCATTTTTTAAAGAACCCCTATATTGGAATAACACTAATCTAATTTTAAATGTTGAACCATCTAATATTCCTAATGCAGGTAATGGAATTTTTACTTATCAATCTATTAAAAAGGAAACTTTAATTGGCTATTATGATGGAGTACTTAAAAAAGATGATGGAAGTTGTGTGGGTGATTATTCTTTTTCATTAAATAAATCATGGTATGTTGATGCAAGATCATTTCCTCGTGCATATATTGCAATGATTAATGATGCTCGTGGATCTAAATTTAAAAATAATTGTGAATTTAGAATAGAAATGGAAGATCCTAATACAGGCAAACGAAGAAAACCCCATGAAAGAAAAATTACTCTCTGGGCTATACGCAATATTAAACCAGGAGACGAACTTTTTGCTGACTATGGAGAAGATTATTGGAGATGTGATAGATCACATCCATACTAAAGTGAGATGTGATAGATTATAGGCGTACTAATACTTATAAATTGGATATTATTGCTTCTTTGAGATCACATGGAAGCCATTGGATAGAATTAAAATCTATTAGCAATTTATTTATTTTATTATCTCTAATAGTGTGATATATTAGTATTTGGTTTGTGGAATCAAGATAAATCAAAGATAAACAAAATTCAATTCCCAATGTATCAAAATAAAATGGTTTGGAGATTCTTAACAAATGAAAGTTCTCATCAAATTCTAAAAATCTATGATAGTATGTTCTGGTATAAGATTTTTCTTCCCTTGAAGGGTTAGTTAGTTGTTGTTTAAAACCAACTTCACCGCCAGGGTTAGTTGGCTGCTTAAAGCCAACTTCATGAATTAACACAAGTTGTTTGGATTTAATCAACACAGGTCCGGCAGATCCTCTAAATGTTTTTAAATTTACATTATATGTTGCTTTTATTAACTCAGTACAATACCCAGTATAAATATCAACATGCAGTAACACAAATGGATCATATGAATAAATAAAACATAACTTATCTTTATAAATTACTGGTAACCAATTTTTTTGAATCAAATTATTTGAATATCTCAAAGGTATCAAATGAGTTATTTTAAAGTTTGAATTAATGTGTGCCAAAACTATTGACTGAATTGGATTTATCCCATACTCTAAGCTAACAAATCCTGCAAATAATTTTGATTTATAAATAATATATCTTCCATCTTCCAATCCTTGAATATTTGAAGGGTGTGGGTTATTAACACACAAATAGGTTGAGTCAGTTAGTTCAATTGGGATTTTTTTAGTTATTAAATTTTTACTAATATCAACAACACACCAATAATTTTGTGTTTGAATAGACTGATCATATATATAGTTACCTTCCAAATCCATTGTATAATTTACTGTTCTTAATATACCTTCACATATACCTGGACTAATCAACTTAAAATTACAATTAGAAGGATTAAATTTTTCAGGCAAATGTCCAGGATCTAATATATTAGTCTTAGAATTTGAATCAAGTTTATTTAAATAAAAAGTTTGGATTTGTTTAAATTCTTCATTTGGTACATCAGATGTAAATTTAATATAATCACACGCATATAATCCCGTGAGCATTTTGCTACTATAAAAAGCAGTTCGAGCCAATAACTCAAACAAATCTTTATCATACACAGAATCATTTATAAATAGGAACTGATCAGATGGATATGGAATTTTTAAACCTTGGACTGCATATTTGTAGGCTTTGATATAATATTTCTTTTCAATCCAATACTTTGCTAACCAATAAATAGGTTCTGCTCTTGCTTTACCAGATGCTTCAAACGATTTGTTAAAGTATTCAATACATTCTTGATTTGGATATGTTAGTTGTCCTAACATTAAATATGAATAAAATATCTCTTCAAACCATCCACCCATTTGTATGCGTGATATATAGTATTTGATTGCATTTGTTTTATCACCAATATCTTTGTAACTTTGCGCCAAATAAAAATAATATCTTGAATTATTTGGTTCATCAACTATACCTTGGGTTAGTAACTTGATGTCTCTATCAAATTTATCTGTAGAACATGCTCCTTCTAATGTTTTACATCCACCATCACCAATGTCATCTATTTGTATTGTATCAAGTTTTGCAGAACTTGCATCTGGAGGGCTAATGTCTAAGTATTCATGAGTTACTGATTTATAGACTAAATTTAATGATGCTTTAGCCAATCTAGTATTATAATATGACATATATGGATTGTATTGTTTGATCAAATAATAATCAAGTTTTAACTCCGATTTATTAAAGTTATTTACCTGAACAATCATATCCGCATCAATAAAAAGTAAATAAACACTTGATAAATTTACACCAATTGATTGAAGATACTTTTTAGCATTTGATATTGAATTGGTTCTGTTTACAGCAAAATTAACCCATTGATCATGAAAAACTTTCCCAGATAGTTTTTGTTTGTTTGCTTTAATAAAATTATTAATAATTTGAACAGTAGAGTCAGTTGACCCGGTATCAGTAATAACAATCCAATCAATAATTCCAATCAAATTACCAAGACATCTTTCGATGATAGAAGATTCATTTCTAACAATCATATTTAGACATATTTTAGCCATAAGAGTTATAATTATATTTAATATAATTTTCTAACTAAATATTATATTAAATGAAAAAATGTATTGAAGTATTTGCTGAAAAAATATTTAATCCATTTTTAACTGACATAGATTTATATAGAAAGCTATCTAATTTACATTTACACCAAAATATTTCTTTGGAATATGTAAATGCCCAGCTATCAAAACATCAAATTGATCCCAAAAAAGTTAATCTTGGAGTATTGTCTAAAATTACATTTAGTGAATTATCAAATTTTAGAACATTAAGTACTGATGATATTTTTATTATGATAATTAATTTCTTTTTATTGGCAATTGTTCTTCTTAAATATGTTGGAATTTATGAAAAAATAATAGGAGAGATCTCTCAAAATACAAAAACTGATATTAAAGATTTAAGAAAAATGTTAAGATATTTTATTGGATTCCTATATGTGATATACTCATTTTATATGATCAAATTGATCTTTTCAAACAAACAATATATTCTAACTAGTAGAATTGTGTATTTATTTACTTATGGGATTGCAGGAATTACTATTGCTGTGTCTTTCTTTCAAAATTTATTCTAAAAAGTTAAATTAATTTACCTGTTAATTTAACTCTTCTAATTTTTCTAATAATAAATCAAATTTTTGTTTGGTTGTGAATTTCTTTGATTCAGTAGTTGCCCATTGACGTTTTCCTTCTGCAACCAATTTAGGATGTCTATCAATTATAAATTTATCTCCACGACTTTCTGTCCCAGGCTTATAATAACAATATTTAGGTATCATCTGAGGACTTACACCACACCCTTCTGGTAAATGTGATTTTAGACCACGAATTGTTTGTTCTGAAATTTGTTGTGCAAGTTGTTCCTGTACTTGATCAATTGGTATGGGATTATGGGGTATAAGAAGTTCAACTTTGTTAGCATCTTTAACCTCTTGAGGATAAGTTGTCAAGTCAATAATTTCATTAAACGATTTGATTAGTTCATTACGTTCTTCTGTACTATCTATCTCCCCAATAAATTCGGAGATTTCAGGATGGGCTACTTTAAGTTCTTGTAACTTGTTAATCGCATGTTGTAATTTGACTCTCAAATCCAATGTTTTAGATTTGGTTCCAAACCATCTGAATCTGGGGGCAACTAAATCATCATCTCCAGGTTTAGCAGGGCAAAGTATTTGAACAATTTCAGGAGTTTTAATTTCAATATAAAACAGATCACCATGAACTCCAGATGCTTTTTTATAATAAATGTTTTTAGGTATATTATTTGGATCTATTCCACAACCATCAGGTAGTTCAGTTACTCGTTCTCTTTTAGATTGATTAATATTTTGGTGAGATTGTGTTAGTTCACGTAAATTAGCTTTACGATTATCTCGTCCATTTCTACTAATATGATCAATAGTATGATGTTGGCCTCTGCCATCATGTGTTAACTTGCCAACTACATAATTATGTAAATATAACTCTCTTTTAGAACCATCATCTAAGTAATAAGTGTGACCAATATAATTTCCATCAGTTTTTAAATGCCATGCTTTAGTTACTAAATCTTTATAAAATTGTGAATTTTGATAATCAGTTACAAATAAAATATCTTCTTCTTTATACGCGCAATAACCAACAATATATTTAGATCCTGCATACTGCACAACTTGGTGATTAATTTCTTTGATTGTAGATGCAGACTGAACAACCTTTTTTATTTCTGGTTGTATAACAGTTTTAATAACTTTTCTCTCAACCTGTTTTTTTTGAACAACTTCGTAAACAGCCTTTGTCTTCTTAATGTTAATGTGAGTTGGTAGGGACATTTTATATATATGTTATTATATATAAACTTTCCTTTAAATCATAAAAATTTCAATTTTTGTTCAAAAAGATAGAAAAATAAAAATGTTTGGCAAACAGTAAAAAACTTGTTCAAAGTTTAGTTTGAATAGGCAAGGCCGGCCATACCACTCATAATTCTGAGTACGTTGTAGTTGGTGGCATAGATGTTGCACTTAGCATCAGTTGCAACACTGACAGTCCAAGAAGCAATACCAGTTGCGGTAGCATATGAAACGGTAGAGATGAAATCAATGTTGAGGGTAGCGTTATCAATTCTGGACATGTTGCAAGTTCCGGAAGGTTGGTGTTCTTCTGGGTTAAGAGCGAAAGAGAACATGTTAATACCATCACAAGGGGTATTGGAGTGGCATTGCCAAGGCATGACGTAGTTGAAGTAGTTACCGTCTCTCTTGGAGAATCTGTCTTGACCGTTAAGTTGAAGAAGGACTTGGTCAACAGGGTTAACAGATCTGTTAAGGAAAACACCATAGTTATCCCATTGTCTGACAATTACGTCAGAATCAGCAGAACCATCACCAGCGGTAGGTCTATTACCAGTGAAGATAAGACCAGTCTTGATTTCATCAACAGTGGCAGAAATGAACCAATCAGGAAGAGGGGTTCCAAGAATAACAAGGTTATCAACATCATTACCAGAAACATCAGATCCAGATACATCAGGTCCAACAACTCTAGCAGCAGCAAGAGCATCAGCCCAAGCTCCAGTTAAAGATCCTTTACCATAAACACCATTAGAAAGAGTTCCCCAGGCAAGAGCAGCTCTCTTGGTAGCTTGAACTCTCATAGCTTCCCAATCCTTAGGATTCCAGGCAAGGAATTTATTGGTACCGTTGGTGTTAAGGTATTTGTTTTGTTGGATGTTCCAGTATAAAGCCTTGCAAGGATGGTTGTAACTGAGTCTGAACTTGGCGTTCTTGGAAGTAACAGATTCAGCACCAGTGAATTGAACTTGTTCAATGAGGTATTCGTGGGAAGCTTGAGCGAACTTCTTTCTTTCTTCAGAATCAAGGTAAACATAGTCAACGAAGAGAGAGCATGAAACCATAGAAGCAGAAACAGAAGCAGTGGCGTTAGTACCACAGATGAGTTGATTTAAAGGTTGGAATTCAATTTCAACTCTAGTATCGTGGTATTGAGTAGCGATTAAAGGAAGGGCAAGACCATCATTTCTGCAGCAGAAGAAGTAAAGAGGAACATAAAGGGTAGCTTGAGCAGTACCAACAGTTGAGCAGGTAAGTTCCTTGGTGTTACCAATCATAATATCATAACCTCTGTCGTGGGCGAATTTTCTGGCAAGTTCGTACCAGACATTCATCCAATCACCGTAGTGTTTATCAATAGGAGTACCACCGATGTTGAGTTCGGCAGTCTTGATCATAGCATGACCAACTTTAGGGGTCCAGGCAACACCAGCACCAAGAGCAGGTAATACAACCTTTAAGAACATCTTGGTGATAAGATCACCGTTTCTTTGGATTTGGCATACAACCTTCTTACCGAAATCACCAGTTCCGTTGAAAACTTGTTCGATGGATTCGACAGCAAAGTTAGTATGTCTTCTATATACGACCTTCCAGAAAGTAATTTGAGGGTTTCCAGTTAGGTAAACATCTTGTGCACCATAAGCGACTAATTGCATTAAACCTCCAGCCATTTTATATATATAATATAATAGAGAAAATTTTTTTTCATAATTAAAACGCCAAATATTTTTTTAAAAAATTAATCTTATAATATTTTTTTACAATAAATTTATTTAAAGTTTATAAAATACATTTGTTTATCGATACACCCTAATGTCTAATTTTAAAGAAAAAAATATAAAATACTCAACTTTTTGCCAAAATGTTTTGAAAGAATCAGCCATTGTACATGGTACATTAGACGCTAAACATAACGAAATTATGAAAGATTTCGCAAAAAAGAAAAAATCACTTCCCAAACTAGTTGAAAAATTAAATGAAATAAGACAAACTTTAGAAAAAATATCCGATCCAGAAGAATATAAAGCTGAATTAACTTCCAAGCTAAAAGAGTTGGAATCAAATAAAAAAACTACTCGATCAAATAAAAATAAAAATAAAAAAAATCAAATCGAGGATATTATTGGAAAGGCAAAACCCATTAAAGATCCTGGGTCTGATTTTGTTAATAATGAAACTACTGAAGAAAATGTGTCCCAAATAATCAAAGATATAAAAGAACGTATTAAAATGCTTGATGATTTTTTTTCAATTAACAAATTAAAAAATAGCTTGATTGATCAATCAAATGAATTGGAATTAGAAATACAAAAATTAGAAGAAAATGAAGATGAACTTACTTACTTGTTAGATACTGCAGATATTCTGTTTAAATACTATGACAGTTCAGTAAAAGAAACAAAAAAAACTAATGTTCCAACTGATCTTCAAGATTTCTTTGTTAAAATAAAAGAAACAAAAAAATCAAATGATGATGATAAATATAATTTATTTAACAAATACATGAAAATAACTGCTGGTTCTGAACTTAAAAAAAAATCACAAATACAAATAAGAACTTGTGAGAAATGTAAAATAGAAAAAACTTTACATTTACAAGATGGATATTTAACTTGTACTGGTTGTGGAGATTCCGAACCGATTCAAATGGATTCTGATAAGCCTAACTTTAAAGATCAGGCAATTGAATCAAAACCAAATGGATATAAGCGAATGAATCATTTTTCAGAATTGTTAAATCAATGTCAGGGTAAGGAGTCAACTGATATTCAACCTGAGATTTTTGAACGAATTATTAATGAGCTTAATGTTATGAAAATAACAGATTTGTCTAAACTAGATAATAAAATTATGAGAAGTATTTTAAAAAATCTAAATCTGAATTCATACTATGAACATATTCCTTATATTATAAATAAGTTAAATGGCATACCCCCTCCAACAATGTCGAGAGAACTTGAAGAGAAGGTAAGATCAATGTTTAAGGAAGTTCAAGAAGCTTGGATTTCTGGAAAAAAAAGCACAAGAAAAAACTTTTTGAATAATAATTTTGTATTTCATAAAATTTTCGAGCTGCTTGAAGAGGATACATTTCTACAATACTTCCCTTATCTTAAATCAAGAGACAAGTTACAAGAACATGATGATGAGTGGAAGAAGATATGTGAATATAATAGATGGGAATTTATTCCCTCACTTTGAGGCAATAAAGCTTTTCAGGTTTATTCCCTCACTTTAAAAAATTGTTAAATTTACTTATTTGATTGAATTAATTAATTTAATCAAATGTATCCTTTTGTTATTATTTGGAAAGCAGAATATTTAAAAGAATGGTTTGAAAATAGATCTTATTGTTATGTGGAAAATTATGATCAAATTGATAATTTAATATATAAATATATTGATGAAATTATTGTAGAATATGAAGATCATATTAAAGATGAAATTAAAATGAACAGTTTTAATTTAAATAGATTTTATGAAATGGTAAATAATGAATCATATTGTGATTTTTTATTTTTTTCAATTAAATATTTTAATATTTCAACAAAGCAATGGGTTGAATATGATTTTGATGAGACAAAATTAAATTCCTACCTAAGAAAATATTTTAATTATGTAGAACTGAAAGATACACCATGTAAAAAACCATATATTAAAGAAAAAATAATTATTAATTTTAAATCCTAAAAAAATTGCTTTAATTATTTGTTTGACTTTATTAAATTAATTTAATCAAACATATGGACCACATACGAAGAGAAAAATCATGGTTAATTGAATATACAATTCCAGATCATAATGTTAAATTTTTAGAACATGTTATTAATCAAATAGATCAAGATCTAGAATCAAATTTACCAATAATAGTTTATGGAAAGGAATGTATTCAACATAGAAGCATTGGTTTTTTTTCAAATAGTTCAATAGGATATAAATATTCTAAAAAACTAGTAAAATCAAAACCTTTAACAGATAATCTATGGGTTTTACTTGATCAAATTAATTGGAAATTTAAATCTGATTACAATGGTATACTAATAAATAAATATTCAGATGGTAATGATTATATAGGAAAACATTCTGATGATGAATCAGCTTTGTCAAATGCTGGGGTTGTAGCAATGTCATTTGGTGCATCAAGAACTTTTAGAGTAAGATGTAAACAAAGTGGACAAATAATAAAAGATATACCAACAAAATCAAATCAAATTTTAATAATGGGAGGGAATTTTCAAAAAGAATTTACCCATGAGATTCCAATTGAGAAAAAAGTTAATGAACCAAGATATTCATTAACATTTAGAAAACATTTAATTTAAGAACTCTTTGCTTGTGCTTGTTCTACTACATAAGATGGCGCATATTGATCAAGAATAGCAAAAGTAGAAACTCCAATTAAACTAATAGCAATTCTGTCATACATTTCAATCTTAGACTTTGTTATCCAGGTAATTGACATAAAAAGAACTGCAAGTAAAATGGTGTATTTGATAAGTTTTTTTCCAATATTCATATTAATATTTGTAAAGAAATTAATTTAATTTAATACTTAAAAATACTTATATTATTATAATGTAATGACAGGAAGTCTTTTACAGATAGTATCAACAGATTTAAAAGATGCATTTTTAACAATTGATCCACAAATTACATTTTTTAAAATAGTATTTTTAAGACATACACCATTTGCAATAGATTTGATAGAAGAACAATTTAATCTAATACCAAATTTTGGAGAGGAAGGATTTTGTCAACTTAGTAAATTAGGTGATATGGTATCAAGTATATTTTTAAAGGTAGATATACCAAGTGTACAAATATCTAATGATTTAGATAGTGATTTAATTCAATCAAATGCTGATACAATAATTGAATATCATGATCATCCTTTAATTGCATCAGATCATATTTTAAGTTATAATAGAAAAATTTCTGAATTTAAAATTTTTTCAGCATCAGCAATGGTTTATTGGAGACAAATTTATGAATTAATAAATAATTCAACTTCAAATTATAATTCTGTTATCAAACTTATTAATTCAATTAAAATATCACAAAATGATACCTATAACAATTACTCATCAAATGTAAATAAATTTACAAATTCAAGTTTTTATATTGATAGTTTAGAACTAAAACATAATTTCGACTTACTTGATCATATACAAAATAATTATACTGATTATTTAGACTCGGTTTATAACAATGGATTGAATTTAGAATATAAAAATGTGGTTAAAAATTATTTACTTGATTATTTAGATAATCAAAAATACTATTTACAATATTTAATTACAAGTAAAGACTTATTTACAAAAGTGTTACAAATTGATTCTTCCCCACACTATTATTTTGCATGGGTTAAAAAACTAGCATTTGCACTAATAAACACACTTTCGTTTGAAATTAATGGACAAGAAATAGATCGAGTAACTGGAGATATTTTAAATGTATGGTATGAACTATCAACTCCATTAGAAAAAGTTGGAATATTAAATGAACTTATAGGTAATATAGATCTAATGACTACTTATAGTGCAGATTTAAAACCAAGTTATTCATTAATTATTCCAATACCATTTTGGTTTTGTAAGTATAAATCCCAAGCACTCCCATGTGTTGGATTAAAATTTAGTGACTTAATAGTCAAGGTAAGATTTAATGAACTTAGTGATTGTTGTTATTTTGAACCTTACGAAATGGATGAATATGCATCAAACATTAATATTAATGATATTATTAAAATATCAAATGTCTCTCTTCTAGTAGAGTATATTCATTTGGGTGATACAGAAAGAAATAAATTTGGTAGTTTTACAATTGAAACATTAATAGAGCAACATAAAATTATAGAATTTAATGACATAACTTCTCAAAGTTATTTGTTACCACTTGATTTTGTTAATCCTGTTAGAGAGTTAATGTGGACTATACAAAAAAAATCACATATAAAAGATTTAAAAATGAGATTTGATTATTCAACAGATGAATATTATTATGGTGAAATTAATGATACAAATAATGATGGATTTTTAATTGTTTCACTAGATTTGGGAATAGAAGTTCCAGATTTTCAAGATTATGTTGGCGGAACATTAGAAATAATTAATTCAAAACACTATACTTCAATATATTCAATTATTGAAGCAGGACTAATTTATTTTATTATTGATTCAACAGAATTTATTTATTCAGATAAATTTATTATTAAAATAAAAAAAAATAAAACACAAAATAAATATATAACAAAACAAACAATTCAAATTTATGGTAATGACATTGTTTCAAAAAGAGATGATGATTATTTTTCTCTTGTTCAATCATTCCAAACACATACATATATATCGCCAAACATTTATGTATATTCATTTGCTTTAAATGCAGAAATGTTTCAACCTAGCGGAACACTTAATTTTTCTGTAATTGATAGTAAAAATCTTTTTTTTGATCTTGATCTTGTTTCGTATAATAAACTTAACGCTAATAATGATTCATTTGTTGTTAGAATAATTGCAAGGTCGCACAATATGTTAAAAATAGAAAATGGTCAAGGAAAGACGCAATTTGGTTTGTAAAATTAAATTTAAATAATAAATATTTTGAATTTAATTTTATATATAAAGTTATCTTTGTTAATTTATAGTAAAAAATGGCAGGCGGTCTTATACAATTAATGTCATATGGATATGCAGATAAAGTTTTAATAGGAGATCCACAGATAACATTTTTTAAAAAAGTATATCATAAACATTCACTTTTTGCAATTCAGGATCACGAGATACAGTCTGAAAGTGAAATTAATTTTGGAACATATACAAATTTTAAATTAAGAAATTATGGAGACCTTTTTTATTCACCTTATTTGAAAATAACTTTGCCAGAAGTTAAAGTTGAGTATAAAAAAACTATTGATGAATATATTGATGAGTATAATTTAACTACTAAAATTAGTGATGATAATGTTAATTTAATATTATCAAAAACAAATGCAATATTACATAATTTTAAACCCGCAAAATTTCCTGTGGGATTCCCTTTAGGTTTTCCATCAAAATATCCTAAGGAAAATGTAAATATGTTTAATTATTGTTATGATCATATAATTTCTTCATCTATTTTAGAAGAAGATATACTTGCAGATTTTGATCCAAAATATGATGAACTTTTTGAAATTAATCTTGATGCAAGTGAGTATGAAAAATACAAGTCAGAACTTATTATTGCTAGTGCAACTGACAGTAAAACATCAAGAAATACATATTTTTCAACATTCAATGCTAATTATTTAACTACTCAATTAAATTTATTAAATCTTCCAAATGATCAAATTATTGTTGATGATGATTATTTTTCTAAATTTAAAAATGAACTATTTATGTCTATTACTAAAAATTATGAAAACCAATTTTTATATGCAATCACAAAAAGTAATGAAATTTTTCAGTCAAATTTCTCATTTAGAAATAAAGAATTTGAGATTACTAATGAAATTGACTATATAATTAGCTATTATTATACAAATATGAATATATTATACATTTATTCTCAAATTGATGACACAGATCTTAGACTAAACTACATTGGTTTTATAGATGATTATGTATATTCTGGAAGTAATTTTACAAATATTATGACAAGTTTTAGCAATTTATATGATCATTTTGAGTCTGAAATACAATCAAACAAAAAATATTATATTGCATCTGGGTTTGATTCAAATAAAAAATTTAAAATAACACCAATTATATTATTTGATATTTCTTCAAATAGTTATTCAATGTCCTTTGATACTTCAACAGTCCCCCTTGATCCAAATATTGTTTATTTTATATATCCAGACATAAAACCAATAGACCAAGGTATTAATACATCAAATTTATCAAATCCAAATTATGAGGACTACTATAAATTATTTTATCAAGATTATGCATCTGCTTATAGTTCAGAAATATATCAATCAGAAAATATTTTATTACCAACCTGTGTACTAAAATATAATTCTTCAACAGGTCTATTTGATAAAATACAACTATCACAATCTGTTAGTAAAGATGATTATATTTTCATGTATAATGATGTAATTGTATATAATACTCAATCACAAAAAAATCAATATATACTAATAAATAACAAACTATTTATAATAAATGATATCTCTGCAGGTTCATATACATATTCTTCTAATATTTTCCTTGAACCAACTGGCATTGAAATTATAGATGGGATTGTAAGTATAAATGACATGAACACATATTTAATATATTCAACAGAAACAACTCTAGAATTTATTGATAATATAAATAATATTAATACATTTGTTACTAGTACTTATACATCACCATATCAAGTTCTTTATACAATAAGTCAGGGCAATTTTTATTTTACAAATAGATTATGTCCAATTAATTTCGTTAAAAATTCATTTCTTAATTTAGACACATATGAAAATTTTCTTTATAACAAATCTGAATTAGAAAATGTGAATATTGATATGAATTTAAAAAATTCAACTGCAGTAAATAACATTAATCAAACAATTAATGAAAATATTGTATATATAACAAATGTGATTAACTCATTTCTTAACTTATTTGTTTTTTTTCAACAATATAATCAATTTCAAATATCAACAGCAACTAATAACTTAAATTTGTCAATTTCACCAGTAACAAAAAGTAATTTTTTTAGTTCCATTGTAACAACAGGAAATATTAATGGAACAAACAATTTTTATAATCAATTACAAAATATAATTGCCTCATACTCAGATAATTTTCTAGATATTTTTGATACTTATTTTACAAAATTGGTTAGAAATATATATAATTTTAAAAATGCTGACACCCAAATTACTACCCAAGATACCAAGTTAATGTATATGTTGTCAAATTTAGCAAAATTACAATACTTTATTAAAATTAATATTGGTGCCTTAGAAAATACTACTGTCACTCATTATACAATTGACAATGATAGTAATACTAATATATGTAAAATATATTTTAAACCAACTGGAACTGATCCACTTATTGACATTTCAACAAATTTTGGTATTTATGTGCCAAAAGAAGGAGATTATTATTGTATTAATAATGTGCGCGTAACAATTACTACTATAAATTCAGATACTACAAGTGTAAATACTAATTTGCCTTATTATTTATTTCCCAGCAATTTTGCTTCTGCAAAACAATTTTATGCACTGATGTATTTGCTTAACTACAGTTCTGAAAGTACAACAATGAAAGAAATATATTTAACACCAACAAATATTTTATCAACTAATCCAGACTTTTCTAGCTATAAAGTTTTTACAACAATCATTAAAGACAATAAAACTATTAATAAAATTAATACAATTTATGATAGTATTGACTCTAATATTGTTCTACAGTCTGATATCTCTGCACACTATTTCCCTACTTACTATGATTCAACAACAACCGGAATGAGAACTGTAGTTGATGCTGCAAATATATTGTATCACTATGCTTATAACTTATATATGGATATTAAAGATAATACAGGTTCAAAATTACTAAAAACCAACACAAAAGATAACTATTTTTCAATCTATAATGATAAAAAAATGTATGAAAATTTATGGCATATTTCACAAATAAATGGGAAAAATACAAAAAATGCTAGTGGGTTATCATCTGGCGGAGATTTAGTTAATATTGGAAATTTATCAACTAATTATAATTATTTAACCACAAGTATTAATTTTGCATCAATTATAGATCATGTGATTATTAATAATTCAATAGTTAAATCTATTGATGAATTTTTTTCAGATAACATGAGAACAGAATTGGTTAATTTTTTAACAAATAAAAGAGATTATTTTAACTTTTTTACAATTTCAACTAATTTTATTTTTTCAAATAGTTTGGATGCAGGTAGAACAGATTTAGATATTGACTTAAATAATCTTACTTTTATCAAACAATTCTATTGGTATTTGAACTATCTAAATGCAATTATTTCTGATATTAAAAGATATGTTATTAACTATAAATCAGAATCATTATTTGACTGTGTACTTGATGATTTTATTTCTATAAAAACTTTTTTTGACACAAGTTCTAATGTGTTTAATAGTTCAACATACAAAGGTACTGTTTTTAATTTAACTTTAAGTGACTATAGCACAATTGTTAACATAAACTCACTATTTAACTCCGTTATTATATTTATAATAAATTTACTTGAAAACAAAACAATTACATTAGATAATAATCAAATTAATTTATATACTTCAATTGAGACACCAACAATATATAATAATATAATTTTTAGTAATATAACACTTGGAGAGCTTATTTTCTCACTACCATCTTACTATACAAATAACTATTTTTCATCATACAAATATGCTGATATTGTTAAATTTTATAATGACATTAAAGTTGCATATATTGAACAATACAAGTTAATACTTGATGAATTTTTAAATTATGGTGCTTTTTCTAACACATATTATTCAGAGCTTAAACAAATTCTAAATTTCACAATAAATGATTATGAAAATTTAATGGAATATTTTCAAAAAAACTTCAGTTATAATGAAACAACCGATACACTTATACAGTTAGTAACATCAAGTACTTTTTTAGTTGAAAGCTATTATAAGTATTCAATTGTTAATTCTCTTAGTGCATTTAATTCTGGCAAGTCTGCATCTGGGTTTATTTCTAATTATTTTACTAATAAAAAATTCTTACTTGATTCAACTAATGCTAATTTTAGACAAAACATAAACTTACTTGACTTTTTATATGAAAATGTTGACACAATAATTGAAACATTTAATTCATTTTTTGAAAAAAATTATTTATTTTATTCTGACTACAAACTTATTTATCCATTTTTACTTTATTTTTATGATACTTTTTCTTTTATTTATTCTAATTCACCACACCAATTATTTTTTGAAAACATACAAGACAATACATCAAGTTTAAATTATATTAAAGACATGTCAAGTAATAATATCTATAAATATACAGATGTGTGTTTTCTTGATTCAAACAATAAAATTAGATTTACAATTATTAATGGACAATTTTTTGATATATCCAATAATTTAGCAATTAATTATGATTATAATTTTGATAATATTAATCAATTAGACATGATTTATTCTTATTCGTCAACCTATTTTTACATTGTAAACAATATAATTTATAACTCATCAAATGTTAAGCTTTATACAATTAAAAACAATGAAATTTTTTCAGATATATCTGGATCCACACCAATAGGCTTCATTAATGGAAATATTTATCTAATTGGGTCAACAGAATATAAATACAAAATTGATGAATTTAAAAGACAAAAACTATTTTCAAACTACTCAAATGTTTCACAAGAATCAGATGGAACTTTTATAATTAATGGTATTAATTGTGTTATAAAACATAATATTTTTTACGATTTAACGTCTCAACAAGTAAAGTTTAATTTTATTATTTCTGAAACAGAACTAGAAAATTTAAACTTTAAACTTGAAGATACAAATGGTAATATTTACAATTTAACTCCTTTGTACATAAGAAAAACTTTATCAAAAACAAAAACACCCTTACAAACTAATTTATTAGAAACATTTTCTAGTGTTTTTTCAAGTTCAAATAATTCAAAAACAATCAACTGGTTAAATACAACAATAAGAAATAATTTGGGTGTTTTAAATGAAAATTTAAATATAAATCTTGGAATACAACTATTAAATAATTGTGTTAAAAATTCAATTTTCCCATCAAAATATTTAAATAATGATATTGTTATTTGTTCATCTTTCAATGATTTAGTTGACACTGAATTAATTACATCATCAAATATATCAGAAATATCTGACTATACAAATTGGATTCAAGATTATAATAATTCTGAAGAGAATATTAATCCAATTGTAATACTAAATACAACTGATCAAACTGTACATACAGTTGAAGAGTTTATTTCTGGGGAATATGAAAACAAAGAATTTAATTTTATTCCAAAAATGTACTCAACATATCATATTAATTCAGATGGATATATTGTACAACCAACTAATTTAACTGAAGAGTTTGAGCATAGTAAAACAGTTAATTATGACTATATGTTATCCCAAGCATCAAATTTAAAAAAACTAACTGTATTAGACCCAACAATTCCAGAGTACTTGGAATCAATTGAAATTGCATCAATTGATGTTAAAAATGCAATTCTTGATAAAATTATATCGGATATTTCAGATGGTGTTCTTGAAGAAAGTTTATATAAACCAGAAACATTTTTTAATATTGATGACTCAGATGTAACTTTTGTAACAGATGAAAATGACATTTCAACAAATTCTTATTTTATTTTTAATGCGAATTTAATAAATTCTGAAGAACGCGAAGCTATATTTAACCTAGCTCCACAAGGCTATACAGTAACATATGATTATAAATATTTTATATTTCAACTTGAAGATTTATCAGGATCTGTTTTTTTAATAACAACTAATACAGAGCCACCTGAAGAACAAAGCTGGGATATTTCTTCAAATGGATGTTATTATAAATTTGATACTGAGACAAACAAAGTAATAATTAATGTTCTTAACTTCCAATCATTACATCCAACACTATTTATTTATGATGGTAAAATTAATAGAGCAAATAAAATGGAATTTGGATTTGAACTAGATTCATCATTTAATTTAACATACACATATAGATATGATTTATCAGTTAATATTATGTCAAAAGTTATTGGGAAATTTAATTATGGGTTATTTGAAGATTATTCAAATGCAAAATACTATGTTGATCAAAAAATTCAAACAACCCCATATAACACATTTTATGATTTTTCTTTAAATTGTCTAACTAATCAAACTCTTAGAGACGCATGGGCTGAAGTTGATTTTATTGAAGATTTGTCTGCAGTTTATATTAAAATTGACAATAGTCTTAATATACCAATTGATATATTTAACCAATATGTAGTATTAAATGATAAAACTACAAACTCCAAAACTATTTTTAACATTATTTATATGTGTGATGTTTCAGGAACTTATTTGTTAAAACTATATCCAGAGGAGAACAATTTTGTGTATTCTCCAAGTTCAACATATGTCTTAGAGATTGGTATTGCAAATTTTATTAATGTAATTGGTACAGATATTTTTAACAATGGATGTATTTTTCACTATTGGGAAAAATTTTATAGTGGGATAGATTTGGCATTTGATGTTTTAAATGATACTATTGACACACAATTTGTTGACGTACAATTTACATGTGCAGAGTATATTGAACAAATACATCAATACATTTCAAAAATAAGTTTAGAAGACAATGAATACAATTCTTTATTTGAAATTCCAGACTGTATTTTTGATAAAAAAGTTGAATTTACTATTGATGTATTTAGAAATTATCAAACAATAAACACATTTTACAAACGTGTTAAACAAATACATAAAAATGTTTTTAAAAAAGTTCAAAATATCTTAGTGCAAATTGAAAGACCAAGTGTGCCAAAATGTTCTTGGATTAATTATCCTGGACATTTTATGATAGACAAAGTTTCATTTAAAATTGATGACAATATTATAGAGGAACTTGATGGATACTCTACACATATATACAACTACTTAAATTCTACAACATCAAAAGACATTGGCCTTGAAAAAATGATTGGACATACTCCAGAATTAACACAACCTAACAGTACAACCTTAACAAAAACAATTTACGTACCATTACCTTTCTTTTTTAGGGAACCAGAAAAAGCACTTCCAATTATATCTTTACTTTACTCTCAACTTTCAATTAATTTAAAATTAAAACCACTTGATTCTTTAATAATAAAACCAGATGAAACTAGCTTGGTTCAAAAAGGTAAAATAAAGGTCAAGTTATGTGGTTCATATGTTTATTTAGATACTAATGAAAGAACAAAATTTTCACAAATGCGTCATGAATATCTTGTTTCTATTAAAAAAAGTTTTAAACATTTTATTTCTGAAAATACCGGAAGTCTTAAGTTAGATCTTAGTTTGCCAGCATCTGAAATCCTATGGTTTTATTTAGATTCGGATGTTCTATCATCAAAATCTTTTTGGAATTATACAGGAGTTAACTACAAACTTTATTTTCCAGATAGTCTAATAACAAATGTTTATGATGCAGATGATGTAGCTGATTATATTAAAAAAATAACTATGGGAAAAGCAGAATATATAAATAGACTTATTAAAAATAATCAGTCAATTGATCCATTAAATATTTCCTTGCTAACATCTGAACAAATGGAATCTTTAAGAAATTATATTAGATATAGATCTCCATTTGAAAAAACAAATCCATTTGTGAGTTCAGAACTTGAGTTTAATGGTCATAGACGTTTTAAAATTGATGGTGAATTTTCAAATTTAGTAATACCGTCAGCATACTATGGGGATAGTTTACCTTTTGGACTAAATGTGTATAATTTTTCCAGATATCCAAAACAAATAACTCATTCTGGAGCTTTAAATTTTAAATATGCAACAAATATTAGATTTAATTATGAACTTGAATTTGATGATTCTCATACTGCAGATGGTGAAATAAATTTTATATTTAAGACATTAAATGTTTTAAGAATTGCATCAGGAATTGGTTGTTTAGCTTGGTAATTTTTTAGTCCATTTTTATTTTTAAATACTGTACTTATTAAAAATGTATAGCACAGTATTTTTTCTTATATTAAGTATTAACACTATTCATTCTCTCACACTCAAACCTATTGTTTTTATCCCCGGACTAGGCGGTTCTTGCATTTATAATAATAATAAACAGTTATGGTCACCAAATTTATTTAGTCTTAATAATAATTTAGAACAATTAAAAGTTAATGATATGTTAGAACCAAAATATCCAAGTTTTGTTTTGAGTTTAATTCCGAATAAAACTCACATTGATGAAATTAAAATATTTAAAAATAATCTTGGGTTTCTTATTAAAAAAAAATTTGGACAAACTCTTATTAAACACTTTGAAAATAAAAAACATCCTATTTATGCATTACCATATGATTTTAGATTAATACCAAATCCAGAATATATTAAAAAAATAAATCTATCTATTGAAAACTACATTGAAAACATTTTTATACAAAATTCTAATAAAGCAGTTATAATATGTCACAGTTTTGGATCAATTCTATTTAACTATTTTATTAATAATAAATCTAACAAATGGATTAACAAGTATATTGATAAAATTATATATATTAATCCTCCATTTTCTGGATCAGTTTTAGCACTCGAACTTATACTTTGTAATTATATTAATTTATTTTTAAAAAAAATAGATGTTTCATTTCTTAAAAATTTTGGTAGCTTAATATGTTGTTTACCAAATAGTAAAAATATATTAAATATTAATGGGGTTGATATTGCAAATATTCAAAGTATTTTACCTCAGGAGACTAAACACATATATCAAAAATATTGTTATGAATATTTGAAAATAGCAAATAAAATTAGTAATTTGAATAAAATAAAAATTATTATTTCAAATGGTTTTCCAACACCATCTAAACTATATTTAGAACATACAAATAACAAATACAAGGTTATCAAGTATGAGTATATTGATGGAGATGGTGTTATTCTTGATTCGAATAAATTTAACGGTAATATATATAAAATAAGAGGAGAACACTCTCAAATTCTTGATGAAAAGATAATTTTAGAAAAAATATGTGAAATAATCAAATAATAATATATATAGATATATTAATAAGCTACTTATAATGGGCTCAGGAGTCTTACAATTAGCATCATATGGTATTCAAGATATGTATTTTATATATAATCCAACTATTACTTTTTTTAAAGCTATTTATAAACGTCATACTAATTTTGTAACAGAATCAATTCCCCAACAATTTAATACTAAAGCAGATTTTGGTTCTAGAGTTACTTGCACTATTGCAAAAATTGGTGATTTAATTTCTAAAATTTACTTGGTAGTAAATTTACCGCCAATTGGTAAATTTACAGATGTGGCAAATGAATCTGGTATTGGTAATTCTAATATTTCTTGTTGTGCATGGACAGAAAAAATTGGATTTCAACTTATCAAGCAAATTGAATTAGAAATTGGCGGAATTACTATTGATCGTCATTATTCCGATTGGTTTAATATTTACCATGAAATTACTGTTGGATTGTCAAAACGTCGTGGTCTAGATATTATGATAGGAAATGTACCAGAGTTAACAAATCTTACAAATTCAAAACAGGGTTATGAACTTTATATTCCATTAATTTTTTGGTTTAATAGATATCCAAATTTAGCACTTCCATTAATATCATCTTATAACTCTGATATTAAAATTAATATTGAATTTAATACACTTGATGAATGTTTAGTCATCGGACCTTCACACTATATTACTGTTAGTGATGATATATGTCTGTTTAAAAAGGGTGATATTTTAACTCAAACTGTAAATAATGTTGTTAACTATTTTAAATTTATTAAATGGGATCCTATTCTAAAAAGGTTGTATTATATTAAAGTGACTCCAGAAGTAATGAACACATTGAATCCAATATATTTGGAGTCAAATCCTTCATATTATGTGACTCCATCAGTACCGTCTGAAAGTTTATATTTTAATAAGATTAAGTATTTTTCACAAATTATTAATTTGGCTTTAGGCAAGTCTTATTTATTAGTTGACTATGTATTTTTAGACAATGAAGAAAGATTAAGATTTGCAAGACAGTCTCATACTTATTTAATTGACACACTTACTTTTGATAATGATAAAGTTTTATATCATACAAATAATAAAATTAAAATAAATTATTCATTGCCTTGTAAAGAAATTATTTTTAGATGTACATATAACTATTTAAGTTCTGGGTATTGTAAAGATAAATTTAATTATACCAATAGTATAATTCAAAATAAACAAATTATTAATTCGGTATTACTACTTATGAATGGACAAGAACGTTTCTCAAAACAATCTACTAGCTATTTTCAGCTTATCCAACCATATATGTACCATACATCAGCTGCACCTTTGGGTGTTTGTGTTTACTCGTTTGCAATTAAACCAGAAGAATTTCAACCATCTGGATATTGTAATTTTACACAAATTGAAGATATTGAAATTAATATTGTTATTGATAAAAATGTTTCATATTCAAGACCAGTATATTTTAGAACATATGCGGTTGTTATGAATATATTAGAATTTTCTAATGGATTAGTTAGAACAGTTTTTTAAATTAGATTGAATGATATATAGATTGGTGTTTGGACTGAATTAGTGGAACTGTATCAATTAATAGTTGAAGTTTTCCAAAAGCTGTTGACAAACTTAACATTCTTTTATTGTGAGTTTTTGTCATGGATTTTTGTGATGACAACAATGTTTCTATCTCATCTAAAGTAAGTATTTTTCCATCTAATATTGCCTCTCTATTTGTTTTTAACATTTTAACATAAGACATTATTTTTGTGTTAATTTCCTCTAATTCTGTTTCCAATAAAATTATTTTTCTAATTTTTTCTCTTATTTTTTCATCTGCGCCTGAATTTAATTTTTGATTATATGATTTTAATGTAGATACCATCTCAAAATATTTAGTTTCAAGTGGATGGGATAATTTAAATCCACCAGTTTGTCCAGTTTGTAAATTTTTGCTTGCTCTTAAATTTAGTGCCAAAGTTTCGCCAAGTGTTACCATTTTAGACAAAGTTAAAGTTTTTGGTGCAACATGACCTCTTTTTCTCTGTTTTTGTGAATATTCATAATTATATCTTAAATTTAAAAATGTTGGATCAGAATTTAGTCTTTCTACAATTCTAATAAGTAAATTTCTTACTTTAGGATTAAATTTTAAATACTCAACAAACTGTTTTCCAGCAGTACTTTCCCATTCATCAATTGTAACTAGTTCATACTCCATTCTTAAATTAAATTTTGTTGTCCATCCAAGTCTTTTTAATAAATCATAAAGAACTCCAAGATTTGCAGAAACAATTTGTCCGTAAATGTCATGTGATGCACCTCCAAAAGTCTTTAAAATACCCTCAACACTCTTACCAATTGCTGAATAAAAATATGATGAGCATGTTGAGTCTACCAAACCATTTTTAACACCAAATAAATTTTGACAGACCTCTTGAATATAGGTTGGGTTTGGTTCTTTGTTTATTCTATCAATTGTTGAAATCTCCTTTCCATTTTCAAATAGTCTTACTGAACCATCTGATTCAAGTGAAAAACTATATGTGGGTTTAGGTAAGGATGGTTTGTTAGGTATTTTTGCTTGAGCATATGCGATAACTAGGGCAAGATTAATTGGTTTTCCTTCTATCATACTTTTACCAATGATTTCATTTGAATCAATCAAATATGTTATTTTCCCATTAGGAAGTGTTTCCATTTGAATTCTAGATGATATTTTTGTTATAATCTTTTTGAATGTGGTCTTACCATAATATTCAATGTCTCCTGTTTTTTCATTAAATCTAAAATTAGATAAAATTTTATGATCAGGTTTTGTATTAGATTTAGATTTTTCCAATGCTGAATAAAATGCTGCATTTAACTCATCAAGGAATTTAGGTTCTTTGGCAAGTGCTTCTCTTCCATTTGAACTAAAATAACTTCGAATTGAATTAATCATAGACATAATTATTGGTCTTGACATCATTTCACCTATAAACCAATACATAAATTTAGCAAATTCATAAATTGGGGATGTTATTGAATTAATAATTCCAGAAGTACCACCCTGCAATTCTCTTGGTAAATTAGTTGCAAATTTTTTAGATATTTCAACAAAAGAGTTAATTACTTTTGAAGAATCAGAAATGTTTGATCCTATTGATAAAATATATTTACTAATTTCTGTTAAATTATAGTCTGTTCCTTTAAGAATAAAAGCTACTCCTAATAATCCAGCACATGGAACAATACTTTGAAATGAAAATTCTGCTTTTACATTTATTACATAGATAAGAATACTTACTGCTGCAACTCCAAATGCTATAAAAGGAGTTTGAAAATTAATTTTATCAATACGATTTTCTTTAATTGCCTTTTCACTCAATCCAAAAATACCACTTATAACATTTAATACCATGTTTTTATTTTTATCTACTTGTGCTACTGGACTAAATGATGTACCACCCGAACCAAAATATCCATTAATTATAGTACTATTTGAATATATTGCTTCGCCAATAATTTCTTCATTAATATATCTGACAAGTGAATTGTATTCTATATTTTCCATTAAAATATAAAATATAATTAGAAAAAATATTTTTCATATAATGTTTTTAAACTAAACTTTCAAGTTTTCCAAACACATTAGTTAAATGTGCCAATTTTTTACTATATAATCCCACTTGGGCAGAACCTTCTAACTCATCAACTTGGTTAATTAATGACCTAATTTTACCTTCTGTAGATTGGGATAGCTTTTTATTTCCACCAACAAGCCTTGATTTAATATTTGATAACTTAGATTCATATTCTTGGGAACACCCATTTGTCATTCTACCACCTCCTACTAGTAGTTTCATTGTATATTTCTCATTCGTTTTCAAATCTGTTACAATTAGTTTACCTGTGTCTGTTATTTGTTTTGATCTTAATGCAGCAACTTGAGTTGATGTTAAACGTTTGTTTGATGGTCTTAGAATATTTTGTGTTTGGTTTGAATTAATACTTTTATCCAATGTTCCAATCCATTCATTCACTTCTTTAACATATCCATCCAATAGTTCTTTAATTATTTTACCTATATCAGTTTGTAGGTATAGAGTAATTTCTGGTCTTATCTTTGTTTGAAGTTCAGTCCATTGATTCAAACTAATAAGAACTCTATTAATATCAGTTTTCCATTCAAGATTCTTAAGAATTTCATACTTTATTGCTGGATTTGCTTGTTTGAGTAATTCAATAACATTGGATTTTGATTTAATTTCTGTTCCTAGCAATTGCATCATTCCTAACCCAGACCTTCCTAATACTGAATAAAAGTATTTGGAACATGATGTTTTTTCCTTTGAATTATCTTGTAGACCAAACATTTCCTTACAAACATTTTGAGCAACTTGAACTGCTGAAATATCTCTTCCTGCATTCCAGTGTTGAATAGATGTACTCATTGATTCAAGGAGCCTACCTGTTTCTTTTTCATATATATTTATTGTTGAGTCAGGAGCTAATTCAAATACATATTTATCAGATGGGTTTGTTTGAGTTGGCAAACTAACCAATGTTTTACTCAAACCTTTAGATTTAATATATTGTACATATGATAGAACTAGAGCAGTAGCAAATGGTTTAGAATTAATATAAGAAACTGTATTAATTTCTTCACCATTAACTTTATATGTTGTTTTATCTCCATTAAAATAAATAAAAGTTTTATCTAAAATCTGAGTAACAATTTTATAATGAGATGGACCTCCAAACTGAATATGCCCTGTTGATTTATTAAAATTAAATGATTTAATAAGTTCAGGACTTAAAGTAGATCTTACACCAGTAAGAACTTTAATAACTGTTTCAGTAAATAGATCAAAAGAATGATTAGGTGCATAAATAAAATCTTTCATAATTTCAATTGATTTTGAAATATATGATTTAATATTTGAAAAAAACCATTTGATCCCAGATGTTATCATAGTTAAAAGACCAAATTGATCTTCCTTTTCACCACCACCACCACTTTGTACTTCAATAAGATTATTAAATAAATTCTCAAGAGTTTGTTGTATTTTTTTTATTATACTATCTGTGTCAGATTCAATATTAGACTTAGTTTTTTCTTCATCTTTTCTTAATATCAAATATATACAATAACAAATACAAGCTAAAGCAAGTGAATTCAATTTGTATTCGCCTAACTTTTCCCTATAACTATATCCAATAATCATAGTACCAACAGGTAGGATTAAGTCTTTAATAGTAATTTCACCACCTCCTTCTTGTACTTGTATATTTTTAGAACTTAAAAAATAAAAACTTACTAATGGCAGTAGGGAGTTTATTCGTGTTACTAATTCAGTTCCAAAGTATTTTCCTATAATTTCTAAAAACCCATCATTTAAATCATTAGATTTTATCAAATCTAAAGTTATTAATGGTTGTGCACCACCCATTAAATTTAAAATTTTAGAATTTGAAGGAATTTTTTCTCCAAGTATAACTTCTTGGATATATTTGTCCATTTGATAAATTTCAATATTCATTTGTCTATATTAATTTAATCTTAGATAAAAAATTAAATTAATGATTTGATTTATTAGTTAGTCAATTTGTTTAAAGGTCAAATAAATAGTTCTTTGAGCTTGGCTTACCACTTACATCAGCCTTTTCAAGTAACATCTTGATCTTACCAAAAGCAGTACTTAAAGTAACAATTTGTTTGGTTTGTTCTTGAGTTCCTGACTTGTATTGACTAATTAAGTTTTCAATGTCAGACAAACTAACAGTTCTTGAAAAGTTAGTTGGGTACTTTTCAGTTCTTAAAATTCTAGTGTATTCATTAATTTTTCTATGAATATCAGCAAGACGAGAATCGAGTTCATTAATTTCTTCAATCTTGGAGTTAATTTTTCTTTCAGTATCAGAAGAAAGTTTTTGGTTGAAGGAGGCAAGAGCTTGTTTCATGGAAGAAAATTTAGCTTGTAAGCTGTTATCAGCACCGCCGTTCATTCCAAAAGGGCTGGAGTAGTTAGTTAAAAAAACACCAGGACGACCAGGGACTGGGAAAGGAGAATTTAATGAAACATTATCAGTAAGAACTTGAGATCTCAAGTTGGAAACTTGAGCAGCAGAAAGACGAGCTCTTCTTCTTCTGATAGCAGGTTGAGGAGTTGAAACTGCTTCCTTATACTTTTCATCAAGAAGTCTAGAGTTGTTGTTAAGGTTAGCAACCATTCTATCTAAGATAGATTTAACATGACCATTTGTGTTGAAGTATTTTTTGTATTCAGCAACAAGTGATTTCATTTCAGCTCTAGTATCTTGATCAAGTCTTTCTAACCATTGATCAACAGTAACCATTTCTTTATTACCATTTGAAACCTTCATCTTCCAATCCAAGTTCTTAAGAATTTCATATTGAACATGAGGATCAGCCTTGATAAGGGCTTCCTGAACATCTTCCTTGGTGGCAGGTTTAGATAAGTTGTTTAACATACCAAGAGCTGATTTACCAAGAATGTTGTAAAAGTGAGCTGAGCAAACAGTTGAACTATTTTGTGAAACAAAAAGTTTCTTGCAAACTTCTTCTCTTGCTTTCTTAGCGCCAGCTTCATCTCCAGACATTTGATGTCTAATAGCCATGTTAATACTAGCAACTTCCTCTCCTTGAGAACCATCAGGTTTCTTCTTAAATAATCTAACAGAACCATCGTCTTCAATAGCATAAACAAAATCAGAGTCAGACTTGCCTGAGACAGAAGAAGGCATGTGATAACTTCTTTCCTTAACCATATAAGCCATGACAAGAGCAGTATGAACAGGTTTACCTTCAATGTAAGAGATAGAATCTAATTCAGTTCCATTGACAGTGTAAGTAATCTTATCACCAGCAACTTTCATAACAATACCATTAATACCAAAGTGTTTGCTGGAGTTTAAGGTAACAGTTTTGTTAGTAGAACCAGTTACTTCAATTCTACCATTAGAAGCATTAAAGTAATAAGAAGCATTCTTTGATGATCTTCTGCCTAAAAGTTTGGAAACATTTTCAGAAAGAGACAAGTTTGGATCAACTAAAAAGAATGCAGCAATTGCAGCAGTACCACCAACAGCTGCAACAATTAATTTGAAATTTTTCTTAACAAAATCAACAACAGCATTTGCAGCAGCATTAAGAGAACCACCGTCTACTACTATTTTAGTTTTAGATAATAATTCTTGATTAACTTTTGATTTATTTGTAACAATTTCAGGATTTGATTCTTTAGCTTGTTTTAATTCTCTTGCAGCTTGTTCAGGAGAAATTGGTTGAGAACTAACTCCAAAAAAGTAATTTTTAATATAATTAACTAATTCTTCACCAGGACCAGAAAGCATAAATGCAACAATGGTTGCTCCAAGAATATATAAAATATTTTGCATTTTTTCATCTGAATCTTCAAAATTCATCCAATAAAATCCAGCAACAGCCAAACCAAAACATAAAATTTCAATTGAAATCATTTTTTTTGTTGTCTTGGTTTGTTCAAGAATTGTGCTTTTTAAACTTTCACTTACTAAATTTATCATAAGTTTGTTATTTACAAGATATTCTTTAATTCCTTCAATTTCTTCTAGTTGAATTATTAATGCTTCTGTAGTTACTGCGGCATTAGCAAGTCCAGTATAAATTACATCACCTTTACTTGCAGGTGCTCCAAAGTTCATACCACCAGCTTGAACAGAAAGCTTTCCTTGGATAATGTCTTCGTTAATAAATTTAACAATACTTGAGTATTCAATTGATTCAGCCATTATTATATATATTATGATCCTAGAAAAAAAATTTAACTTTTTTATTAAATTAATTTAATTAATAAAAAATTCTAGAGGAATTTTTCCCAATCAAAACTAAACAATATTTATTATTTGCTTGGACAAAAAATAACATTCCTCTTTCTGATCTATATGATTTGCTAACATTTGGGGATAAACTGAATCAAGACCATATACTAACCCATATAAAAATCCACATATTGTTCCTGTGGTATCTGAATCTCCAACATGTAACATCGAACTAAATACAATTTTATCCCAAGAGCTTCCTGAATCAATTAAACAGTCATATGCAATAATAACCGAGTCATCACCACCTGCCCCTGGATATATGTCTTTTTTTCTTGCTGAAAATTTATTATAATAAAGTGTTCGCTTTGATGGATATTTCATTGGAGCTGATTTTATATATGTAAAATCAAATTCATCAAATCTATCTTCCATATAATCTTTCCATTTGTTCACAAATATCTTCTTATCCCTCAAATAATATGGCTCCCATGATTCACGTGTTGATTTAATATAGCTATCTATTGTATTTGACTCTAACACCTCCATCGCATCCACACACCAACGAATTGGAGGCTTTCCTTGAAGTGCATATGAAGCAAATAGTCCCACCATTATAGATCCTAACACAGCTATTGTATTTGGATGTGTTAGAGCTGTTGATTCCACACAAACCTCTATCAACTCTAAAAGTTGGGATGGTTTTGAAAATACTACACCTAGAACTGCTGATCTCATTGATCCGCCTGATCCACCAGCTTTATCATCATATCCAAATGTTTTATAATTATCACCAGCTTTTAACTTTTTCAAATAGTTTATTGTCGTAACTCCACCCTTATATACACGTTCAAACTTTTCTAACTCCAATCTATCTTTAATTAACTCAATATATTCCTGTTTTATTTTTTGTATTAACCCATCGAGACCTGATGACTTGGATTTAAACCAGGATATTAGTCCCTTAGCATTCGCAAATGACATCATTGTGTCATCTGAAACAGTCCATTCAGGTTTAGGATGGGATTGAAATCCACCTTCATTAATAAAATTAAAAACAAGTTCATTTGAATATTCTGCCCCAATTGATTCAAATTTATCCCCATAATTTTCTTCTGAAAATCTATTTCCCTGATTAAATTCATTGGAACCATTACCAAATCCAATTATATCACCTATGCAGCCTAAAACAAATGCTGCTGTTATCTTTTTATCCATAATTAATAATATTATATATTTAAAAATTTGACAAATATACTATAATATATAACAAATGGATTCGGCTGATTTTGAACTAATTAAAACAGTAAATTTATACGAAGTACTTAATTTAAAAAAGGAAGATTTTAGTCCTGAGCTAGCAAAAAAATCTTATAAAAAACTTGCTCTTAAATTCCATCCTGATAAAAATCCCAATGCACCAACTGATAAATTCGAGGCAATTCAGCTAGCCTATTTAATTTTAAGTACACCAGAGTATAAGGAACAATATGATACTATTTATGACACAAACTCACAAACAAAGGATTTCAAAGATCTTGCAACAACTTACAATGCAGAAAAAGACTCATTTGTATTTGAAAAAATTTCAGAAGAGGAATTTGCTGCAAGAATTAAGGAAATTAATTTAAAGAACTATGCTCAACTTGAAGAGTTTGCACTTAAAGAAGAAGATGCATTAGATGCAGTAAATAAAATGATGGCTGATAGAAATGTTTTTAGTGATGAAGTCCTTAATCAAAATAAACAAATGGCTACTGCTTTATCTGAAATTAGTGATCCAACTGAGCTAAATAAGAAATTTAATGCAATGTTTGAAGAAGCAAATGATCAATTAGACAAGTTTAATGATTCTGCTGCATTTGGTCAAACTGGATTAACAGTATTTAATGGTACTGATACTTTGTGTAACTATACGACTTTATCAAATCTAAAATATGATTCTATGTATGCTTCAAATTCAACATATGAAGAATCATTTAAATTAAATCGAGTTCCAAAATATGTGGATGACAATAAATCACTTGAGGATAGGATGAAAGAATATTTATCAAGAACAAATGATTTAGCTGCAATGGCAAAGAAATCAACATCTGCAAATTTAAATGCCGCTGATTATAGGTAATAATAGCAATTAAATTGTTGATGATCTTTTTCGAGATTGCTTATTTATTTGATTATTTATTTTAAACTGTGTTTGTGCTTGGGTGTATCCCTGAGTTATAATTTTATTTTTAGTTTCTTGAGATAAATTTATGTCAAGAAAATCATTAAGAACTAATGGGTCAATTTTAACTGAAATTACATTATAAGATTTAATTTGAGTTTTAGATTCCATCACAATTTTAATAATATTAATAATAAAATGATAAATATTAAAATCTGGATTATTGTGGGGAATAAAATTGCTTTCTAAATCAACACATGTTTGTATTCCTAAAGTAAATGGTATTTCCCAGGGACTGATTCTTAACAAAGGAAAATTATCAACAAGTGCTCCATCAACATAATGTAACCCTTCCCATTCTACTGGTTTAAAAACCAAAGGAATTGAACATGATGCTAACACAGCTTTCCATACTGGAATATTTGGAAAATTTTTATGTGTGATATATATTGGAACTCTTTTTTCAAGACATACTGTAGTCACTGTTAAAACTTTATTTGTAATTGCGTATAATTCATCCATTGTTATATTCTCATAATTTGTTCCAATATGACAAAAGGCTTCAGATGTTTCTGTTCCAACTCCAGAAAGTGATGGTTTGCCTAATTTAAAATTAATAAATAGCTTAATAACTTTTTCTAACTTGGCACTTGAACAAACATTAAAAGTTGTAAATAGTTCATCTGTATTAACTATAAAAATTTTACTCAAATCAAATGTTTCAATAAATTTGATAATTTCTCCAGATGTAAAACCTAGTACTAGCATTAATGATAAAATTGATCCTGCAGATGTTCCAAAATATTTTTTCACATCAACAAGTTGTTTCTTTTCTTCCAAATACTTAATTACACCAAGAGCTCCAATAATTTTAACTCCACCGCCAGAAATTACTAAATTTTTTATCATACTTAAAAATAATATATTATTATTCTTTATCTATGTTAAACCTTGACAAATATACCAAAATAAAAAAAGCCCGAGAATCTATGAAAAAAAAATGCTATAAAAAAGTTTTTAAACAAATTCTTTACCAGGTCGAAAATGTTATGATACAAGATGTTGATTTTATTGTGTTTGAAGTCGATCCTTTTATGATTGGTGAAGCTGAATATGATATGTTAGAATGTATTGATTATGTTATTAACAAAATCAAAAAAGACGAAGGTTTTTTAAAAATTTTAGATCAGATAGATTTTTACGAACCAAATCTACTTTATATTAAATGGGATTTAGATAAAATTAAATAACCAATTATTTGGAAAATAGTTGGAGCAACAATATAACTAGTAATCCGAATAAAAATATTGTTACAATATCTTTGTTTGATCTTATACCCATACTCAAGTTTGAAAAATCAAATGAATATGGCTGGGAATGAGCCGAATACATATGCGAGCGATGAGATCTAGATCCATACTTATGTCTACAATGAGCACATTTTGCCATATGTGCATCAAGTGCCATACAGACTGGTTGGTGTTGTACTTGAGGGGGATTACTTGGATCCATATTGCCAAAATGCTCAAATGTATCTTTTTGTTCATTTTGATTTCCAAACATTTCTTTCAGCTCCATATATTTTGAATATAGCTGTTCTTTACTTTGGCTATTTTCAAAATGTTCAGGCCTATCTGACTGTTTGAATATCTGTTTATCTGTAAAGGATTTTTCACCCCATGCATCTTCAATTGAACAGAACATTATATATATTATATTTAGATTTAATTAATTTAAAAATTAATTTTTGAATTTTTATCTAGGATATAATATATAATGGATCAAGTTAATAATTTTATTAATGGAACAATGAGAGGATTTGATAAATGGATGGCTAATCCATATTTTGCTACTATAATTACTATTGTGCTAGCTGTTTATGCATCTCTTGCTTCTCCTAATCTTCCTAGTTATTTTAAAAAACTTTTTGATAACTCTATTTTCAAAATTTTAATTATCACTTTTATTGCTTATAGAGCCAATTCAAACCCTCAACTTTCTCTACTTGTTGCTATATGCTTTGTTGTTACTCTTAACTTTTTAGCTGAAAAAGAAACAAAAGAAGCATTTGAACAAATTGAAGCTTTTGGTCAACTTGAACACTTTGCTAACAATTTAGACATTGATGGTGTAATAGAGCCTTTTGCACCTCAATCAACTCCTGCACCTGCACCAAAATCCAGTAAGACTACCACATCATCCGAATCATCTAAGACAAATACAACCACATCAGAATCATCCAAGACAAAAACAACTACATCTGAGTCAGATTCTGATTCAGATTCTGATGAAACTGATTAATCACAAGATATTTTTCCAGGTTCTAACCAATAAGTATAAATTTTTTAAATTATAGTCATTTAAAAAATTTGCGTCATATTATATTAATTTAGTTTCTGAATAAATTTTAAATGAATTCTGATAAAAAGAGCGATTCAATTAGTTTTATGGGTAAAGGAAAAAATGTAGTGTCTACAGATACTGAACTTCATCTTGATCTCTTTGCAGATCCAACAAAATTAAAACCAGTTTCAAAAATTGTTAAAATGGATAAAATAAATGAAGATTCTGATTCAGATGACTCACATATTGTTAGTAAAGCAATACATTCTGATTCCGATTCAGTTTCATCAAAATCATCATCAAGTAGATCAAGAAAATCTAGTGTGTCACGAAAATCAAGACATTCATCAAGTTCATCTAGTTCATCAAAAACATCTAGTTCGTCTAGTTCATCAAGTTCAAGAAGATCTTCAAAAACAAAATCAGCCACACATAAAAAACTTGATGATTATGTTTCAAATTTTAATAATATAAGAGTTTCTGAAGGGAGACCAATACCCCCTGAAACTATCAATGCGACAGAAGCACAGGGACAAAATCAAGGTCAACAAAATCAAGTTCAACAGGCTCAATATGTGCCAAAATATACTACAGAACGAGAAATAAGATTTAGAAAAATGGAACTTTTAGCAATTTTAGCTGGAATTAAAAAGAAAAGAGAACTATCTAAATCCTATTCTATGAGTTCAGAAATAGCAGATATGGAAGATGAGGTTAGATTTCACACTGAGTTAGAACAAAAAGAAGTTGCTGTCGAATTCTCAAAAGACGGATTGTTAAAAATATGTCAATTTATGGAAGTAATGAATGGAACATTTGATCCTTTTGGTTTACAACTTAAAGGTTGGCATGGACAAATGAAAGCAAATATTGAAAATTATAATGGTGTTTTTGGTGAACTATTTGATAAATACAAACATTTGGTTGGAAAAGTTGAACCTGAATATAAACTTATGTACATGGTTTTTGGTTCAGCTGCATCATTCCACTATTCAAAACAAGTTGTAGAACAGTATGGGTTAGAAAAGTTAGTTGAAAAAAATCCAGAACTACTTCAAAAAATTCAGGCAAACATCGCATCTACACTTGAAAAGAATATTGGTAAGAAAGAAGAACCAAAACCTGCACAACAAATGCCAAAAATGACACAACAACAAATGTACCAACAAATGATGAAAGAAAAACAAGAGTTAGAAGCCAAGTTACAAGCCCAAGACACAATGTTAAAACAACAACAACAACATATGGCTCAGCAAGTTCAACCTCAACAAAATCAAGTTCAACATACATCTAATACATTAAACCCTCATTTATCAAAAATGATGGAAATACAACAATCTCAGGCACAAAATCCATTACATAGTGGGTCTGGTGTTGAAATGAAAAAACCTTCAGGATTAAATGATTTGTTGGCTCGTGTCAAAGCATCAAATGGTGGATCTGGTATATCAATACCTTTAGTTGACACTCCAACATCTGTTAGTTCAAGAATTAAGGTTGTAAATACTATTGATTCCGACTCTATTGAAGACACCGACACTGTTCAATCAGTCTCAAAAATGCGTTTTGGAAGAAGACAAAGAGTTCAAGTATCAAATAATTAGCTTGATTAACTAAACAAACCTGCTTAAAGAAATATTAATATATTACTTTAAGTAAAACGATGGATCTTAATGGTTCTGAACTAGAAGAAAAAAAAGTAGGTAAAAGAGGAAGAAAACCAAAAGTTAAAGATGGTGAAGATCTTGTTAAAAATGATTTACAAGAAGAGGTTGCTAAAAAGAAAAGAGGTAGAAAGCCAACGGGTAAAATTTATGAAATAAATAAATCTCTTATTTCATCAATGAGTACAAATATGCCAAATTGTATTATTGCTCATTTACCTTTAACCGATAAGGATATTGAAAAAATTATTGGAAAAGATGATATTACAGTTACTGAAGAACAACATTCAGACAGTATTGCTGACATCATTCAAACACCATCAAAACCAACAAATCAGTATATAGCATCTCATAGTTCTTTTGTAATAGAAGCAGATGATGATATTAAAAATAAATACACAAACAAATGTATTGAATATGATCTTCTTAAAAAGAAATATGACGAGCTAGTAGAAAAATTTAAAAAATTCTCATATCTTGAGGATAAAATAACAGACAATGGGGCAATTGAAAAGAAATATTATGTTAATAATTCATCTATTTATGACATTGAAGGTAAATGTTGGGCTGAATCAACTGACCAATGGTGTCAATGGTGTTCACATGGGTTTGACACTGTTCCTATTGGTTTACCAGAAAAATATTGTCCAAAAGAAAAGAAATATTATTTGAGAGGATGTTTTTGTTCATTTAATTGTGCAGTCAAATATAATTTTGATATTATTGCCGATTATAAAGTTCAAGAACGTTTTGCTCTTTTAAATAATATTAAAAAAATGATATTTAAAGACTGTGGAAAACAAATTATTCCTGCCCCTCCTAAAGAGCTACTAATATGTTTTGGTGGAGATAAGACAATTGAAGAATTTAGATCAACATGTATTCCAATACCAAAAGAGTATAATCATTTGTTACCCCCAATGATACCCATTTTTACAGTTGTAGAAGAAATACCTAAATTTTTCTATCAAGATAAAGGAAATAAAAAGAAGGATTTCTCTGATTTAAAAATTAAGAGATCCAAACCACTACTTACACAAAATAATAATTTGCTTAACTTGATTAAATAAATTAATTTAATTCGTTAATATTCTCAATCATCGCATCCAAATAGTTTGAATCAAACAAATATCTTATTATATAATTTACAAATGGTCTTACTGTGATTTTCTTTGCACAGACCAAGTCTATAAAATGATCTGCTTTCTCTGAATCATACGATTCATAAAAAGACAAAAATCTTTCAAGTTTGGATTTGAAGATGTTCTTATCAGGGTAGAAGAATTCGAATTTTCCACTCATACGATTGATTAACGCATCAATTGCAAAAATTGCTTCTTGATTATTTGCTGTAAAAAATCTAATAATATCACCACGATCATCAAATCCATCTAATGTATTTAGAATCTGACTCATTATTCCATCAACCCCTTCCATCTTTAAGAATCGATCAAAATCTTCAAAAAGAAGTAGTTTGAGTTTACATGGGGTTTGTACAGACACATTCGGCGTTAACACATTTCTCAAACTTTTTACTGAAACCTCTGTTGTATTTACAATGAACACTGCACAACCTGTCAAACTAGCAATTGCTTTAATCAGGGAAGTTTTACCAGTTCCAGGAGGACCATATAATAGATAATTAATAGATCTCATTTCACCAAGTGACTTTAAAAATTCATTATACTTGGTGTGGTTTGAAATATCTTTTGCAATTGTTGTAATATAGTTATCATAACCAAAAATATCCTTTTCTGCATCTTTGGTTGTATATGTGTCAACCATTCTCCACCCATTCTGAGATGAATAACGATAGACTGGGTTTACAATCTGTTTTACTTTTGATTCTCTTGCAGCGTCAATTGCTTGGGTTAGCTTGTCATATTCAGCCATAGACTTGAAATATAAACACATCTGACCTTGTTTAGACTGATTATGAATCCAAATATCAACAGATGCAAAGTTATAAAATCCAGTTGGTAAATCACAATAGTCACAATCCCTTGTTTCATAAACATGGTTTATTTGTTCTGAAAATACATCTTTCAAGTCAAATAGTATACTGCGATCATGATATGTACATCTTCGCACATATTTATAGTCTTGAGGTACTAACATATTAGTTTGAACAGTTACTGATCCTTTATGGGCTTCCATTAGATTAAATTACTGAACTAATAAAATTAATACCCAGAATATCTAAAAATCAATTTTTTAACTATCCAGGTAACCAAAGCCATCAAAATACCACCCCATAATATATCTATTAATCCTGTCTTTAGATCATAATTTGTAAATATTGCAAGATTAGTAAAATCAAATATCCCATATACTACTATTCCAAAAACAAATGCCTTTGTCACCAGTTGATTAGTTGGGATAGATTTAAAACCAGAACCAAATCCAAGTACAAAATAGTTTAATCCAAAAATCATCAACACATATGCAGCAATTCCATAAAAAGGATTAACTTTAAAGGGTGTTTTTTGAACCTTTTCTATAGTCTTGGACCACATCTTGGAGAGAATTTTCAATACAATCAAATCTATTGCTAATATAGCAACTGCTGTCACACCCAACGTTTTAAATATTTTATTCATATGTATAATATGAATAAAGATATTTTTCTAATTGGGAACAAAATAAATAATTACATAATCTCCTAAGGTCTTAAAATTATTATTTTTATTTTCACCCAGATTTTCCAGATTAGGAAAAATTTAATTTGAATTATTTAAAAATATAAAAAAAAATAGTTCAAAATATCATTATTTTTAGTTAAAGATTAATTAATATTATTAAAATAATAATGGTAAAATACGAGTGTTTATATTGTAAAAAAAATTTAAAACAAAAAATACATCATACTGTCCATATTGCATCATGTGAAAAAAAATTTAATGAAATTATAAATAAATACAAAAAATATAGTAAAGAAGAAATGATGATAGAATATCATACTATACTTGCAAAAATTAAAAGAAAAAATAATAATTATAAATGTGACTTATGTGGAAAAATATATACATCATACAATGGACTTAAAAAACACACTTTAAAAAACAACTCTAGTAGTACACATCTTAGTGTATGTGATAAATTAAGACAAAAAAATAATTTTACTAATAACCAAATTTTAACAGAAAAATACAAGAAGAAAAAAATACCTCATTCATTAAAACGTGTTATATGGGATTATTGGATTGGAGAAGATATTGGAAAAACAAAATGTTTATGTTGTAATCTAACACAAATATCCCAAATGAATTTTAATTGTGGGCATGTAATTGCTGAAATCAATGGTGGGGAACTTGAACCAGAAAATTTAAAACCTATTTGTCAATCTTGTAATTCATCAATGGGCAGCACTAATATGAATGAGTTTATTAAAAAATATGGTCTTGATCAAAATAATAAAACAAATAATAAAACAAATAATAAAACAAATAACAACACAAATAATAAAACAAATAACAACACAAATAATAAAACAAATAACAACACAAATAATAAAACAAATAACAACACAAATAATAAAACAAATAATAAAACAAATAACAATACAAATAACAATACAAATAACAATACAAATAACAATACAAATAATTATTTTGATTGCAACGAAAATATTTTAATGTCATTACCAAATTGTCAAAATAATAAAATAATTTATTTTAAATATGATAAAATTATTTCAATCCTAATATCAAATTACAAGAAAATAAATATTAAATCTTTAATGAATGAAATAGTTCCTTACAAAAAGAAAAATGAAACTAAAAACAAAACTAAAAGCAAGAATAAAAAATACAAATGCGAATACTGCGAAGTATATTTATCATCATTAGGAAATTATAGAAATCATACTTTAACTGGTAAATGTAGAGTTAAAAATAAAGATATATTATGTAATAAATGTGGTAGTAAATTTGCATCAAGGCAAAATTTAAAATATCATTTATCACATAATGTTTGTGGAAATATTATTTTTTAGATATTTTTTAATATCAATGAATCTTTAGGTTTAACAATATGATTATTTTTATAGCACAATCTATTTAATATTGCACTATATTCTTTTATTACTTCATCGTTAGCATTATATTCTTTAAGTAAATTTTTAAATCCAGTAATATTTGTTAATTCTAAAATATTATCATCTTCTTCATTACATTTAAATATTTTTTCTAATGTGCCCATCTGTCTCCTTATCATTTCTTTAAAAAACTTTTTCTTATCTAAAATATCCCATCCGTCATTTGAAAATTTGTTACCGTTATATATGTGAATTTGACTATCTTTTAAATTAGGACAATAAATTACATGATTTTCTTTATTATCTGGATTAAAAAATGTATCTGCTGTAATGCTCTGGAATGCTTCTCCAGGAATTTCAAATGCTTTCCTTAGAACTGATTCCTCCATATAATCATATTTAATTTCATCATATGGCACTAATTTAATATTATTGTTTATATTATTATTTATATTATTTTGAGTATTATTAGTTATATTTGTATTGTTATTATTGTTATTACAATTAGTATTTGTTGTGTTATATGTATTTGATGTGTTATTTACTTTTAACATTTTATTATTATAATTATTTATAATTCTATCACAAATATCTATTTTATTTATTCCACATTTATTTTTAATTAAATGATCTTTAAGACCATTATAGGATTTATAAACTTTATCACATTTTTTACATTTATATTTTTCACAATATATTTCTAAATTTAATGAATTAGCTACTAATTCAAACTCTTTCATTAAATTTTCTTTATTATATGACTTATATTTAGCTATTAATTCTTCTAATTTTTGTTTACATAAATCATTATGTTTTAAATAATTTCCTTTATGATAAAACTCTTTTTTACAATATAAACATTTAAATAATACCATTATTATTTAATATTAACTTATATTTAAATTTAAATAAATATTATTTCAGTTATTTTGCAGTTTTTTTTCATACAAGAACGGAGATATTAAAATTAAAAATTATAAGATTAATTAATTTATATAGATTATAAATTATCTCCGTTCTAAAATAATGTAAAAGTGAGGAAATTTTGCGGTGCTCAGGGGGGAATTATTTTTTGGGCGGGGATTTTGTTTTGACCAAGGTTAAAAATATTCAAGGGTACACATTAGAAAAATATGGTTAATTTAAAATATAATTGCTAACTAGTTTATATTAATAACATCCTAAGTATTTGCGCGCCTTAGACTGTTCTCTCAAACTCATACATTGGTTAACTAGATCTTCCACATTCAAGCCCATATATAATACTAGTTCAGATGGATTTTCATAATTACTATCCATCCCACAAGTTGCACAGCCGTCACAATCAACTTTGTAGTAACAATATATTTTAGTTTGATTAACATGTAAAATCATTATTCCATGTCTTGAAGTGTATGTGGGATTTAATTGTCCAAAATCAATATCTGCTTTAATAAAATCATAAATTGAATTTGGAGATTCTTTAAATATTTTTCCCAATTTCATTGCTTTTATTTGTTTAGAGTCAGTTAAAGTGTATTTGATCACATCTTTCCAGTTAACTACATTAAAAACAGAATATGCTTCAAAATAATCAATTATTGTGAATTGATCTTGGTTTGATTCTGGGTTATATACAATTTTATCGTACGCCAATTCATTTTTAAGTACTTTGATCAAATCCATAGGTTATAAATTTAAATTATTTGTATTTAAATAATTTGAAATTCAATTATTTATACTTCGTTAGTTGATTTTTTTGTTGACTTTTTGGTTGACTTCTTAGTTGATTTTTTAGTTGATTTCTTGGGTGGATTAGCTGGATTATCTGGATTAGCTGGATTATCTGGATTAGCTGGATTATCTGGATTAGCTAGATTATCTGGATTAGCTAGATTATCTGGATTAGCTAGATTATCTGGATTAGTTTTTTCTATTTTAACATCTTCTTTTACTTTTTTACCTTTGGGTTTAGTAGGTTCTAAATTTTTTTGTATGTAGTGAACTCCGTGTAAATATGCATCACATAAATCATCTTTCTTTTTAAATGTATTTAAATGATCTACATATTCTTGATTCCATTTGATAAACTCCATACAGTTTGTTATACCTAACTCTTTGGTTTTTTTGTACTTGGAACCTGATTTAGCAGCCTCTTCAATTTGTTCATTAATATCATCTGCTTTACCTTCTATTTTTAACTTGGATGAAGGGGCGAAAAATGTTATTTTGGAAATAGTTGAACCTGTCAAGTCCTTTTCAACCAATCCTCTAATCATAAACCAAGTGTATAGAACATCAGATATTGCTTTCATTGTGGGATTTTTAAATGTTGGTTGATTTTCAATGCATACAACATCAACTTTTAAAAATAAGTCTTTGTAGGTGTCTAGTTTGGTTAATAAAGCTAGCTTCAAATCATGAATTGTAAAGTCTTTGACAAATGTTTTGTATTTGGTTAGAGTACGAGCTTTGGACTCATTGCGCTCAATCATTTCTTTGTGTTTTGAACAGATAGGATTTCCACCCCACATAAATTTAGATTTAGTTTTACATGAGGTAGCATGGGAACACTTTGCACCATCTTCACATTCAGGAAAAACAAGAGGATGGAGTTCAAGCAGAGCCTTATTAAATAACTTGTGTTTGGTACAAAAGTGATACTTCACACCATTAATTTCAGATGTTTGAGTGATGGGATTGGTACAAGTTAAACCTCCAGTAGTTCCAGCACAAACCAATTTATCTTGTTCTGTCAAATTAATAATATTCCAACATTTTTTATGATCTGCTTGAATCTGATATTTATCACCAATCTTTTCAACAATGCAATAAGCCAAGTTCTTAATACCAACATCAAAACCTAAAACTTTAACCATGGATAGGGAATTATAAATTAAGTTATTTTATTTTTAAGTATGTTATTTTTTACTATTTTCAATCCAATGGGTTAAACATACGGGTTGATATTTATCACCTTGTCCAACATCAACAGTTTCATTAGAACCAGAAATTTTTGCTGTATATGGTGCACGGGCTTTGCAAATATGACAATCAGCATATAGCATCTCTTTTTCTTGAGCTAGTGATTCGAGTTGAGGCATAAAACCAAATGGTCTTCTTTTATAATCACCAGAGAGTCCAGTAACAATCAAATATTTTCCATCCCGATCCATGGCTTGTTCACAAAATCTAACAATGTCTTCTCCAAAAAACTGAGCTTCCTCAATAACAATAACTTGAGCAGTATAATAATCTGGATGTGTTAAATACTTTTCAAGATTATCAGTACTTTGGCAAGGTTCTTTAATTTTATCATGAGAACAAATAGTGTCTAGTCCATCATATCTAGTATCTAAAGAATGTTTTAAAACAAGAATTGGGACATCTTGTGCCTTAAAATTTCTAATTAATCTAATTAGCTTGGAAGATTTTCCTGCAAACATAGGACCGGTAATCAAATACAAATAACCACCACATGACATTTTTTTATATAAAATAATATACTCAAATTGTCAAGTAATAAAAATTGCAATTTTTATTTATTGTATCCAACTAATTAATCAATTAATTAAATTGAATGAATGGACTAGGTAATGATGAGGGGGCAGATTTTTCAGATGATGACATTGACAATAATATAGATGAAATTGAAGATATTCTCGATGATGCGCAAGATGATGATAATTTAGTTATAATAGATAAAGAAATACTTGTGGAACCTGGGAAAATTTATATTCCAGATGATTTAAATGTTTTGCCTGGTTCAATTGAAATTTTTGCAATCACATTGTCAGGATCATTTAATGTGATGTTTTACATTGAGAATATTTTAGACTTTTTACCGCTTGATAACTCGAATATATCAACAGTAAAATCAAAAAAGAAAGTTCGATGTATTAAAAAGAAAAAACAAAGAAAGGGTAAAGCTAGGCAAACCCAACAAGAGAAAGATACTAATGAGACTGATAATTTTTATAATCAGATAACAGTAGTAATGAATATTCCAATTGATTATGGATCAAGCACAAATAAGGATGTTAATATTAAACTATTTAAAAATGGATCGATCCAAGTATCTGGTATTAAATCAATTCCACAATGTAATATAATGATTAATAAGTTGGTTGAACTACTTAAGGGTGAGTATTGTGTATTTGTTGATCAAGATGGTGCCCATTGTCCCTTTGGAACACCTGGAGCTATGCCAAAAATTATTAGATACATTGAGTCTGATAATGTAAAAATTCTAAATATTAAGCTAAATATGATAAACACAATGTTTCAGTATAATACAAAAATTAATAGGTCTCAACTATATATGAGATTGATTGAACTAAAAGTAACAAATTTATTAGAAAGTACAACAAGACTTAAGTATCAACCAGATATTCATGCGCCTGTTCATGTTAAAATAGATTTGGGTAATAAAAAACCAGTAACTGTATTTGTTTTTGAAAGTGGTAAGATATTGATTATGGCGGCAAAACGTCGTGAAAATATAATTGATGCATATAATTATATTAACAAATTGCTAGAAGAAAATCATGAGTATGTGGTAAAAAGAAATTTAATTGAAATTATTGCAAACGACCCAGATCTGTGCAAATTGATTGACCTAGAGGCGCTATCATTAGTTGTTGACGATTTATAGTTTGAGCATATGCGGGATCGTTTGTGTAATGATATAGTTGAGATGGACCGTTTGAATAATATGGATTTGTTTGGAGTGTTGACATTTGATATTGATTTATATTATCATCATAGAAAGGTGTTGTTCTTTGTGCCATATTAATATCAGGTCTTGCTGCATTAAAATTAGTTTGTCTAGGTGCATTAAATCTATCAATATTAATTTGGTCTCTAAGTTCAACAGCACCCATTGAGTTTACTGATGGGGCTAGATTTACATTTCCAGTAGTAGGAGCTCTGCCAGCAACAGTAATTTCTCTAAATGCATTAGTATTAGCATTTGTGAATTGCATTTGATTTATTTGTTGAGATGTTATTCCCGCAGCACCAACATAATCAACATTTTTAACTTGGTCTTTCAAAGTGGTTGGTGCATACCATTGAGTTGCAATTGCAGCATTGGCTTGGGATGTTGATTGATTTCCAACAGGATTGATATGTCCATTATAATTAATAAGTTGTTTTAAAGTAGTTGGTGCATTCATATCAGTAACAACATATCCAGAGTTTTGATGTGTACCCATCCCACCCATAGCAAATTGTTGGGACATTAAATCTTGTTGTTGAGTATGTCTTGCCATATCTTGAAGTTGGGTTGTTGGACCTTGATGACCACCTGCTAAAAACATATTAAACTGTTGGGTCATTAAATCTTGTTGTTGAGTATGTTTGACTCCATCTTGTAGTGGTACAATATAACCTTTTGGACCAGTTAAGTTATTTTGGAATTGTTGAGTCATTAACTGTTGTTGTTGAGTTTGTCTAGCCATATCTTGAAATTGAGTAGTATGTCCTTGATTTTGTGTTCCAGCAAGATTATTATGGAATTGTTGGGTCATAATATCTTGTTGTTGAGTTTGTCTAGCCATATCTTGGAATTGAGTTGTATGAGATGCAGAACCCTTCAAGTTGTTTTGGAATTGTTGAGCCATAATATCTTGTTGTTGAGTTTGTCTAGCTATATCTTGGAATTGGGTTGTATGAGAGGCTGAACCTGCCAAGTTATTTTGGAATTGTCTAGTCATAACATCTTGTTGTTGAGTTTGTCTAGCCATATCTTGGAATTGAGTTGTATGAGTAGTTGGACCAGTAAAGTTATTCTGGAATTGTTGAGTCATAATAGTTTGTTGTTGTGTTTGTTTTGCAACATCATGAGGATTGTAAGCAAAACCACCTTGAGATTGATTTGCCGCACCAGATGCAGGTTGCATTGCTTGGAGCTGTTGGGTTGGTTGGGCTAAATCATATGGATTGAATGTGCTAAAACCATGTGCGGCACCAGCACCAGTTGGAACATAAGATGCAAGTTGTTGGGTTGGTTGTGCTAAATTATTTGGATTGAATGCGTTGAATCCAAAACCAGCATTAGCACCTGTTGGTACATAAGAACCAAGTTGTTGTGTTGGTTGTGCCAAATGATTCGGATTAAACGCATTTGCACCAGCCCCACCCATAGCCGCACCAGTAGGATTGTATGAGGGTAATTGTTGGGTTGGTTGGGCAACATTTTTTGGATCATAAGGAGTTATTGCTTGTTTGACACCACCCATAACACCTGTATAGTTCACAGATGTTTGATTTCTTTGAGTATCAGATGCTTTGAATGCATTTTGATTTTGTAAAGATCTTGTCTGACCAGATGCAGGTCCTTGATTAAATTCACCAAGTTGTTTTTCTTTTGGTGCTTTAACTTGTCCTTTCATTTCTGGAGTAGCTACACCATAAGATCCAGAAGCAGGACCAATTACGGGTGTGGAAAATGTTCTATTACCAATTTCTAAATTAATGTTATCTGCTGTTCTTTGGCCTTTGAATTGACCACCAGATGCGACAGGTGCATCATTTTCTCTAAATTTATCAGGTCTTCTATGTTCAAAAGGTGCGACAACAGATCTTTTTTCACCTTTTTTACCAGGAAGGATTGGTGGTTGGTATGAAACTTTTGGGTTATCTGCTCTTCTAAGTTCATCAACTGTTTTTGGTAAAATACGAGTTGTGTCATGAATTCCACCAAGTGAATCTTGGTCAACAGATAGTCCAATTCCAGGACCAATTCTTCTTGGTTCAAAAGGTTTTTCAGATCTTTTTTCCATTTTAACATTATCAACCATTCTTGACTCAATAAAAGTTGTGATTGATGGCATCCCTCCTTGTCCCCATGTATTACCAGCAACAGGTTTAAAAAATGGTTCTGTTTCTCTTTTTGGTTTATATGTTCCATCAGTAGATGAACCAGTAAAGTATTCTAATTTTCTATTATCACGTAGTTTAGGAGTGTCCATATCTCTCATTCTATTAAAAATATTCATATTATTGTGGGTAAATGATTTGTCATCAGGTGCTACAACCCCATAAGTCATAGAGTTTGATGAAGCAGCTGGATTTGAATCAAATGTTTCAAAAACTGACCAAACACTATTACCAGAATTTACTTCATTTGAACCAACTGGTTTGACATCAGAACTAAATTTTTGTAGTTCAAATTGGGATTCGAATGATTGAGTTTGTGATGGATTAGAAACTTGATTAGTTCCAGCACCCATTTCTTTTGCTTTATCTTCTAACCCATAGTAAACAGGTATCATAAATTTCTTAGGATCCATAGTGTCCATTTGTCTTTGTTTATAAATATTTTTAACTTTTGAATCCATAGTTTTAATAGTATCAGAATGATATTGTGAATATCTATAGTCATCAAGTAGTACTTTATCACTGTATGATGTTTTTTTAGTTGCTTGAGCTGGATCTTTTTCAGTAATATATCCGGCATATCCTAATCCTGTTAATAAAGCTAATTCTGCCATATTTAATAATAATTGAATAGATTATAATTATTATTAAATAACTAAATTTTTTTAAATTTTTGTATTGGCTAACTTGGCTGCATAGTCTGCAGGAGTCATATCCTTTGCTTGTAAACGTGTATTTACTCCAAAACGATTTGATCCAACTTGTTCAGAACCTGGAGCACCAAATCCATAAAAAACAAATGATCTTGGATCTCTAATAGGATAATCAAATCTTGTTTGTGGAGCCATTTTAACATCAAGTACAGAACCTTCAAGTCTTGTGTTAGTTGGTTCTAAATTTCTTGAACACATTGTTCCATTAGGTTTAATATTTTTTGACAAATAATTAGCGTAAGCATTTTTTTCAGCAACAGTTCTTCCTTCAACACATCTAGAATCAGGGAGATCTAAGTTTTTTAAGTGAGATTCAATATCGGAAAGTGCGGTAATATTAGCAACTTCATTAGGTCCATACCAAATACCGCGTGAATTACTCATACCATTTGCAGCAATGCAAGATGCATTATTAAGTTGTGTGGAGTTAACTTTATATAACCCAGGGGCAACACCTTGGTTTAAACGATTTGATTGATAGCAATCATCATAAATTTTTCTTGAAAAAATTCCTGACATTTAATATAAATATTATCAAGATAAAAAAAAATTGAAAATTATATATTTTTATTAATTAACTGACTAATTAAAATAAGCTATGGGTTGCGATTATGAAGAAGAAACTTGTTTAGAAATTACTTGGATTGACTCATTTAATAATCAAACTATTACATCTTGTTATGTGATGGAAGATTATACCAAATATAAATATTTTCAAGTTGACTCATCGGATATTAAAGATTTGGAACCAGAACTTGCAATTAATTTTCAACCAATTCAAATTGTTGCAAATGGTTCAATTGATTATGAGATGGATTTGGATAGAATTGTTGAATTAGATTTATTTAAAATATCATGTGGTACATATTCAGTTTGTGAATGGGTTAAATCCCATTTATTAAATTGGATAGGATCTAATACACTGCTGGAAGATATAATAGAAGGAAAATCCAAGTGTGAATTTAATTCCAAGATTATTGGGATTAAATTGATAAAAAGAAATTACTACCTTGAAAAATACTATTATTAATTTATATTATTATTTTATAATGTTAAACTATAAAATTATAAAAAAACTAGGGTTTGGATTAAAAGGAACTGTATTTTTGATAGAATATAATAATGCAAAGTATGCATTAAAAATAGAAAATATTTCAAAAACAGACATTAATCCAGATATAAAATCATCAATATGGAGAGAAATAAATTTTTGTTATGAATTTGGTAATAAATATCCAGAATATTTTATTGAATTAAAAGATTATAAAATAGATTTGAGTTGTAATCATAAACAAAAAATAAATTATGGCATTTTAACAAAAGAAAAACAAGATGAAATGAGAAAATTATCAAGTTCAGGATTATGTATTAATAAAATATTTAGTTTAGTTGATACAACTTTGGATAAAATTATATTAGAATTAAAACCAAATGAATTAAAATCAATATTTAGACAAATAATATATATAGTAAAACTGCTACATTCAAATAATTATGTTCATGGTGATTTAAGAGGTCCAAATGTAGGAATAATAAAAATAAAAAATAAATATTTGGTTAAATTAATTGATTTTGGGTCAGTATTAAAAAAAACAGATGCAATAGAATTAAATGAATTAGATTGGTATAATAAAAAATTAGAAACAGAATTACTAAAAATAATAAGTATGCTTGTGGATAAAAGAAATCTAAAACCAATTGAAAAATACCTAAAAATAAATAATATAATTGATAATGGTAATTGGATTGAAAAATATTTAAACACAAAAAATTACTATAAAAAATTAATTGGAAAAAAAATAAAAGACAAATATATTCCAAAATTACTAATTGATAAAAATGATATATATAATTTTATCAAAGAATCTATAAATTAAAAACCTCTGGAAGTAGGAAATTTAAGGTTAGTTGGGACAATGGATCTATCACAAAGACGAGGGTTCATAACAATGTTATTATTGCATTCGCCAGCAATTCTATTAGGAGCATTTGGAGCAATGTCACAAGATGCGAATTTAGCATTAGCACAAAGAGTTAAATTTCTTTTAACACCTCTTAAGTTATCTTCGATGTCTGCAAGTTGAGCAAAAGTGTTAGGACCTAATTCAATAGTAGAATTAGAGTTTTGGTCACAAGGAGCACAACCAACAGTCTTGGCTTGAGTAGCACAAGGAATATCTTTGGCAGACTTGTATGAAGGATTGATATGATAGTCTAAAAATAAAGAATAATCAGCAGGTGCACAAGAGGTTTTAGTTTGTTGTGAAATAGCACATGAATCATGTATTAATCTAGAACTTATTCCTGACATTTATATAATATATATTAGAAATTATTTTAACTAGAATTTTTTATTCAAATATCTTGTATCTTGTGGAAAAGGATTTGATCCATATACTGAATGCTGATAATTTCTGAAAGTAAAATGAAATCTATCTTGTTCTATATCTCTTGAAGGACCTTGTCCTTGCATATCACGTGTGGATTGTCCATATTTTATTTTACTAAAGTCAGCAATATTACCAAATCCAGTGTTTGTTTTAGATCCAGCTGGAATATAACTAGAGTGGTCTAAATTTCTTCTTCTATCATGAACTAATTTAAATGATCTACCATCAGTTGATTTAAATTCAGGAATTTCATTTCTTTTAGAATGTTCTGGCATTTTAAATTCAGATTCAATAGAGACTTTTTTTGAATAGTCCAAATAATTACCACCTGTATTTAAAGGTTGAGGAAAATATTTTGAGTCAAACCCAGGTACAACAGTAGAAGTATCTGATTTATTAATATCTGTGATATTTCTAGTATATTGGGTATTTGAATTTATCCCACTAAAACTAGTTGAACCGTTTACGCTAGGTCGCATTCCATCCTGGAAAGACATACCACCTGCTCCATAAATCATAGATCCAGTTGCAGGTGCTGCATCTTGATAAAATCTAAAAAGAGGTTGTTCAAATTGTCTAGGATTTGTATAGTACTTGAGTTTACCAAATGAGTTATTTTGGTCTGGTTGTGTTGTATCAAATTTGTCCATTTGTTTATATTATAGAATTATATATTATTTTTTAAAGATAAAATTTATTTATTATAACGTAAATCTCTAAATTTTTCACATCCAACTCCATCCATTTTACATTTAAGATTAGGTTGATACATAAAGTCTAAAAAGCTTTTTCTATTATTAACCATTGTTGTTATTGGCATCGTGATAAATGCCCTTTGGCGTGTTTTTGCAGTTAGATCATCTTCATCCTCATAATATTCCCAAAACAGATTGTTTGACACTTTCTCTTCTGGTTCATCATCACAAGCTTCTAAATTTGGGGTGGGATCCAATGGTAAAATATTGGCCATTGGATTATTTATTGTTGATCTTCTACAACTTAAATGTTTTTTTATTTGGGTTATTTTATCTTCTCTAATTTCTGATTCGGAATACCCATAACCTAATATACTTGTTATTATAAATCCAACACCACACAAATAAGCCCATTTGTATCTACCAAATAACATAAATATTAGAAATGTAATTAACCAATATCTTGAAATTGCATTAAATGTATTTGTAGTTGGTGATGGATATATATCTGATATCTTTGTAAATAATATATGTGGGTTATATATCCAGAACTCTTCTGTTTTCATTAAAATTTAATAACTATATGTTAGATATTAAATTTACTTATTTGTTAGATATTAAAAATTATTTAATCAAGTTCTGGTTGTGAATCTACTTGAATATTGCTGTAATATTCCTCTAACTCCTTTAGCTGTTCTGGTGTTAACTCCTTTTCTTCTTGAGCAGATGGTTTTGTTGACGTATTTGCAGTTAATCCGGCAACACTTGAAACTAATGAACCAATATTTCCCAAATCTAAACCACCTAATCCACCATCAGAACCTCCAGTTAGTCCTGATAACATTTCTGGTGAGATTTCACTCATCATTTTTGATACCATTTCATCAGGTTTTATTTTTGACATATCAATTTTACTAAGTTGTTCATTGAAATTTTTATCTGTCATAAGTCCCATTAATGACCCAATAATTTCTGTTGGATCAACTTGACCTGATTCAACTAAATTTTTGTATTTCTCACCAAGTTTTTTAGTTGTATCAATAACTTGATCTGCAGAATCTAAATTTTCCATTGTGGAAGTAATGTCTTTCATTAATGAATTCATTAAATTCTCATTTTTTGCCTCTGCCATTCCTGGCATAAATTGATTAATTAAATTACCAACATCTAAATTCTTCATATCTGAACCCAAACCTAACTGTTCTAATGGGTTTGGTTGTGATGGATCATCTGATCCCGAACCCATTAATTTACCCATCACATCCATTAGTTTGGATGGATCAAGTGATTCTGGGTTAGATGGATCTAAACCAAAACTGGACATCATTGAATTTAACTTGTTCATGTCAAAAGTTGGGTGTGCTTGATTTAACAAAGGATTGGCTCCATGAGATCTTGATTTTGCTTGTCTTCCTATTTTGCTATGAAGTTTTTTAGTTAATTCATCTCTATTTGACAGGTTATCATCGCCAGCCACTACTACTTGACTTTGATCTTCTTCTACTTGTAAAAGTTTTTCTAGTTCCTCAGTCAAAGTATTAATAATTGCTTGTGATTTTGATTCATGAGAAGTTTCAAATAGTAAAAACATTGTTTGAATAAATTTCCAAAAATTTCTTCTTGACTTTTCTGGTAAATCCGCATATATCTCCGATCCAAATAATGGAGTTTTTAACTCTTTGGATAACTTCTCTTTTTTCATTAGAATAAAATGTCTTACGGATCTTTCATTAGATCTAATTTCAAGATGATTTGAAGTAAATACTTTCCAAAATGATTTTTCAACTTGATCAATAGTTTGATAATCATAAAGACCCAAGTCAATTAAATTAATAAGATCAGTAGTTAGCTCTGAGAAAAAATTGGATTTTTGTGTATTAATGTCATCAATGTTTTCTGGAGAAAAATTATATTCTTTCATGGATATATTTAAAATAAATACGTCTTTGTTTTAAATATCTTTAATTTAACTTTTTTCTATTTTCCTAATTTTTTCATTGCATAAACATTTGCTAACAACGCTAAATTCTCTAAATATCCAAAAATATTTTCTTTATTTGTATCTGTAAGTTGAATAAAAAGATTTTTAACAATTAGCAAAATTTCTCCAAACTTATTTTTAGAAGAGATCTTCTCTTCCATTGAATAAAAAAAATCATAATCCCTTGAAGAAATTTTCTCCATAAAACTCTCGTTTCCAGATGAGAAAAGATAACCAGCAAACATATCTGCACCAATTTCTTGGTTTGAATTAATACCAGTCTCAATTAATGACTTGTATGAAAGTAGTTGATTAAAACTACTTGAATCAACTGACATATTTGAAAATATTTTAACCAGTTCTGATAAAAATGTTGAGAGTTCACCATTAAAAAGAGTGACAACCTCAGCTTTTGATAACTCCATTAATTGATCCATTTGATATTATAATAAATAACTATATATTTATATACTTTTATTTAACGAATTGTTTATTTAAACTTAAAATATTATCTAAATCACATGTTCTCATATTTTTTAGTTCATTTAATTTTTTATCTTGGAGTTCTTTTTTAATCTTTGAATCAACAATTATTTTATTAATATCATCTGTAATAAACATATCATTTAATTTATTAAATGAAACTATTTTTTTATTAAGTTCATCATCATTGTCTGTTAATGAAATATAATTAATATCAACAGATGTGCCATGTGAATTAAGTGATAAGTCAATTTTAGAAGTAAAATTTGGATTTTTAACGGTAGTAATATTATTTGTGCTCAAATACATATATTGAAGTGATTCAATCCATGTTTGAACTTCTCTTCCAACAAGTGGTCTATTCATACCTTTAACAATTAAAGTAGGTACATCAGTAATAATGTCAGGAAGTTTAGGTCCAGCGGGATTATCAACAGAAATATATTTATAATTATCTTGTGTACCCAAATATTTAATTGTATGAAGTAGTTTAACACAATGGGGACATCTATCACTATAAAATAATATATGTTTATTTAAGGTTGTTGACATAACTATTACATTATTTCTCTATATTTTTTTAATCAATTTTAACTCAATAAATATCTAAATATTTATTATTAACAATGGGAGATAACACTTCTGAATATAATGTTCTTGACGTTTTACTTATGAGAAAGAAAAAATATATTGTTCTATTTTCTGGTCTTGATTTTAGTCCAGTTGAACAAATTGCAAATGATCTATCAAAAGATTTTAATTCAACAGTTTTAAATTTTATTCATTTGGGATTGGAAGATTCCTTAGATCCAGTTAATACAAGAGTTAATGATTTGATAAATAAATCAAACAAACCTTTATTTATTATTGGAAAGACATTTCCATCATCCAAGCTAAAAATTCCAGTTGACCTACATATTCATATTAGTTTGCATCAAATTGCTATATTAAAATTAGATCCACTAAAAAGACAAGATTTACCAGCAAAATATGTTGAATCAATTAAAACAAATCGTGTTAATAAATATATAAATTTACAAAAAGAGTATTCACTAGATAAGATTGAAGATGAAATTTTTAATATAATTGTTGATGATATTGAAAAGAAAGTTTATGGTGATCAATATGAGTCACTTGGCTCTAAAAGTTCAACTTCAACTAATTCATCACAACCAACCAACCCAACCAAACCAACCCAGTCATCCCAACTAGTATTCAATCCAAATGTCCCAACAGTCAAAGAGCTTAAAGAACAAGCCACTAAAAAAGCAGAAGAAGAAATTCAAGATAGTATTGATAATGCAGAAGATTCTATAAGTGCTGAAAAAGAGTTAGAATCAAGTTCTGATGATTTTTTATCAGATGAAGTTAGAGTGTTAGGTTCTGGATCAAAGTATAAATTATAAATATTAAATACTAAATTAATTGTGAGTGATAGTATTTTGGAAATGTACATAATCTTAAATGAAAATAACTGACTCCTAACCCATGAGTACTTACATAAACTTTTCCATGAGTTGCAATAAATTGTCTAATTTGATCAGCAGCAAATTTCCAGAATTCTGATTTAACTTCCTGAGGAGCCAAATCAATAAACTCTTTAATTGTTGGATATTGAATTGTTGGATGAGGATATGGTATTATTAACAAAGTATCTCCAGATTTGTTATAAAATGATCTAGCTATTTGATTAATGTCAGCACCATCTTGTATTTGTTCTAAAAATGGTGTATAGTCTTGTGTTGATATGTCATCAAGTTCTTTAGCAGGAATAAAATTTTCTTTAAAAATACTAGTTGAAGGATCAGGACCACAAACAGATGTTTCATAAAAAAATCTGGAATTGATATTTGCGGGATATCCGAGTCCATGAGTTTCAAGTCTAAATAGTTGATTATCCCATGTTTCTTGAACAGGTTTGGGATTATCCTTCAAATCCATAGATTCAATTGAAGTTAAAGGTTTTGATTTAAAATCTAAGCTTAACCAAACACATAACCCCCCAAGCACAATAATTGCACATATTAAAACGAAATTTATATTAATATTCATATAAATTTCGTTTAGAAATTATTTTTCAGCAATATTACTCATATATTCTATTAGTTCATCATGAGAATCCCATGTTGAAACATCCCATGTGTATAAATTTCCATACAAGGGATTATAAATTGATGCCTTAGATATAATCAAACCCTTTCGTCTTGCTAAACCAACATATGCGAGTAGTTGAACTAACATTTCAACATGTGGTTTAGGATCTGTATAGGTTTTAATTTCAATTATGTGATCATCAATAAGTAAATCAAGAATACCTTTAATTTGTGTTGTGTTATCTCTAATGGTGTACTGAACAAATAGTTTATCGGGATCCACATCTTTCACAAACATAGTACATCCAATTTGAACAGTATAAAGCCATTGGGAATAATATCCAATATCTTCTGGATTAATTTTATTAATATTTGGTTCTTCTTTAAAATTAACTAAATGTTGCAATGATATTCTTCCTCTAGATATACCCTTAACTAAAGACAAAACAAATATTTCAAATGCACATGATGAACTTAGTTTAGAACCTATATATTTTTCATGTGCGGAAATAAAATGTGGTTTTAAATATTTTATTAATTTACCCCTTATTTCAGCACCCTGATCAAAATATGATTTAATTCTGTCAATTTGTTCAGTTGACTTTGTTGAAAAGTTTGTTCCAAATTTTGAGTCAAAATAGTTTTTTATAATTGGATCATGAAGTTTTTCAACATAATATTTAAATTCACTTAAACATAACATTTGATAATCATGTGATTCTGGTTTTAAACCTTTGGCTTGGAGTATACATCGGGATACGAATAGTTCCATAAAATCACCAAATAAATTTGATATATTTGAAACAACTAAATTTCTAGACTCAAAATAATCAGCAAAATGAATTGGTATTTTTAAATGCAAATAACTTGTTGTAAAAGGAATTACCTTATAGTCAAACCAATTAGAACAAATATGTTCAAAATCTAGATGGGACATTTTTCCAATAATATTAGTAACTGAATTTATTGTGGGTAGTTGGAGTAGCTGAGTTTCCGGTATTTCTGGAATTGGAATATTTAAAGAAAGAATTTGTAAGAAATCCTCATGTGCAGTTATCTCTGACAGGAACTGAGAAGGTTTATTTTCTGTGTAGCATAGCACTAGCTTCTTTTTGGCTCTTGTAACTCCTACATAAAACAGTCTGCGTTCTTCTTCAATGTCTGTACACATAGCAGAAGGAAATACACCTTGTTTTAAATCTAAAATAAACACATATGGAAATTCAAGACCTTTGGTTCCATGAATTGTTGACAAAATAATTCTGTTTTTAATTCTCTGAATATTTTCTCTTGTGGCTTTATTATCTTGAACAGTTTCTAAATAATAAGTTGGTATTTTTTTCTCAGCAAGTTCTGCCTCTATTTTTTGTAGTGATGAGTTATTTCTTGAAACTATTACTATATCATGTAACTTAATATCTGAATCTGGTTCTTGTAACTTTGCTTGTATTGATCTAACAAAGAATTCAAGCTCTTCATGCTGATTTGTAAACCCCCTTACTTGGATTTTACTTAACTTTGTTTCAGACATTGGTATAAGCTCTTTATCTAATTTATTTTCATTATAACCTAAAATTATATTTGCCAGTTCAATAATATTTTTTTGAGATCTATAATTACGATTTAAGTAGAAATAATGTGAATTTACATGATTTGAAGTAAATTCTAAAATATATTTGATATTTGTTTTTCTAAATGTATAAATATTTTGTTGATCATCTCCCACTGTTACTAAAAGTTGAGCTTGTGGTGATGAGTATAACCTAGTAATTATTTGTTCCTGTATTTCATTAATATCTTGATATTCATCTATAAATATATATTTATGGATATTTGTTGATCTATATTTAGTAGTACCAATTAAATCATAGTAGTTGTATAAAAATTTTTCAATAACATCTTCGACTAGCGATTCAGTACCAACATTTACCTTGCTCACGTGCTGATATGCAATTGAATGAAATGTTCCAATAGTCATTAGCCCAACCTGTTTTTCTGTTAAATGTTCTGCTAGGCGATCTTTAAGCTCACCAGCAGCATTACGAGTAAAAGTTGTAATAAAAAAATGTTCAGGTTTACAGCCTAGCTCTTTAATCATATAAATAATTTTACTAATCACTGTGGTGGTTTTACCAGAACCAGCACATGCAATAATACACATAGAATATTTTGAATTAAGGAATTCTTGGTTAACAACAATATCCAGTTGTTCTGGATTTAATTTGGTTAAATATGGAGAATCCATTTTGACTTAATATAATTAACATGTTATTTCTTTATATTAAATCTTAAAAAAAATTGAATAATTTATTCTATATAGAGCTATTAATTAAGCTATATTGTCTAGATATATATAAATCTAGATAATATGCTTAAAAGATATCAACAGTTGAATCTTTTGAAACCTTTTGCGATCCTATGGATTTGAAGCAATTCAAGCAATTATCACGCAAACGTTCAAAGCGTGAGTCTAGAATTAAGCATTCAAGTTTTTTACATAAACCTCGCAAAGAAAGACAAGAAGTGCTTGACAAAAAGCATGAGCAAAGCTGCCAACTTTGGAAGATAAGAAGAACCAGTGCAAGGGAAACTAAAGGCCTTATTATTGAAACTAACGCAAGATTCTATGTGATGGACAATCAGGCAGATGAGTTTGATGATTCGAAGTCAACTCATTCTGCTATTTACAAAGATTGTTGCGATGACTATAGTTTTGGTGATTTGTATGATCAAATGATTCTAATGCGCGATGACTGTAGTTTTGCGTCGCTTGAAGACTATGATGAATGGGATGATTGGACGGATTATTATGATCGGGAAGATGATTCAGATTCTGATTATTCACTTGTGTCTGAGGACTCTGACAGAAAATATTGCCTAAAATCTTACTCAAGTAGAAATGGTTAACATTTTAACAAATGATTCATTATCAAAAGTATAATTTTAATTTATTTTATATCTATGGTATATATATATGTATCAAATGGATTATAAACAAAAATATTTAAAATACAAAGCAAAATATTATAAACTAGTTGATGAATTAATTGGTGGAACAAAAGCACTTGAACAAATAGAAAAAGAGGTGTCAACATGTGTTAAATCAGCAGGTTCTGATGATAAAAAAATAACAAATTGTATTGAAGCATCTGGAAAAGACTTTATTTTAACTAAAATTAATTCTAATCCCAGTCTTAAATGTCATGTTATCAAAGGTTCTAAAAAATATCATATTGTTAAAAGTAAAACAGATAAATGTGTTTTATCTGGAAATGTTGAATCAGAACCAGAATTTAATTGGGATAATTATAAAAAACAGTTTGATGATAATCAAAAGAAAGTTGTTTATGCTTTTAGAACAGAATTAGTTGATGAATTAATCAAATTTATTTTTAAGAACTATCCACCATGTGCAGGTGAAACATGTAAATTTATACCATCAGGTTCAACAGGTCCAGAAGCAACACTAAATTCAGATTATGATTTAACATTATCAGGTAATTATAAAATTTCAGTAATTATCCAAATGTTTAATTCTATTTTTGAGCATGAATTTGGAAAAACATCAGCTGAAATATTTGACACAAATTTATATGGATATTCATTTTTAATTAATAAACCAGCCGTTGGTTCTAATCCTTTATGGACTCCTGTACTTCAATCAAAACCAGATGGTCTACAAGGTTTAATTATTCAACAAGAAAAATCAACTGATCAAGATAAATGGGCATATTTGAGAATTAAATCATTTTATGAAAAAGAAAAATCAAATTCAGATCTAGTAGGAGTTCTAACAGGGGTATCACATAGCACTCATGATTCAATATTTAATTCAAATAATATAAATACTATGAGAGTATCAGACAAGCAAACAAATTATTTGGTTCAAATGAGATCATTTGAGTCACAAATGACAACACCTCAAACTAAGGAAAAAATGATTGATACATTGTCAAATATGAATTATTTTGGAGATGAAACTTATTTTACTCAAGGAGCATTTGTTCATGTAGTTGGACTGATGTATTTCAAGACAGAAAGTGATGAAAATAAGAAAGGTTTATTTTCTAAAAAGTACTATTTGATACATTCGATGGCAGAAAATTTGGCATATTTTATTCATGCATTTTATGATCATCATAATGATATCATTTATGCAATTAAATACTTTTATAGATTTATTAATGCACTATTCTGGCTTGAAAAGTTAGAAGGAAAGAACACTCCTGGACTTATCGAATTAAATAATTTGACAGATTGGATTAAATCTAAAATTAGAAATAGAAGTGAGGACGAAGTGTTAACCTATATTTTTAATAATAAGTCAGAGATGACATCACATGGATTACAAGTTCCACAGGCAAGAACTAGTACTAATTTAGGAGCTATTAATGAGCTAATTAAAACAAAACTTTTTAATGATGTTAAAACCTTTGTATCCAAATATACAAATACTGCTATTGCAGAAACAGCAGTATCAAAATTTTATTTAATAGCGTCATTAGAAATTTTAAAACAAGTTATTTCAAATAATGCCTCATTAACTAGCCTTAAAATTGATAAATCATCAGCTGGTAAATTTACTATTAGTTGTAATTAAATATAATTTTTTTATAATAAAATTATATTTAAAGTAAAATTAAACAAATCTAAACAATAGGAGCAGATGGTTCCATAGCAATTCCACAAATACCTTTGGTAGAAGTAGAAACGGAATTTCTTGCAATGTAAATATATCCAGCATCACCCCAAGATGCAGACCAAGAGTTCTTGACAATATAATAGTCTTGACCAGCAGAGTTAGTTCCAAAACCAACAGCAAGAACACCATGATCTAAATTAGTACCACATCCAGGATCATTGTAAACACCAGATGTATACATTTGGAAAGATCTAGTATCAGCTTCAATAGCAACTGAAACAGGTTGAGTTTGGAGAGCAAGGGTAAGAGCAAGTTCATTTGCAGGAACATCATAACATCCTCCAAGTTTTACTTGGGGAGTATAAGTTTGACAAGATCCAGCAGTTTTAGTAGTACCAGAAACATAAGGATAGGCAGACTCAGTAGTAATACCATTGTCCATAATGTATGAGAAAGCATAATCCATCATACCACCATTACATCCGTGATTTCCATATGAACCTGCACAATCAACCAACTGTTGTTCTGAAAGTGATTTCAAAGTACCTGTCTTAATAGCATAGGCACCTTCAACAGCACCAGTGGTAGAGAAAGACCAGCAAGATCCACATTGTCCTTGATCCTTAACAGGAGTAACAGCATTTTTGCTTCTCCAATCAATTCCAGAACCAACAGAACCAGAAAAGCTCTTTGATTTACAGTAATTCTTTGGTAAACCAACAGATTGTCTTAATAGGAATTCTCTGTATTCCCCATTAGTCATATCTGCAAAAGGAGTTACACCAACAGTATAGGTATTGCCCTTGGTATTTTCCCTATCAGCCCATTCCATATTATCTTGGAAGATAGCAAATCTATCAACTAAATTAGTGAAGGAGTTATATTGTTTTGAAGGATGGGATATGATAAAACTTGCAAATCTTGGAAAAGTTTCTAAGAGATTTGTTCTCAAATTGCTTTGAATATGATGGGCACAATCACTCAAATGTTCAACAGGTCCGTGGGAATACATATAATCTTCACAAGTAACTTGAAGACTACCAGTAAAAAGTCCACAAACAGTATTCACATCAGTAACATTAGCACGAGCAAAAGCATGTTCAGTGACACACATAACAAAGTCAGATGTTAAAGATGCAGTTGCAGCACTGATCAAGCCAAGAAATACAATATTCATTAGTTGCATTTTATATAATAGATATTAAGATATTTATTTTTCTAAATGTTTTTTTTTCAATTTTTTCCTTATTTTTTTCTTTAATACTATTAATGGAAATTATATTCTATAGCATAGGAGATTGGGGTAAAGTATCTTCGGGCCTTAAGGCAACTGCTAAATCAATGGATTTGGTGTCCAAAGTAAAACCACCAAGTTTTATTTTAAGTTTAGGTGATAATTTCTATCCAGATGGTGTGGAAAGTTCTACAGATGAACAATGGGAAACTACATTTAGACAAATTTTTACTGGTAAGAATTTGTACTGTCCATGGTACTCAGTGTTAGGTAATCATGATTATATATTAAATCCACAAGCTCAAATAGATTATTATCTTGAAAAAAGAGACAAAAGATGGGTTATGCCTTGGAGATATTATCATATTACAAAAACATATGGAAACACAACAATCCAGTTAGTATGTATTGATACTATTGAACTAGATTTAGTTTCTGCACCTGGATTATTGTCAAGAGATGTTATTAAAAGAGAGGGTTTGTCACAATCTAAATCAGATAGACAATTAGCATGGATAGAAGAAACATTAGCAGCATCAACAGCAGATTGGTTAATAGTAGTAGGACATTATAATCTTTATACTGGTGGTTACCATGGATCAAATAGAAATTTAATAAATTTACTCAAGCCACTTTTTGTAAAATATAAAGTTGATATTTATTTGTCTGGACATTGTCATCACTTGGAACATTTGACAGATTCTGGAATAGAATATGTTGTTTCAGGATCTGGTGCAAAAACAGGTTATCCAAATGATATATACCAAACAAAATTTTCTGATAATTCAAATGGTTACACAATTCATGAGATAAATGAAAATGTAATGAAAACATCATTTATTGATTCATTCACTTCTCGAGTACTTTACTCTTTTGAACAAGAAAAAAAAAGAAACTTATAGTGATTTTTTAATTGACTCAAAAACCCCACATAAATCTTTAACAGTATCTTGAAGAATCTTAGAAAATTTCTTTCCTTCTGTTTTATATTTGATAACAAGTTCATTAATTTCAGGATGATCAATTTTGTATCCACAAAATGAAATATTTGGATGATCTTGTAAACCCCTAGTGATTAAATTACCTAATGTGTGATTTTCATTTTCAATTAAAATTTCAGCATCATATTCAACATTTGAATTATCAATTGCAGCAATTTCTAACTTGTCTAATATAATTTTTTGTATTGACTGAAGTTTTTCAATTGCAATTCCACAACATCTGGAAACAACTTCTTCTTCTGAAATTTGTCTTAATGATTCCACTGTAATAATAAATTCATTGGGCGATACTTCCTCATAACCAAAAACACTAACAGCTGAGTATATTGCATTATACATTGGAATATTAAAATCAGCAACTGCAGAACAAATAAAATCTTCTCCAGGCTTTAACTTGACAATTAAGGCTTCGCGAGGATAAACATCGGGAATTTTCTTATCATTTAAAAAGAATGATGTGAATTTTTCATTAGTTGTCACACACATAATTTCATTTGTACGATTACGTGCCTCAATATACATATGTAAATTATTTAGTAACTCTTTTTTCTTTGCTTCAATTTCTTCTAATTCTTGCAAACTATCTTTTTTTGAACTGAAAATAGAACTATTTGCTTGAACTTCGAGTTCAATACATTTGGATACCAGTTCTGGATCATTTGGAACAATTGGTTTCTTATAGTTTGAGTTAATAATTGGAATATTTGAAATTCTGAGCTTCATTTGATCTGCATTAAAAATAGATGTGTTTGCTTCAATTGTAATAAAATCGGGATTCCAAGCATAAGAACCTACTAAGCTAAGCCCAATTCTAGTTAATGTATTAACAATAACATAGTTGATATCAGAACCAGAAAGTTTAAATATTAAACTATTTGATCCAAATCCATCAATAGGATCTGTCTTTTCAATTAAAGTATATTTAACATTAGGAGATGGCATTTGATAATATATGTAGATATATTTATTTGCTTAAATAAATATAAATTCAATTTTTTCTTTAAGGAAAAAATTGAATTATTAATTAATAAATGTATTTTATTTTATTTTTTTTTAAATTATTATGAATACATGTGGAATTGATCATTTTCATATATATTCACATTTTTTATTGGATAATTATCCATTTACAGAAGAAGAAATATCTAATACAAATAAAGTTGAAGAGTTATTAAAAAAAATAACACAAGAATGGAATTTTTCAGAGTACTATAAAATATTAGTTGACAATAAAATTCCAACCCCATATAGTGAATTTGTAAGTGTTCGAGATTTAATTGAAAATCCAGATATAATAAACAAACAAATAAAAAAATTTAAATTCTCACATGTTTTTGCAAGAACAGATTCATGTTCATCTAAACCATCCAAACCTTTTAAGACAGTTAAAGAAATTTTAGAATCTCTAAAAAACTCAGATAGGACAAGTGAATTTATTAAAGATCCAAATTGTATAATAGTTTTAAGAGAATATATTGAAGATATAACAGAAAAATATGAGTTTAGATGTTTTGTACATGGGAGTGATTTTAGAGCAATAAGTTCGTCTCAGCCAATTGAGTCTAATTTTCCAGTAAAAAACTTAATTCCAAAAATAGTTGATCTAATAAAAAAAATAATTTTTTACACAGAATATGATATGTGTGTGATAGATATTGCAATTGACAGGAGCACTTATGAAATAATTGTTATTGAAATTAACACACCTGTTTGGTTGTGTGCAACATCTGGACTATTTGATCTTACAATTCCATATGATCATGAGGTACTACTTGGAAAATATAACCCAGAAATAATTAATTATCCAGTTGTTAAAATTGATTATTTACTTTAAATATTTTGAAAAATCTGTTTCTTTAATTAAATCACATGAAGCAATACCACTCACATTCCAAATTACTCCTGAAGCACATTCCCAATGTCTATACCATTCTGATAATATCACATAATTATTTTTCCATCTAGCTCCCATTATTTCATTAATAAATTCATGTGCAGATTCTCCCCCAACTATTTCAAAACGATCTGCTGGATTTGATCCACTGTGCCAAATTTTATCTCCTAACCAGGGTGTGATAATTAATCCATCAAAATCTTTCCTAACTTTAGCCCAATCTATTACATCATAAAATTTAATGTCTCCTGGTTTACGTTTGTATGTTTTAATAAATTTGAATAAATCATCTTTTGATGTGATTAACTTGACAGAATCAAACACTTCTATTTTATATGTGTATGGGAATAAATTCCATGGGCTTGGTTTTTTAACATTTGACTCAACATAATCTAACCATCCAGATCCATGAGATAGCCAAAGTCCAGGTGGATTTGAATATACTGATTTTTTATTCCCTGGTTTATAAGATCCATCTAATAAGTTAGTATCAAGTTTTTCAATTGGTTTAAAAGAGAAGTGTAAAAATGAGTCTTTGAGTTTATGTTTGTGTATAAATTTTTTAACATCATGTACATTTGATTTTGCTATCTTATATATAGTATTTTCTGGAAATTCTATCCAACGCTGAATTGGTTGGATTGGGGGTGGTGGGCCAATTTGTACAGTAGTTGTTTTATTTGATGAAGTTTTTAAAATAGACTTAATCTCTTTGGTCTCTTTTTTGGCTGGTTCAGGTGTTAAAATATTCTGTTCGGGCATTTTGTCAACTTGTACAAATATTTTATTTTTTGAATCATAAATATACATTTGCTTTTAATATATAATAAGTTTAAAAAATTTTTTTTTTCAAATAATTAATATTAATATATGTTAGACTCAGTAATTAATTATGCACAAAAAGAATATGGGTGGGAACCAAGTTTTGCAGGAAAAGTTGTTTATGAATATAAACGTTTTATGTATTTAAAGTCAAAAGATCCTAACTGCAGTCCATCAGACCATATTGATCAATTTTGGCATGTTCATATTTTATATACAGAAAGTTATGCACGTTTTTGTATGGAAAATTTTGGTAAATTTATTCATCATAATCCAGACATGAGTTTAGACCAGAAAGCTAGAAAAGAAAGAATTGGTAGAACGATAAAGTTATATATGCTAACATACCCTTCAATTACTTATCCTGAAATTTGGAATATAAATTTAGAGTTAGCAAATGTAGATCTAACTAAAAAAGTTTCTACATCTAACCAAACAATAAAAGTAAAAGTTATATATGTGTATTTGGACGAATCAACTGGTAAATATGCCCCAAATAAAAAGAGATCATGTAGTTTAGCATTTGCAGATAAAGTACTTGATCTAAATATTACATCAGGAATGACATATGGTGATATTACTAAATTTATTGGATCAAAAACTTCTTATTTTGAACCAGCAGTAAAAATATACATGTCAAATGATTCTTTTACATGTAAATATAAAACATCATCTGGTTCATCCATTAATAAAAATGCTAAAATTGATTTAAACTTATCAAATAACTATGTAGTTGAACTTGAAGAGTTAACACCTTCTGTCCCTTTTACACATTCATATACTCTTAAACATGTTAGTCCTTATTGTTGAACCTTTTTATTTTATTCCTTTGCATAACTTAATCCATTCAGCATATTGGGCTTTTGGATCAAAAATTGGTCCTGGATGGACAGAAGAATAAGACCCATCCCATTTGTATAGAACTTTGTTAGGGACAGATTCTAAGTGTGGAAGCCATTTTTTAATATACACACAATCAGGATCCCAAGTTTTAATCATTGAGTTATCAATTCGCATTGGTCTACCAGATAATGGGGCATTGGGAGCAGAGAATTTTTTACCAGGATAGTCAAAATCTAAAATCCAATGATGATTCATTTTATTTTGAGATGGTCCTATTGCATCAACTAACATTGAAGAATAACCTGCCTGTGATCCATACTTGGGATTTAATATATGAATATGTAAGTATTTGGTCCAAAATACACCTAAAATCATTCTTAGCCTATTGTGTAAAAATCCTGTTGTTTTCATTTCATTAATACCCGCATCTATTAACAAAAATCCAGTTTGTCCATTTATCATTGCAACCCAGTTCTTTTTAACAGATGAATTTGAAGGCCATTGAATTTTTTCATATCTCTCATCCATAACATGTGAGAAGCTACGAGCTTCAGGCAAATAAATAATTGCGGCCAAATAAAAATCTCTCCAGTATAATTGTTTGATTAGTTGGGATTTAAGCCCTAGTTTTTCTTTTATGCGCCAGTAGACTTCTCTTATACTTAAACATCCCATATTTAATGCGGCAGATAACCCAGTGGTGCTATAAGCTAGCATGTCTCGATCAGTATTATATTTTGTAAATTTTTTTATTTGTCCAAGTCTTTTTAATCCTTCAGCCCTACCCCCATGTTGAGCCAGGAATTCATTTGGTTCATAAAACTTGTCCAAGTTAGAAATTGGATATGTGGGTTTAAGTTGTTTGAAAAGTTTAGATTCGAAGCCTGAACCAACAAATTTGATTTTAGAAGGTAACTTGGTTGGTTTGGATGGTTGAACTTGCGATGTTGATGAATAAAATGCACCAAATTGCTTGAATCCTGTACCATCGGATTTTTTCAGTTGGTCTATTGGTAGCAAAGTGTAGTCATCTGAGGATTTAATTACTGGAATATCTAAGTGTGAACAAACTCGTTCTATCGCATGATCACGTTTTTCTGCATATGATGAAAAATCTATATTAAATCCTAAAACTATTTCCTCATGGAATTTATTAAGCCTAGTAAGTAACTGAGCTATAACTTCCCAAGGTGTTCCATATAATAAAAAAAGTTTAGATCCATAAGATGACTTTAACTCTTGGTCTAAATCTTCTAAACTTTCACATATAAACTGTACGGCATTAGAAGAAAAGTAATGGGAATTTTTTTTAGACCTTACAATTTGATTAGAATCTAAAATAAATAAAGGTAAAATTTGATCAACCTGTTTGGATAATTCTATTAATCCTAAATTATCATATAATCTACAATCTCTTCTAAAAATAAATATTCCTAATTTTGTCATTTAACTATAATATGCTGATAGATATTTTTTTAAATATCCAAACATGTCATTTAATACATCCATATATAATATATTGATTAGTTTGTGTTGTTTTGGAAGGAGGCTGGGGTGGTGGGACATAAATATCAATCATTTGCAAACCGAAGTATATGTAATTAGATATATAAGTATCAATAAATTAAATTATCAATTTTTACTAAATGAATCAAACCCATCAACTGAATCTAATTCATAAAATATCTGTTTGCAAAAATTATGAATATGTTCATTTTCACCCCATCTTTTTAATTCAATCCATTCAAAATTTTCTGCTTCCGTTTTACTTATGTCAAGATCTGGTTTAAGTTGAAGATCTATTTCTTTAGCACCAATATTAATTAAATATAAAACCATTTTTGATTTAGGTGACCAAAAAATATTTGTTTGTGATGCTAATATTTGATCTTGAATTAATTGATCAATTTCAGCAAAAGATTCTTTAGTTACTAGTTCACCTAACTCTTCAGTGAACTCAGCATATGCTGTTTCCCAAGATTTTTCTGGTCTGATTTTGTTGTTGCATTTTATGCCCTCGCGTCCTCCAGCAATAAAATTATTTTTTGTTTCAGTAATGGTACCATTTGTTCTTGATTCTACTAATGTTAGAATTTTAACTAAACCAGTTTCTGGATTAACTACATAAGGTACAATTCCTGCAGCACAAAATCCATTTTCTTCTGTGTGATTTAATTCTGTTCCCATTAAAATTATATATGGGTTTTTGTTCAAGTTCTTTTTATATTGAAAAAATTGTTTGCATTTTCTAAGTCCATGGACTGTTTTATCAGCACCACATAATGGACAGTCAAAAACTCTAGATGGTGGGTCAACAGCTTGTTCAACTGTTTGTTCAACTGTTTGTTCAACTGTTTGTTCAACTGTTTGTTCAACTGTTTGTTCAACTGTTTGTTCAACTGTTTGTTCAACTATTTGTTCAACTGTTTGTTCAACTGTTTGTTCAACTGTTTGTTCAACTGTTTGTTCAACTGTTTGTTCAACTGTTTGTTCAACTGTTTGTTCAACTGTTTGTTCAACTGTTTGTTCA